>Ga0315543_1000085_pt1 | contig 110540 bp, 125 predicted proteins | sample SalMarSW160210MG_2_FD_203098 | JGI IMG/M metagenome (GOLD analysis project Ga0315543, IMG submission 203098) | Salt marsh sediment microbial communities from the Plum Island Ecosystem LTER, Massachusetts, United States - Salt Marsh Sediment SW1601-210 ...
GCATGAGGAAGTTGCTGACGATTCTTAATGCTATAATCCGCTCGAAGACCACTTGGAGGTCGGAGAATACTTATGGGAGTATTGTTGTGGAGGCATAATGAAGACAGTTGCTTACCCCCGAAAACAGTAACACCCTGACTTAGAGTCTTCCGGTATAATAAAGAAACCAGGAGGACTCATGAAAGCCAGAAAGTACACCGAGGAACAGATTATAGCTGTGCTAAGGGAAGCGGAAGCCGGCGCCAAGGTAGTCGATCTCTACCGTAAGTACGGGATGAGCGATGCCACCTACTACAACTGGAAGGCGAAGTACACCGGCCTTACCGTCAGCGAATTGAAGCGGCTGAAGGCCCTCGAAGACGAAAACCGCCGTCTCAAGCAGATCGTGGCTAACCAGACCCTGGACATCCGGGCGCTCAAGGAATTACTCTTAAAAAACTTTTAAAGCCCAGGGTTAAGCGCCTGGCGGTGTCTCACATCAGGGAGAGCCTTGGGCTGAGTGAAAGGAAAGCCTGTCTGCTGACCAATATCTCGGCCTCGGTCTACCGGTATCAGCCGAAACCGGATAATGATAACATTTTACGCCAGCGTATGCGGGAGCTGGCGGAACAGAGAAAGAGATTTGGGAGTCCCCGGCTGCATATTTTGCTGAAGAGAGAAGGTCTGGTAATCAATCACAAGCGGACGGAGAGAGTTTATCGTGAAGAAGGGCTGGCGCTCAGAAGGAAACGGAAAAGAAAAGTAGCAGCAGGCATAAGGGTGATTATCCCATTCCCACGGTGGACAAACGAAAGGTGGTCCATGGACTTTGTGACTGACAGCATCGTTACCGGACGGCGTTTTCGTGCCCTGGCAATCGTCGATGACTACTCGCGGGAATGCCCGGCCATCGAAGTAGATACTTCGCTGGGAGGCCGAAGGGTAGTTAGCGTACTGGAAAAGCTGGCGGAGATCAGGGGACTGCCGGAGGTCATCACTATCGATAACGGGCCGGAGTTTGCCGGCCGTGCCTCGGATGAATGGGCATATCGTAAAGGTGTAAAATTCAATTTTATCCACCTTGGGAAACCTATCGAGGACGCATTTGCTGAAAGCTTCCTTGGCAGGCTCAGAGATGAATGTTTGAACACGAACTGGTTTATCAGCCTGAATCATGCCCGAGATGTCATAGAAGACTGGCGAAGGGACTATAACGAGGTCAGACCGCATAGCTCGTTGAAAGGAGCTACCCCGAAGGAGTATGCTGAAATAGCCACGGGACTCTGGTCCGCAGTTTTGCTAATCCTGGGGTAAAGTTATTAATTACTTATTCACACCTTAATTTGAAAAATACGGTCACAAGAATAGAATAAGTTCCACAATATTTCCTAGAGATATTTCTTCCCCATCCCAACACCGAAATGTAGAATAGGTTTATCTATCTTCCTAATGGTCAACGGACCATGCTCTACTCCAGCTGGGATAAAAGCGACGAAGCTTTTTTCAATGATATTCTGCTTGCCGTCTATCCATAGTTCAATTTCTCCTCCCAGATTATGAGGGTCTTCCTCGCTGGTACCGAGATAGGCAATAGCTTCATCGTATTTATGGGTGTGAGGTTTTAATGTGCCTTCCTCAGATTTGTACTTTGGCCAATCTCCAGGCCAAAACCAAGCTATGTCTAAGAAGAAAGCTCCTTTGATTACTTCGCTATCAAGCGAAATCAAGCGCGTAGCTTCTTTACTAGTAAACTTTGGCATCCAGACAGCTTCAAGTACGTGGCTCTGTACTACTTCGGTAACAATATATTTACCGTCCCATTTGGCCATTTATTTACTCCTTCCTATTTTTGTCGGTGTCCACCCGGGTCTGCTTCAGCTAGAGTGCCCGCACCGAGCATTATTGTCATTTCTATATGTGGTCTATCGAACCTTTTCCAAGTGAGTGGTCCATGCTTCACTCCCTTCGGTACAAAAAGAGCTGAGGTTTTCTTAATAGTAAGTGGTTGGCCTTCCACCATAATTTCTATTTCCGCTCCAAGCTCCTCAGGATTCTCAGGGTCAATGCCAAGATGTAAAACGATCTCATCGTAATCGTGTACATGCTCATCAATATGTGTTTTAGGATCTGGCATACCAGCTACCCAACCAATTTCAACGTATGTATTACTTCCGGGCACAAGGTTGTTACTTAGCACTGTCATTGTTGGCAGACGACCCTTAACTGCTACTTTAGGTACTAATTCATAAACAGGTTCCTTTACCAAGTACTTTTCATAATTTTCTTCTGCCATTTTCTAATACCTCCTTATATCTTCATTTGGTTTAGATTATTTCTAGTCTAATATCTGGTATAACGCCTTGCCCTTGCTGCTAACTTTGATACGCCTGCTATTTCTCCACCTCCTGTCAGCCGACATTCCCTTCATTTTGACACTTCTTCCGGTATTAGACAAGCCCCCCATTTTCTACTTTAAATTAATTATCACAGAGGGTGCCAACATGTACTGCTACGGTTGTTGGTAAGGGCTCAAAAAGAAACACGCCAACACGCCGAAAGGCTTGACCAATCAGGAGCCGCCTCCGGCATTACCGCGATGAATAACCGTAGTTTCACAATCACACCAAGCTGATCAAGTGCCTGAAAGAAATACCCCACAAGATGGAACAGCCAGGCCACTAAGGCGCTAACCAACGCCCGACGAGCCGTTATATTGGGAAATCCTTCCCTTTAGTCGTTCCGATATTTCTTACCCATGCCGGAGGTAAAGTGGAACATCGGCTTATCTATCCTTCTGATGTTTATCGGCCCATGCTCGACTCCCGCCGGTATAAAAGCGATGAAGCTCTTATCAATAAAGTTCTGCTTACCATCTATCCAGACCTCAATTTCGCCGTTGAGGTTATTTGGGTCTTCAGGGTCGGAGCCGACCCAAGCGAAGACCTCATCGTAGTCATGAGTGTGTGCTTTGATGGTACCTTCGGGGCCTTTGGTGGCCGGCCATTTCCCCGGCAGGAACCAGGCCGTCTCCATGTAGAACGCCCCCTTGATGACCTCGCTGTCGAGGGAAAGCAGGCGCCGCGCCTCTCTATCCGTGAACACGGGCGACCAGGGGGCGCCATGCACTACGTCTTGAAGCTCGGTGACGAAGTATTTCTTATCCCAATTAGCCATTGTTCTTTTTACCTTCCTTTCTCTTTTCATGACCGCCGGGGTCAGCTTCAGCTAAAGAGCCGGCACCAATCATGATGGTGAACTCCAGATGGGGCCGGCTGTACTTCTTCCAGGTCAGCGGGCCATGCTTGACGCCTTTGGGCACGTACACCGCCGAGGTCTTGTTGATGGTCAGCGGCTGCCCGCCCACCATGAACTCGATTTCTCCACCCAAATCCTCCTGATGGTCCGGGTCCGTGCCCAGGTGTATCACGATTTCATCGTAATCGTGAACATGCTCCTGGATGTGGGGATTGGGGTCGGGCATGCCGAATACCCAGCCGGTTTCGATATACATGTTGGCGCCGGGTATCAGGTTGTTGCTCATCAGCGTCATCGCCGGCCGCCGCCCCTTTACCTCGAAGTCCGGTGTCACCTCATAGGCAGGCTTGCTTACCAGGTACTTGGTGTAGTCTTTTTTGGGCATCTTCTCACATCCTTTCTCGGATTATTAGCAACTAAATTAATCGGGCCACGCTCAAGGTGGTCCCGATGGCGTCCGCAATCAATAGCGGCTCTTTGCAGTCGCCGACGGCATAGAGCTCCGGCACCTTTCCTTTCAGTCTTTAGAACAGCGCCAGGTCGGGCTGCAACGGCAGGGCCGGTATGATAGTATCGGCTTCCAGGGTCTGCCTTTCCCCCTCTTTATTGATTAGCGTCAGCCCTCTATCCGTTATCTCCACATAGTCTTTGACGCCGCTTATCAGGGTCACCCCCTTTTTCCGGAACCAGTTAAACAGATAAGCCTGGATAACGTCAACCATCCCCTGCCCCAGGACATGGACTTCTCCACGATAGTGACCCGCCGGCCTCGCTTGGAGGAACTCGCCCAGCTCGCAGCCGTGCAGGCCGCCGCCGATGATGACCACCCTCTTCACGACGGGCAAGTAGAATCTGGTCAGCCATCTGAGGGTTTTCGGGCCCAGAAAGCGTAAATAAAACTTTAATCTGCGGTGCAGGTCGGCAGCGCTGACGACGTTGGGCCGGTTTATTCCGGGGATGTCCGGGACGGTCTTCGGTGAACAGCAAATTGGCATATTCCAACTTAGCTATGGCCCTTTCTCCTTTATCCATCAATCTATTAAGTCGGGCGGTTGCCCATCAAGACTTTCGCCTTCTTCTACCGGTTGCCGGCTCAGGTGATTACCCTCTTCGTCCTGTTATCCGGCCAGCTATTACCCGGGGTTATCCCGTTTTAAACCGACGAAGGTCTACTTTGGTTTCTCCAGATTCAGCTTTTGATAAACGATTTGATTGGCCGCCTCGAATTGGAAAATCGGGGTATCGATTTTCCTGATGATAATTGGGGAATGTTTCAGACCCTTGGGGATAAAGAGAAGGCAGCTCTTGGTAAGAATATGAGGTTCATCATCAAACCAGAACTCGATTTCTCCTCCTAAGTCACGGGGGTTGTTCCTCTTTGTCCCGATGAACCCGATGATTTCGTCGCAATCGTGGGTGTGGGCGGGAGTCGTCTCTACCGGCTTGTCACCCTTCTTCTCCCATAGCCAGTCACAGCCGACAAAAAAGGACCCTTTTACTATCGAATCATGTATCCCAAACATCAGCTCGTGTTCATGATAATTGCCTGACTTCCTCTGTTCCTCTTGCCTCTTTTGTTCATCAGGCGGTACTGGCGGCATCAAGTCCTCGGTGACAATGTATTTGCCATATTTGGTCTTATCCGTTATCCGTGCTTTTTTTAAATTCTTCTTTGTACGCTCCAAATTCAGTTTTTGATAGACTAATCCTTTGGCTGCCACAAATTCGAAAATTGGGGTATCGATTCTCCTGACAATAATCGGACTATGTTTTAGCCCCTTTGGTATATAGAGTAGACAGCTTTTGGTGAGAATATGCGGCTCATCATCATACCAGAATTCAATTTCTCCCCCTAAATCACGGGGATGATTCCTATTCGACCCGACAAGTCCAATTATTTCATCACAATCGTGAGTGTGGGCAGGAGTCGCTTCTACAGGCTTGTTACCCTTCAATTCCCAGAACCAATCACAGCCAACAAAAAAGGAACCTTTTATTACCGAATCCTGTATTGAGAACATGGGGGTATGTTCTAAATAATTGCCTGCATTTATCATTTCCTTTTGCTTTTCTAATATGTCAGTTGGTACTATTGACGGCATGAAGTCCTCGGTGACAATGTATTGGCCATACTTCGTCTCGGCCATAACCTTTTCTCCTTTCTCTTCTTCTATTTTTTATTGCCAACGAAGTCGTATTAGAAAGTATCAGTATACCCGGTCTTTCTTCGCGTCTTTTATCTTGGAATATGGTTCTATACAGTTCCCTGCGGGAAAAAATGCAATCGGGCTCTCAATCTTCCTGACAATAACCGGGCAATGCTTTACGCCTTTGGGGATGTAGACCATGGTGCTTTTGGTAATGATGTATTTTTCATCTTCCAGCCAGAGCTCGATTTCTCCCCCCAGCTCGCGAGGTTTATCTTTCATCGTTCCGGCGAACACCAGTACTTCATCAAAATCATGGCTGTGGGCCGGAATCATCTCGACCGGCTTGTTCCCCCTTAATTCCCAGTACATGGCGTTGCCGGAGTAAAAAGCCCCCGTGAACACAGTGTCGTCGATCCCGAACAGAGGGGTTTGCTCAACATAATTACCTGATTTTTTTGCCTTGCGTACTTTTTGATACCCTCTGGTGATTTTTCCATAAGGTCTTCAGTCAGGACATATTTGGCATATTTTTCCCTTGGTATCTCTTTCTCTCACTTTCAACATATTTTTTTGATATAAGTAAATCCAGACTCTTTGGGTTGCGTTCAAAAGTTGGTTATTTTTCGGCCCACCCCAAAATTTCTTCCACCAACGCTAAAATAGTACTCTCCTTCGCGTCCCCTGTCAAACGGGGTTCGCTCGAATTTCTTGCCTCGGCGATGAGTCTTTTATCGCCTCCGCTATTCGCTCCGGCTCCTCGTTCACTCCGCCCCAACAAGTGGGGCTCCGTTCACGAGTCTAAATATTTCATCTTGCATCACCTCCTGTAATAGATTTCAGTTAGCTCTTCGCTGCCAATAAGTTTTCCAGTCCTTCCGGTCATACCTCAGCAGCCTCAGTTTCAAAAGGTTCTGGGCTCCAGCCCGACTCCAGCTCATCCCCCTGCCTTTAAACCGACGGCAGAGAGCAAGGTCAACGTTATTCTCGATTCCACCGCTGCCCACTACCAAAACCTCTCTGGCACCTACCCCGCTCTTTAGATTCCTTGAGCCATAGATTCCATCCCAGTTCTCCTCAAGATAGCCCAACAGGTCATCCAGTTTCTCGGACGGGCCATCCACCAGCCGCTTTATCTTCAGCAGGTTGCGATGTTCCTCCCTTTTACCTGCCCAGAGCAATTCCATCAACTCCTGCTGGAGCTTCAACTCTCCGGGCAGGGCAGCTCTCAGCTTCTTCCCGGTTGTCTCCCTCGCTGATGCAGCCGGGCAGCAGAGGAACGTGGACGGTATAACCGCCCGATTCGTTAGGCTCAAGCACTACTTTAAATCTTCTCAACATGGCCCTTCCTCCCTGATAGCCTTATTATAGTACACATGTAAAAGCTACGGGATAAGCAGGAGATGAAACGAGGGCGGGTATGGGTGGGAAAGAGATGAGAAAAGCAAATAATACTGATCTCATATAAATCCTAAATATACGTTTTAACGATTATTAAGTCTATACTTAGCAATCTTCTCCTTCATCGTCTTTAGAACATATAAGTAATCATCATGACCCACTATTTGAGTAGAATAAGTGGATGCTCTAAAAAGGTCGCTATATCTATTCAAGATAGATGTGGCTATGTTGAGAAGTTTGGATATATCATCTCTGGTAATAGGATAATCCTTGGTAATATCCTTCTTTTTTAAGATATTTAGTGCGTATTTATGCACGATAATATTATTTCTCCAAATAATTAACTTATTAACCAGTGTGTCAGATTCGGTGACAGACGTAATGTCCTGATTAAGGGTATATTCATCTGGTTTACTAGCCGTTTGTGCTAAGCTTTCAACAAAAGGATTATCTTGAAGTCTTACTTTAAAATTCTCAACATCAAATATATCTAAGTGAGAATTTATCGTATCCAGAAGATTTCTAACATTAAGGGATTTCGGATGTTTATCATAAATACGACATAAGCGTAGAAGAGTTGCATCTAAGAGAGCTCTAACCGTAAGCGACCAGAAAGTATTAGCTTCATTAAAAACTTTTTTATAGTCTGGGATAGAATTTAATAAATCGGAGTGTAACTTAAAAAAGATTTCCGCATCTACGATATCGCCTGATAATGCATTTAGAAGACTTTCAAATTGCTCAGCACTTTTAATTTGTATCATCATCATAATTCTACCACCTTATGTCAACAGCCCCTTTACAACCCCCTCCAGTACTCCCTTCCACCCTCTTTGCTTTTTATAATTAATCCTTATCTGCGTACGGCCGACAGTTACGGCGTCGGTGAGGGTCTGCATAAATTTCTGGGCGTCGAAGGGGAGGCCCTGGAAGCGGCGCAGGATTATCTGGCCTTCTTCCGTGGATATAGATTCTATAGACGCCTGCGCGGCCAGGGCTTTAATCCTTAAAGCGTAGAACAGGTTGTCAACCTCCGGCGGCGGCGTGCCGAAGCGGTCGGTGTACTCCCTTAAAATATCGTCAAGGCGCTCCGCCGTGGCCACGTCCGCCAGTTTCTTATAAAGCTCAAGTCGGGTCTCGACATCGGCGACGTAGTCCTCGGGGATAAAGGCGTCGAGGGGCAAATCGATGGTGGGGGCGGGGAGTTTGGGCAGGGGTTTGGGCTTCCCGGCCATTAACGCCCTCTGCTCCTCGACTGCTTCGGCGAGGAGCCGGGTATAGAGGCTGAAGCCGATGGCGGTAATGTGGCCGCTCTGCCTCGGCCCGAGCAGCGTACCCGCGCCCCTGATTTCCAGGTCTTTCATGGCGATGCCGAATCCCGCGCCGAGCTCGGTGGCCTCGTAAATCGTCCTCAAACGCTGGTGGGCTATCGGAGTTAAACGTTTGCCGCCGTCGTAGAGAAAATAGGCATAAGCGAGGTTAACGCCGCGTCCCACCCTACCCCGAAGCTGGTAAAGCTGCGTCAGCCCGAACCGGTCCGCCCGGTTGACAATCAGGGTATTGGCGTTGGGCATGTCAAGTCCCGACTCGATAATAGTCGTGCAGACCAGGATATCTACCCTGCCGCGGGTGAAATCGTTCATCACTTTCTCGAGCTGCTCCTCCGGCATCTGCCCGTGAGCGATGGCGACCTCCGCCTCCGGCACCAGCTCCTGAAGGTCGGCGGCAACCATGGCGATGCTCTGCACGCGGTTGTGCACGAAAAATACCTGGCCGTTACGCTCGATTTCCCTCAGAATCGCTTCCCTGACCAGGTGGCCGTTATACTCGGCGACGTACGTCTTCACGGGCAAGCGTTCCTCCGGCGGCGTCTCCATGGTGCTCATATCCCTCACCCCCACCAGCGACATGTGCAGGGTGCGGGGAATAGGGGTAGCGCTCAGGGTCAGCACGTCGACCTCCCGCCGCATTTTCTTTAAATACTCCTTGTGGTTGACGCCGAAACGCTGCTCCTCGTCGATGACGAGCAGTCCCAGGTTCTTGAAAGCAATGTCCTTCTGCAAGAGACGGTGGGTGCCGATGCAGATATCCACGGAACCGTTCGTCAGACCGCCGGTGATTTTACGCTGCTCCGCCGGGGAGCGGAAACGACTCAGCACCTCGACCTTTACCGGGAAAGCCTCAAGTCGCTCGGAAAAAGTGTCGAAGTGCTGCTGGGCCAGCACGGTGGTGGGCACCAGCACGGCCACCTGCCGGCCGTCCATGACCGCCTTGAAAGCCGCCCTGATGGCTATCTCGGTCTTGCCGTAGCCCACATCCCCGCAGACGAGGCGGTCCATGGGGCGGGGTTTTTCCATGTCCGTTTTGACCTCCTGCAGAGCCTCGAGCTGGTCGGGCGTCTCCACATAAGGGAAGGCCGACTCCAGCTCCCGCTGCCAGAGCGAATCGCCGGAGAAGGGGAAACCGGGCACGACCTCCCGCGAGGCGTAAAGCGTCAGCAATTCCAGGGCCAGTATTTCAGCGGCCTCTTTAGCCCGCTGCTTGGTTCTCGTCCACTCCTGCGTGCCGAGTCGGCTCAACGCGGGAGGCCTGTCCCCCGCGCCGATATAGCGGCTGACCCGGTCTATCTGGTCGGTGGGGACGTACAAAACATCGCCCGCCGCGTACTGCAAGACAAGGTACTCCTTTTCGACTCCGGCGGTCTTGAGGGTGGTGACGCCGGTGAACTTAGCGATGCCGTGCTCGACGTGAACGACGTAGTCGTCGGGGATAATGTCGACCATGAGCTTATGTCGGGGGACGGGACGCCTCTTAACGAGTCGGCGCTGCTTGACGAAGCCGAATATCTCGGCGTCGGTGAAGAGATACGTCTCGCCACCCATGACCCAGCCCTCCGGCAGCGACCCCTGCACAAGGGCCAATGCGCCGGGTGCGGGCGCCTGCGCGACTTCCTCGACGGGCGCAGCGATGATATCCCCCCCGGCGAGAAGCTCAGAAAGACGGCTCGCCTGGTGGCTGACGATGATAATACGCTTCTGCCGGCCCAAAAGCTCGGCGACTTTTTTCAGGAAAACCGGCAGCCTGCCGGCATAGACGGGCGCGGAGATGAAGTCCAGTTTATCCTCGACTCCCCAGGCCGCCAGGTTCAGCTTCTGCCGGCTCTCAATCCCCGGCGAAAGCTCTTCCCAGGTAAAGTGCGGCCGGGGGAAATTACGGGGCAGTTCGCCCCGCTCCAGCTTCTCCGAGCGTAACTGCCCGGCCTCGGTATCAAGGTCGGCGGCCATCTGCTCCAGATACGAAGGCTCATCAAGTACCAACATCGTATTTGACGGCAGGTAGTCCAGCAGGCGGCCGTTGTTGAACAGGGGGGCGTAGAACGGCGCCTCCCGCGTTAGCTGCCCGCCGAGCATCATGGCCGTGTCACGCTGGAATTGCTGCCTGACCTCGGCGGTGCAGCCGGAAAGGTCGAGGCTCTGTAAAGTATCCTCCAGCTCCCGCTTATTCATCCGCCGGGGGGTGAGCAGTTCCGCCGCCGGCCCGATGGCTACCGAAGACAATACTTCGACCGACCGCTGCGTGGCGGGGTCGAAGCTGCGGAGACTGTCGATAGTATCGCCGAAAAACTCAATGCGTACCGGCATTTCACCGGTCGGCGGGAAAATATCGACGATACCACCACGGTGACTCACCGTGCCCGGCATCTCCACCACGTTTTCCATTTGATACCCCGCCGCCTGCAAATCGTCCAGAAAGTCGAACAGGGGTATATCCATCCCCAGTTTGACGGTACGGCAGGTGGAAGTAAAGACGCGGCGCGGCGTTGTCTTCGACATTAATGCCGCCATCGAAGCGACCACGATAGACGGATAAACATCCCGTCCATTATTACCAACATCAACCAGCGCCGAGAGCACCTGGATTCGTTCCATCTCGGTAGTCGCGTCCGAAGCCAGACGCTCGTAGGGCAGTACATCAGGCTCCGGGAAGAGCTTCACCTGGCTGGAAGCACACCAGCTTATGAGCTGTTCGTAGAGTTTCTTGGCGTTCTCCGGCTGCGCGGTCACCAACAGCACCGTTAAGCGAAGGCTTTCGTATAATGATGCTACCAGGTAGGGTTTGGCGGCATCCAGCGCCACTACCGCGCTATCGCTTTTCTCTCTCAGTTTATTAAGAAGCTGACGATACGCAGGCTCCGAGTTAATTACTTCCAGCACCTTATTAAGGTCGGGCAAGATATTCTCCAAATACCTCTAGGGCTCGTCGTCTCCGGCCAGCCCTTATATGAATATCTTAACACAAATACTTAACGAAAATCCCCCTTAATCCCCCTTTTTCAAAGGGGGAAACTGGGAAGGGACAAACTCACGGGATAAGCGGCGGATGATACGAGGGTGGTTAGGGTGGGAAAAGATATCAGACGAGGGGGGTGGGGTGAGTAAACAGCGCCCCTAGATTCTTCGCTGCGCTCAGAATGACAGTGGGGCGATAGAGACTATGGGATAAGCGGCGGATGATACGAGGGCGGTCAGGGTGGGAAAAGATTAGAAACGAGGGGTGGGGGGTCTGGCATTTTTATTAATAAAAGAAAAAAGGACTATTTATTTTCCCTGACAACCATTGTCACGGCTAAAGCTATTACCATCACGGCGGCGCTCAATATCAGGCCTGGCCTTACCCCGATTACGTCACCCGCCCATCCTATAACCGGCGCGCCGATAGCCACCCCGGCCGTAAGCAGGGCGTGAAAAATCCCGGTACCCAGTCCGCGTTCCTCGACGGCGGTATAGTCGGCCACGTTGGCCGAAACCGAAGGGAAAATCATCCCGTAAGCGGCGCCGTATAACGCCATTACCATCAGCAATAACGGAAAGGCTCTCATCCAGGGCAGCAGTACCAGGGCCACAATACCAAGGGTTAGTCCGGCTGCCGTCAGGCCTGACCTGCCAACGCGGTCGGAGAGGTTGCCCACGGGCATCTGCAGAATGATGAATAAAATAGCGAAAACCGCCAGCAGTATGCCAACATGAAAGGCCTCCATACCTATGCCTTTAAGATAGAGAGGCAAAAGCGTGACAACGCCGCCGAAAGAAAAATACTGCGCGAATATCGTGCAGTACGGGCTGATAAGTCCCCTCCTCCTGAGTAACTCCTTTGCCTTCCGCCAGCCCTCGCCGGGAGACGCTTTGTTCTCTGCGGGATTATACCGCTGTCTTTTCGGCAGCCACAACGCCAGCGCCGCGCCGATGACCAGCAATGCCCCACCCAGCCAGAAGACGACTTTATAACCGAACCGGGAAGCTATAAATCCGCTTAACCCGTATCCCACGAGAGTGGCCGTCGCCAGGGATATCCCGTAGACAGCCATAGCCCGCCCCCGCCGTTCCTCCCCTCCGTGATGCGCTATGGCCGACATTGTCGAAGGGCCGACCGTCCCGCCGGTTATCCCGTGCAGCACCCGCACCAGCGCCAGGTGAAACGGTAAACGGCACAGCGTGTAGAGGAACATGCTGACGGCATCGCCGATGAGACCGAACACCAGCGGCAGCCTGTAGCCGACCCTGTCCACGATACGACCGAAAAAGATATTGGCGGGAGTGTTGATAATCGAATACAGGCCAACGATAAGCCCCACGATGCCGATACCCGCCCCGAACTCGTAAGCGTACAGAGCCATAACCGGAATCAGCAGGTGCGTATCAAGGAAACCGATAAAGGTCACGAAGGAAATAACGGGCAAGACATTTTTTATCCGTGGTTGTGATAACTCATTCATACGCGTAGCCTAATCAGAATACACCACAATTACCGTCTTGTTCAACTGGCTGCACCTTGCTATAATAGTAAAAACTACGCATACAAAATGACATGAGCAAGAACAATAAAAAACCAAAATCGCTGGGGCTGTCTTACCGGCGTATCGTCGTGAAGATGGGGACGCGCCTGCTTACCGGCGGGAGCAACCACCTGGACCAGGAAATAATGTCCCGTCTGGTAGTCCAGATAGCGCAGCTACACGGAAAGGGCGTAGAGCTGATTCTCGTCTCCTCGGGTTCAATAGCGGCAGGACGGTACAAGCTGGGCCTGTCAAAAAAAATCAGGGGCATCCCTTACAAGCAGTTGCTGGCATCGGTAGGACAGAGTCGGCTGATGAACATCTATGAGCGACTCTTCGACGAGCATGGTGTTACCCTGGCACAGGCACTGCTGACCAAGGCCGACCTCTCTGACCGAGCCGGATACCTGAACGCCCGCAACACCCTGCTGGCGCTACTGGAGTTCCGCGTTATCTGCATCGTCAACGAAAACGATGTCGTCTCCATCGACGAGATTAAAGAGGCCAAGTTCGGCGATAACGATAATCTTTCGGCGATGGTGGCCAACCTGGTCGATGCCGACCTGCTCATGATACTTACGGATATCGGCGGGCTTTATACCACCGACCCGACTAAAGACCCCGAAGCCAGGCTGATGCCGGTGGTTAGTAAAATCGACGCCGGCATTAAGAAGCTGGGGGCCATCACCCGGAGTAATCTCGGCACCGGCGGCATGATAACCAAGATAGAAGCCGCCGCGCTGGCAACGTCCTCCGGGGTAAACGTGGTTATTGCCGACGGCCGCGAGCGGGACGTTATTTTACGCCTGGCCGCCGGAGAGTCCACCGGGACCCACTTCCTCCCCACCACAACCAAACTAGAGAGCCGTGAGCGCTGGATGCTCTCCGGACTCTGCACCAGAGGCAAACTGATAATCGATACCGGTGCTACAATAGCGCTGAAAAAACAGAACCGCAGCCTGCTTTCGGCGGGTATCCAGAAAGCGGAGGGCAGGTTCAGCCGCGGCGACATCGTCGCTATTTACGATACGGAAGGTAACAATCTCGGCTGTGGTATTACCAACTACAGCTCTAACGATATCGGCATCATTAAAGGGTCCCATTCAAGTAAAATAGCGAGTTTATTAAGTTTCGACTACGGCCCGGAGGTGGTGCACCGTAATAATTTAGCGTTACTGGAAAGGGAGGAAGCAAGTGGCCATAGGCAGACTGTACCAGTCCAGTGAAGACAACTTTATAGCCGAAGTTAACTACCAATTTCAACACGCATCGGAGTACCGGTGGTGGGGGGAACTGATTCTGGTGGATTACGTGCGTATCAAAGACGGCAGCGGTTACCTGCTTGAGCTGGAGGACGGGCGCCGCAGCAAATGCGCGCTGAAAAAGAGGGTGAACCGGGCGGTAACCAGCCTGCCGCCACGCTACGTCTACCATTTCAGCGGCAACGGCAAGTTCGATTATTAGGTGCGGGGATAAAGGGGGGAGGATTTATTACCGCAGGGATAGGGTCGTCAATTTCTTGTGCTATAATGGAGTTGGCAAGGAGAGATAAATGGAATACACAGTTATCATCAGAAAGGCGCCTGATGGCTTCTATATAGCCAGTTGCCCGCTGATTCCCGAAGCGCATGCTCAAGGCGAGACCTACGATGATTGCATGACCAATATCAAAGAGGTACTGGCGCTTTGCCTTGAATACCGCAAAGAGCGCGGTGAGGAAATCCCGAAAGAAATTGACGCCAAAAAGGTTACCATCGCCATATGACCAGACTGCCTGCGCTGAAAGCGAGAGAAGTAGCTAAAGGGCTCCAGACATTAGGATTTAAGAAAGTTCGGCAAAAGGGAAGTCACGCCATATTCCATCACCAAGATTGCCGACGGGCTCCTGTACCGGTACACCCTGCGAAAAGCATCAGCCGTTACTTGCTCTCGGACATTCTTAAACAGCTTGAAATTAACGAAGAGGAATTCCTGAAAGCTATCGGAAGGATATAAAAGCAGAGACGAGCTCTCTTTTTCAGAGACAGGTAGATAAAATATATGCAAACTCTCAGGGGTAAAGGTAAAATTTACGATAGCCGCACCGACTACCTGGACGAAGTTACCTATGAGATTTACATCAAATCCCCGAATGAATCTAACGGGGGGAAATGGTGGGGCGAAATCACCCCCGATAAAGGTATCATGCCTGTGGGCAACTATATCATCGAGTTAGAAGACGGCCGTAAAGGGGCCTGCGTTACCAAGATGAGGACTAACTCTTCATTCGGCCTGGTGGTCGATAGCTTCAGCCTTGAAGGGACCGGGCCGCTCACGGATTAAGGAATACAGCCATGACAGCAGCCATAGAACAACTCCAAAATAAGGGGAAGGCCGCCAGAGCCGCTACCCACCGCCTGGCCTACCTTTCTACGGATATAAAGAACCAAGCCCTGTTAAATATCACCGACGATTTACTCGCACGGAAAGGTGAAATACTGGCGGCCAATAAGAAGGACTACGATGCCGCCAAAGCCTCCGGCATGGGGGCCGCCCTGCTCGACCGTCTGATACTGGACGAGAGCCGCCTGGAGGCAATTGCGGGGGACACGAGAGCCGTCGCGGTATTACCCGACCCCGTCGGCGAGACGTTCGAGATGCGTACCCTCCCCAACGGATTGCAGGTCGGTAAGCGGCGCGTCCCGCTGGGCGTCATCGCCGCCATTTATGAAAGCCGTCCCAACGTAACCGTGGACATCTCCGCACTCTGCCTGAAATCCGGCAACGCCGTTATCCTGCGGGGAGGCAAGGAGACGGTAAACTCCAATATCGCCATCGTGAAAGTCATCCAGGAGGCCTGTAAAAGGGCCGGAATGCCTGACGGCTGTGTGCAGTTCATCGAAAATACCGACCATGCCCTGGTGGACCACCTTCTCAGGATGAACGACGTCGTCGATATGATTGTGCCGCGGGGCGGGGCGGGACTGATAAATTACGTCAGGGAAAAGGCCACCATGCCGGTGGTGGCCGGGGGCATCGGCGTATGCCATACCTATGTGGATAAAACCGCCGATATCGATAACGCCGCGGCCATCGTCTACAACGCCAAGGTGCAACGCCCAACCGTCTGCAACGCCCTCGATACGGTGCTCGTTCATGTGGATATCGCCAGGTCTTTCCTGCCGAAGATGGCGAAAGAACTGGCCAAAGCCGGGGTGGAAATGCACTGCGACGAGGTTTCGCTGGCTATACTTAAAAACGACAAGTCTCTGAAGCTTGTCCCGGCGGTCGACGAGGACTGGGGCAAGGAATTCCTGGCACTGATTGCGGCGGTAAAAGTCGTGGACTCCCTGGACGGGGCGCTGGAGCACATCGAAAAATATACCTCGGGTCATTCCGAGGCCATTCTCACCGGGGACTACGGTGCGGCGATGCGCTTCCTCAACGAGGTGGACGCTGCCTGCGTCTACGTCAACGCCAGCACACGCTTTACAGACGGGAGCCAGTTCGGGCTGGGGGCGGAGGTGGGCATCAGCACTCAAAAGATGCACGCGCGCGGCCCGCTGGGACTTAAAGAGCTGACGACCTACAAGTGGATTATCTTCGGCAGCGGCCAGGTAAGGCCTTAGTTATACTTTCTTTTTGCCGCTACCTCATGTCATTACGAGTTCAACAAATAATCTTAACCTCACCCCCTATGTCCCCTTAGGTAATTATTTATCTACCTCACCCCCTTAATCCCCCTCTCCTGACGAGGTGTCACAGGAGAGGGGGAGGAAAAAGAAGAGGGGTTTCACCCCTCTTAAACGCCCCTGTTAATTTTGAATTGGGCTGGTGCCCCCTCTGCTATGCACTCACCCTTCGAGTGGGCTGCGGGGACATAACTCACGGGATAAGCAGCGGATGATACAGGGCGGCCAGGGTGGGAAAAGATGATAAACGAGGGTGTAGGGGGCTGGATTCCCGCTATCGCGGGAATGACAATGAGAGTACGGATTCTTCGTCACTTCGTTCCTCAGAATGACAGTGGGGCGGAAGAAACTGCGGGCTAAGCCGCGGATGGTGCGAGGGCGGCCTGGGTGGGAATAGATATCAAAGACTCAAGACGTGCTCAACTGAATAAGCTGCCCCACCATGTAGCTGCACCTGTCCGAGGCCAGGAAAGCCACCACCGGCGCCACGTCGGAAGGCTCGCAGAGTCGCTTCAGGGTTGAAGCCTGCTTTTCTCCTTCGAGCATTTCTTTCGGAGCGCGGTACACGAGGCCGGTCTTGCCGAGTCCCGGCCCGACGGCGTTAACGATAACCCCGCTGGAAGCCACCTCCCGCGCCAGCGCCCTGGTGAACTGGACGACGCCGCCCTTGGCGGCGCCGTAAATGGATATACTGGGGATGCCCTGTCCGCCGGAAGTATTGATAATCCGCCCGTACCTGCGGGCTATCATATGGGGCAGGACCGCCCGGGCGACCCTCATCTGACCGTAAAGATTGGTGTGAATATCGAAGTCCCAGTCCTCTTCCGTCATTTCCATGAACGGCCGCAGCTGGCTGCTGGCGCCGGCATTATTGACGAGGATATCAATCCTGCCGAATTTTTCGATTGCCTTTTTTACCATGTCGTCAACTTCCGCCTGCCTGGTTACGTCTACCTTCACCGCCAGGGACTTACGCCTTAAAGCTTCGACGGCGGCGGCGGTCTTTTTAGCCCCGTCGAGGTCCATATCCGCGGCAACGACATCACAGCCCTCCTCCGCCAGCGTCAGGGCTATCGTTTTACCGTAGCCTATCTGGCTGCCGGCGCCGGTTACCAAGGCCACCTTATCTTTTAGTTTCAAGTCCATCGTACTCTCCTTCAGGTTATTCTACAGCCTTCAGGAACGGCTCCATATCTTTAACGACATAGTCGAGGCCGAGTTCTGTAAGTTTTTCACGAGAGGGTATGCCGTTTTCCGTCCAGCCGCGCAGTCTATAGTATTCGTCGAGAAAGCCTTCCAGATTACGCACCATCTGGCCTTCGCCCTCGGCGTCGATAACGTGCAGCGGCTCGGTCTGCAAACGCTGCGGCAGGGTATCGTGGCGGCGGTCGAAGCCGTCGCGGGCGTTGAAAGCGCGGTCCAAATTCCAGACCCTCTCCCCGACCCTGCCCAGGTAAGCCCAGTCGGTAAACTCTTCGATGCCGGTGACGGCATAGAGCATCTTCGGAAAGAGCGTTTGAAACCAGTTGCCGCAGCTAAAGGCAAAGGCGCAGACGATGCCCACTTCGAGTCCGGCGCTGTTCTGGTTGCCGATAACGATTTGCGCCTTGCCGTCCTCGGCGAAACGGTCGATTGCCCCCGAGCCCGGCGTGCCCCACTCCTGAAAGGCCAGCGAGCCGTTGCCGTGACTCCCCCCGATGGTCGAGGTGGCATATCCGAAGCCCGTAGCTTTAAGGCCCCGCGGCTCGTAGGCCGGGAACTCCAGCCCCTTGGACTGCATGGCATAGAACTCCGAGCCTTTACCGATACGCTGCGCGGCACGTACCGTGCCCTCGGCCAGCACATCCCCGAAGCCCTCCCGATTACCTATCTTTTTAACCAGTTCTACCATGGCGGCATGGTTGCCGTAGGTAAGCTCCAGTCCATCGGTATCGGCTTTGGTGATAATCCCCTTCTCGTAAAGCTCGTAGGCAAAGCCGATGGTATTGCCGGTGCTTATGGTGTCCAGCCCCAGGTCGTCACAGAGCTGGTCGGCGGCGACGGTAGATTCGATATTGGTATTAGCGATTGGGCCCGTGAATGCCCAGTAGCTTTCGTACTCCGGTCCTTCGCTCTTCGCCCCGGCATAAGGGCCATCCAGGACGACGTGTATCTTGCCGCAGCGAATCGAGCAGTTATAGCAGCCGAACTCACCCACCCTCATTTTCCGGTATTCCTCCGGCCCCAGCTTCTGGTAGCCTTCGAGCTGGCCGTAGCGGTAATTTTTCACCGGATACACACCGAGTTCATTCCGGGTAATCGCCCCCTCGGTGGTGCCATATTCTTTATTGTAAGCGTAGTCCTTGCTGGCCCGCATTATGGCTATCTGCTCTTTCGCCAGTTTATCGAACCCTTCCGGGTCGTAAAGATTCAGGCTTCTCTTGGCCTTAATGGCTATAGCCTTGAGTCGTTTTAAACCGAGTACCGTGCCCACGCCGCAGCGACTGGCCGTCCGGCGACCGGAAACGATGGCGCAGAATTTTACAAGTTTCTCCGCGGCCGGGCCGATGCAGGCGGTGCGGATATCCTTACCGTACTCACGTACCAGCCAGTCCTGGGTATAGGCCGTATCTTTCCCCCAGAGTCCGGCGGCGTCTTTAAGCTGAGCGCCTTCCGGGGTAACGTACAGGTAAACGGGTTTTTCCGATATGCCCTCGATTAGTATAAAGTCGTAGCCAGCGAACTTCATCCAGGCGCCGAGGTCGCCGCCGCTGCAGGAACGGGCGATGCAGCCGGTCAGGGGACTCTTGGTGCAGGCTACCCAGCGGGAAACGCTCTGCGCCGGCGTACCCGCTAGCACCCCGGGTACGAGTAATATTTTGTTCTGCTCTCCCAGGGGGTCGATGTTGGGGGCAAGTTCATCGTAAAGGTACTTTACCCCGAAGCCCCGCCCGGCAATAAAATTCCGGGCAACCTCCGCAGGCAGTAGCTCGTTAACGACCTTACCGGTCGAGAGGTTCACCCTGAGGAATTTACCTGCGTATCCTTTCATTATCCACCTCAGCAGAAAAATGTTCAGTTAATCACATTTAAATACCGGAGAAAGCTGCTGTCAAGAACGCTTACTCGATAGCCATGCTGTCGTAGGGTTCCGGTGCATCCAGAAGGTGGTTAAATAGCTCCTGTCCGATTTTCGTTTTTTCGTAGGGATTCCAGCGTGAAGGCGGCCCGTTCTCCAGTCCGGAGCTCAACGTACCGGCCACGGGGACTTCCATCCAGCCCTTATCGTAAGGAGTACGGAAGAAAGGACTGAAAATCATGTGCCAGAACCGCCACTCGCCGTCTTCCTTGACGTAGTCCACCATATAGACTCCCCATATCCACAGGTTGCCGGCGCAGCCTGGCGAGAACCAGATGCTCTGCGCCGTCTGGCCGTCTCCGGCTATTTCGATTACCGGCCCTACCGCCATGTGCATGGTAAAACCTCCCAGCCTTGTTTTCTGCTGCCCCACCATCTTGTAGAAAAACCTCTCCACACCCTCCCTCTCTTTAAAGACGCCGCTGTCCGATGCCTCCATCCTTATGCCGGGGGTCTGGCGGGCAAAGCAGCGCTCGACGATTTTCTCGTAGTCCTGTTTAAAGAGCCAGTACTGGTACTTACGCTGCAGCTTCTTAATTTCTTCAAGGTCGACGAGGTACTGGACTTTCCTGCCGAGTTCTTCAATATCCATAAATTCCACCTCCTGTAACAGGTAATTATTCCTTTCCGGGGGCTGTCTTATTAAATAACAGATATGCTGGAGGGACAGTCCCAGCAAGTACACGCGTTTATATTAAGGCTAAATTTCATAAATACTATGACTTTATGTAAAGGATAATACTATTGTTCGTCGGTAATATACCCGGCAGGATTGGATTCTTTCAGGGTACCGGCACCCGGCATCACGACCATCTGTATATGGGGTTTTTCTACCTTCTTCCACGTCAGGGGGCCATGTTCGACGCCTCTGGGGATAAATAAAGCCGAGGTTTTATCGATAACGATTTTCTCGCCGCCCACTACGAACTCTATTTCCCCGCCGAGGTATTCCGGGTTGTCCGGATCAGCGCCGATGTGCAGCACGATTTCATCATAATCATGGTCGTGCTTATGGATATGCGGGTTCGGTTCGGGCATCTCGTATATCCAGCCGATTTCGATATAAGTGTTGCTCCCGGGAACAAGGCCGTTGCTCATGAAGGTCATCGTGGGATTCTGGCGTCCCTTGATTTCCTGATTGCTGCCGACTTCATAGTGGGGTTTTTTCACCAGGTTCTTTTGATAGCTTTTCTTTACCATTTCTCAGACTCCTTGAAAAATTGATATTCGGCAATTGGTGGGGAAGGAGGGGACAATAGGCAGAACTTTCGAACTTGAGTTCAGCCTCACAATTTAACCCGATAACTTCCACCGGGGATAATTGTAGCAATTGTTCCATCTATGAGCAAGTTGGTAACTAAGATAATGAAGTCTTAAAGATATATGCTATGAGATTAGCCATGTTGATTTTAAGCTTTGGTTTTACCGAGGCGGGCAAACATTAAAACCTATCCGATTACAGAATCTTAAACTGCGGAGAATCTTCCTCCCGTTATTGCGACAAAATCCTGTTGTGCCTCCAAGCCTCGGGTGCTATAAAAACGACCATAGTACATATGTTCTTATAATGTATCATCATGCTTTTGAGATAATTGACGATGACTACGGTACAGGCACCGGCGGAAAGTCTAACAAGAATTCATGGTCGGGGCGCACTTCTCTCAATCCTAGAGAAAGAGACTATCCTGACCGGAATTAAGGTTTTTGATGGCGGACGCTTCGTCGTAGAAGCGGAGGACTGGAGTTCGTACTGGCAGCCATTGCACAAGCTTGGACATAAAAAGGTGGAGGAAAATCTTGATGCACTTCATTCTGCTTGGCGCGATTACCTCCGCTCCGGGTTTAATTCCCTCCTGAGGCAAGAGTTCTGCTTCCGCTATTTTTCTTTGCTTGATGGTCTCTTATCTATTTATACGGAATCTGATGCTAACCAATCGTGGTTACATGCCCTGCATACAGCCTTAGGATTTGAATGTTTTAGGATAGCTTCAGCGACTGCCGATAGTGAAATTCTTGGTGCTGGCACCTGTACAATTCGAAATCCGTGCTACTTTTTGGCGAAGCTCAGGATGCCCGATGTGCTGGACGACCCTCAATTCCTTCCAATCATCACGGTTGTGGGCACCGAGAAACCGGAGCTATTTTATCATTACAGACAATATGCTTTATCTCCAGATTCACCGATTTCATTAATGTTCTATCTAGCGGTTTCTGAGGAGAAACGTTCTGCTAGCTTCAGGCTAATCAACTCTTTGGCTGGTGGTGTCAGCTACGGAATTGATCCTCGCACGCGTGAGCGGGCTAAACGCTTATACCAAAAAATTATTCGACCTATAGTGGAGACTGACCAGCTGAATGACTCTGGAACCCTTTAGCTGGAGTTTGTTGATGTTGGCGCTGGCAGTGGAGGGCTTACTTCCGCTATCTGCCGCCAGATTCATGATATGGGATTCAAGTTGAAGTTCCGGCTGTGGTTTGTGGACCTGAAGCCTGCCGACCCTGCCCGCTTCTTTGGTGATAAGAAATTGAGAGGCGTCGTTGATAGTCTGTTATTCCTTGGTGACGATTATAGAAGCTGGCTGGACAGAGAACAACCGCTACCTGCCGCCAATGGTCTTCGTATTGCCTTGGTATCGAGGCTCTTTAACAACCTGAGTTGTTTTTCCATTCACCGTCTCGACGGAAGGTGTCCAAGCCTGCTTATTGAGAAGATGGCAATATTCCCAGACTCAGATGCTCATTTGCCTCATCACTGTTTAGCTCCTGGTGGTAAAGGAGTAGAGGCGCTGGTGATTTCAAATACTCGATTAGCCTTACCCAACGGAAGGATCTTTGCCCAAGTCTCCCTTTCTGATTTCTACCGCGGAATGTATATAATATCAAGACTGAAAGGCTCTATCGATACTCCTGAAGAGGGACTCTTCCTACCTGTCAGGTCATTTAATCCTGAATGTTTGGTTACATCGGGAGGCAGAAGTGTGATATCCTGTCTGGTTGAGAACTGTGACTACGTTATCATTGAAGACGCTGACCTTAAACCGCAGGATTTAGTTGAGCACGTGAAAACGTTTTCGGCACATTTAATCACTATCCAGGAAATGACCAAAGCCCTGGGGCTGACTGGAAACTACGCTTACATAATCTGGCTTAAAAACAAGCCCAAGGAAGAACCAAACTTTGGTGGTGAGCGGATATGGTAACACTCATAAAAGCTGATCGTAGGTCGGCCGTTCTCACACCATCAAGCATTGCTTGCCTATCTCGCATGCCGACAGTTAACCTAACTTCCGGCTGCGCGCACGGTTGCGTCTATTGTTACACGCGCGGATACAGTACCCACCCCGGTGAGGATAAAGTGGTTCTTTACCAAAACACTCTGGGTAAACTTAAAGAAGAACTGGCCCACAAGAGAAAAAGGCCGCAAGCCGTCTATTTCAGCCCCTCCAGCGACCTCTTCCAGCCCGTACCGGAAGTATTGGAAATTGGTTACCGTGTTTTGGAACTCTTGTTTTCTCAAGGCATCGGTGTAGCCTTTCTAAGCAAGGGGTATATCCCGGATAAGACCATGATTCTCCTACTCAACAATGCGGACAAGGTCAGGGCACAGATAGGAATTATTACGCTTGACGAATATATCCAGCGCATGTTTGAACCAAATACCGCTAGTCCCGGGAAGCGTATCGAGCAGATAGCCAAACTGGTCGCCGGTGGTATCGCCACTGAGGCTAGACTTGACCCTGTCCTGCCTAGTCTTACCGATAGTAAAGTCGCTCTCCGACAACTTTTTTCGGCTCTCGCCAAGGTGGGTGTTAAACGTGCCGCAATAAGTGTCCTTTTCCTCAGGCATAGTGTTGTCGAGTCCCTCAAGCGCAATATCCGTGACAGGGAGGTTCTGCACAGGCTGCTTAGTTTCTACGAAGAGGCGAGACCAATGGCAATCCATGCTGAGCGTTCTTCCGTCATTGCTCTGCCAAGCGCGGTGAGAGCCGAAATCTATACGCGCATTGGCCGAGCCGCTGAAGAGCATGGGATAGGACTTTCCATCTGTGCCTGTAAAAACCCTGACCTTGCTCATGGAACCTGTAATATTGGCGGTACCTGGCCGAAATCTTCTGAAAGTGATGCTCAACTGAATTTGTTTGACCAAGGGGACTGACCTGCCAATGAACCGTGTAAAGATTCAGGAGATTCCTATTGAACTGCTGTTAGAGCATCCTGAGAACAGTAACTTCATGAATGCGGAAACAGCCCAAAAACTGCGGCGTCACATCGAGTGGACAGGCAGGTATGAGCCCTTGACAGTACGACCACATCCCAGCGAAGAGGGTAAGTTTCAGGTCATTAATGGTCACAACCGGTTGCGAGTCCTTCGTGCTCTCAATTACCAGACGGCAAACTGCGTTGTCTGGAATCTGGATGATGACCAGACCAGACTTTATCTGGCGACCCTCAACCGTCTTTCTGGCAGCGACATTCCCGAGCGTCGGGCAGCCCTTATAGATAACCTGCTTCAAGCTTTTGATATAGATGAGTTGACAGCACTTCTTCCTGACGATAGAAAACAAATAGAGGAATTAGAACGGCTGTCCCGTCTCGAACTGGATGACTTAACTAAGCAAGCTATCCCTGAAGAGAGGTTTGAGGTTCCGGTTATCCTCAGCTTCATGCTAGAGGAGTCGGAAGCTAAAGAAGTCAACCTTGCCTTGGACCTGATCCTCAACACAGAGAAGGAAAAGCTTTCCCGCAGTCAGGCTCTTGCTCATCTTGCCCGTTTCTATCTGGGACGTTGTAACTGTGTTTGGTGAGAGGAGTAGCATAATGGAAGATGTTTATACGGAAAAGCTTGCTTGGTTCAAGCAAAACGAAAAACCAGAGGCAGTGCTTTTGATAGCAGACAACCCAGAACTTATCAAAATTGTCGTTGCTTGGACAAGCCTAGACGTGAGACGTGTGGATAAACTCACAAGGCTTCCTAGTGAGTCCGAGAGTGAAATATGGGAGTGGCTTTGGCAGAATGCGAAATATTCTCTGTCTGAACTTAAAGAGAAAATTGGAATTTCCTTTTCCGAAATAGCTTTGGAAAATAAAACGAAACCACTTATTGGGAATCGCGTTATTTACCCTGATGGCACAGTGAACTCGTTTGTTCAGAGATACCTGCGAGAACGGGTGCTAAAGCTCTTCGAGACAAAACTAAAGAAGTCCGTTAAGAAGAGTGGACCTTAAAACTTGTCAAATGATGGACGAGTGGTTTTACCGAGGGTTTTACCGTGTTTTACTGGGGAAGGGGGGACTCGAACCCCCACGCATCGCTGCACCAGATCCTAAGTCTGGCCCGTCTGCCAGTTCCGGCACTTCCCCCACGGATGTTCTTCCGTACTATAACATTTTGTAATTCTTGTCTCAAGTTATCCATAAAATACCAGGAAACATATGAATATTCCTTCAACAGGGCTGCTTTGATAGAACCTTTAAAAATAAGTATTCAGGCCCTTGCAAAAGCCATTAATCTCTGATAGTATTGACATACATAGAAAGTCTAAGTAAATACAGCGTATACGAGGTGATTTTTGTGGCAACGAGACGTGATCTGGTTAAAGGTAGTTCCAACTCCCTGCTCCTCAGCCTGCTTGAGCAGCAACCGATGTACGGCTACCAGATTGTCAAGGAGCTTGAAGCCAGGAGCCAAGGCTACTTTAAATTCAAAGAGGGGACTCTCTATCCGGCCCTCCACCGCCTGGAAAAATCGGGGCTGATTACCAGCAGGTGGCAAACGCTGCCCAACGGACGGCAGAGGCGATACTACTATATTACCGCTAAGGGACAGACCAAACTGGCCCTGGAGAAATCCCAGTGGCACGACTTTTTAACGGCCATTAAACTGATCCTCCAGCCGGGACCGTCCAGTTCGTAGAGGTTGTAGAGGTACAGGTAATGACACCGGAATTAATTCAATACCTGGAGAGTATCAAGCACAGCGCCAGGCTCGAATATGCTGATGAGACAGCAGTTCTCAGCGAGCTTGAAACGCATATCGAAGATAAAATCCACGAGTTAACCGAGTCCGGGCTTACCAAAGAAGAGGCGATTGTAACCTGTCTGGGTGAAATGGGGGGCATCAAGCTGGTCGCCCGGCAGATATACGAAGCCTACAGCCAGGGCAGCTGGAAGCAGGCCCTGCTGACCTCAATGCCCCACCTCCTTTTCGGCCTGATGTTTGTACTCAACTGGTGGCACTATCCCGGCTGGTTGTCCATAGTGCTCATACTTATCCTCGCTACGACCATCTACGGCTGGTGGCACGGCAAACCGAACTGGGTTTTTTCGTGGCTGGGGTACACCCTGCTGCCGGTACTGGCCGTGGGTATTGCATTGCTCTATCTTCCAAAAATATGGTCGCTCCTGACACTACTTGTATACTTCCCGATGGCATTATGGTGGCTCTTCCGCATCATCGTTCAAACCAACAAACGGGACTGGCTTTTCAGCTCCCTGATGCTGCTGCCCCTGCCGATTATCGCCGGCTGGTTTCTCGCCATATCACCTTCAGGAAAGCTTACCGAATTCAATCTTCAACTTCTGGAATACTTTGCCCCCTGGATAGGCCTGAGCTTCATAGTCCTGGCATTAACCATCGCGGCTTTTATCCGTTTACGCCAGCGCTGGTTAAGGGTCGGCCTGCTTGCCACGTCAGGGATGCTGACAGTAACCCTGATAGTGAACTACACGGTGGGACAGCTTAATACATTCACCTTCTTCGGGCTGGTTCTGGTAATGTGGGGGGTACTCCTGATGCCTGCCGTGCTGGAACGCCTTTTGAAGAGGGGTCACATTACTATTCTGAGGCGCCGGAAGATTGCCGCCTCCAAATCTTAATTAAACAAGATGGATAATAACACCCTGGAGGTTCCAACGAAGAAGGTAGCCGTCGTTACGGATAGCATTTCCTGCCTCACCAACGAACTGGTTGATAAGTATGATATCGGTATTATTCCGATAAACTTCTACGCCGGCGGTAAGCTCTATAAGGACTGGGTGGACATTACTCCCACCGAAGCATACAAATTATTCATGGCTGACCCCGAATCATTCAAGACCTCGGCGGCTTCACCGGAGGACTGCCTCCAGGCTTTCCGCATTGCCAGTCGGAAAGCGGAGAGTATTTTTTGCGTTACCGTCTCTGCCAAACTGAGCACGATGAACAATGCCACCTGCGATGCTAAAGAACTGGCCAGGGCCGAGCTACCTGAAACGCACATCGAGGTTTTAGACTCGTATTCGGCAACGCCTTCCGAAGGGATGGTCGTTCTGGCAGCCGCCCGGGCGGCCGCTGAAAATAGAGACCTTGCCGAAGTCATCCGCGCTGCCGAGGAGGTCAGGGACAAAGTCAACGCCATCGTTTTTCTGGATACCATCCGCCACGTTTACCGCTCCGGGCGCATACCCAAGGTAGCCTCCCAGATAGGCTCGGTTCTGAACATTAAACCGTTGCTTACCATTTCCAAGGTGGTACACTTTACCGGAATGGCCCGGAACAGAAAGCAGGGTATCGAACGAATGTTGCAGATGATGAGGGAGAAAGTGGGCGATAATCCGATACATGCTGCCGTAACCCACGCTTACGCGCTTGACGAAGCTGAAAAACTGAAGGAGAGGGTTGCGTCCGAGTTCAACTGTATCGAGCTGTGGCTTTCCGAGTTCAGTCCGGTCATGGGTTACGCCTGCGGTACGGGGACAGTTGGCGTTGCCTTTTACCCGGAAAATTAGGAGGAGAGATATATTATTTTGAATATCGCGGCGGCTATAATCATCGGTTATCTGCTGGGTTCCATCCCCTTTGCTTATATCGTCACCCGCCTGAGGAAAGGCGTCGATATCCGGGAGGTCGGCGGCGGTAATGTCGGCGCCCTGAATACCTACCGCGAGATAGGCCCGGCGTTCGGGCTGGGAGTCCTGGCCCTGGATATCATCAAGGGCGCTGTGGCCGTACTGGTTGCCCGGTGGCTGGGCCTCCCGATTGCCTGGGTCTGCGTTGTCGCCTTTGTGACGATAGTCGGCCATAACTGGCCCGTCTTCCTGAAATTCAGGGGGGGCAAGGGGGCGGCTACCGTGCTGGGGGTGCTGGTGGCGCTTACACCCGTGGAACTGCTTATAAGTGCCGCCATAGTGCTGATACTCATCGGGATTACCCGAAACGTCAGGCTGGCCCTGGGCGCCCTGGTCCTGGTGCCGCTGTTACAGTGGCTTTTCGATAAAGATATTATCTACATTGCCAGCGCCCTGGTGCTCCTGCTGTTTATCGGACTCAGGACGCTGATTGACCTGAGGAGAGAGCTGGCTAAAGCCGATGTAAAAAAGAACCTTATCATCGACAGGGAATATACACGCTGGCAGACCAGGAAAAACGGATAGAAGCAGTATTATGAAGAAAGTAGCCATCGTTACCGATACCACCGCCTGTGTTCCCCGGGAACTGGTAGACCGGTATGATATCGAAATAGTGCCGGTGCAGCTAATCGTAGGGGATAAAGCCTACCGCGACGGGATAGACATCACTCCCACCGAGTTCTACTCCCTGCTGCGACAGTCTAAAAAATTACCCACCACCTCCAGTTCAGCACCCGAGCCTTATCTGAAGGCTTACCAGAACGCCAGTAAAAGAGCGCAGAGTATCCTTTGCATCACCGAACCGGCCAAGTTCAGCGCCATGTTCGAATCGGCACGGGTGGCCATGGCAACGGCGAAAAACACCCTGCGCAACGTAGCTATCGAAGTTATGGACTGCACCACCGCCGCTGCCGGACAGGGGCTGGTAGCTCTGGCCGCCGCCAAAGCCGCCTCCCTGGATAAACCTCTGGAGGAGGTTAAAGAGGTTGCTCAAAACATTATGTCAAGGGTAAATTTATACGCCACCCTCGATACCCTTACCTACCTGGTGAGAAGCGGCCGTGTTCCGCAGGCCGCCGCCCTGGTTAATTCCATTCTCAGTATCAAGCCCATTTTCACCCTCAACCACAGCGACGCCCACACCGTGGCGCTCCCCAGAACGATGAAAAGCGCAATCAACCGCATGTTGAAGCTGATAGAGTCGGTGGCAGTCAAGGGGCAACCCCTGCACGTCGTCGTAATGCATGCCGATTCCCCGGGGGAAGCGATAACCCTCAGGGACAGGATTACCGCTCAGTTCGTCTGCCGCGAGATATTCATCACCGAATTCACGCCGGTCATGGGCGTTCACACCGGGCCGGGGCTTATCGGCGTGGCTTTCTACGGCGAAGAGTCGGGGGTGTAATAATCCTTTCATATTTTTAACCTCACCCCATATAAACCTCACCCCCTTTATCCCCCTCTCCAACCAGCCTTTCGGTATTAATACAGGCATATTTTGGTCGGAGAGGGGGAAGAATTTCATAAGAGGGGCGAAGCCCCTCTTATACACCCCTTTTGAGTCTTTTACCCCATCTAGCCAAACAGCCCAAAACCGATTATAATCTAGGGTGTAAGTACGTCTTGTAAGATTACACCCACTCCGTAAAGACTATAAGACAGGGTAATCTCTGAAAGGAGACTATAAATGGAGATAAAAGCCGTAACCGGCAATCTTATCAATATCAAGGCCGGTGCCATAATAGTCAATCACTTCGAGGGGACGAAAAACCCGGAAGGCGATGCCGCCGCCGTGGACAAAGCGCTGGATGGCGCCATATCCCGACTGATAAAAGAGGGTGATATCAAGGGCAAACTGAACGAAGTTACCCTCCTGCACAGTCCGGGTAAACTACCGGCGAACCGCGTCGTCGTGGTGGGCCTCGGTAAGAAAAAGGAGCTTAACATCAACAAGGTACGCGGCGCTGTAGCCGAGACCTGCCGCTACCTGCGCGGGAAGAACGTGACCAGCGTGGTTACCGGCTTACAGGGAGCCGGGATTTACGGTATAAAAACAGAGGACTCCGCCCAGGCTGTCACCGAGGGCGCTTTACTCGGACTGTACACTTTCCGACGTTATATCACCAAAAAGGAAGATAAAATCGGCGAAATTAAAGACCTCAAAATAATCGGCAAGCCAAAGGCAACGTTGACAAAAGCCATCACCATGGGCCGGATAATGGCGGAAGCCGCCAACTGGGCCCGGGACATGGTCAATGAGCCGGGTAACTTTATGACACCCACTCAGATGGCGGAGGCCGCCCGGGAGCTGGCTGAGAAGTATGGACTCAACCTGGAAATTTTCGATAAAGAAAAGATGGCCGAACTGGGCATGGGGGGGCTGCTGGGCGTATCGCAGGGGAGCCAGCAGCCGCCCAAGTTCATCATCCTCCAGTATAAAGGCAGCGATTCCGATAAGGTAGACTTAGCCCTGGTCGGTAAAGGCATTACCTTCGATTCGGGAGGCATCTCTATCAAGCCGTCAGAGTCTATGGCCGATATGAAGGGAGACATGGCCGGAGGCGCTTCGGTAATGGCGACTTTGATTGCCCTCGCCCGGCTCAAGCCCGTCATTAACGTCACCGCGCTTGTTCCCGCCACGGAAAATTTGCCCAGCGGCACGGCATTGAAACCGGGCGATATTATTAAAGCCATGAACGGCAAGACAATCGAAGTCCTCAACACGGACGCCGAAGGGCGCCTCATTCTCGCCGACGCCCTGAGCTACGCCAAGAAACTCGGCGCCAAGGCCATCATCGACGTGGCGACTCTTACCGGGGCCTGCGTGGTGGCACTGGGCAATATCTGCACCGGGGCTTTCAGCAACAACCAGAGATTTACCAGAAAGGTAGTCGCCGCCGGGAACGAAGCCGGCGAACTCATCTGGCAGCTGCCGATGTATGAAGAATACAGGGAACAGCTTAAAAGCGATATCGCGGATATCAAGAATATAGGCGGTAGGTGGGGAGGGGCTATCACTGCCGCCAAATTCCTGTCCGAGTTCATTGACGACACACCGTGGGTCCACCTGGATATAGCCGGCCCCTACGATACCGATAAAGAAAAAGGCTACCTGGTCAAAGGCGCCACCGGAGTGCCGGTACGCACCCTGGTGAACACAGTCCTGGCCCTGGCAAAGAAATAATTAACAACACTGTAAGGAGGAGCTACATGAAAATTAAATGGTTGGGACATGCCGCTTTTCTCATTACATCGGATAACGGTACGAAGATTATTACCGACCCTTATGAGACCAGCGAAGGCCTGAAGTATGGAAAGATAAACGAGACGGCAGATATCGTCACAGTCAGCCATGACCACGGCGACCATAATAACGTGGCCGCGGTCAGGGGGAATCCCCAGGTAGTCAGGGACACGACCGTAGTCAAAGGAATCAATATCAAGGCCATTCCCACCGCCCACGACGACAAGGGCGGCAGCGAGAGAGGTAAGAATACGGTATTCTGCTTTCAGGTAGATGGCGTGCGCATCGTCCATCTCGGCGACCTGGGGCACCTGCTAACGGACAATCAGGTGGTAGAAATAGGCAAGGTGCATGTGCTTCTCGTCCCGGTGGGGGGTAACTTTACCGTCGATGCCAGGGCCGCCGGAGAGGTCTGCGAGCAGGTCAGGACCCGCGTAATCATCCCCATGCACTATAAGAACGATAAGTGCCTTTTCCCGATAGGCGGAGTGGAGGAATTTATTAAGGGCAAGACCAATGTCACCCAGGTGAACGGCAGCGAAATCGCCTTCACCGTGGCCGAGCTACCCACCGGCCCCCAGATCATGGTCTTAAAACCGGCTCTTTAGGTCACGGCAAGAGTCGATGATAAACCCTAATGACGTAAACCTCATCATCTTCGACACAGACGGGACGATTATACCATCCCTCCCGGCGGTGTACGAAGCGGTAAAGCGTGCCCTTACGAAGTTGGGCTGGCCGGTCAACTTCGGTCCGGAGGATATCAATAAATTCTTCGGGCTGCCGACGGATTCGTCGGGCGGCGGACTATACGAGTTTATCAGACCCGAGTGGAGCCATTTAACCTGGGAGGTGGTCAGGGAAAAGGTACGCGAAGAATATAAAGATACCTTCCGGGAAATAGCGGAGACCTTTCCGGGAGTCAGGGAAACGCTCGCTACGCTCAAGAAGAGAGGCTACCGGCTGGTCTTATACAGCAATGCCTCCACCATGTACTTCGACATGGTCATTTCGACCTTGAATATCCGCGATTACTTCGACTATACCGAATGCGTTTTTGAGAACGACCTGACCAAGCCGGAACTGGTGCGGAAAATTATGGATAAATTCGGCGGCCTGACCGCCGCCGTAGTCGGAGACAGGTCTCACGATATCGAAGCCGCCCGTGAGACTGATTCATTACCTATCGGCGTCCTTTTCGGCTACGGTGGCGATGAACCGGAGCAGGCGGATATTACGATTAATAAATTCGACGACCTTCTAGCCATCTTCGACCAGCGACTGCCGTTATTCGAGGAGATACTCGGGGAAATCGACCGCAGAAAATCACAGAACAGACCGTTTGTCGTGGGGATAAACGGCATCGATTCCTCCGGAAAGACTGTGTTTTCCGAGACACTCGGTAGCTATCTGGTCGCCAGGAAACGTAAGGTACAGGTAATCAGTCTGGACGATTTTCATAATCCCCGTGAAATCAGGTATGCCGGAGAAAATCAGGTCGATAACTACTATCACCGTAGTTTTAATATTCAAACTATCATCGAAAACCTCTTAATTCCTGTCCATCAAAAGGGTGAACATTCCGTAACGCTCAAGCTGCTTAACCTGCCTGCGGATAAATATGAAACAGACAGGGAGTATTCTTTCGCCCCGGATACGATTGTCCTCTTCGAAGGCGTTTTCCTGTTCAGAAAAGAACTGGCACAATATATCGACCTTAAAATCTTTCTGGATATCTCTTTTGAAGAGAGTAAGAAACGTGCCAGAGCAAGAAATTCCGAGGAAGTCCATAATAAGTACGATACCAAGTACCTGCCGGCGCAGACGAAATACCTTGAGGAATATCCGCCACAGGATGTTGCCGATATAGTCATTGATAATACTAATTGGGAATATCCCCGTATCAAATATCAGAGATAAAATCGTAGTACGACAAAGTCGCTTCAAATAATGCCATTTTCCCGTAACTTTTTTTGTTATTTTACCCTAAAATTCTTTCCGTTCCCCTAGAGGATATTGACTCTATATGGTAGAATACTATATAGGGGGTAAGGTCTCACCAAAAACAGGCATTCACTTTGGAAATAAGTTCAATTGTCCTCGCAGGTGGTAAAAGTCTACGTCTTGGTTATGACAAGGTTTTAGAAAGGATTGGTAGTAAAAGTCTACTCGAACAGGTAATTTCCCGCATAGACTCCCTAAGCAAAGAAATAATAATCGTCACGGCAAAAGAGAGAACCTTCGCAGAGTTAGCGGACCATCCGAAAGTAAAAACAGTATCGGATATCTTACCCGGACAGGGTTCTCTGGGTGGTATTTATACCGGACTGGTGAAATCGAGTTCGTTTTATAACCTTGTCGTGGCTGCAGATATGCCTTTTTTGAACGAGTCGTTGTTGCGTTATATGATAGAGGTTTCAGATGGTTTCGACTTCGTACTGCCGCGAGTCAATAATTTATACGAGCCACTCCACGCCGTCTATTCCCAAAACTGCGTCGCCCCTATCCAGTCTATATTCAACCAGAATAAGAAAGTCATCATCGAACTTTTTAATTACGTAAAAGTAAAATATATAGGTGCCGAGGAAATCGACAGGTTCGACCCACAGCACCTGAGTTATTTCAATATTAATACGAAAGAAGACATGGAACGAGCTAGAAAGATTGCCGGAGGAGCCGCCGATTGATGTTAAGCGTTGAAGAAGCACTGCAAAAGATTCTCGATGAAGTAGATACTCTTGAAGAAGAAACGGCACCTATCCTGGAATCGCTGGGACAGGTTCTCGCCGAAGATATTAAATCAGATATTAACGTACCCCCGCTGGATAATTCCGCCATGGACGGCTATGCCGTCATGTCTGCGGACACAACCGGAGCCGGTGAAAAAACACCCAAATACCTGCGTGTTATCGATACGGTCATGGCAGGCTCCATTTCCAGGCAGGAGGTCGTACCCGGTACAGCGGTACGCATCATGACCGGGGCGCCGGTTCCCAGAGGCGCCGACAGCGTCGTTCAGTTTGAGAATACCGACGATGACAAACACAAAAAATCAGCCCCCGACCAGCCGGTTACCCGGGTAGGCATTCTATCCGAAGCCCCATCCGGCCTTAACATCAGGAAGGCGGGAGAAACCATTTCAAAAGGGGCTATTGCCCTGAAGAAAGGAACCGTCCTCAGAGCTGCCGAAATCGGCATGATGGCCTCACTGGGATACAGCCGGGTAAAAGTCATCCGCCGCCCGGTGGTGGCCATTCTCTCTACCGGCAACGAACTCGTGGAAGTCGATAAACCCCTGCCCGAGGGCAAGATACACGATAGCAACGGCTACAGTATCGCCAGTCTGGTCAAGCGTTACGGGTGCGTTCCCAGGATGCTGGGGATAGCTAGAGATGACGAGGAATCATTAATAAGCAAGCTCAAGCAGGCTCAGGATGCCGATATGCTGCTGACTACCGGCGGCGTATCTATGGGCGACTACGATATGGTAAAGGATATACTGGCCAGGGATGGTGAATTGGTCTTCTGGAAGGTGCGGGTAAAACCGGGGAAACCCCTGGCTTTCGGCAAAATTAAGGGCAAAAACAAAAGTATACCGCACATGGGATTACCCGGCAATGCCGTCAGTTGCATGGTCAGCTTCGAGCTTTTTGTAAGGCCGGCGCTTCTGAAGATGATGGGGAAAAAGAATTTCGCCAAGCCCACGGTGGAAGCGATAATGGAAGATAGCGTCAAGAACGACGCCGGACGCCGTCTCTACGACCGGGCTATTATCGAACGGCGCAACGGCCACTACTACGCCCGGCTGACCGGCTCGCAGAGTTCGGGAATCCTGACCTCCATGAGCCTGGCCAACGGGCTTGTTATCATTTCCGAAGACAGAAAAATCGTGAATAAGGGCGAAACCGTCCAGACATTAATGCTGGACTGGAATGAAGAAGTTAATATTTAACCGAACAGTCGATAATTTATATGCATTTAATTATTTCTATTGTAGGTAAATCTCATTCAGGGAAGACGACACTGCTGGAAAGCATCATCGCCGAGCTAAAACAGCGCGACTTAAAAGTGGCCATCGTCAAGCACTCGCACCATGCCAATGACCTGGACACCACCAGCAAGGATACCTGGCGTTTCACCAGAGCCGGCAGCGAGCTGTCGGCCATTAACTCGCTGGACCACCTGGCTATCTACCGCCGCACCGACGGTTATTTCGACCCGCAGGAGATATCCAGCTTCGTTCTCTGGGACTACGACATTATACTGACAGAAGGATTCAAGAGCAGCAACTACCCCAAGATAGAAGTCCACCGCGCCGAACAGGGTAAGGAGTTACTGACCGATACCCGTCAGCTGCTGGCGGCGGTCACGGATGAGCCGCTGGATATCAAGGTGCCCCAGTTTTCCCGGGATGACATCGCCGGAATAGCCGACCTTATTGAGAATACGATAAATATCAGACAGAGCGAAATGGACGTTAACCTGATTGTTAACGGCGCCAACACACCCCTTAATCCGTCACTCCAGGACCTGCTGGTACGCACCCTGTTTGCCATGATGCCCGCTCCTCAAGGCAATGGCGAAGTTAAAAGCCTGCATGTTTCCCTGAGGAGGAAGAGTTGATATTTGACACCTCAGATTTTGTTTTTAAGGTACCGCCGGTGGTAGCCCGGGCGCGACGCGTCCTCATCAAACCCAGCGCCTCTTACCCGCTGCCCTATCCGGTAAGCACCAGCGCCGATATGCTGGCATCCATCATCGCCAGTATCCGGCGGGTCAGCGATGCCGATATTCTTCTACTGGAGGGCGCCCCCGACGGCGTACCCACCCGCCCGATATACCAGGCGCTCGGTTATGATTTCCCGCGGGTACTGACGCTGGATGTCAGGGATTGCATCTTCGTGGAAGTGGACAATCCGCTACCCAAGCCATTCGCCATGCCGACTTTCTGGGTACCCAATGTAATACTGTCCAGTGACTACCTGATAACGGTAGCGCCGCTCAAAACCTATAACGGTACGGGCAGTTTCTCCATCATGAACCTGCTTTCGCTGCTGCCGAGCAGCAAGTACAACAAGGACAACGGAGGCGGCTGGGAAAGCCTTTACAGCCTGGGAATCGACAAGGTGCTGGCCGACCTCTATTTCACCCTTCCTTTCGACCTGGGGATAGTCGAAGCCAGGCAGAAGTTCGCCGTCAGTCAAGACCCCTCGGAGGGAGAAGTCGAGGAGTACAATAAAGTGTTCATCGACGAGCCTTACGAGGTCGACGGTGAAGTGGCCGACGCGCTGGGGCTTAAGGTAGGCTATCTCGACCTGATAAGGTCGGCCAAGGTAGAGCTCGAGGCTTGAGCAATCGATAGTCGGCCATGCTGGCTAATGACTGACTTTAAAGTCCCTAAAACTTCCGGTATATTCGCCCCAGCCGGTGACGACCTTATTCACCCGGGCGTGGCGAGGTCCCAATTTCAGATAGCTGACCAGTCTCTCCAGATTTTGCCTTTCTCCTTCCGCCCTGACCTCCACCGTGCCATCCGGCAGGTTACGCACATAGCCGGTCAGCTTTAACGCTTCCGCCCATCTTTCAACGAAGGCACGAAAGAAAACCCCCTGAACACGACCGTGCACCGTCGCCTGAAGTGAGGCAAGGCCAGCCATTATCAACAACCCCCGTCCCTTCCGTACGTAAGGCTATACCTCTTCCTCCTCCTCCCTCTTCTTCCCCTTCTTGATTACCTCTACATTGGCTGGTGTTGGCGTAATATTAATTTGGGGCAATTTCTTGGGGTCTTTTTTTTGTTTTTTCGGTTCTCTATGCCTGTAATCGCGACTACCCATGATAACACCTCGCTAACGTACCGGAGGTACTCTTAAAAGCAGTTTAGCAAATGTAATCTATTCCGTAAAGTCCCTCTGGAGCCGTTCCAGCGCCGCGCGGGCAGCTTCTGTTTCGGCAAGTTTTTTACTCTTGCCGGTGCCCCTTCCCAGAATCTCATCACCCACCATCACCTCAACCGTAAACGTCTTATCGTGGTCCGGGCCTGCTTCGGCAACGAGACGGTAGGCAGGCATTAATTGTAACTTTGACTGCGATAGCTCCTGCAGCTTCGACTTGTAATCGGCGCCTGTCCCCTGGCCAATAACCCTCTCCCACTCTTCACTCAGCAACCTGACAACCGTTTCTCTGGTGATTTCCAGGCCCTGGTCGAAATAAATGGCGGCAATGACCGCTTCCACGGCCCCTGCCAGGTTGGTTTTTTTGCTCCTCCCCCCGCTGGACTCCTCCCCTTTACCCAGAAAAAGATAATCGCCGAGGCTGATACTCCGCGCCACGCGGGCCAGGGTTTCCCGGCGCACCAGCGCCGCCCGGAGTCTGGTCATTTCACCCTCGGCGAGGCCGGGGAAATCCTGGTACAGCTTATCCGCGACGATAAAGCCCAGGACGGCATCGCCCAGGAACTCCAGCCTTTCGTTATGGCCGGAGACGAGGGCGGGGTATTCGTTGACGTAGGAGCTGTGCACCAGCGCCTGCTCCAGCAGAGCAGGCTCGTTAAAAGTTACTCCCAGCTTTTTTTGCAAATCGACTATATCAGGCACGGGACAACTCCCTTCACTAAATAAAAATAGCCTGTTATTGCGGAAGTGTCAAATAGATGGGGTGTTTATTGTCTCTAAGATAGCTTCATGTTATAATTTAGCCGTCGCTGGGGAGTCGTCTAGTGGTAGGACAGCGGACTCTGGATCCGTCAGCGAAGGTTCGAATCCTTCCTCCCCAGCCAGAATAACCGGGGGGCGCATTCGTCTAGCGGTTAGGACACCTCCCTCTCAAGGAGGAGATCGCGGGTTCGAATCCCGCATGCGCTACCATACCTCTGCCTCCCATTACGGGAAGCAGGTATTAGTGGTAGTTCGAAAAAGCTCTTGGTATCAGTGTTGGCAATGGATTCATCAGGCATACCGTATTCTAATAAACCAGCTGCTAATGTCCCGGAGCTTGCCTGGCGGTCTTAAAAAGGAGGTATATATGGTCACCCGGGGGGAGGAGAAAAATCCGAGCGGAGAAGAAAAGCCCAAGAAAATCATGACTCAGCCGCTGCCCCAGATTCTTGATGATATCGAGAATAGCATCAAGCTGGCCGATGAGGCTGCCGATAACGCCCGGAAAGCGGCCGAAGAAGCCCGTAAAGCCGGGGAGAAGGCTGCCAAAGAAGCAGAACGGGTAGCTTCTGAGGCTATTGCCAGGGTAGAAAAAATAGCCAAAGATGCCCTGCAAATGGCTGAAATGCTAAAAACTACAATCACCGAAGCTACAGCTGTCATTGATAACAAGCTTAAGAAAAAAGTTTAACCGGACACTTGACAACCATTACAAGGTTATTATAAAGTTTCGCAAACTCAGCTATAAGAATGGTATTGCAAATCGATAGGCTGCGCTGCTTTTCGTGCTGCGTATATGTAAATTGGTTAATATTGTTAATGTAAATAAATAGGGGAAAAACGGTTATGTAAACCATGGTAAGTTAATTCCTTTATAAGGTTCTCTATAAGCTCATAGAGAATTTTATATTGAAATTTAAACACTGCCATGATAAATTGCAGATGTCACCATCTCATGTAGAAAGCTGCTAATCAGGGAGGTGATTGTATGGAAGACACATGAGCCGGACCCTACGAGGTCTAGTACGGATTAACAGGAGGTTTTAAATATGTGGAAAAAAGTTTTAAAATACATGATACCACTAACGATTTGCCTGTCGTTACTAATAACCGGAGTGGTAGGCTGCGCTGAAGAAGAGGAACCAGCACCAGCACCAGCGCCAGCGCCAGCACCTGAACCAGCACCGGCACCAGTTAAAGATAAAATCGTTGTCGGTATGGCTAGACCGCTCTCCGGCCCGGCTGCTATCATCGGAGATTCGGCATTCAAACCTATCTATGAGACCTGGGTTCCCAGGGTTAATGCTGATGGCGGTATCTATGTAGAAGAGTACGGTAAGAAATTACCCATCGAACTAATAATCTACGATGACAAGAGTGATATTGCCACGATGACCAGGCTGACGGAAAAGCTTATCCTTGAGGATAAGGTCGATTTCATATGGCCTTCCTGCGGTACTGCCTTCATCTTCGCCCAGGCTCCTATCGTCAATAAGTATGAGTACGTACTGATGACGGCCGAGGGCGGTGCTACAAGCATCAAGGATGCGCTTCCCAGCTTACCTTATGTTTTCGTCACCCTTAGCTTCTCCGACCATTATCAGCTGCCGGTTCTGGCTGACATTCTTGCCGCTAAAGGCGCCAAGACTGCTTATATCACCTACATCGCTGACCTTCATGGCATCGAGTATTCCGGTGTCGCCGGTATTGAATTTCCGAAGAAGGGAATTGAGATCCTCGGTGTTAAGAGTGTCGCTCCCGACATCAAGGACCTCTCGCCGGTAATCAAGGAAGCCAAGGCGTCTAATGCCGATGCTTTCTGTGCCTTTGCCTACCCCGACCAGGTACTCCCCGCCACCGGCACATCCATCGAGCTTGGCTACAACCCCAAGGCATGGATTGGCGGCCCCGGCGTTAACTTCGGTTTCTACCAGGCTGCTTTTGGCCCGATGGTCGAAGGCATAATGGGCTTCACCTGCTTCGCCAGAGGCCAGACTGACGCACTCGACGAGTTGGCTGACATCCTCTACGAAGGTAAGCCCATAGAAGTTCAGGACTGGTGGGGCCATCCGTTCTACTGGGCCGGACTTGACATGTGGAAGGCCGCTATCGAGAAGGCCGGAACCCTGGACCAGGAAACAATAAGAGACATAATCGCTACGGGCCATCTGGAAACGGTCCTCGGAGACACTTGGTTTGAGAACGGACTCATGTCCAAGGATTGCCACCCCGGCGAAATCGGTCAGTGGCAAAATGGGGTGTTTGAAGTCGTAGGAGGCAATATTCCTACCGCAGACATGGTCTACCCCAAGCCGGCATGGCCCACTGGACCCTAATATAAAGTAGAAATAGCAATAAAATAAATGCTATAATGGCGTGAACAGTAAGCAGGCTGTCTAAACGGTGAGCAGTGACTCTGCCCTGGTCATTGTTCCTGTAGGAAAAAATATCCTGCACCTTTAGACAGCCTGCACATATTGTTGTAAACTATAATAATTCATTACGATGGTAACATTCCTTGACATAGTCATTGCCGGACTGCTGCTGGGCGGCCTCTATGCCCTGATTGCCATGGGACTCAGCCTCCAGTACGGTGTAGCCCGGGTGCTGAATGTCTCCCACGGCGAGTTTATCATGCTCGGGGGCATGCTCACCTGGACGCTCTACACGGTGCTGGGAATTAATCCACTCATAGCCGTGGTTATTTGCGGTCCCGTTGCCTTCATTATCGGTTTTGCCATGCATCGGACCCTGTTCAAAAGCCTCTTAGGCAAGTCGCCAACAGTAAACGCTTTCGAAGGCAGCTCCATGCTGGCGGCTTTCGGTCTCCTCTTCATCATTCAAAACGTAGCTCTGATAATCTGGGGGTCAGAATTAAGGAGCTACTCATATCTGCAGAGTCCGGTGGATATTGCGGGAGCGATCTTCGGCGCCAGACGTCTGGTAACTCTGGCTTTCGCCGTAGTCATTGGTGTAGCCTTTTACATCTTTCTGGCCCGCACCCGCATGGGTAAGGCTATCAGGGCCGCGGCCCAGGACCCGACCACCGCGGGACTCATGGGAGTAAATATCGATAAGGTACTGGCCATATGCTTCGGCCTGGGTGCCGCCCTGGCCGGTATCGCCGGCGTGCTTATCAGCATGTGCTACCCCGTTCACGGCGTGATGGGCCTCGAATACACCATCATTGCCATCATCGTGGTCGTCCTGGGTGGCATGGGCAGCATCCCCGGCGCTTTTATCGGGGGGTTCATACTTGGCATCATCGGCAGTATTGTATCCTATTTTGAGCCGGGCCTGGCACTTGTCGCCTACTATGTTATCTTCATATTCCTGCTACTGGTAAGACCGAAAGGCATTATGGGTAAGTAGAGAAATGAGTACTACTGGACTAAATCTTAAAAAGCTGTGGGTACCCGGGATATACGTTATAATCCTGGTGTTCCTGGCTACTTTACCCATGTTTGGCTCAGCGTACTCGATTATATTTCTGATAAGTATTTTAATGTATGTCATCCTGGCAGTAAGCTGGACTGTTTTCTCCGGACCAACCGGTTACATCTCGCTGGCGCCGGCGGCATTTTTCGGCGTCGGGATTTACACCTCGGCGACACTCGGGAACGACCTTCCTTTTACTGCCCTTATTATCATCGGCGGTCTCATCAGTACCGCCCTCGCCCTCCTCGTCGGCGCGCTGACCTTGAGATTGAGGGGCATCTATTTCGCCATATTCACCTTCGGACTCGTCGAGCTTATAAAACATACTCTCCTCTGGTACGAAGTTAAATTTACCGGCACGCGCGGCCGGTTCGTTGTCGTAATAGATAACGAGACTATTTATTATGCCCTGCTCATTGTACTGGCGGTATTACTGATTACCGCCTTTATAATCCGGCGTTCCAAATACGGTCTGGCCCTGCAGAGCATCGGTGAATACGAGGAGGCAGCTTCTCATATGGGTATCAACGTGACCCTGGTGAAAGTTCTCGTCTTCGGCTTCAGTGCCTTCTTCATGGGGGCCGCCGGGGCTATCATGGCAACCAGATGGACATACGTTGACCCGTATATAGCCTTTTACTTACTCTTTTCCTTCATGCCTGTTTTAATGGGTATTCTGGGAGGTATGGGGCAATTCTACGGGCCGATTATAGGGGCCGTCATGGTCACTTACCTGGAGGAACTGTTGTTAACCAAGTTCCCTTACTACTATATGCTTATTTTTGGTGTTATACTGGTAGTAGCCATACTCTACCTGCCCCAGGGGCTGGCAGGCCTGATAGAAAAGATGCGAAGACGTTATTTGGGAGGAGAACGTGCACGTACTTGAAGGTGAGGGCGTTACCAAATATTTCGGGGGACTTGCCGCCATATCCAATGTCGATTTTTATGTTGACCAGGGTGAGGTACTCGGACTCATCGGACCCAATGGCGCCGGTAAAACGACCTTATTCAATTTGATTTCGGCAGCTCTGATTCCCAAACCCGGTATAGTAAAATATAAAGGTGTAAATATTACCGGTAAGAAACCATATAAAATCTGCCGGATGGGAATAGCCAGGACTTTCCAGACGGTTAAAATATTTGCCAATCTGCCGGTTTTTGATAACGTTCGCGTTGGTTCACTCTTCGGAACTTTCCTAAAAATGTCACCGGCTGAGGCTGAAAAAACGACTACGGACTTACTGGAATTCGTAGGGTTGTCCGACGCAAGTAATATCCCGGCTAAAGACCTGACACTGGCCAACCAGAAACGCCTTGAAGTAGCCAGAGCACTGGCCACCAAACCGGAATTACTGCTGCTTGATGAGCTGATGGCAGGCCTTAACCAAACTGAGGTTGCCCAAGCTATGGAACTGGTCAAACAAATACGGGAAAAGGGAATTACCATTATCATGATTGAGCATGTTATGAGAGCCATCATGAATGTGTGTAACCGGATTATCGTGCTCCATCACGGCCAGAAGATAGCCGAAGGAACTCCCCAAGAGATTGCCAACAGCAAAACGGTAATCGAGATATACTTAGGAGAGCAGACCAATGCTGGAAGTTGATAATGTTAGTACGTTTTACGGTCAGATACAGGCACTATGGGATGTCTGTCTGAAAATCGACGAGGGAGAAATAGTAGCTCTAATCGGTGCCAACGGCGCCGGTAAGTCTACCTTGCTTCATACCATATCCGGGATAATACGCCCTACCTCGGGCACAATAACCTTTCTCAACCAGAGAATCGATGGCCTTTCACCTCACTCTATTGTAGAACTCGGTATCTCTCACATACCCGAGGGCAGGAGACTTTTTATAGACATGTCAGTGCACGAGAACCTGGAGATGGGAGCCTATTCCGGTCGCGCCTGGAAAAACAGGCAGAAAACCCTGGAGCAGGTTTACGAGCTCTTCCCCATATTAAAAGAAAGAGCCGGGCAGCTGGCCAGTACTTTAAGCGGCGGTGAGCAGCAGATGGTGGCCATGGGGCGGGGATTGATGTCAAAGCCGAAACTGTGCATCATCGACGAGCCGTCAAGCGGCCTGGCACCCAGGCTGGTGCAGGAAGTCTTCGAGAAAATTAAGTCCTTGCGCGAGCAGGGGATTACCATATTACTCATCGAGCAAAATGTCCACCAGACACTCCAGATAGCCGACCATGCTTGCGTGCTGGAAAACGGCCGCATTGCCCTGCAGGGGGCCTGCGAAGAACTCCTCAAGAGCGACCATATCAGGAAAGCCTATCTGGGACTTTAAATCCAATCTGCTGAACAGGCATCCTTAAGAGACCTAGCGCTTCATATCAGGTAGCCTACAGTATTTCACCATGACCCGCGATATGTTATATAATTATATCTGCGCATTACTTAACGAAATAGGAGGAACCATGGATTTAGGTTTTAAAGGAAAAGTAGCCCTTTTAACCGGGGCCGGCAGCCAGATTGGCTTCGGGAAGCAGATTGCGCTCCTGTTGGCAAAAGAAGGGTGCGATGCCATCGCCGTCACCGACATTAATCTCGATGACGTTAAACTAACGGCGGAAGACGTAAAAAAAACCGGCTGCAAGTGCGTAGCCCTGAAAGCCGATGTCACGAACAAAGCTGAAGTCCAGGAGATGGTCAAGAAGGTCATCGCCGAGTACGGCAAAATTGACATTCTTTTCAACGTTGCCGGCGCTATCCTCGGCGGAGGCCCCCTGGAAGAACAAAAGGAAGAACTCTGGGATAACGAAGTCAGCCTCAACCTTTACGGCACGCTCATCGTTACCCAGGCGGTTCTCCCCCATATGAAAAAACAAAATTACGGCGTTATTGTCAACATCGGTTCCGGCAGCACCCATATGTACAGTCACGGTGTATCCACGTATGCCATGGCGAAGGGCGCCGTTGATACCTTTACCAAGCAGCTGGCTACCGTGGAAGCCAGGTCCGGCATAAGGGTCAACTGCGTCGCCCCCGGCCCTTCACCCACCAATTTCATTAAAGCGCCCGACAAACAGGCGGTGGTGGACATGCTGGCCAAGCAGATACCGATGGGCAGAGGCGCCACCGCGGCGGATATTGCTAACGCCGCTATCTTCTTCGCGTCGGACATCTCCGGATATATCACGGGTCAGGTCCTCCACGTCTCCGGCGGCTCGGTTTTGTAATCACAAAAATATAAATTTTTAAATATATAAATACCTTCCAAGCTGGCCCATTCTTGACATCTGGCACATATTGTACTAAAATAGGTCAGAAGCTCATGGCACAACCTGAATCTGCTTCGGGAGGTGTATGGTGAGGCTTCATAAACTACTGGGAGTTTGGCAGGTGGACTGTTAATGCCCTGCCACGGGTGGGGCAAACAGAAAGCGAACCCGCCTCGATAAATTAAGCTGGAAGTCCTTCTGTAAAGCAGAGGCCCGGCATATAGGTGGTAATCACCATAAGTGAGTTGGGTTCGTTACCAGGAAGTCTTGTGAGTGGAGGTTGCTTGAGAAAGTGACCTCCACTTAGTTTTATGAAAAAATCTGACCTAGTTCGTCTCTTCCTCTGGCGTGGACCTCAGTCCGGTGCTGTCCAGAAGTTCACGATAGAATTCGGCAATATCCTCGTCGTAAATTTTACTCTCGGCCTTCTCAAACGGCATAATCAATGACTCCCGGTATATCTTCTCGATATCCGGCATCAGATTCAAAAAACTCTGAGTAATATTCTCCGACTCGTCAGTTAAATGATCAGTTTCAGCTCGCGTGGGAATAACCGTCTTCACCCCGAATAGAAGCAGGCCACAGACAATCGCCCCGGAGATGAAGCTGATAGCTACCTTCACCGTAGTCGCCCCCCAATCTTAGCCTGAAAATAGTACTGGTACTATAGTTTCATTTTGACACAGTGTTATAAACCCCCATATAAAAATCATAAAGAATATATTAAGGGCGGGTTAATTTTCTATAAAGAATCGGTCCACCCATCCTTGACATAGCCCTCGCTGCGCACCTAAAATGTCGGCAGCAACGCTATCGGTTCGGGTTCTCCCTGACAGGTTTTTCAGGAGGCAATATGAGCAATAGCATCCGCGTGGTGCCGGCCATCCTTACCGACGACCCCATAGCCCTGGGTAAAATGGTGCTCCAGACCGAGACTTTTACCGACTTCGCCCAGTTCGACATCATGGATGGCCGTTTCGTGCCTTCGCGGAGCGTATCCTGCAAAGAGATAGCCTCACTTGGAACCAAGCTCACCTGGGAGGCGCATCTCATGGTGTTGCACCCGGAAAGCTACCTGGAAGAGTTCCAACAGGCGGGGGCGCAAAAAATCGTCTTTCACTACGAAGCCACCCCGTCGCCGGACCAGGTTATCCGGCAGATTAAAAAGCTCGGCATGATGGCGGGGCTGGCTCTTAATCCGGAGTCTCCCGTCGAGGCCATCCGCCCCCTTCTCGGTGAGCTGGACAGCCTGCTTTTCCTCTCGGTCAATCCTGGATTCTATGGCGCCAAGTTCATACCGGAAGTACTGGATAAAATAATAGCCTTCCGCAAGATTCACCCTCGTATGGAAACAGGCATAGACGGCGGCGTCAAGGATAGCAATATCATGCAGATTGCCGAGACCGGTGTGAACGTTATCTACGTCGGCAGTGCCATCTTAACGCAGCCGGACCCCGTTGAAGCCTACCGTCGGCTGGTCCGGCTGGCCGAGGCATACGCACCCTGACCTGACCCTGATTGGAAATAGTAGCAAAAAATAAAGGAGCCATGATGTTCAAGGTAAAAGCAACGGTAACCGGTTACGGCAAGGACGAAAGCAAGGGCCCCTGCCACATGCGCCTCAGGATAGGCGATGAAATTACTTACGACGGTGAGACGGTTGCCGGAAGAGTATGCCCCAATATGCTGCCGCAGCTAAGCCAGGCGTTCAATGCCCTTTTTGCCTCCGGAGGCAGGCATAAAGAAGGGGAAATGCCCGGGAGCTATTACCCCTTCTGGCACTCTCCCCAGAGCGTATACGACCCCGCCTATAAAAAATACGACGGTGTGGGCTTCCGACCGACCCTGGAAAGGCCGGAGGAAGGTTATAAGTTCGTCGCCGATGAAACACTGTTCGATAATCCGCCGGGAGGAAAATTCATCATCGGCAAAGGCACGGAGAAAAAGGATATCAACCTGCAATGCGGGGACAGCCATACCTTCGTGCAGTTCAAGGTAGAAGCCTTTGACATGGCCGACAGGGGCGATGCCCTCCCCTATTACCGGAGGGCGATGACGATATTAAGTAAGATTTCCAAGAAATCGGGTATTGCCATGGATAGTATAATAAATGAGTTCACTAAAGACGAGAGAAACAATATCTACCCGTCGTTAGGCCAGAGAATCGTGGCGATACTGGTCGGGGAACTCGAACTATTACGCTATGCAGATGTCGAAGACAATAAGGTGACTATCACCGATAAGGGTAAGAAGAAACTGGAGAGCTTTAAGGCCAGTCTGACGGCAGAAGAAAGAGAAGCGCTGAAGCTATAAGCGTGCAGTCCTGATAACTGTATAGTACCTTATTTTCCGGGCTCTCCCTCATTTGCCCAGTTCTGCATTATCTCCTTGATACGCTGGGCTAACCCGGGATTGGAACGCAGGCGCTCGATAAAAACGGGGCACCCTTCCACCAACGAGTTCTGCGCCGCCGTCGCCATGCTGGAAAGCAGGTTCTGCATGCCCAGGTCCATCTGCTGAGGAATACCCATACCCGGCGCCGATTGCTCCAGCTGGCGGCGGATATCCTCGGCTGTAAATTTCATCGGCATGACGCAGCTCTTATACCAGGGACATTCCTTGCACTGGACAATCCCGTAGGCCTCATTCAGGATATCATCCATGATTCTCTCCCTTACGATTCGACTTCCATTAAAGAGTTCACCAAAAACCAGTCAATGTGAGCCCTCTCTACGAAGGCGCCTTTCTGTATATTCCTTATTATACCATTATTATCAATCAAATAGGTGGTCGGAATCGCGGCTGCGTTATATAGCATCCCCACCCTTCCACCAGAATCGAGGAGCACCGTAAAAGAAAGGCCATAAGCATCCATGAATTCCTGTACTGCCGGAGCAGGTTCCCTGAGGTTGACCGCCAGTATTGTCAGCCCCCGTTTATTCCATTCCTTATCCTCGGATACCTCCTGTAAAAAGGGCATTTCATGACGGCACGGACCGCACCAGGTCGCCCAGAAGTTAAGCAATACCGGTCTCCCTCGCAATTCATCTAGTTTAACGGTTTCTCCGTCCAGACTCTTAAGATGGAAATCAGGCGCCGTATTTCCAGGTATAGGGGCCTGAGGGGCTTGCTCTCCCCCCGACTCCTCTGAGCAACCGAGTACGGTCAACACGACTATCAGCAGGAATAAAGCTATAATAATATTTTTTAATCTTCCCATGATACCCCCCAAATATATCATAATGCGAGCGAAGAAATCCAGGTCAGCCTACCCATCAGGATAAGCACGCCGATTACTATCAGTAGCAGACCGCTGATGATGTGGATTAAGCCGGAATAGCGGCTGATACGCTTTAATACCGGCAGGAAAAAATCAAAGGCCGCCCCGACCATCAGAAACGGGAGACCCAGTCCCAGCGAATATATAGCCAGCAGGTAAGCCCCCTGCCAGGCTGTCGCTCGTACCGAAGCTATCGTCAGGATACTGCCCAGTATCGGCCCGACGCATGCCGTCCAGCTGATGGAAAAGACAGCCCCGATGGTGAAAGAACGCAGGTAACCGGTGGTGCTGCCCATAGAGGGAGACAGGCGTTTTTCATAATTCAGCCAGGGTACTTTCGTGGCCAGAAGAATAAATAAGCCGAAAGCTATCAGCAGGCTGCCGGCTATCTTCCGTAGCAGTGCATAGTCCGGGTTAACAGCGTAACCGGTCAGCCCGACAACTACCCCGAGGAAAATAAAAACGACCGAAAAGCCGAGTACAAAGCTAAGCGAATGTAAAAACACCGGCACCCGGATACCTTTGGTATCGGTATCGAATATTCCCGGACCGTAAAGACTGGCCAGGTACACCGGTACCATCGGCAGCACGCACGGCGAAAGAAAGGACAGCAACCCGCCGCCGAAGGCGACTATAAGCGATACATTTTCACCCACTGGTTACATTTTATAACTTATCTTAGCCACGTTGCTACATATATTAAGAATAGCACTGTAGACAAAACACGCTTGACGCCTTATAATTTCAGATGCATACCCCGTTATCATTATAATAAGTTTCATAATAGAGGGGGAAGCCGAGGGCACCGGAGGCGCGGGCGATAAATTATCATAAGAGGAGGAAATTATGCCGCTATATATCATGATGACCAACCTCACCGATGAAGGCAGGAAAACGGTAAAAACAAACCCGCAGAGGATTAAGGAAGTCAACAAAGAAGTGGAGGCGATGGGCGTAAAAATACTCGCCCAGTACGTTACTCTGGGCCAGTACGACTTCATCAACGTCCTGGAAGCCCCGAGTAATGAGACCATCGCCAAGGTAGCCACCGAGCTCGGTTCGCGCGGGACCCTGCAGACCAATACCCTGGCCGCCCTGACGCTGGACGATTTTATTGATAGTCTCAAAAAGTAAAGTAACGGAAAATCCCGGTTCCCTTTAGCTGCTTCCGGTTTGCCATTCACCCGTAACGATGGGAGGATTACTATTAGACCTCTGAGTTTTACCCAGATTTCTCTTTACCAGTCATGCCCCCTGTGCTATAAACTACAGTACATCGATGGCCTGAAGCCCAAGGATAAGTGGTACTTCAGCTTCGGCACCACCATGCACTCCTGCGTCGAACGCTTTTTTAAGGTCAGCACCCCACCACCCCCATCACTGGAAGAACTGCTTCAGTATTACGAAAGTAACTGGCTCTCTCAGGGCTACGAATCACCCGAGGAAGAAGCCAGGTATAAAGAATACGGGAAAGAGATACTAACCCGATTCTGGGAAATCCACAGCGCCGATTTCCACATGCCGGTAGCCCTGGAGCGCAGTTTCTACATTGACATCGATGGTATTAAGCTGAGGGGCTTCATCGACCGGGTAGACAAGCTGGATAGCGGCGGACTATCGGTTATCGACTACAAGACGAATAAGGAGCTTTTTACCGCCGATTACCTGGCGGATGACCTCCAGTTGACGATATACCAGATGGCCGCCGAGCAGACCTGGCAATTGCCCGTGGAGATGCTCACCCTCTATCACCTGAGGTCGAACACCGCCTGTAACTGCCCGCCGCGGGGCCAGGAACAGCTTGAGCAGGCCCGCCGACTCGTTCTGGAGGTGGCGGAGAATATTACGCAGGGCAAATTCCCCGCTACCGAAAACCAGTACTGCCCCTGTGATTTCCCGGAGCACTGCCCTTACTATCGCCACCAGTATTTAACCGTTGCGCCTCAAACATCCCGCCAGGAGCTCCTGCCGGGAATCGCCGCTATTGATGCCGTCGAGCGGTACGCCGCCCTTCAAGCTCAGATTAAAGAACTGCAAACGCAACTCGACGAGGCAAAGCAGACGATTATCGAATACTGTCAGGCCGAGGAGCTTAACCGGGTTTTCAGCAGCGAGTACGAAATTACCTATAAACTCATGGAAAGAACGGGCTTCAACGAGGACGAGGTCAGAGCCCTGCTTGAACCGGAGGGACTCTGGGAAAAGGTGCTGGGATTCGACCCGTCGCGCCTCAAACAGCTTCTCACCGATGAGTCCACCGCCGAAAACATTAAAAAGCAAATAGAAACTATAAGACGCGTCACGTCCACCTACCCCCAGTTATGGTTAAGGAAACACACTTCGGAAGAGGAATAAAAATCCTCCGTAAAATAAGCTGAGCTAAGGAGTCGCTATTGTCGAGGTTACTTCTGGTAAGACACGGCAGGACCAAGCTGCACCGGGCAGACAGGTTCTGGGGCAGCACCGATATTAAGTTAAGCGACATCGGCGTCAGGCAGGCGGAACAGCTAAGAGACCGCCTGGCCAAAGAAAAAATAATCGCCGTTTACACCAGCATACTGAGTCGCGCCCGTGCCACTTCGGAAATAATCGCCTCGCGACACAAAGCTGAAATTCTCGCGTGTCAGGAATTGAACGAGTGTAATTTCGGCTATGTCGAAGGGCTTACCTTCGAGGAAATAAAGCGACTCCACCCAAAGCTGGCCGAGGAACTTCTTAACCGGAAAGCGGTAGCATTTCCCGGCGGTGAAAGCTTTGAAACACTGGATAATCGCGTCCGCAGCTTTTTGAACCAGCTGAACAAACACAAGGAGAAGGAGACGGTGCTTATCGTAGCTCACGGTGGCCCTTTGCAGATAATGATTTGCCACCTGCTGGGAATACCTGTAAAGCACTGGCGGCAAATACGACTTGATTTAGCATCGCTCAGCATCTTGGAGACCTACCCGCAGGGTGCCATTTTAAACCTCCTCAATGACACTTCCCATCTTAAACTATAGTTAATATGACGAAAGTTTTTGCTTCATGGAGCGGCGGCAAGGACTGCTGTCTCGCCCTGCACCGGGCGGTGACAGGCAGGCTGGACGTCCGCTATCTTGCCAACATGGTCACCGGGGATGGAGAGCGCTCGCGCAGCCACGGCATATCCTCCGCCGTCATCAGGAAACAGGCCGAGGCGCTCGGTATTCCCATCATGCAGCAGCGTACCGAAGGAGATAACTACGAAGCCCAGTTTATCACGATGCTTAAAGTCTTTGAAAAGGAAGGCATCGAAGGTGGCGTTTTCGGCGACATCGACTTTAATCCTCACCGAGAGTGGATTGAAAGGGTCTGTAAGGAAGCCGGTATGACGCCGCACCTGCCTTTATGGGGCGAAGACCAGAAAAAGCTCATGGAGGAGTTAATCGACGCGGGCTTTGAAGCGGTTGTCATTGCCGTCAAGGCGGAAATCTTCGGCGAAGAGGTCTTGGGGCAGAAAATAGACAGGGATTTTATTAATCAAATAGACAAAATGAGCAGGACAAGAGATATCACACCCTGCGGCGAAGCCGGCGAATATCATACACTGGTTATCGACGGCCCCCTGTTCAAGAAACGGCTGGAAATCACGGAAAGCCGGAAGGTAACGAGGGACGAACGCCATTTTCTGGATATCCTGGGCACGGAATTTAAAGTTAAATGAGCTTTGGAGAGCAGGTAGTATGACGAAAATAATCGCTAAAGTGATATCGCAGCAGGGCACCTGCGAGGCCGGTCATAAGGTCGGCGACGAGTTCATCATCGGCCAGACGACGCCCTCGGGAATGTGTTCCTGGGCGTTTTACACGTTATTTCCTTTCGCCGAGCCGCTGCAGTTCGGCGGCTCTTTCCCCTGGGAAAGCGGCCCGGATAGAGCCCGCGTGGCCTGCCCCGACCCGGATAATCCGGTGATATTTGAAATCAGGCGGGTGGAATCCGAATAAAATGTCCTGACCTGTACCACTCAAGGTTAAATGGTATACTACTTCTAGAGGAATGCAGTGTATACAGATAATGAACTGAAACAGATGATTCATGATGCGGACACAAGAGCATACGCTGGTCGATTCGAGCGACTCCGTTTTTTACTCTCTCAAGAAGACGCAGAACCATCTCCAGTTTCTGCTCTTGCGCGTGAATATTACGAGGAAGCAAGATTATGTTGGTACATTGGTGCGTTCGTAACAACAATAGTACTGACCCAACTTTGTTTTGAGGAATTATTACGATCGCATTATAGAGTGTCTAAAGGTGTTAGCGGTTACCTTAATGAACACTTGAAAATAGACGATGCTGGTTTTAAAGCATTAATTGATCAGGCCAGAACCGAAAATCTGCTTAGTACTGATGAGTTCAATGCGTTAAATAGAGTTCGTCGGGATTTCAGAAACCCATATGTCCACGTGCATGATTTTAAAGTTGATAATGACTTCTCAAAACCAAACTTTATGAAACAATATATTAAGATCACTGCGCCTGAACTAGTGGATTATGGTGTAGAGGATGAGGCCAGAGAAGCAATTAGTTCTTTAGTCGGCATGTTCCGTAAGATATCACGTCGTTTCTTCCCAATATTGTAAGAAATTATCCATTTTACAAAAGGGCGTCCAATAGGGGCGCCAGCCCCTCTTTTTATTTCTTCCCCCTCTCCTGTGAAACCTCGTCATGAGAGGGGGACTAAAGGGGTGAGGTAGAAACTAACTACCCCCACCCCACCTCGTTTGTTATCTTTTCCCACCCTAGCCGCCCTAGCACCATTCTCTGCTTATCTCGTAAAACATCCCCCCACCTTTTCCCCTCTAATCCCCTGTGCTATACTTGCTATTAAGAATTAAAGACGAGGGTATTCCGTGACCGGCTCCGACGAAGCAAAATCGAAAATCGAGCAATTAAAGGCCGAAATTAACCGCCACAACTATCGTTACTACGTGCTGGACAGCCCGGAAATCAGCGACGCCGAATACGACGACCTGATGCGGGAACTCAAGAAACTGGAGGAACAACACCCCCAGTTCCTGACGCCGGACTCTCCCACCCAACGCGTCGGTGCCGCTCCGGTCGAGGCCTTCGGGGTAGTGGCGCACCCCCAGCCCCTGCTCTCACTCGGCAACGTTTTTTCTGAAGACGAACTACTCGCCTGGTACACACGAACCTCCCGGCTGGCCGGTGATATACCATTCGACTTCGTCGGCGAACACAAGATAGACGGACTGGCCGTAGCCCTGACCTATATTGACGGTCAGTTTGTGACCGGGGCCACCCGCGGCGATGGCCTCAGGGGGGAAAATATCACCCAGAACCTGAGGACCATCCGCAGTATTCCCCTCTCCGTCCCCGGAGACACCCCACCCCGCTTCGAGGTGCGGGGAGAGGTCTACCTGTCTAAAACGGGCTTCCATAAGCTGAATAAGGAAAGAGAGGAGGAAGGGCTGCCCCTCTTTGCCAACCCCCGCAATGCCGCCGCCGGCTCGGTGCGCCAGCTTGATTCCCGTATCACCGCTAAACGCCCGCTGGATATTTTCATCTATATGCTGGGCTACCCCATTGGTGCGGAAGCCCCCAGAAAAACACACTGGGAGACCATGGAATGGTTGAAATCGTTGAATTTCAAGGTAAATCCCAACAACCGCCGGCTGAAAAATATCAAAGAAGTGGAAGAGTATTACAAGACCTGGGAAGCGCAGCGGGAAAGCCTCCAGTACGAGGCCGACGGCATCGTTATCAAGATAAACCAGCTTACTCTGCAAGAAGGGCTCGGGGACATCGGCCGCGAGCCGCGCTGGGCCATCGCCTACAAGTTCCCCGCCGTCCAAGGCACCACTGTACTCAACGACATCGGCATCAGCGTCGGGCGTACGGGCACCCTCAATCCCTACGCCATCCTGGAGCCGGTATCGGTGGGAGGCGTCACCATCAGGCAGGCCGCCCTGCACAACGAGGACGATATCCGGCGCAAGGATATCCGCATCGGCGATACGGTCATCATCCAGAGGGCGGGAGAGGTTATCCCGGAGGTTGTCGGGCCGATTGTCAGCAAGCGCACCGGCAAGGAAAAAGAGTTCAGCCTGCTGGAAAAGTTGCCGAAAAACGATAAGGGACAGCCAGCCTGCCCCGAATGCGGCGGCGAGGTAGTCAGGCCGGAGGGCGAAGTCATGTACTACTGCGTCAACGCCGCCTGTCCCGCGCAGGCGCAGCAGCGTATCGAGCACTTCGCCTCGCGCGGGGCCATGGATATCCGGGGAATCGGCGAAAATCTCAGCGCCACGCTTTACCGGGGAGGGCTGATTAAGGACATCGCCGACTTGTATGCATTAACAGAAAGACAACTATTAAATGCAAGAGACTTAGCTAAAAGTACGATTTCCAAGATGGAAGAGGCAATAATATCCAAGAGATACCTCCCTGTAAATCAAGTTTCCGTTCTAAAAAGACTCACCGACAGGATATTATCTAACAACCAGGATAATAACTCTGTTCACACTAATTACGGCTTATCCAAAACACAAATAAACACCTTAAAAGAAAGAGTGGATAGCCTTCTCCCTGGAATATTAAAGGAAACTGGTATAAGCCAAGAACTAACATGGGATGATGTTCTCTCACTAGAGAAGCTGGCAGATAAAAGCGCGGCGAATATTATCAATGCTATCAGGAACAGCAAAGAGCGCCCGCTGGCCAGGGTTATCTTCGCCCTCGGCATCAGGCATGTCGGCGCTGAGATGGCGGAGGTCCTGGCCGGTAAATATCACAGCCTTGATGAACTGGCGAAGGCACCGGCGGACGACCTGGTGGAAATAAGCGCCGTCGGCCCCAAGATTGCCGATAGTATTACCGCTTTCTTCCGGCAGGAAGACAACCTGAATATTATCAATAGGTTGAAAGAGGCCGGCGTAAGATTGGAAGAAGCCAACGAAGCTCAGAAAGAGCTGCCCCTCTCCGGCCAGGAGTTCGTCCTTACCGGCCGGCTGGAATCTTTCTCCCGCCAGGAGGCGGAGGCCAGGATAAAAGAACTCGGCGGCGCCGCCAAGGACAACGTCACCCGCAAGACCGATTACGTCGTCGCCGGCGTCGACCCCGGCTCCAAGATGGCCCGCGCTCAGGAACTGGGTATCAAAATACTTTCTGAGCAGGAATTCCTTAAAATGCTCGAAGAGGCGACTTGATGAAACTCATCGTTGGACTGGGTAATCCGGGGTTTTTATACTCTCGCAACCGCCATAATGTCGGCTTTATGTGTGTCCGCCACCTGACCAGGACGTATGGTATCCGCTTCGACAGGCAGCAGGGGCACGCCCGCACCGGCATCGGCAATATTGCCGGCAATCGGGTCGTGCTGGCACGCCCCCAGACCTATATGAACGCCAGCGGCGAATCGGTGAGCGCCCTGGTAAGAAGGCTCAATATCACCCCGGCCGACCTTATCATTATCCACGACGACCTCGACCTACCCACCGGCAAGATACGCCTCCGGCTCGGCGGTGGGTCCAGCGGGCATAAAGGAATCGACTCCATCATCGCCCGTCTCGGCACCAAAGACTTCTACCGTGTCAGGGTCGGCATCGGGCGACCCGAGATAATCGATGGTACCGATGCCGAAAAGGAAGAGGCGGTTATAGACTACGTCCTCTCCGACTTTACCCGGGAAGAGAAAAGGATTATCGACAAGATTATGCCCGACGTCGGCCAGGCCATAGCCTGCCTCCTCACGGAAGGCCTGTCCGCCGCCATGAACAAGTTCAACTAACCAGACTGCCTCCCACATCCCATTTCTAAGTTATCTATTCCCACCCTACCACCCTCGCATCATTCTCTGCTTAGCCCGCGGAGTGGTGCCCACGAAGGTTTTTTGCTACATTCCAATCTCCAATGTTATAATTTCCATATCTGAAGGAAATTTTCAATGAAGGATAAAATCATATTCATCGGGGTTATCGGCGGCGGAGCAGTCTCACCACAGGTAGCCAGCATCGCCGAGGAAGTAGGCCGGGAGATTGCCCGTCAGGGCGCCGTGCTGGTCTGCGGGGGACTGGGGGGCGTTATGCAAGCCGCCTGCCGGGGCGCCAGCAACGAGGGCGGACTCACCATCGGTATCCTCCCCGGAAATAGCCGCCTGGACGCCAATCCCTACGTTAAGATACCTATCGTTACCGGATTCGGCTACGCCCGGAACGTGGCGGTCGTCAAGTCGGCGCAGGCAATCATCGCCATCGACGGTAGCTACGGCACGCTCTCGGAAATCGGCCACGCTCTGCAAAGCGGCATCCCCGTCATCGGCCTGAATACCTGGTCGCTCTCGATTGACGGGAAGGCCGACGATAGTATCATCATAGCCGACAGTCCGAAAGACGCTATAAACAAGGCTTTAGAGCTTATCAATAACCAGCCGTAATTCCAGGGAATGGGAGTGTAAAATGTCAACGATTGAAAATGTAAAAGCCATGGAAATACTGGATTCCCGCGGCAATCCTACCCTCGAAGTGGAGGTCGAACTGTACGACGGCACGCTGGGTCGCGCCGCGGTGCCCTCCGGGGCCAGTACCGGCACGCACGAAGCCGTGGAGCTCCGCGACGGTGACAAGTCACGATATAACGGCAAGGGCGTCCTCAAGGCGGTCGCCAATGTCAACGACAGCATTGCCGGAGTCATCATCGGGATGTCCGCCGAAGACCAGACGGCCATCGACCACGCCCTTACAGAACTCGACGGCACCCCTGATAAATCGCGCCTCGGCGCTAACGCTATCCTGGGAACGTCGCTGGCGGTAGCCCACGCCGCCGCCAGGCTCATGGACATGCCCCTCTACCGCTACCTCGGCGGCGTGAATACCTATACCCTGCCGGTGCCGATGATGAATATCCTCAACGGTGGCAGGCACGCCGCCAATTCCACAGACCTCCAGGAGTTCATGGTAATGCCGGTCGGTGCCGTTAGCTTCAGCCAGGCCATGCGTATGGGCGCCGAGGTTTACCATGCCCTGAAGAAAGTCCTCAAGGACAAAGGGCTCAATACCAATGTCGGCGACGAGGGCGGCTTTGCCCCCTCCCTTCCCTCCAATCGGGAGGCGGTGGAAGCTATCCTGGCCGCCATCGAGTCGGCCGGCTACAAGCCCGGCAAAGACTGCTATATTGCCCTCGACCCCGCCTCCAGCGAGTTCTACGAGGACGGCAAATACGTTCTCGCCAGGGAAGGCAAGACGCTGACCTCCGCCGAGATGGTTGACTATTATGTCAAGTGGGCTGCCGAATACCCTATCATCTCTATTGAGGACGGCATGGCCGAGGACGACTGGGAAGGCTGGCAGCTTATCACCGAAAAACTGGGCGGTAAAATCCAGCTTGTCGGCGATGACCTTTATGTCACCAACGTCGGGCGTCTCGCGCAGGGCATCAGCCAGAAGGCGTCCAACTCCATCCTCATCAAGCTTAACCAGATAGGCACGCTGACGGAGACTATCGACGCCATCAGGATGGCCCAGCAGTCCGGCTGGACGGCCATTGTCAGTCACCGCTCCGGTGAGACCGAAGATACGACCATCGCCGACCTTGCCGTGGGACTGAACACCGGCCAGATAAAGACCGGCGCCCCCTGCCGCTCCGAGCGTACCGCCAAGTACAACCGCCTCCTCCGCATCGAGGACGAGCTTCAGGAAAGCGCCAGCTATGCCGGACTGAAGGCATTCTATAACCTGAAGGGAAGAAATGACTGATATTTCACCGGGTATCACCTGGATAAAGCTGCCGATTGATGATATTGGGGGGCCGTCGCATATTAACGCTTATCTTATCCGCGGGGATAAAGGCTATCTCCTCGTCGATACCGGCTGGAACACGGACGCGTCATTCGGCACCATGCACAATACCCTGGTTAAAAAAGGGCTGGGATTCGAGTCAATCTCCCAGATACTGGTCACTCACGTCCATCCCGACCATTTCGGTATGGCCGGCAGAATAAAAAGACTCTCCGGGGCCACCATCGCCATGCACCCCATCGAAAAAGGATTCATCGAACCCCGGTACGTCCACATGGAGGAACTGCTCCACCAGACCGACCGCATGCTCGTTGATAACGGCACGCCCCGAGAGGAGATGGAAAAGCTCCGGGACGCCACGGTGGGATTGGAGCAGTACGTCGATGCCACCCCGCCCGATATCACCCTACGCGATGGGGACACCATCACTACCGGCGAGTTTACCTTCCGCGTTATCTGGACGCCGGGGCACTCATCCGGCCATCTCTGCCTCTACGAACCCGAGAAGAGAATCCTGCTCTCCGGCGACCACATTCTGCCGAAAATCACGCCCAATATCAGTGTCCACCCGCAGTCGATAGAAAACCCGCTCGGCCGGTATATAGAGTCGCTCAAAGAGCTAAGAAGGCTAAACGTCGAGCTTGTCCTGCCCGGCCACGACCAGCCCTTTACCGCATTCAGGCCGCGCATCGACGAAATTATTAAGCACCACGAGCAGAGAAACCAGGAAATTCTTACAATCATGGGAGAGGAAGCCAGAACGACCTACCAGATAGCCCGGGAAATAACCTGGGGAGATAATTCCCGCTGGCAGGACCTGCCTGAATTTCATAAAAGAATGGCTATCTTTGAAACGCTGGCTCACCTGGAGATGATGGCCAACGACAGCATTGTCAACAAGCTGCCCGGAAAAGGCATTATATATTACCGCCAAAACTGATATAATAAGTCTAAATGAAAAAGATTGGCATCACCACTACCGTGCCCGTAGAGGTTTTGATAGCCGCCGGTTATCAGCCAATCGACCTGAACAATGTCCTCGTTTCCGACCCCGATCCGGGGCGGCTCATCACCATCGCCGAAAGGGCCGGCTTCCCGCTCAACTGCTGTAGCTGGATAAAGGGTATCTACGGGGTATGCATGGAAACCGGCATCCAGGATGTCATCTGCGTTACTAGCGGCGATTGTTCCAATACCCTCATGCTCATGGAGATTCTGAAACTTAGAGGGCTGAACACTATACCCTTCGCCTACCCCGAACGACCCGATACTCACCGCATGCAGGAAGCCATCAAAGCGCTGGCATCGATTCTTTGCACCACGCTTGAAGCCGCTGATGAAGTCAGAGAAGAACTCCAGCCGGCCCGCGACCTTGCCCTTAAACTGGACAGTCTTACCTGGCAGGAAAATACGGTCAGCGGCCGCGAGAACCACCTCTGGCTCGTCTCCGCCTCCGACTTTAACCAAAATTTTCGCCAGTACCGACAGGAGCTGAATAATCTGGTGGAAGCCTGCTCGCAGCGTCCTACCTACCCCACCAGCGAACTCAGGCTGGCCTATATTGGTGTGCCCTCGGTCTATGCCGGAGAACTCTACAACTTCATCGAAAAACACGGCGCCAGGGTCGTCTTCAACGAGGTTCAGCGTCAGTTTGCCATGCCCACTCCCGGCAAGTCCCTGGCCGAGCAGTATTCCAGCTACACTTACCCCTACTCCATCCACGAGCGTCTCAGGGATATACAAACGGAACTGCCCAAAAGGCGGATAGACGGCGTTATCCACTATGTGCAGGCCTTCTGTCACCGCGGTATCGGCGACATCATCTTCCGGGATGCGCTTGACCTGCCCGTGCTGACGCTGGAAGGCAACGCCGACTTCTTCCTGAATAACCATATCAAGACCCGCATCGAGGCTTTTTTGGACATGATACAGCGGAGTCGGTCCCTCCAAAGGAAGGATAAATACAGCAAGGCTCTTAAAGGATAAGCGAATAATATTTATACAGGAGGCGAAAATGAAAACCAGAATCGGCATCAATGGCTTCGGTCGTATCGGCCGACTCACCCTCAGGGCCATGAAACAGTACCACAAAGACGACCTGGAAGTGGTCGCCGTTAATGACCTGGCCGATACGAAGACCAATGCCCACCTGCTGAAATGGGACAGCGTCTTCGGGCGCTATGCCGGCGATGTAGCTGCCGGAGACAACGCCATCATCGTTGACGGCCAGGAGATTAAAGTAATCCAGGAGCGTGACCCCGCCGCGATACCCTGGAAGGACTACGGTGTCGATATCGTCATCGAGTCCACCGGCCTCTTTACAGACGCCACCAAGGCGGTCGCCCATCGCAGCGGCGGCGCTAAAAAAGTTATCATCTCCGCCCCCGCCAAGAACGAGGACGTCACCCTAGTCCTCGGCGTCAACGAAAAAACCTACGACCCCACCAAGCACAATGTCGTCTCCAACGCTTCCTGCACCACTAACGGCATCGCCCCACCCGTCAAGGTCCTCCATGAAAACTTCAGAATCAGCAAGGGACTGATGACCACCATCCACTCATACACTAACGACCAGGTAGTGCTGGACACCATTCACAAAGACCCGCGCCGTGCGCGTGCCTCCGGCCTGAACATGATTCCCACCACCACCGGTGCCGCCAGACTGGTAGGCCGTCTAGTCGAAGGACTGGAAGGTAAAATTCATGGTTTCTCGATGCGCGTGCCTACACCGACCGTCTCTGTTATCGACTTCGTTTGCGACCTTGAAAAAGAAGTCACCGTGGAGCAGGTTAACGAGGCTATGAAGAAAGCCGCCGCAGGGCCTATGAAGGGTATCCTGGAGTACTGCGATGAAGAGCTGGTCAGCATGGACTTCAAGGGTAATCCCCACAGTTCCATCATCGACGGTCCCGGTACTATGGTCATCGGCGGGAACATGGTCAAGATACTTGCCTGGTACGATAACGAGTGGGGCTATAGCTGTCGCCTCGGTGACCTGGCCGTTTACATGGCTCAAAAAGGGCTGTAATAAAATAAAAAAACACACCGCGTACATAAGTACTGATTGACAAGCCATTGCGGAATTGCGTAAAATAAGTAAACCATCTGATTAAGGTGAGTTATGAAGTTAGTTATTGTTGGCTTCGGACAATGCGGCGGTAGAATCGCCGATGAGTTTGCCCGCCTTAACGGAAGAGCCCGCGGCCTCCGCGGGCTGGATATTATTACGGGCGTTCATGCTGTAAATACCGACCGCGCTGACCTGAGTGGGCTGACAACTATTAAATCCGATTACGAACACCGCATTCTAATCGGTAATAAGAAGACCAGCGGCCACGGCGTTGGGAAAATCAACGAACTGGGTGCAGAGATTGCCCGTGAAGACGCCGATAAGGTCGTCGAGACAATACGGAACTCCAAGCATTTCCAGGAGACGGATGCCTTTCTACTTTGTGCCGGGGCGGCCGGAGGCACCGGGTCCGGAGCCATCTCCGTCATGACACAGCAGATAAAAGAACGTTATGTAGATAAGCCGGTATATAATCTCATCGTCCTCCCCTTTGACCATGAAGAGTCGACTGAAGAGCGGACGGTTTATAATGTGGCCACCTGCCTGAAATCAAGCTACCTGGTGGCTGATGCCATCTTCCTCGTCGATAACCAGAGATACGTTATGAAAGATGAGCATCTTAGAAATAATCTCGATAAGATAAATCACAACATCGTGCAGCCCTTTTTCAACCTGCTCTGCGCCGGCGAAGAAATAAAGTCCAGGTACATCGGCGCCAAGATACTCGATGCCGGTGATATCATCCAGACGCTGGTAGGCTGGACCACTCTAGGATTCGGTCGGTCACAGACCTCGGGATTCAAATCACTCTTCACATCAACCCGGCACTTCAGGGTAAAGGCGTCTGAGACGCAGAAAGGAACTCAGGCACTGGACGAAGCCATCAGCGGGCTGTCCATTAAATGCAATCCCCTGGACTCAAAGAGAGCACTCTACCTCGTGTCCGCCCCCGCCAAGGAAATTAACGTTGACCTCATAAAAGAGCTGGGGACTTACATCAAAAATATGGCTCCGGAAGCAATTATCAGAAGCGGTGATTATCCAAGAGAAAAAGGCACCATGGAGGTTACCGTAGTGCTTTCGGAGATGAGCGACATGGAAAAGATCAGGAATTACTTTAGCAAAGCCATCAATCTCATTTCGGAACAAAAGAAGCGCCAGGAAGGCTTAGTAAGCACACAGCGAGGGATTGATATCACGATAAAAGACATCCCCTCGCTGCTATAATCAGACTATCTAATTGACCACCCCATCCAATACTTCGGAAGACCCCGCTATATAACCCTAAATGCAGGTAACTCTTACCCGATACAGGGTTCCCCTGACACCCTTGTAGATAGCAGTCTCCGAAAAACCACCCTGAACTCTATAATTATCTGGCTATCTTGGAATAGATTTGCCAGGCTTGCTCGATGGTATCTTCGCGGATTTTCCAGGATTTCGTAATTTGCTCTTCACGTGCTCTGGCAGCCTCGGTCAGGGAAGACTCATAAGCTCCGCTGGCCGCCTCCTGGGCACTCCTGAAGGCTTCCTCAGCCCGCGCGATGACATTCTCACGTGCTTTGGCGGCTTTGGCTATCGCTTCATCGCGGTCTTTTATAGCCTGAGCCACATTAGCCTCGTACGCTCTATAAGCCTGCTGCTCCGCCCTCTTATAGGCTTTGGCTACCTGCATTTCATTCTCGTGGTAAGCCCTGGCCACCTGACGTTCGGCGTCAATGTAGGCAGCATAAGCCATCTCAGCTTGGCTCATAACCTCATCAAGCGGACTTTTCGGGCTCTCTTCTACTGACGCTGGAGTCCCCTCGACCACCTCAGAGGGTGTTTCAGCCTCCAACTCTGCCGGGGTAGAGGACTTCTTGGTTCGCTCTTTCTGGTTAGCCACCAGGCACCTCCTTTAATTCATCTTATTAGTTTAGCAGCTTTATTATCCTGAAAATTATGGGTAATAATCAATGGGACTCCACTTAGTGCCAAGTATATTGCCCGCCTTATAAAAAGTCAAGCAATTTTCACGCTTCTCACACGGACAATTTCGCAATCTTTTTTATAATATTTTATAAAATTTCTCAATAGCCAGAGGGCAGCAGACTAATCATCTTCTGCATCAGTATCTTTTTCTTTTCTACCCTTTTTAGCCTGTTGAGCCTTTTTAGTCTCGTACATCCTGGCCAGAGACTCCAGGCGCTCTTCTATTCTACCCTTGCGGCCTTTACTCACCCCCATCGCTCCTTTATCCGCCTTTTCCGCTTTATCCGTTTTCTCTTCCTTATCTACATTATCCATCGCTTCCGATACAACATCTATCGCCGCTTCAGCAGCCTCAAAGGCCGCTTCTCTCTCTTCCTCGGCTTTACCCAGCACCACGTTCAAGGCATCTTCAGTTAAAGGTTCTTCCGGAACTTCGGCTGCCTTATCGCCCTCTTTTTTCCGTCCTTTTTTCAGGCCTTCTTCATAAGCTTTGAAGGATGCATCGGCAGTGTCCCTGGCAACCTGACCGGTAACTTCGGCCCGACTTATCGCTTCTTTAAAAGCGGATATAGATACACTGGCCGCCTCCCTGGCCACCCTGGCTGATGCTTCCGTCGCCTCCTTGATGGCTTTTACCGTTCTCTCGGCCGATTCTCTGGCGGCCTTTATCAGCGTTTCCGTCACTTCTCTCGCTGTTTTTATGGCAGCCTCAGCCGTCTCCTTGGTCTCCCGGCTTATCTCCTCGGCACGCGCTATAGCCGCCTGGATTTCCTTCTCTGAAGAGGCGGCTGTCTCTCTGGTGGTGGTAATGGCAGCTTCGATAGCTCCCTGTACGACTCTTGTTGATTCCTCCGCGGTTTCTTTAGCCGTCCTGCTTATCTCCACGGCTTTAGCTACCGCATCCTCGGACTCTTTCTTCGAAGCTTCGATGGCTTCACGGGCAGCTCTGGCTGATTCCTCGACAGTCGCTCTGGCCGTGTTAACCATTTCCTCCATCCGGGCAATAGCTTCCCGATATTCGCTGGATGAAGCTTCGTCTCTTTCTCTAGTTTCCGTGCTCAATTCCTCGACTTTGGAGAGTACTTCCCGTGATTTCTCTGTTGATTCTTCCGCAGCCTGGCGGGCAGTCTGGGCTGCTGCTTCCGAGGCCTCTTGAGAAGCCCTGGCGGAAGCCTCGGCTGCTTCCTGGGATGTGCGTGAAGACGCCTCAGCTACTTCCTGAGACACCCGTGAAGACGCTTCGGCTGCTTCCTGAGATGTGCGTGAAGACGCCTCAGCTACTTCCTGAGACACCCGTGAAGACACTTCGGCTGCTTCCTGAGCCACCCGTGAAGACGTTTCGGCTGCTTCCCGGGATGTACGCGAAGACGCCTCAGCCGCCTCACATGCAGCTTGGGCGGATGCCTCAGCCACCTCCATAGCCTTTCTCCCCTCCTCCTCAGCCTGAGCTATAGCCTCCTGGATTTTCCTCACCGATTCTCCGGCAGTCTCTCTGGTTTCACGGCTAATCTGCTCAACTCTGGTGAGTGCTTCCAAGAACTCTTTCGCATATGATGCTGCGCTGTCCTTAGTTTCCTCACCGATCGATTCAGCCCTGGCCATAGCTTCCTGTGCTGCCTTTATCGAGGCTTCGGAAGCTTCTTTAGCTATCTTAATAGCCACCTCGACCGCCTCCCCGGCTTCCGCGGCTACCTCTTCAGCCTTACGCTTTGTTTCCTGGGAAGCTCTCTGTGAGGCCTCACCGGCCAGCTTGGCCTCCTTACCAATCGCCTCAACGCGGTTCGCCGCTTCCTGGGATGACCTCTGGGCAGCTTCGGCAACCTCCCTGGCGACCTTGCTGATCGTCTCTGCTCTTGCAGCTACTTCCTCAGCCGCTCTGGCCGCAACTTCGGCAGCTTCACGAGTAAATTTACTCGTCTTTTCAGCCCGACCTACAGTCTCTTTAGCTGCTTTATTGGTTGCGTCAGCAGCATCCCGGGTTTCACGGGCCATTCTATCAACCCGGTTGCTAATCTCTTTAGCAGTTTTAAGCGATTCGTCGGCGGCTTCCTTGGCCGTCTTGACCGATGCTTCGGCCGTATCTATCGCTTCCTTTGACGTTTCTTTGGCAGCTTCGGCTATCCTCTTGGCTTCACGGCTAACCTCATCAACGCGGCTCATGCCCTCCTGAGACATCATTAATGCCGATTCCGCGGCATGCATCGCCTCGCCGCTTATCTTTTCCGCCCGTGCGATAGCCTCCTCAAACGATTTGGACACCAACTGCGTAGTCTCTTTCGGTCTCTTGGCAACTTCTTCCGCCCGGCTGATAGCCTCATTGGCGGCCTTTATCGCTTCGTCGGCGGCTTCTCTAGCCTCCTGGCTAATCCTCTCCGCACGGCTGACCGCCTCCTGCGCTGATCTGGATGCAGAAGCGGCAGCTTCCCGAGATGCCTTGCCGATCTCCTCAGCCCGGCGTGCCGCTTCCAGGGCGGTTTTCGTCGATTTCTCGGCCGCCCCTCTGGCCATCTTGCTCAGCTCTTCAGCCCGGGCAACCGCCTTTTCGAAATTACTGATATTACCTTCTACATCTTCTTTCAATTCAGGAGACATCCGTCAACACTCCCCAGGTAATCCTTATAAACCATTCTAAGTATAGCATATTCTATTATAGACCTATCAATTTTTCAATAAAAGTGGCCATTTACGAATAAATAGCAGTTATGTAATGCGCCTTAATAGTACTAAAAGATAATATAAAAAATCCAGTAAGAACAATTGACATTCTCATGCTGTTATGCTAAAAATAGCATAACTCTATTTAATTGAGGTGAAATATGAAATTAGTGGTTGTCGGACTAGGGCAATGTGGCGGCAGGATTGCTGACGAGTTCGCCCGGCTTAACGGTAGAGCCCGCAGTCGGCGTGGAATGACTATAATTACAGGTTGCTTTGCGGTCAACACGGACGCCGCCGACCTCAGCGGGTTATCCAGTATCAGTAATGACCACCGGCACCGGATTCTCATCGGCAGTCGTAAAACGGGCGGTCATGGCGTCGGCAAAATCAACGAACTTGGTGCCGAAATAGCCAAGGAAGATGCCGATAAAATCATCGACGCCGTCAGGACCACCAAGAGATTCTTCGAAACGGATGCCTTCCTCCTTATTGCCGGCTCGGCGGGCGGTACCGGCTCCGGCGCTATTTCCGTGATAACTCAGCACCTGAAAGAGCGTTACATTGACAAACCCATATGGAACCTGATTGTCCTTCCTTTCGAACATGAAGAATCAACCGAGGAAAGGACCGTTTTCAATGTGGCCACCTGCCTCAAGTCCTGCTATTCTGTAGCCGATGCAGTCTTCCTCGTTGACAACCAAAGATACGTCAGAAAAGATTCTTCCCTGCATACGAACCTGTCCAAAATAAACGGTATGATATCCGAGCCGTTCTATAACCTGCTCTGTGCCGGCGAAGAGAAAAAGTCACGCTACATTGGCGCCAAGCTGCTTGATGCCGGTGATATTATCCAGACAGTAGTCGGCTGGACTATTATCGGCTACGGCAAAACGCAGGCACCGCTGTTCAAGTGGCCATCAGAATGGAGGAGCGACTTCCGGAAGAAGGGCACGGAAATTCAGAAAGGCATCCAGGCTATGGATGAGGCTATCAGCGAGCTATCACTCAAGTGCAACCCCGCTGATTCGCGACGCTCCCTGTACCTGGTCTCCGGCCCCGCCAAGGAAATGAACATGGACATGATCAAGGAAATCGGAGATTATATGAGAGATATCGCCCCGGAGGCCATTATCAGGAACGGCGACTACCCCCGTGAGAGGGGCCTGGTTGATGTCACCGTACTCCTGTCCGAGCTCAGCGACGTGGAGAAGGTCAGGGACTACTACCTTAGGTCTACCGACCTTATCCCCGAGTTCAAGAAACGGCAGGAAGAAACCGAGGACAAGCTCAAGGCTCTGGACGACGTTTCCAAGGACATACCCTCGCTGCTGTAACATTTCAACATTTGTATTAACTTATAAGGAGTACAAGAGGGGCTAATGCCCCTCTTTCCTTTTCGATGATATCTATTCCCACCTGCCGCTCCGTACTATCGGCGGCCTAGCCCGTATGGGGTAAGGCTTGGAAAAATTACGGGATATGCCATGAATGCCGCAAGGGCGGGCTTGGGTGAGAAGAAAAATCTCAGAGGCGGGGTGGAGTCGGGATGAAAGAAAAACACAGGGGCGGCGGGGGAACTCGGGTAAGAGTTCAAAATATGGCAATACCAACACAGTAAAAAGAAACAAAAACTAACGGAATCACGCGTAAAAATTCTTGGGTAATGCGCCTTTTTAAGGTATAATATAGACACTATGGCTTCTCAGGTATTTTACCGCAAGTGGCGCCCCCAGCTTTTCGCCGAGGTAGTCGGGCAGGAGCACGTTACCCGGACTCTGCTCAATGCCCTGGCCAGCGAGCGTATTTCCCACGCCTACCTCTTCTGCGGACCCCGCGGCACCGGCAAGACCAGTACCGCCCGCGCTCTGGCCAAGGCGGTCAACTGCCTCACTAACGGCAAGGGTGAACCATGCAACACCTGCAACATGTGCCAGGCTATAACCGAGGGCCGGGCACTGGATGTTATTGAAGTAGACGCCGCCAGCAATCGCGGTATTGACGAAATCAGGGACCTCCGGGAGAAGGTAAACTACGCCCCCAACCAGGCACGGCGCAAGGTCTATATCATCGATGAAGTCCACATGCTCACCAAGGAAGCCTCCAATGCCCTGCTCAAGACGCTGGAGGAGCCCCCGCCGCACGTTATCTTTATCCTGGCGACCACCGAAGCCCACAAGCTCCTGCCGACCATCCTCTCAAGGTGTCAGCGCTTCGATTTTCACCGCCATTCCCAGATAAACATGGTCAAAGAGTTGTCCCGTGTCTGTGAAGGCGAACACATCAATATCGAGCCGGAGTCGCTGAGGCTCATCGCCAGGGCCGCTACCGGCAGCATGCGCGATGCCCTGAACCTCCTTCAGCAGCTTAACACTTTCTACGGCAATGAGATTACCCTTAAGCAGGTGCAGGCCCTTCTCGGTATCTCCGGCGACCAGCGCGCCGGCGAACTGGTAAAAAATATCATCGATAAAGACATTGCCGCCGGAGTCGCCACCATCAACAACGTTAATAACGACGGATTAGACCTGCGCCAGTTCAACCGCGATGTGGTGGAATACCTGCGGGCGTTGCTCCTCGTCAAGACCGGCTCCGGTGACTCCATCGAACTTACCACCGACGCTGTCAAAGAACTCAAGGAAATTGCCGCCGCAGTACCCCTTACCACGATACTTAAAGCCATCAAGCGCTTCGGCCAGCTCGACCTTGGGCTGGATAACTATTCCACTCTGCCCCTGGAGCTGGCCCTGGTCGATTGTACCCTGCTGGAAACCGAGGAAAAGCGAGAACCTGTCCGCCAGCCGGTGCCCGAACCAGCGGCCAGAACAACCCCCCGGAAAGCCACCCCTACACTCCCGGAACCTGAAGTCGCTCCGCCGGAAGAGCGAAAAATACCGGAACAGGGGGCACCCGCTCCGGTAGCCATAGAGGAACCCACACCATCGGAGGAACCGGAACCGAAAGTATCCGAACCTGTCGCCAGAGAAGAACCGGAACCATCCACTGCCGATGCCGATACCGGTGCTCTGGCATCCGGCAGCGCCATTGAACAGCTTCAATCGCAGTGGAGTAAAATCATCAACGAAGCGCCGGACGGAATGAGTAAGACTCCGGCCGCAGCCCTGCTCCGGAGCGCCCGACCGAAAGAAATTAAAGACGATATCATCATGTTATCTTTTAGATACCCTCTTCACAAAGAGAACATGGAAAAACTCGATAATCAAAAGACCGCGGAAAAAATCGTGAGCAGCTTCATGGGGCGTTCCTGCAAGGTACGCTGTGTCTACGAACACGAAAATAATCACCTGGTAAAGGCAGCGCTAAAGATGGGTGCCCAGCACGATAACGGGGAGGAAACATGAATAAATTTATGATGCAGCAGGCCCAGAAACTCCAGGCGCAACTGCTTAAGGCGCAGGAAGAACTAGCCAATCTTACCGTAGAGGCCAGCTCCGGCGGCGGTGCCGTAACGGTCGTGATGAATGGCCAGCAGCAGATACAATCGGTAAAAATATCGCCGGAGGTGGTCGACCCGGAAGACGTTGAGATGCTCGAAGACATGGTGCTGACCGCCGTCCGCGAAGCCCAGGTCAAGGCGCAGGAATTAGCCGCCAAGCAGCTGGGCGGACTGACCGGCGGACTTAAAATACCGGGCCTGACCTAAAAGGAGAACCGGCATTGAAAAACGACCCCACCCCCGCCAGCGACGCCATCGGCAGGCTCGTGCAGGAGTTCAGCAAGCTGCCGGGCATCGGACCCAAGAGCGCCCAGCGCATCACCTTTTACCTCCTGCGCTCGCCCGAAGAAGAGGCCAGAGCCCTTGCCGAGGCCCTGCTGGGATTAAAACAGAAAATAACCCTGTGCTCCCTTTGCTGTAACGTCACCGAGGTCGACCCCTGCCCCATCTGCCGCAATCCGCAGCGCGATACCGGCCAGATCTGCATCGTGGAGCAGCCGCAGGATATCATCGCCCTGGAACATACCGGTGTCTATAAAGGACTCTACCATGTCCTTCACGGTGCCATCTCCCCTACCGAGGGCATCGGCACCGACGACATACGCATCCGCGAGCTGCTTACCCGACTTCAGAATAACACCGTGCAGGAGGTCATTCTGGCCACCAATACCAACCTCGAAGGCGAGCAGACGGCCATGTACCTGAGCCGCGTCATCACCCCCCTCGGCATTAAGGTCACCCGCCTCGCCCGCGGCCTCCCCTTCGGCACCGAGCTTGAATACGCCGACGACGTTACCCTGACCAGAGCCCTGGAGGGAAGGTCAGAGTTCTAACCTTCCCGATAAAATTCCTGGGAGGTAAAATATGTCCCTCATACCAGCCTTTGATATCGGTGTCTGGAATGCCTGGATTTTCTCTGTCTTTACTTTTCTTCATATTTACCTGGTAGCAATGGTTGTCAGAAAAGACATAGGCAAGAAAATGGATCACGGGCAGGAAGAGCAGAAAAAGCTATACATCGCTTCTATTTTCTGGCTTATTATTCTCCTGTACTCCATCTTCCTGCCATTAAAACTCGGTACAGCCTGGCTTTACACGGGCATTACTCTTTATCTGGTCGGCACGGTATTCCTTACGCTTTTTTTCACGGATGTCGCAGCCACTCCTTATGGCCAGCCTTTTACTCGTGGTGCTTATCGTTACTCGAGAAACCCTATGTACATCGGTATGTTCCTGCAGTTTATCGGAACGGCCGTAGCCGCGGCCTCGTGGCTTTTCCTGTTATTAACTCTAATATTGATTTACGCGATGTGGTCTGTCGTAAAAGTCGAAGAACGCACCTGCCTTAAAAAGTATGGTGATGCCTACCGTGAATACATGGACAGGACTCACAGATGGATAGGACTACCTAAAACTTATTAAAGGGGTGAGGTTAGTAAATGTCCTGGGTACCGGCCTTCGAAATCGGACTCTGGAACGCCTGGTGGTTCATGTGCGTTTACCTCCTGCAGTGGCTGGCCGTAGTCCTCGCCGGCCCCAAGCTGGCTCAAAGGACCAGCGCCCCCGCTGACATCGAGCCAAGCAAATCTCAACGGAGAAACGGCATAGCCGTTACAGTTACCTGGATAATCGCCACCCTCTACTCGATTTTCCTGCCCTTCTATCTCGGCACGATATGGTTCTATGTCGGACTTGCTTTTTTCATTATCGGGCTCGCCATACTCATTATCGGCACCGTCAGCTTTGCCAGGTCGCCGGAAGATAAGCCCGTCACCGGGTATGCCTTCCGCTATTCACGCCACCCGGGGTACCTGTCCATGTTTATTATATACCTGGGGGTGAGTCTCGCCGCCGCTTCGTGGCTGTTTTTCCTGATTACCATCGTCACCGTTGTCTTGCAGCGCCAGACGGCGATACTTGAAGAAAATTACTGCCTCAGGAAATACGGCGAAGCCTACCGCGAGTATATGAAGAGGACTCCCCGGTGGCTGGGAATACCTAAACAATATTAATAAGGGGCGTTTAAGAGGGGCGAAGCCCCTCTTCTATAATTACTCCCCCTCTCCTTCACCCTGCCTCAGAAGGAGAGGGGGACACAGGGGGTGAGGTAGAAATGAGAAATGTTTTAAACCAGATTCAATTAGCATTGGAAGATTCGCGTCTTTACTATTTAACACTTTTTATTTGTCTGACTATTCCTGACATTTGTGGCGCAATGAGTTCTGATAACGGTGAAGCTACTAGGGAAAAGTACAAAGACTGGTTTGATAAGTACGTTGCAAATAAATACTCTTCATTTTTAACCAGTGATGACTGCTATCGTTTCAGGTGTTCGTTACTACATCAAGGTAGGTCTCAACACCCAATGAGTAACTATTCGAGAATTATCTTTGTGGAACCAACAACAACCACGAATGTCTTTCACTGTAATGTGCTCAACGATGCTCTAAATTTGGATGTACGGATATTTTGTAGAGATATTCTTACAGGCGCAGAAGTCTGGCTTCAGGAATATGAAGGAACAGAAATTTATAAAAAGAACTACGATAAATTCATGAAGCGGTATCCCGAGGGGCTTGCTCCATATATCGGTGGTGTGCCAGTAATAAGTTGATACTACACATAACAGCGTGCTTTAAAATATTAAGTAAGAACAGATAATAAAAATGTCGGAACCGCGTAATTACCAAACAGAAGCCATTGTCATCAAGAAGACCAAGCTGGGGGAGGCGGATACCATTCTCACCTTCTTTACCCCCCGCCTAGGTAAAATACAGGGCTTTGCCAAAAGCCTCCGTAAGCCCAGAAGCAAGCTCGCCGGGCACCTGGAACTCCTTACGCACAGCCAGGTCTCCTTCGCCCGCGGTCGCAATATAGACACTATTACCGGCAGCCAGACCGTCAACAGCTTCATGCCCCTTAAGAACGACCTCTGGCTGACCTCCTGCGGATTGTACGTCGCCGAGCTTGTTAACCAGTTTTCCGCCGAACACCAGGAAAATTACTCCCTCTACCACCTGATGTTAGCTACCCTGGAACGACTCTGCGGCGAAAATAATAAAGAGCTTATCCTGCGCCATTTCGAGCTCCACCTCCTCGAAAGTGTCGGCTACCGTCCCCAACTCCATGAATGTGTCGTCTGCCACAAAGGGCTGGAACCGACCACCAATTATTTCAGCCCCTACGCCGGCGGCATGCTTTGCCCGGATTGCAGCCTGAGCCAGCCTTTTTCATACCCCCTCTCGGTTAACGCCCAGAAAGTCCTGCGGCTCCTCCAGAGCAGCGACTACGCCGGGGCCAGCCGCGTGAAAATCGACCCCGAACTGGCCGCCGAGATTGAGAACGTCATCAGCGGCTATCTCAAGCACCTGCTCGAAAGAGAGGTAAAATCAGCCGCCTGGCTGGATACCCTCAGGGAACAGCGTCTGTGGTCTCATTCCTGATTAACAATTATCCCCCCTGCCATTGACAGCCATATTATTATAGTGCATAATATGGGACGTATAAGATAAATATATAAAAAAGGCAGGTATAAATGCTCAAAATCAGACTAAGGCGTGTTGGAGCCAAGAAAAAGCCCAGTTATCGACTGGTTGTCGCTGACATACGGGCACCCCGCGATGGAGCATTCGTTGATATTATCGGGCATTACGACCCCATGACCGACCCGGAAACTATAGTAATTAAAGAGGATAGAGCACTGCACTGGCTAAATCAGGGCGCCAAACCGACAGATACCACTGCCAGACTGCTGGGTAAGGCAGGTATCCTGGATAAGTTCAAACCAGTCAAGGAGAAATCATGAAAGACCTAGTGGAGTACATCGCCAAGTCTATCGTCAACGAACCCGATGCAGTGAAAGTGGATGAGGAAACCAACGATGAGGGCATCACGCTGAAGTTGAGTGTCGCCGATGATGACAAAGGCAGAATCATCGGCAAGCAGGGTCAGATTGCCCAGGCAATGCGCACCTTGCTCAGGGTAAAAGCGGCCAAAGCTGCCACCAGAGTCAGGCTCGAAATTTTGTAATATAACCCCCGGCTACCCCTTACTTTATCGGAGACGGAAAAATATATCTCTCTCCTTCCCAACTTGTGTCTCTCAATCACGAGATGCTCGGAAGCTAAACAACACTCTGCGGAAAATGGAGCACAACCAGGATAACCCTCTGCCCGATGGACAGTATTATCACCACCAGATTATCGGGCTTCAGGTCAGAACAACCCGGGGTGAATACATCGGCGACATTACCGATGTTCTCACTGGCAAAAGCAACGACAACTATATCGTCAGTGGCGCCAGCGGAGAAATTCTTATCCCCGCCATAGAAGACGTCATCCGCTCTATCGACCTTAAAACGAGTGTGATAACCATCGAACCTATGGAAGGACTGCTGGAACTCAACGAAAAAAAGTGCTAAAATAATCACCAGCTTTAAGCGTGAAGCAATTTTAATAATTCAAGTTTGGAGGTAACAATATGGCAACTGATACGGAAAGCATAATAAAAGATTCTATTTCAGCGGTGAATTCACACGACATTGATAAGGCAATTTCTTTCTACACGGATGATTGTATCTACGAGGATGTCGCTGCTGGACAGGTCAACCACGGTAAGGAGGAGCTAAAGGCCTTCCTTCAAGAAATGTTCGATATGAGCCCAGACGTCAAGTTTGAGCTTAAGTCCGTTTTCAGCACCGGTGATTGGGCAGCCAGCGAATGGGTCATGACCGGTACTCATGCTGGTAACACTCCCGGATTACCAGCCACCGGTAAAATTTTCTCGATTCGCGGTGCTTCAATCCACCAACTGCGCAACGGCAAGATGAGCGGACAATCCGATTACTGGAATTTGATGTCATTCCTGCAGCAGGTCGGGCTAATGCCCACGACCGCACCGAAATAGTTTTGTAGATTGATGATACGCTTATTAATGAAACGGTCTTTACGGCAAACCAGGTTCATACACGGAATTACAGCTTCCGCCGCCGCTTTATCTTCTACAATACGTTTTTACGCGCAAACCGGGTCTTTGCATCGGATAATGACGCGTACAGCCTCTAATACTTTGAACTACTATACCCCTCTATGGTATTATATATCTGTCTAACAACCCGGGCTCTCGCAATCCGATACCGTCTTACCACTGTAACAACACGCGCGATATACAGCCAAAAAACAATAAGGAGGATTATACATGCACGCAACAATTCAGAAGCCAATCGATGAAATCATCGGGTATCTGAACCCCGGAGAAAGGGTGTTCGTCGTTGGCTGCGACAACTGCGCCGCCAAATGCCAATCCGGGGGGATACCTGAGACAGAGGAGATGGCAAGACGGTTAAAAGAGCGAGGGGTGGATGTAATCGGATGGTGCGTACCCCAGCCCAAGGGAGTGTCACTTTGTAAACTCGCCAACACAAAAAAGGTACTTCAGGAAGAGTATGGTGAGCAGACCAAAGAGGCCGATTCTTTCCTCATCCTGGCGTGCGGCCAGGGAATCCATACCGTTATGGACGCCACCGACGGCGGTATGGTCCACTCCGGGTGCGATACGATTTTCGGCGGCGAAACGGTAACGGATGATTTTATCACCGAATATTGCTCTTTATGCGGTGAATGCATCGTCGAGTACACCGGCGGCCTGTGTCCGGTGACACTCTGCGCCAAGAGCCTGCTCAACGGCCCCTGCGGTGGCGCTAAAGACGGTAAGTGCGAAGTCGACAGGACGCGGGACTGCGGCTGGCAGCTTATCTATGACCGACTCAAAGCGCTTGGCCGACTTGACGAAATGAGGAAATACCAGGAGCCCAAGAATAATTCCAGGTGGAGCCGCCCTCGTTCTCTTAACATCGGCGATAGAGAGGCGACCTTCAGGTCCCTCTCCGGAGACCTGACAGTTTCACGGAAGGACTAGATGAATCAACTCTAAGCAAGGAGTAAGGAGTAGGAAAAATAATGAGTAAACTGAAAGAAAGACTGCGCAGCGGAGAATTCGTCGTCACGGGAGAAATCGGCCCCCCGAAGGGAGCGGATATTGATAAGTGCCTGCACGATGCCGAGGTACTGCGGGACTACGTAACTGCCATCAACGTAACCGACCTCCAGAGCGCGGTAATGAGGATTGGTTCGCTGGCTGTTTCCAGCAAACTGGTCGAACGACACCTGGAACCCATTTACCAGCTTACCTGCCGTGACCGGAACAGGTTAGCCCTGCAATCGGACCTGTTGAGCGCCTGGGCGCTGGGTATAAAGAATGTTTTATGCCTCACCGGCGACCACCCCATCATGGGTGACCATACCGAAGCCAAGCCGGTTTATGATCTCGATTCGGTACAGCTATTGAAGGCAGCCAGTACACTGAATCAGGGTCATGATATATCGGGCCATGAACTCGAAAGCAGCCCCGCGTTATTCCTGGGGGCAGTAGTAACCCCGGGTGTGGACCCGATAGAGCCGCAAATCATCAAAATGAATAAGAAAATAGAGGCCGGAGCCAGCTTCTTCCAGACCCAGGCCGTTTATGATCTGGATAAATTTGAGAATTTCATGAACCGGGTGAAGGAGTTCAACGTACCTGTTATCGCCGGAATCGTCATACTCAAGAGTGCGGCTATGGCCAGGTTCATGAACGAAAACGTGGCCGGCATCACCGTCCCGGATAACATTATCGACGAAATGTCGGATACCCCGAAAGAAGACCGCAAGAAGAAAACGGTAGAGATTACCGCGCGGATTATCAGGCAGGTCAGGCCGCTATGCCAGGGAGTCCACATTATGCCCCTGGGATGGGACGAACTGGTGCCCGAGGTTATTAAAGAAGCGGGAATTTAACGAGAAGCTGATAGCTTTCCAGGAACAGGTTTTACCGCACCGATAAGGCTGTATAGAAGATTTTCTCGATAGAGAGATAATCTGAAAGTGCTTATTACTCTTACAGCTTGCGCCGCCGCTTTATCTTCTCCGCCACCGTCAGCCTGGCCATGGCACGCTGTAACGATGCCTCAATCCTGGCCACATCTGTTTCGGCAGTCTTTTCCATCAGTCTCTGCTCGGCTCGCTGCTTGGCGGCTTCGGCGCGTTCTGCGTCGATTTCCTCGGCTCTCTCGGCGCTGTCCGCCAGGACAATCACCCGGTCGGGGCGTACCTCCAGGAAGCCGCCGGATATAGCCAGCGTATCCTCCTCGGCGCCCCGCCTCACCACCAGCTCGCCCGCCTGTAAAATAGTCATCAGGGGAGCGTGGTGCGGCAGTATTCCCAGTTGCCCTTCGGCGCCAGGGGCGATAACCGCATCCACGTCCTCGGAATAGACGATACGCTCCGCCGTCACAATATCGAGTTTAAGACTGGACATCGGCCTCCGCTCCTAATTTCTTGGCGCTCTCCACTACCTCTTCGATGCCGCCTACCATGTAGAAAGCCTGCTCCGGCAGGTCGTCATACTTACCTTCGAGGATTTCGGCGAACCCGCGTACGGTATCCTCCACCTTCACGTACTTACCCGGTCGACCGGTAAACACCTCGGTCACGAACATCGGCTGCGATAGGAACCTCTGGATACGGCGCGCCCGGGATACGGAAAGCCTGTCCTCCTCGCTTAATTCCTCGATACCCAGAATGGCGATAATATCCTGGAGGTCCTTATAGCGTTGCAGGACTCTTTGCACCTCGCGGGCGACGCGGTAGTGCTCCTCCCCGACCACATTGGGGTCGAGGATGCGTGAGGTGGACGTCAGCGGGTCGACGGCCGGGTACAGACCCTGCTCGGCGATAGACCTCTCCAGCGCCACCACGGCGTCCAGGTGCCCGAAGGTGGTCACCACGCCGGGGTCGGTATAATCGTCGGCGGGCACGTAAATAGCCTGAAAGGAGGTAATCGACCCCTTCTTGGTGGAGGCAATCCTCTCCTCGAGCTCGCCCATTTCCGTGGCCAGCGTCGGCTGGTAGCCCACCGCCGAGGGCATTCGCCCCAGTAGCGCCGAAACCTCCATGCCGGCCAGCGTGTAACGGTAGATATTATCGATAAACAGCAGTACGTCCTGGCCTTCTTCGTCACGGAAGTACTCTGCCATGGTCAGTCCGGTCAGGCCCACCCGCAGGCGCACGCCGGGCGGCTCGTTCATCTGCCCGAAGACCATCACCGTTTTGTCGATGACGCCCGACTCTTTCATCTCGTTCCACAGGTCGTTGCCCTCGCGCGAGCGTTCGCCGATGCCGGTAAAGACGGAAAAGCCGCCGTGCATTGTAGCGATGTTGCGGATAAGCTCCATGATGATAACCGTCTTACCGACCCCCGCCCCGCCGTAGGCCCCGATTTTACCGCCCTTGGTAAACGGCGTTATCAGGTCGACCACCTTGAGGCCCGTCTCCAGAACCTGCGTGCTCGTTTCCTGTTCTTCAAATGTGGGTGCCAGCCGGTGTATCGGCCAGTGGTCGTCGGCCTTAACCTCACCGAGGTTATCCAGGGGAGTCCCCATCACATCGAAGAGCCGACCCAGCGTAGCCCTCCCCACCGGCACTTTAAGGGCGGCGCCAGTGTCCACGACTACGGCGCCGCGCTCCAGGCCGTCGGTAGGCGCCAGAGACAGGCACCGCACCCAGTTGTTCCCCAGGTGGTCCTGCACTTCCAGCACAATTTTGCCGTCGCCGGAACCAATCTCGACAGCATTGAAAAGCGCGGGCAGCTCATCGGGCGGAAATTCGATATCCACCACCGTCCCTATTACCTGGGCTACTTTTCCCTTAGCCATAATAACCCTCACAAATATTCAATTTTTCTTATTTATTCTTCCAGGGCCACTACGCCTCCGGTAATATCCAGAAGCTCCTTGGTAATGGCCTCCTGGCGTGCTTTGTTATACAACAGAGTCAGGTCGCCGATAAGCTCGTTGGCGCTGTCCGTAGCGTTTCTCATCGCCACCATCCTGGCCGACTGCTCGCTGGCAATCGATTCTAAAATAGCATGGTAAATCTCCATCTCCACGAACCGCGGCAGCAGCCCGCCCAGCACGCTCTCGGCGCCGGGCTCATAAATATAATCGACATTCTCCGCCTGCGGTATCACCGCTGGCTCCACAGGTAAAAGTTGCTTCATGACCGGCCTCTGCACCATCATCGAAGTAAACTGGGCGTAGGATATGTAGACCATATCTACGACACTGTTAGAGTATTCATCGATAACTATATGGGATATCGGCAGCGTCTCCAGGAAAGCGGGCTGGTCGCCCATCTGAATAAACTCGGCAGTTATATCGATGCCAGAACGAACCGAAAAGTCTCGTCCCTTACGCCCCACCGTAACGACCCTGGCCGGCTTTTCCTGCCCCAGGATAAAACGTGCCAGCCCGCGGTTCAGGTTGGCGTTTAGACCGCCGCACATGCCACGGTCGGGGGTGATGTGCACGATGGCTATCTTCTCTACCGGCCGCCGTTGTAATAACGGGTGCTGCAGGCCGATATCCGGCAAAGCCGCTAGGTCGGCGATAACCTGCTCTATCTTTTCGGAGTAAGGGCGCCCCGCCAGTCCCCTCTCCTGCGCCTTGCGCATTTTGGAGGCGGCAATCATCTCCATCGCCCGCGTAATCTTGGCTATGTTCTGGACGCCTTTTATCCGACGCTTTACTTTACGTATGTCCGGCATAGTTTATTTCTGCAACCCTCTTCTTATTTCCTCGAGATTATCCTTCATTACCGGCGCCATCTCGAAATATCTACCCAACTTATCGCAGATATATTCGCTGCAATAGGCGCAGTTTTTAATGCTTTTTTCCTGCCCGCATTTTCTCACCTCACAAACGAAGCATTGACCTACGTGTTTGCCGGTGGTGGGGATGCAGCCCACACAGTTTATATCCTCGGCTTTAAATGGGTGATTGTATTTTTTAGACCAATCTTCCGCCGTTTCTTTACGCAGTTTATCATCGTTTTTCTGCGTGGCAATATAGGCGGTACAGTCGGTGCAACTCAACCCACAATAGGCAATTATCTTTGCCATTATTTATTATCTCCAAAACAACTGCGGTTAATCTTTGACAAACCCCTGCTTGAACTCCTCGATGACTTTTTTAAGGGTTTCTTCGTCCTGCTCGCTGAGGTCCTTCGTCTCGGCGATTGTCTTGCCTAAATCGGCGTAGTTGGCCTCCACGAACCGGTGGAAGTCCGCCTCGAAAGCGGCCACCTTATTCAGCGGAATATCATCCATGTAGCCGTTGATTACGGCGTAGAGAATTGTCACTTGATTCTCCAGGGACACCGGTACGAACTGGGACTGTTTCAGGACCTCCTGGATACGCTCGCCTCGCTCCAGCTGCGCCCGGGTAGCTTTATCTAGCTCGGCGGTGCCGAACTGGGCGAAGGCCGCCACCTCGCGGTACTGGCCCATGTCCAGCTTGAGCCGGCCGGCCACCTTCTTCATGGCCGAAGTCTGCGCCTTGCTGCCCACGCGCGACACCGAGATGCCCACGTTCAGGGCAGGCTTGATGCCGGCATTGAACAGGTCCGACTCTAAATATAACTGTCCGTCGGTGATGGAAATGACGTTGGTGGGGATATAGGCGGAAACATCACCGGCCAGTGTTTCGATAATGGGTAGGGCCGTCAGCGAGCCACCGCCGTGTTCTTTATCGTATTTCGCTGCCCGTTCCAGAAGCCGACTGTGCAGGTAAAATACGTCGCCCGGGTAAGCCTCCCGGCCCGGCGGTCGGCGCAGCAGCAGGGAAAGCTGCCGGTATGCCCAAGCGTGCTTGGAAAGGTCGTCATAAATAATAAGTACATCCTTGCCCTGCTCCATGAACTCCTCGCCCATGGCACAACCGGAATAAGGTGCCAGGTACTGCAAAGCCACGGAGTCGGAGGCGCTGGCCATAACGACGATGGTATGGTCCATGGCGCCGTACTGGGTCAGTATGGCCACCACCCGCGCCACCTGCGATACCTTCTGACCGACCGCCACGTAAATACATATCAGGTCGCCGCCCTTCTGATTGACGATAGCGTCGAGGGCGATGGCCGTCTTGCCGGTAGAGCGGTCGCCGATAATCAACTCGCGCTGTCCCCGACCGATGGGGAACATGCTGTCCACCGCCTTGATGCCGGTCTGCACCGGCGTATCCACCGAGGCGCGCAGTACCACGTTGGGCGCCACCCGCTCGATGGGCCTCACCTTGTCAGTCTTGATAGCGCCCCTGCCGTCCACCGGTCGTCCCAGCGGGTCGATGACGCGCCCTATCATGGCGTCGCCTACCGGGACCTCGGCGATACGACCGGTACATTTGACCTCATCGCCTTCCTTAATCCGGGTATAGTCCCCCAGGACGACGGCGGACACGCTGTCCTCTTCCAGGTTCAGGGCGATGCCGATAATATCATTGGGAAATTGAAGCAGCTCATTGTACTTGGCCGAGGCCAGTCCGTGAATCCGGGCAATGCCGTCGCCGACCTCTATCACCGTGCCGACATCCACCATGGTTACGGCCGTGCCGAACTGCTCAATCTGCTGTTTTAATATAGATACAATATCTTCGCCTCTCGTTGTCACCTGAGCTACCTCCTTTACCACACAGTTATGTCAATCTCGCTAGCGCTTCCTCTCCATGCCGACCAGTTCCCTCTTCAGGGCTGTCAGTTTGCTGCGGGTGCTACCGTCCAGCAGCTTGCCCCCGACCCTGGCGATAACCCCGCCGAGAATCTCCGGGTCGACTTCGGATTTTAACACTACTTTCGTGCCCACCAGGGTGCCGATATTATCGGCCAGCTTCTCTTTATCTTTATCGTCAAGGGGAACGGCCGTAACGACATCCGCCGTCTGTATCCCGCGGTAAGCATCCATCATCCGCTGGTACTCTGCGGCAATTTCCCCTATCATTCCCACCCCTCCCCTGGTTATCAGCATCAGCACCAGGTTCAAAGCCAGGGGACTGATATCGCCCAGTCGCCTGGTCAGCAACTCGGACTTTTTATCAATCTTTATCTTGGGGCTTTCCATGGCCGCCAGGAACGTAGCGTCAGCGAGTGCGCCGACAATCTTTTGCAGGTCGGCCTGCCACCGTTCCAGTTCTTTTTTCTCCAGCGCTATCTCGAAAACTGCCTGAGCGTAGCGCCGCCCATAAGCTTTTCTGGCCATATTATCCTTACCATCGTCATGTCATTCTGAAGGAGTCCCGATAAAGTCGGGACGACTGAAGAATCTCGGGAAGGGTAGGTGGGAAAAGCCTCACTCCACCCCTGTATCCTTCACTTCGTTCAGGATGACAGGATAATATTCTTCACTCCTTCTTCTTGGTCGAGCTCTCTTCCAGCACCTTTTCGATAAGTTCGCGGTGCTCTTCCTTATTCAGGGATTTCTCGATAACTTTGCCCGCCGCCAGCACTGTCAAATCAGCAAACTCGCGGCGCACCTCGCCGATGGCGTCGTCGCGTTCCCTCTGTATCTCGGTGCGCGCCCGGCCCAGCAGAACCTCGGCTTCACTCTTCGCCTCTTCCTGCGCCTTCTGCTTGACCTCTTCGCCGGCTTTCACCGCCCGGGCTATCCTCTCCTGACTTTCACGGCCGGCCCCTTCGAGCTGCTTCTTCAGCTCCTCCTCGGTACGGGCCGACTGTTCCTTCACGGCCTCGGCCTGCTCCAGGCTCTCCTTGACCCGCTTCGACCGCTCGTCGAGCATCCGCATAATCGGCTTGTAGGCGACAAAGCGCAGAATGACCAGCAGGATAATGAAAGAAACCACCTGCGTCAGCAATGTCGGCACACTTACTCCTAGCTTCTGAAGTCCTTCCCATATATTTGAAAGGATCTCAACAATACCGCCCATTTTTACCCCCTAAACTGCTTCAAAACAAACGTCCGCAAACATTTAACTAATAGCTACAACCTCCGCATTACCCGGGTATCAACTACATCGTTAATACCGCGTGTACCAATATACCGGCGATGACCATCACACCCAGTATCAGCGCGGAAATAATAGCCGCTATGAAAGTGGGTATTCCCTCATGTTCCATAATTACCCCCTTACGAACACACTTATTTACGCAATCATGGCAAGTATGATAGCCACAATCAGGGCGTAGATGCCAATAGCCTCGGCCATGGCGATGGCCAGAATCATGTTAGTCATGATTGGTCCCCTGGCCTCAGGATTGCGGGCTAAACCCTGCATCGCTCCGTAGCCGAGAATGCCGATGCCGATGCCCGGTCCCAGGGCACCCAGCCCGATAGCCAGTCCCGCCGCTAACATCTTGATTGCTTCTGCGTCCATAATCCTTCCTCCTTAATAATTAACGCTTCGATATATCCTTAATGTGCCTCGCCCTCATGTGGAGACACCGCCATAGTCACGAAAACCAGGGTCAGCCCGGCGAAGATAAGGGCCTGCACGAAGCCCACCAGCAGTTCCAGGCCATAAAACGGCAGGGCCAGCACCCACGGTACCAGAAAGGCGGCGATGAGAAGCAGTATCTCGCCCGCCGTCATATTGCCGAATAACCTGAAAGTAAAACTGACATTTCGGATAAGTAAGCTGAGAACCTCCAGCCCGCCGACAAAAATATCGATTGCCCCGGAGAAAATTTCTATGGGGTCAAACTTGCCCTTAAATACCTGGCCGACGCTCCGGAACAAACGGCCGAAGTTAAGATACTGCCGTACGAAGCCCATGCGGGCATCCTTCATTCCGTAGAATATAACGAAAATAAAAGACACCAGCGCAATAGCCAGGGGTGTGTTGACATCCGTGTTCGAGCCCCTGAGTAACTCATGGTGTCCGAACAATATCGAGCCGAACCCCGGAATCAGGCTGAGCCAGGCATTAAAAAGGACGAACAGGAAGATAGTACAGACGACCGGGAAAAACCTCCGCCCGTTTTCCTCGCCGGCGATGCTCCCGCAGAGGTCAAATATCCAGCCCAGCAGGAACTCGAAAGCCGCCTGCAAACGACCGGGCACGAGCTTCATCCGGCGGGTAACTGCCCAGCTGATAACCACCAGGAATATTACGGTAATCCAGCCGGCGAGCATCGTGTTGGTAATCGGCAGGCCCAGGACATGAAAGAGCACCGGCGCCGGAAGGTGTGGCTCTGGCGACTCCACGGTCATCCAGCTGAGCCATTCCATCTCACCAATAAGCTTACTGCCTATGGGCCCGGCCAGAAAACCGAGGATAACAATAGCCAGAGCGATGATTGCAATGATAACTAATACAGGAAAAGAACAGCCGAGGCAGCCGCGCTTCTTTGGCTCCGCCACTAACCGTTCTCCTTGTCTTGCTTGTCGTTCATGAGGGGTCGAATCATCCGATAAACACCGATTATAGCTATCACCAGTCCCGCCACTAAACCGATTATCATAAAAAGTGGCTTCTTCGCCCCGAACCACCAGCCGGCAAACGTCCCCCCCACAATACAAGTAGCTATGTAAAATCCAATACCGGTCAGCCTCAACGCCGGTATCCACCTGTTCATGCCGACCTCAACATGCCTGACCCTGAAAATGATACCAGAAATCGGCACCTCAGGTCAAGCCAGAATAGGTCTTTTGGTATAGTACCCCGGACATACGTTCTTGCCGGATAAGTCCGCTGGTTAAAAGCCAATAATTACGCCCGCTTACCCTTGAGCGGAGACGTCCCGAAATCACCTGCCTTCACCTCGCCGGAGATTTCATCACCGGATACTTTGAGATTACATTCGAGCTTCATCTGTCCCATCGGGCTGCTTATTTCCATTTCAAAGGTCACATTATCTCCACTTACCTTACCCCCGCTGAACTCCATCGTCCCCATGGGGCTTTCCATGCTGCCGCTGAGGGCATCTCCGTCGGTCTTGAGTATGAGCTTGGATTCCTGTTTCCCCATCGGTGTATCAATCTCAACGTTATAGGTTCCGTCAACAGCCATTATCTTCTCTCCTTTCGTTTTCCAGAGTCATGCCGTTTCTCCCCGATTTATAAAACTGAACGCATATTAGCAACATGACTGCTAATTGTCAAACTCAATAAATAAGCCCTGATGTTCAGGGCTTATTGGTAAACTGCAAATTAGTCCCTAAAATTTATATTCATTCCTGACGGAAAAGGCTTGGGAAATTGCCATCGAAATCTTTTAAAAAGCTGTGCATCTTCAGCAGGTCCTCATCCCCGACACCATCCATGCTCTTGAACTTCTCCACCTCTTCTTCGGTAAGGTCGGTAATAACCTCCGGCCTGGCATTTTCTCTGATTATAGCCGCCACCAGACTTCTTACGTGACAGGAGGAACAAAAGACCCTCAAAAACCACAACTCGTCGTCATGCTCGATAACTTCGATATTATCTTCCTGATAGTTCTGCCCACAGGAACCACACTTTATCGAAGCTATCAATCTTTTAATCAGGCTTTCTTCCATTTAACCGGTCCCCGCATCAGGCAGGATAACAGTAACTAGGACTTGCGCTTATCGAAATCGTCGAGGTCTAGAGTATTGATAAAATCGTAAAAAGCCGACATTTTTTTCTTCATCTCTTCATCACTGACCTTATGGCTCTCTTTTCCGCCGGCTTCGTCCGCTTCTTCAAAGATGGGCTTGCCCGTTTCTCCGTCCAGCAGAATGCCGGCCTTTTCCAGCACAGATTCGTCGGCGAAAATGGTCACCCCCGTCCTTACCGCCAGAGCCAGCGCATCGCTCGGGCGTGAATCAATCTCCACCTGCTTTCCGTCTACGTCGAGAATCACCTTGGCATAAAAGGTATCACTTTTAAGGTCATTGACGATGATAGAATTAACTGTCGCTCCCAGAGCATCGATAACCGAGTTTAACAGGTCATGTGTCAACGGTCGGGGGACTGCCACACCCTGTAGCTTCACAGCGATGGCATCCGCCTCAGCCGGGCCTATCCAGATAGGAAGATATCGGTCTGACATCTTCTCTTTCAGAATTACCACACGCTGGTAGTTCATCAGACTAACCCGAATGCTGTCAATCGTCATCTCTATCATAGCCAGTCCTCCATCCCCTTTTCTCAACCGTTGTAATTAATTCTAAACCCACATCAACAACGCTGTCAAATGACACGAAGGTCTTGTTCCGTGCGTATTGTGCGTTGGAAATTGGTGTTTTACATATGATTCTTCGGGGTTTCCCTGTTGAAAGCTTATTATCACAAACTCTACAATTCAAAAGGTTGACAAGTACATTCAGCTGGTATGTTATAATAATTAACATCGCACCCGTGTCAAAACAAAAAACGGAGGCATAATAATGAAACAGGGCCAAAAAGCCGTCGTCTGGTTCAATGAAGTCACCAAAAAGGATATACCCCTGGTAGGGGGTAAAGGGGCCAATCTCGGCGAGATGACTAACGCCGGAATCCCCGTTCCCCCCGGCTTCATCGTCACCGCCGCCGCTTACTTCGACTTTGTTGAAAAAGAAGGACTCAATAGCAAAATCAAGGCGCTCCTCGACCCCGTTGACGTTCACGACAGCAAACAACTCCAGGAAGTTGCCGCCGAAGTACAGAAAATAATTCAGGATGCTGCCATGCCCCCCGAGACAGCCAAAGCGATTGAAGAGGCCTATGTCAAGATGGGCAAGGGCCTCGTCGCCGTGCGCTCCTCGGCCACGGCGGAAGACCTGCCGGAGGCTTCCTTCGCCGGCCAGCAGGCCACCTTCCTCAATATACAGGGCGAGAAAGAAGTGGTGAAGGCCGTCCAGGACTGCTGGGCGTCGCTCTTCGGCGCGCGCGCCATCTTCTACCGGCAGGAACAGGGATTCGAGCACTTCAAGGTCGGCATCGCCGTGCCGGTGCAGAGAATGGTACAGTCGGAAGCCGCCGGCGTCATGTTCACCGTAGAACCGAACACCAGCGACCGGACCAATATCACCATCGAGTCTGTCCTCGGTCTCGGTGAGATGATTGTCTCCGGAGATGTCACCCCGGACCACTATCTCGTTAACAAAGCCGATATGAAAATCCTTGCGAAGGAAATTAAAAAGCAGGAATGGAAACTTGTTAAAAAGGCCGGCGCTCACGGCAAGCTGGACAATGTGAAGATTGACCTGACCCCCGAGGAGCAGGCCCGCCAGAAGATAACCGACATTGAAATAGTCAAACTCGCTGTAATTGGTAAACAGCTTGAAGCCCATTATAATTTCCCCCAGGATATCGAATGGGCTACCGAAAAGGGTGAAATCTACATCGTGCAGACCCGTCCCATAACCACCACCAATAAAGTAAAATTCACCACCCATGATATTGACGCTCCGGTTCTGGTATCCGGCGCTCCTGCCAGCCCCGGTGTGGCCTCCGGCCCGGTCAAGATAGTCCCCGACCCCTCCCAGATAGACAAGGTTCTGGAAGGTGATGTCCTGGTAGCGGAAATGACCACGCCGGACTTCGTCCCCGCCATGAAGCGGGCGGCAGGTATCGTTACCGACCGCGGCGGCCGGACCGCCCACGCCGCCATCGTCAGCCGCGAGCTTGGCATACCCTGTATCGTCGGCTGCGAAAACGCTACTACCACCCTGAAAGACAATCAGGTAATCACAGTCGACGGCAGTAACGGCAAGGTCTATCCGGGCAGGATAGAAATCAAAACCGATGTCAAGATACGCAAGCGCGGCGAGCTGGTTACCAGGACCAAGCTCCTCGCCAACCTGGCCCAGCCGGATATCGTCGACCGCGTTGCCAACAGGGATGTCGACGGCATCGGCCTGCTGCGCGCCGAGTTCATGGTCGCCGAAATCGGCGAACACCCCAGCGCCATGATTGAGCAGGGCCGCGGCAGCGAATTTACCACCAAGCTGGCTAAGGAACTTACCAAATTTGCGGCAGCCTTCCACCCGCGCCAGGTAGTCTACCGTACTAACGATTTCAAATCCAACGAATACAAGGCCCTCAAGGGCGGCGAAAAGTTTGAAGAAGATGAAGAAAACCCCATGATCGGCTACCGGGGTGCCTCGCGCTACATCACCGATATTGAGACTTTCAAGCTGGAACTGGACGCCATCAAGAAGGTCAGAGAAAAATATGACAACCTGTGGGTCATGATTCCCTTCGTCCGCACGGTATCGGAACTTGCCGGCACCGTTAAAATTATGGCCGAAGAGGGACTGAAGCGCTCCGATAAGTTCAAGCTCTGGATGATGTGCGAGGTGCCTTCCAATGTCATCCTGCTGGAAAAATTCCTGGCCGTCGGTATCGACGGGGTCTCTATCGGCTCCAACGACCTTACCCAGTTGACGCTGGGCATTGACCGCGACAGTTCCAAGCTGGCCGCAACCTTCGACGAGCGTAACGAGGCCGTCATGCTATCCATCGAAAAGGTCGTAAAAACCTGCAAGTCACTGGGCGTCACCTGCTCCATCTGCGGCCAGGCCCCCTCCGTTTACCCCGAGATTACCGAAAAACTGGTGGAGTGGGGTGTCACCTCGGTATCCGTCAGCCCGGATATGATTGACACTACCCGCGATATTATCGCCGCAGCTGAGGCAAAACAGGGAATAAAGTAACTGTCAATTCGATAAGCAAACAGGAGAACAGGAATGACCGAATTAAAACGGATTCCTGCGCCCTGGAGCTACTCGATGGCCGTTGCAGCCGGGGACTACGTTTTTCTCGGATTGCACCGCGGCTTTGGCGATGATTTTACTGCCCAGTTCCACGACATGTTTTCACACCTAAAAAGACCCTAGCCGAGTTTGACCTGACGCTGGCGCACCTGGTCAAGGTCAATGTCTGGCTGAAGAATATCGAAGACATACGCGTGTACGAGAAGCTCTTTCGGGACTACTTTGAAAAAGATAAATATCCGGCCAGGATGGGCTCCACCACGGAATTTGTCGATGATGATTGTCTCTTGATGATTGATGGCATCGCCTACCGGAGAGCTTTGTAAAACCTGTCAGCAGGTGCTAAACTGGGCATCAGGTGACAATAGACAAATTAAGAATACGATTAATGAGCGAGGAGAGAGAAGAAAGCCTCTCGCCTCATGCCGTCAGAAGCAGGCTGTCGCGCGGTCGTCAGCGCCCCGAAGTACCGTGTCCGGTACGCACCGCTTTTCAACGCGACCGCGACCGCATCATCCACAGCAAGTCCTTCCGCCGCCTCAAGCACAAAACACAGGTCTTCATCGCTCCCCTGGGAGACCACTATGCCACCCGCCTGACCCACACGCTGGAGGTCTCCCAGATAGCCCGCACCATATCCCGCGCCCTGAACCTCAACGAAGACCTTACCGAGGCCATCGCCCTTGGCCATGACCTCGGGCACACCCCTTTCGGCCACGTGGGCGAAGATATACTCGACGAACTCTACCACGGCGGGTTCCGCCACAACGAGCAAAGCCTGCGCGTCGTCGACCTTCTGGAGAAGGACGGGAAGGGATTGAACCTCACCTGGGAAGTCAGGGACGGCATCGTCAATCACTCCAAGTCGGGCGTGGCTGTCCTCGGCAACGACTGGGGAGAAGTAAATACTCTCGAAGGGGAAGTCGTTAAAATTTCCGATATGGTCGCTTATATCAACCATGATATCGGCGATGCCATCCGGGCGGGAATTCTCACCGAGGGAGATTTACCCATCGAAATCGTCAGGGTGCTGGGGCTCTCCCACTCGCAGCGTATCAATACGCTCGTCTCCGATATCATCGAGATTTCGTGGGACGTGCGTAATTGTGATATAATTAGGGAAAGACCTGCGATTAAAATGAGTCCCCCGGTGCTGACAGCGGCCAACAAATTACGCGATTTTCTCTTCGAGCGAGTCTATAATCCGCGTTCTACCGGGGAAGAATCGCAGCAGGCCGAAAATGTGATACGCTTCCTCTACCGGTACTTTAACGAACATGACGATAAGCTGCCGGTGGAATACCGTCTCTACAGCGATGCCGCCGACCGCCGGGTCGTCGACTATATTGCCGGCATGACCGACCACTACGCCCTCAGGCTTGCGGAAGAATTGAAATAAAAAGTCTAAATATAAGGGAGTCCAGGAGGGGCAGGATATTTATTAACAGGGGCGTCTAAGAGGGGCGAAGCCCCTCTTCCATATCCTCCCCCTCTCCTGTGACACCTCGTCAGGAGAGGGGGACACAGGGGGTGAGGTAGATAAAATCCCCCCCCAACTCAATAGGATTAATAAAATGATTACCATCATAGACTATAACGCCGGTAATATAAAAAGCGTCCAGCGCGCCTGTGCGGAGGTCGGCGTGGAGGCCATCGTCACCAGCGACCCCACCACCGTCGCCGGGGCGGAAAAGATAATCTTTCCGGGGGTCGGCGCCGCCCCCAGCGCCATGACCTACCTGAAAAAAACGGGACTGGATGAAGCCCTGAAAGATGCTTTTAATGCAGAAATTCCCATTCTGGGCATCTGCCTGGGGGCCCAGATTATCCTGAAAAGCTCCGATGAAGGCAATCGGAAATGCCTCGGTCTCGTCCCGGGGAAAACCGTCCGGTTCCGACTCGAGGACAAGCTGCTCAAGATACCGCACATGGGATGGAACGAGGTCACATTAGTGCAGCCCCACCCCCTTCTCGAAGGTATCCAGCCGGGCGACGAATTTTACTTCGTCCACTCGTATTACCCGCAGCCTGCCGATAAGAAAAATATCTACGCCGTCTCCAGTCACGGCACCGACTTCTGTTGCGCACTGGGAAGCCGCAACCTTTTCGCCACTCAGTTCCACCCCGAAAAAAGCGGCCGACTCGGCCTGCAATTGCTGGAACGCTTTGCCCGCTGGGACGGCACCTTAACAGCTTAATCAAGAGAGGGTGTAAAATATCAGCCATGCTCAGTAAAAGATTGGTAGTCTGCCTTGACGTGCGCAGCGGTAAGCTCGCCAAAAGCATTAAGTTCGTCGATACGAAGGATATCGGCGACCCCATTACTAAAGCACGCCAGTATTACGAGGACGGGGTTGACGAGCTTGTTTTTTACGACATTACCGCCTCACGTGAGAACCGCGACATCATGATTGACTTCGTGGAGAAAGTCGCCCGGCAGATTTTCATTCCCTTCTCGGTGGGCGGGGGTATTCGCTCCGTGCCGGACGCCACCAAACTCAGGAACGCCGGCGCCGAAAAGGTAAACGTCAACACCGCCGCCGTCAAGCGCAAGGAGCTTATCTCGGAAATAGCTCACGCCATCGGCTCGCAGAGCACGATTTTATCCATGGATATCAGGAAAGTAGACCCGAATAAAGAGATGCCTTCGGGATATGAGATTGTTATCAACGGCGGTGTCACGCCCACGGGCATCGACGCCCTACGGTGGGCGAAAACGGGCGAGGAACTGGGCGCCGGCGAGCTGGTGATTAACTCCATCGATGCCGACGGCACCAAGGACGGCTACGAGATTAATCTCACGCGGATGATGGCCGACTCCGTAAACATCCCGGTAATTGCTTCGGGCGGGGCGGGTAAGCCGGAGCACCTTTACGACGTGCTTACCGAAGGCCATGCCGATGCCGCCCTGGTGGCTTCCATCGTCCACTACGGCGAGTACACCTGCCGGGCTTTAAAAGAGTACCTGCACAACCGCGGCATTAAAATACGCATGAATTATTAATCTCTACCTTTTTATCTCCAGGGGAGTGCGTCCTTCTGCGGAAGGAAGAGGGGGGCGCTGACTTATTTATTTTTTAAGGGGCGTCTAAGAGGGGCGAAGCCCCTCTTTCAAATTATTCCCCCTTCCCTTCATCAATCCCCAGGGGAAGGGGGACACAGGGAGATAGGTTCACCAGAAAAATAGGGGATCAGGTGAAGACTAGAATTAGTATAAAACTCATTCAGTTCTGTTACACAAACGCCACCCAAAAAGTAGTATAATAAATAATTGTCCCTTAGTTAACCATGAGCGCAATCGACGAAGTAAAACAGAAAACCGATATTGTCGAGGTTATCAGCCAGTACGCCACCTTAAAAAAGTCGGGACGTAACCTCACCGCCCTGTGCCCGTTCCACAGCGAGAAAAACCCGTCCTTTTACGTCTACCCGGAACAGCAGAGCTGGCACTGCTTCGGCGCCTGCAGCACCGGCGGTGATGTCTTCGCCTTCATTATGAAAAAAGAGGGCCTCGACTTCGGGGAGGCGTTGCGCGTGCTCGCGCAGCGGGCCGGAGTTACCCTGCCTTCGCGGATGGAGCCGGGCGCCCGCAAAGAAGAGAAGGAGGAGTTCTACCAGGTCAACGATGCCGCCGCTGTCTATTATAACAACCTGCTCCTCAACTCTCCGGCGGCGGAAAAGGCCAGGAACTACATTCAAAAACGGGGGTTTACGCCGCAGACCGTCGCCGATTTTCAACTCGGCTTCAGCCTGGATAGCTGGGAGGCTCTAAAGCAATACCTGACGGAGAAAAGCTACAGCGAAGCCACCATGCTCACCGCCGGACTATTATCGAAATCGGAGGAAGGCAGGACCTACGACCGCTTTCGCGGGAAGCTCATGTTCCCCATCCGCGATATCCGGGGGCATGTCACCGGCTTCGGCGCCCGCGTGCTGGACGACTCCCTGCCCAAGTATATTAACTCCCCCCAGACCCCCACTTTCGATAAGAGCGGCACCATCTACGCCATCGACCGCGCCGCCCCGGAGATAAGGAAGCAGGACAGCGCCATCGTCATGGAAGGCTACATGGATGTCATTACCGCCCACCAGAACGGCATCACTAGCGTGGTCGCCTCCATGGGTACGGCGATTACGGAGACGCAGGTGAATATCCTCAAGAAACTGAGTAAGAATATCACCCTCGCTATGGATGCCGATGCCGCCGGTGAAGAAGCCATGCTGCGCACCGTCGGCTACGAGAATATCCTCAACGCCGAGATGAGGGTTATCGTCATGCCGGAGGGCAAAGACCCGGACGACGTTATCAGAGAAGATATAAAAACGTGGCAGGGACTGGTAAATCAAGCTTTGCCGTTAATGGACTTCATGTTTGAAAAAACAACGCTGAACCTTAACCTCACCACCGCCAGGGATAAATCCCTCGCCGTGGATAGGCTCCTGCCCATCGTGGCTGCTATCAGCGACCCCATCCGCCAGGCGCACTATTTACAGAAGCTGGCCGGGCTGGTGAACGTGGATATGAATACCATCAAAGCATCGTTAAGTCGGATAAAGCCTCCCACGGCTAGACGTCGTACACCGGCTGCAAAACCAGTGACGACTAGCCAGGATATACGCCCGCTGGTATCTACCTCCCGCGAAGAATACCTGCTGGCCATACTCCTGCAGCATCCTGAGCTTAAGAACGAAACACAGGAACTCTCACCGGAATACTTTGAAAGCAGTGAAAACCGCGAGATTTTCAACGCCTGGCAGCAGGTGGATGATATTTCTTTGTTAAAAGAGAAGCTGGACCCCAATCTTCACGAGCATCTTGACGTTATAATAAACAGGAATCTGCCGGAAACCAGGAATAACATCGAGAATAAGCTGGGCGACAGCGTTATGCGACTCAAGGAAAAATTCTTGAAAAACATAGCCGCCCGTAAAGCGGAGTCGGGCGAAGCAGATTTCGACCCCGCCCACCTCGAAGAAGATATAAAAATCAGCGCCCAGCTAAAAGAGCTGGACGACCGCCGGGGTAAGAAAAGGAAACTTTCCCCGGGAAGGGCAAGGAGATAGCTATGGATAAGGACAAGGACGAAAATGAACTGGATTCTTTGCATGACCGCGAAAAATTCGAGGATATGCCTCACCATGAAATACTGGATTCCGGTTCAACAGCAGACTCGTTATCAAAAAAGTCCAATGAATCCAACGGTGATATGGAAGACGAGGACAGTTCTGAAACCAATGAGATATGGTCCAAGACCAAGGGATTTGATAGCGCTGACTCTGAAGAGCAGGATGACGACACCCTGGAAATCGGACTGGAACTCCCCTCGGAAGATACCACCGAGCAGGATATCACCGACGACCCCGTACGCATCTACCTCCACGAAATCGGCCGGGTGCAGCTCCTCACCGCCAAAGACGAAAAAACCCTTGCCAAGCAGATGGAAGAGGGCAAATACATCAACGATATCAGGCAGGAATACTCCCAGCAACACGGCCGGCAGCCCTCCGCCAGCGATATTATTCTGATTATGCTCCAGAACCTGGAGCAGTCCTCCCAGCTTATCCACCTTCTGCAGGAACAAATCGGCCTGCCGCATACCTCCGGGTTAATTGAAAGCGTTTACAATGACAAAATACAGGAGACTATTGATAATAGCATAGACCCGCAGGTCATCCACGATATCGCCACCATGCTCGAAAAAACCGTTATCGAAACGGAAGAAATATTGATTAACCTGTCGTTGAGCAGGAGGCTAATCCCCGAAGCCGCTCGTGAAGCTATCGGTAATGAAATCCAGTTTTCCGACGTCGGCAGACTGGCCGCGGACCCCGCATTCATGGGTAATACCCATGCCGTGGAAAGGGAACTCACAATATGGTTCTCTGATATCGTCCGCGAGGGCAAAAAGGCGGAGAGGCACCTCATCGAGGCGAACCTGCGCCTGGTGGTCAGTGTTGCCAAGAAGCACATCGGCCGGGGCATGTCCCTGCTCGACCTCATCCAGGAGGGTAATATCGGTCTGATGAGGGCCGTGGAAAAATTCGATTATCGCAAAGGTTATAAGTTCAGTACCTATGCCACGTGGTGGATTCGCCAGGCGCTTACCCGCGCCATCGCCGACCAGGCCCGCACCATCCGCATCCCGGTGCACATGGTGGAAACCATCAACCGACTTCTCAGAATCAGTCGCCGCCTCGCTCAGGAGTACGGACGGGAGCCGACTTCTAGGGAAATCGCCAAGGAGATGGAGGTGTCCTCGGATAAGGTCAGGGAAATCGTCAAGGTATCGCAGTTGCCCATATCGCTGGAATCGCCCATCGGCGAGGAGGAAGACAGCCCCCTGGGTAACTCCATCGAAGACAGGAATGCCCTGCCTCCGGTGGATATCGCCTCCAAACAGCTTCTCAAAGAGCAAATTGAGGATGTCCTGAGTACGTTGACCGACCGTGAGAAACGCGTCCTCACACTCCGGTTCGGCCTCGAAGACGGGCGCAGCCGCACCCTTGAAGAAGTCGGCGTGGAGTTCAATGTAACACGGGAGCGTATCCGCCAGATTGAGGCCAAGGCCCTGAGAAAATTACGCCACCCCTCCCGCAGCCGCAAGCTCAAGGATTACTTGGAGTAGCCAGTTTTGAATTGTGGGGAAAAGGGGTGGCGGAAAACCACGAGCTAAGCCACGAATGATGCTAGGGCGGGCTTGGGTGGGAAAAGATAATTCCGACTACTCAAAAATCCCCATAGTGTTCCTGGGCAACTTGCCGCTCATACCCATTTTCATTAGTTCCCTCTTGACAAAATAGACTATTTAGTCTATAAATAAATCGAACGTTCTATTTATGGAGGCAGCTATGTCGCCTAAAGTGCCCCATGCCTATCTGGAAGCCAGACGCGCTGAAATACTGGAAGCCGCGTATAAATGCTTTATGGAAAAAGGCTTTCATAATACTACCATGCAGGATATTTATCAGGCTACCAACCTGAGTCCCGGAGCTGTATATAACTATTTCTCCAGCAAGGAAGACATCGTAATTGCGGCTGTCAAGGAATTCAGTGATTGGTCTATTTCTTCGTTAGCATCATTGATTTCCGAAAATCCGGACGATTCATTTACTAACATTATCCGGTTCTGGCTTTCTCTCATTAAACAGAATGACATTAGTGAGAATATCAGCGTTCAATTGGATTTTTATTCTGAGGCAATCCGCAACAGCAGCATTCGTGAGGCTGTGCTCCAGTCTCAGGATGCCACCCATGACAAACTCATCGAACTTATCGAACATCAGCAACGAGCGGGAATGTTCAATGCTAAGCTTGACCCTCTGTCAATAGCCCGTGCCATTATGGGTATGGTATTCGGGATTATGATTCATAAATCTCTTGACCCGGAAGTCAACCTGGATGCTTACGGGCAGGTTTGTGAAGCAATGATGACAGGTGCTTTCTCCAGCCCGCCAAAAGGCGCCGGAGAACGGAGTAAGGCATATCATAAAAAGTAGAACAAAATACGAACGAATTATGTTGCTTCCCAGCCTCTTTATTCGATGTTATATTTAATTCGAATTCCAAATTTTCTGAACAAATCCGTTAGGAGACGTTATGCGTAAATTTTTCGTCCTGTGGTCCAGCCAGGCGGCTTCGCTATTCGGCAGCGCCGTGGTGAATTTTGCGCTGGCCTGGTATCTGACCAGGGAAACGGGCTCCGCCACGATACTCGCTACCGCGCTGATGGTAGCCATGATACCGCAAATTGTTCTTGGGCCATTCATCGGGCCGTTTATCGACCGGTGGAGTCGGAAAAAGATAATGATTTTCGCCGACCTTTACGTCATGCTCTTGACGCTGGTGCTGGTCGTCCTGTTCTATACAAATAATGTCCAGATATGGCACATCTATGTCATCATGATAGGCAGGGCAATCGGTGAGTCTTTCCAGTTCCCTGCCCTGGGAGCTTCCATTCCCATGATTGTGCCGGAAAAACACCTTGTACGAGCCAACGGACTCTACCAGATGCTCCAGTACGCCATCAAGATTGTCGCGCCAATTGCCGGCGCATTTTTGATGGAAGCCCTACCCATGCAGGGCGTGCTTTCCGTGGATATCATTACCGCCATCATCGCGGTCGCTTGTTTGCTCCCGCTGGGAATACCGCAACCTCCCCCCGCAACCCTTACCGCTAAAGCCAATTACTTCGGCGATATGAAACAGGGTTTCCGCTACGTCTGGTCGCGGCCCGGGCTGGTCATGCTCATCGGCTTAGTGGCGGCGCTCATGTTCTTCACGGCGGCGCCGGCCAACCTGATGCCGGTACTGGTGAATGAACACCTGGAAGGAGATGTAGTAAAGCTGGGCTGGCTGGGTTCCACATCGGGAATCGGCGGGATTTTAGGGGGTTTAGCGCTGGGGGTGTGGGGCGGGTTTAAAAAGCGTATGTGGACGGCTTTCCTGGGTTTTTTAATAATGATACCGTGCAGTGTAGGATTAGGTCTTACATCCCCCACTATTTTCTATACTGCCACCGTTCCCGCCATGCTGTTTATGGGAGTAGGCCTCGCTCTTGTCAATGCGCCGCTTACGGCCATCATGAATTCGGTTATAGCTAAGGATATGCAGGGGCGGGTATTCTCGTTATATGGTTCGATTGTCATGGCGGTAATGCCGCTCGGGCTGGTAATCGGCGGGCCGGTGGCGGACGCTTTGGGTATACGTTCACTCTATTTTATCGCCAGCGGGTCATGGCTGGTTATCCTTCCACTGGCGATGTTAAGCAAACCGCTGATGGACCTGGAAAACCAACCACCGGAGTAAAAATATAAAATAGAATCTTAAAACCAGTTTTCAGTTTTGACTTTTGACTTATTTAAACATCCCCATGATGTTCTTCGGCAGCTTGCCCTTGGCGCCCAGCTTCATGAACTTCTGCATCTGCTGGAATTGACCGAGCAGCTGGTTAACATCGCTGGTCCTGGTGCCGCTGCCGTTGGCGATTCGCCTCCGCCGGCTCCCTCCGATGATATTCGGGTTCTGCCTCTCCTGCGGCGTCATCGAGAGCACGATAGCCTCTACCTTTTTCATCTGGGCTTCCTGGGCGCCGTCGGGCAGCCGACTCGCTATCTTTGACATACCCGGCAGCATCTCCGCCAGTTGGGCAATCGGCCCCATCTGCTTGATGGCTTTAAGCTGCTCCAGGAAGTCCTCCAGATTAAAACTGGCCGTCTTTACCTTCTTCTGGAGTTCCAGCGCCTTCTTTTCGTCGAGGGTTTTCTCCGCCTTCTCGATGAACGTCAGAACGTCGCCCATGCCCAGTATTCGAGACGCCAGCCTGTCGGGATAATATGGCTCCAGGGCATCGGCCTTCTCCCCGATGCCGATGAACTTGATGGGCACCCCGCTCACCCACCGGATGGAAAGCGCCGCCCCGCCCCTCGCGTCCCCGTCCATCTTGGTCAGAACCAGTCCCGTCACGTCCACCCGCGCGTGAAACTCCTCGGCCACACGCACGGCGTCCTGCCCGGTCATCGCATCCACGACGAGCAGCACCTCTTGGGGCTTCAGGACCTTCTTAACATGCTCCAGTTCCGCCATCATTTCCTCGTCGATGTGCAGCCTACCCGCCGTATCGACGATTACACAGGTAGCGGCCAGCTTTTTCGCCTGTGACATGGCGTGGGCGCAGATGTCCTTGCTGGACGTCCTGGGGTCTTCGCTGTACACCGGAATATCAAGCTGCTTGCCCAGTGTCACCAGTTGCTCGATGGCGGCGGGGCGCCGGTTGTCCGCGGCCACCAGTAGCGGTCTTTGACCGTTGTGCTTGAGGTGGAGTGCCAGCTTGGCGGCGGTGGTCGTCTTACCGCTTCCCTGGAGTCCCACCATCATAATTACGGACGGTGGCTGGGAGGCTTGCGTTAGCCGGCTCCCCTCCCCGTTCCCGAGGGTTTTTATCAGTTCTTCGTTAACGATTTTGATAATCTGCTGGGCGGGGGTGAGGCTCTCCATGACCTCCCTCCCGAGCGAACGTTCCCTGACCCGGGTGGTAAAGTCCTTGACCACCTTGAAATTTACATCCGCCTCCAGCAAGGCCAGGCGCACCTGCCGCAGGGCTTCATCGATGTCTTTTTCGGTGAGCTTGCCGCGGTTGCCCAAAAGGCGAAATACATTCCCGAGCTTTTCACTGAGGACTTCAAACATGATAGTTATATTTTAAGTGGAGAAGGGTTAGGGGGTCAAGAAAATGAAGAATAGCTTGTACTTCCCCCAACTTTATCCTTCATTTGTGAAGGACAGCCGCCCGGTATCATCCTCTGCTTATCCCGTAAACCATTCCCCCTCTCCTTTGATGGGAGAGGGCAAGTGTGAGGGTGATATATATTCTCCCACTTTTTACAATGGGGAAACAGGGAGTGAGGCGTATAATAATTTCTCACTAAAAAATGAAGGGGCTATTTATTCCCTTGACTGAAGACTGCACATGGAAATTTGCCGTTAGGCGGGCCCACGCCGGTCTCTTCCTGCAAGTTCAGACAGCACCTGCCGCAGAGAGGACGGGCCCGGCACACCTCTTTACCCAGGTGCACGAGCAGGGCATGGTATTCGTTAAAAAGCCGGGTATCGGCCGGGAGGTTTGCCATAAAAATTTCCTGGTAAGCGGAGTAGCTTTTACTATCGTGAGCCAACCCCGCACGACCCAGAAAGCGGCGTGTGTAGGCATCAATAACGAAAACGGGCTTATTGCCTGCATAAAGTATTATGGAGTCGGCGGTTTCCTCGCCGATGCCGTAGATACCGAGGAGATGTTGCCGCAGCCGGCCGATATCCTGAGCAAATAATTTCTCCATGTCATCCCCGTATTCCTCCCCCAGCCATTGAGCGAAGGCCTTGAGCTTACGCGCCTTGACATTATAATAGCCGCAGGGATATATGAGTCCGGCAAGTTCGGCATTGGGTAATCGGCGCAGCGCTTCCGGCGACAGCTTATCGGCGTTTCTGAGGTTATCAATAGCCTTCTCTACGTTTATCCAGGCGGCCGACTGCGTAAGTATCGCGCCGATAATTACCTCGAAGGTTTCCCGTGCCGGCCACCAGTGCTGCGGGCCGTAGCACACCATGAGCCTGCGGTAGATATCCTGCAGAATCTCGCTTACCGTTTGACCACCCATGATGGTGCCCTAGCGTCGTCAACCGAGTCGTAGCCCGGCATATAGGGCTTGATATCCAGTACCGGCGTCCCGTCGATGGCATCCAATCCCCGTACTTTCAATGCGTTACCCCGCCGCTCCAGCAGCCTGACGGTGCTTTTACCTATCGGGTTGGGGCGGTCCGGGGAGCGGGTGGCGAAGACCCCTTTCAGCGCGTTTTCGGGATTGCCCCTGGGACGTACCTTTACGGGTGCTCTACGGGGCGATTTGTGTACCCAGTAAAGAACGATGATATGGGAGAACTCGTCCAGGTTATCCAGGGCCTCGGTAAGGCTGCTGTCGACGACGATCTCGGAGACTACATCCTCGCTGGGACGCCATACTGGGTCCTTTATCTCGTTCCGGACGGTGCCGATTGCTTTCAGGTTTATTTCCGGCAATGCTTCTTTCATTCATACCCTGCGATTCAGGCCAGCGGCGTCAGTGTCAGCAGTTTCTTGGCAATCCCCGGATATTTGGCGATGAACAGCAGCTGGTCCTCGACCAGGGGTTTCTGCGATTCTACGTTGGCGTACCTGACGAGTTCCAGAATCTCGTTGGCCTTATCCCTGTCCGGGAACTTGACCGGCACTTCCAGCTTACTCATGACGTGGCTGAAACCGGATATGCCCCCGTATTCGCCCGTACAAATTTCCCGCCCGCTCTCCACGAACTCAGGCTCGCCGCGTCCCAGCTCCTCATAGTCGTATAATTCGTAGTTTTCCGGGTCTTTGAGCACGCCGTCGGCATGGATGCCCGATTCGTGGGCAAAGGCGTTGGCGCCGACGCCGGGCTGATTGATTGGTATGGGCACATCGAAAGCATAGCTGGCGAACCCGGCTATCTTATATGCCATGGATAGCTTTAATGGCCCCGCCAGCTCGTAGCGCTTGGCGAGGTCCTTCGATTTCCTGGCGGCCAGGATTATCGCGATGAGGTCGGCATTACCGGCCCTTTCGCCGATGCCATTGACAGTGGTGTTGATGTAAGCGTCCTGCCCGCCGTCGATAACTCCCATCGCCCCGGCGATGGAATTGGCTACGGCCATGCCCAGGTCGTTATGGCAGTGAAGCTCGATGGGCAGCCCTATCTTTTCCGCCATTGTCCTGCCGTTATCGTAGATGGTGAAAGGGTTATCGTAACCCAGCGTATCGCAGTACCTTACCCTGTCCGCGCCGTGCTCCTTACCGGCCAGGCCGAACTCGACGAGGTAATTGATATCCGTCCTCGAGGCATCCTCAGCGTTAACGGCGATTGACTGGGCACCGGCCGCACGCGCGGCATCGACCGCATCCGTCATGTCTTTGATGATATCGTCATGTGTTTTCCGTCCTTGGAACTTCCCTTGAAGCATCTGGTCCGAGGTAGATATGGAAAGGGCGAGATGATTGATATTGGGCACGTTGCGGAAGGTCTGCTCGACATCGGCAGGTATGGCTCTTATCCATCCGCCCAGGCGGAGCGTTTTTATTACGCCTATCTCGGCCAGCTCCAGGTTAGCTTTTAGATAGTTAATCTCGTGTCTGGTGGTAGGGAAGCCAAACTCGGACTGAAAGACCCCCATATCGTTCAGGTAGATATTTATCATAGTCTTCTCCAGCTTGGATAGACCGAGTCTGGCCGTCTGCACACCGTCACGATTAGTTACATCTATAAGATAAATCTTGGACATTTACACCTCCTGCCATGCAGGGCTTATGGCTCCGGGATTGTCCTGCACAATCCCAATCTAATATTATCACAGTAATATCCTGCCAAACAAATAAGTATCGGCAATAATAAGGAAAATGTCAAGCCTTTTCTGGCACCCGTTTGACACCCATCAGAACGAATGGTAGATTAGTGGTAAAAGCGTTTACCCCCCAATTCTCCGGGTTTTTAATTATTTTATGAATGTCGGCGTAGCTAAAGTTAGCCTGCGCCTGCCGGAAAATATATCCCTCAAGGGTAAACGGCAGGTTTTGAAGTCCATTACCAGTCGCGTTCGCAACAAGTTCGATGTCGCTGTTGCCGAGGTTGACGATAACGATGCCTGGCAGCTGGCGACCGTTGGCATCTGCTGTATCAGCAACAACAAGCGTCACACTAATCAGGTCCTTTCGCGGGTGGTCGACTTCATCGAAAGTGCCCGCTTCGAAGCAGAAATACTTGATTATGAAATCGAAATTATAGACGTTTAGGCACGGAAACACCATGGAAATCCAGGCGTTCCTCAATCATCTCCGGTCCCAGACCAATTACGATAATCAGATTGCGCACATCGAGCATATTTCTCCCCGCCACGCCAGCTACGACAAGCTCGACGAACCCCTGGCCCGTGAGCTTCAGGATATCCTCGATGAGCACGGATTGTCGCCGCTCTATTCGCATCAGGCCGAGGCGGTAAATTATATACACCGGGGAAAGAATGTTATTATCGCCACTTCCAGCGCCAGCGGCAAGACCCTCTGCTATAACATCACCGTGATGCAGTCGATATTAGAGAACCCCTCCACCCGCGCCATTTATCTTTTCCCCACCAAGGCCCTCGCCCAGGACCAGCTTCGTAAGCTGCACGAGCTGTTCTCCCCTTCGCTTGTGCCCGTGGAAGCACTGGCCACCTTCGATGGCGACACCCCGCGCTCGGAGCGGGCGGACGTGCGGCGGTACGGACGGGTAATACTCACCAACCCCGATATGCTGCACGTCGGTATTATGCCCAATCACCAGAACTGGGCGAGCCTGCTGCGCCGCCTCAAGTACGTTGTCGTCGATGAAGCCCATATCTACCGCGGCGTTTTCGGCTCCCATGTCGCCGGTGTCCTGCGCCGCCTGCGTCGACTGTGCCGACTCTACGGTTCGGAGCCTCAGTTTATCCTGTGTACGGCTACCATCGCCAATCCCGGCGAGCATGCCGCCGGACTGACCGGCCTCCCCTGCGAGGTGGTCGATAAAGACGGCTCTCCCCGCGGCTGGAAGGACTTTGTCTTCTGGAACCCGCCCCTCATGGACGAGAAAAAGACCGCCCGGCGTTCCGCCCACTGGGAGGCTACCAATCTTTTTACCGATCTGGTCAGTCAGGGCACCCGCACGCTGACATTCACCCGCACCCGCCGCCTATGTGAGCTTATCTATATCTACACCAAGCAGCGACTCCAGGAAGAGAACTACGAGCTTTCCAGGCTGATTATGCCCTACCGCGGCGGCTATATGCCGGAAGACCGCCGCAAGATAGAGCAGGAGCTTTTCGGCGGTCAGCTTCTGGGGGTGGTGGCCACCAACGCCCTGGAACTGGGTATCGACAGCGGCGGACTGGAGGCCACCGTGCTGGACGGTTATCCTGGAAGCATCTCCAGCACCTGGCAGCAGGCGGGCCGGAGCGGGCGGAGCCAGGGAGAGTCCCTGAGCTTTTTAGTGGCCTGGGACAATCCCCTCGACCAGTATTTCATGCGCCACCCCTCCGACTTTTTCCAGAAGGGCTTCGAGCACGTGCTGGTCAACCCGGATAACCCCTATATTCTTAAAGACCACCTGCTCTGCGCCGCCTGGGAACGCCCCCTGGACGCTATCGACGAGGAGATTTTCGGCGGTGATTTTACTAAAGAAAGGGATGCTCTGGCGGAGGAGGGACAGCTACGCGAGCGACGCGGTAAATTTTACCTGGCGCCAAGCATCTCCTACCCGGCGCAGAACATTAATATCCGCTCTTCGTCCGGGGAGGACTACGCCGTTGTTGATGTTGCCACCGGCTCGCTGATGGAGACGGTGGAGAGCAGTGTCGCCTTTTTCCAGGTGCACCCCGGCGCCGTTTACCTGCATCAGGGAGACTCCTTCCTGATAGATAAGCTCGACTTAACCAATCGCGTCGCCTACGCCGAGCCGACCCGCGTTAACTACTATACCGAGACTAAAGAAATCCACGACCTGCGTATCGAGAAGGTGCGGGAGAAAAAGACGGTAAAAGGGGTGAACGTTAGCGTCGGCGATGTTCAGGTGACCATCGACGTCGTCGGTTTTAAGAAGTACCGCCAGTTCTCCGAGGAGGTTATCGGGGAAGAGCCTTTAGACCTCCCCACCATTAATTTCCCCACCGTAGCGCTATGGTTCGATATCCCGTCTAAAGCTGCCTCTATCATCGCCGGGAAGGGCATGGACTTTGCCGGGGGGCTGCATGCCACCGAACATGCCGCCATCGGTATCCTGCCGTTGTTCGCTCTCTGCGATAGGAATGACATCGGCGGCGTTTCCACCCCCCTCCACCCGGATACTGGCAAGGCGCAGGTCTTTATTTACGATGCTTATCCCGGCGGCATCGGCATCGCCGAGAAGGGTTTCGACATGATAACGGAGCTATGGGAGGCCACGCTGAATGTTATCGCCGAATGTCCCTGCGAGGACGGCTGCCCCTCCTGCGTGCAGAGTCCCAAGTGCGGCAACAACAATAAGCCCCTGGATAAAGCTGCAGCGGGGGTTATATTGAGGGAGTTGGTGAGGGGGTGAAGGATTATAGAAATTACTCTTGTGATATAATTATCAATATGAAATGGTATTTAGGTATTATCGCTTGGGTCGCAGACGCTATAAAGAGAAAAGCTGAGCTTAATGAAGATGATAGCGTTGATGATAGATTAGAAAGAATTGAACAAAAGTTAGACCAGGTTAAAAAGTCTGGTATTCCAGTAGCTGTATTTGCATCAGGATTACCAATATATGCAATCGGTCTTGCAGGGTCACTAAAAAATACAATTGAATTAATCACTTTTGAATGGAACAATTTATTATATTTAGTTATCGGGATGTTCTTAGTAATCTGGGCAATGACACGGCTAAAAGTTAGAGACAGTCATATTACTATCACGTTATTACTTACTATTGTGCCTTTCATTATCGTTACAGTAATTAACATAATAAGATTCAATTTGTTTGGTTTTTTTTCTTAGTTATCTTTTCCCACCCAGGCCGCCCAGTATCATCTGCCGCTTATCCCTTAGGTTTTTTCTCTCTTCCTTGATACTTGATACTTGATACTTGGCATTTTACTGTCCGTCCTCTGCTTATCCCTTAGTATCTTCCCCATTCCCATACCCGTCATTGCGAGTCCTTCCGCAGAAGGACGTGGCAATCTCAGTTTATCGCCGTTTCAGCCTTTTCTATATTGTCATTCTGGCGTAGGCCAGAATCCACACTCCCCACCCCCTCTATTTCCTTGATACTTGCTCCTTATTACTTGTCATTTTACTGCCTATCCTCTACTTAACCCGCAGATTTCCCCTGCCCTCTAACAGTATCATCTTCCCCCTTTCGTAAAGGGGGAATTAAAAGGGGATTTATCCCCTCTGTCATTCTGAGGGAGCATAGCGACCGCGAGAATCCATGACCCCCACCCCTTTACCATGAAGCACAATTAACCTATAATAGTGATATCTTTTATTGAGGCTGAAAATATCAGTCTTCTTACTCTTACCGGGCAGGTTGTATATGCCATCGAGATTAGACGACATCAACGAGCAGAGAAAACAAACCCTGGAACGGCTTCGCGCCCGGGGCATCAATCCCTACCCCAATCGCTTTGCGCAGACCCACACCACGCAGGAAGCGATTGCCCGGCTGGAAGAAACGGAAGCCCGGGATACCGCCCAGCGCGCTAAAAGCCGTGTCTTCGGCGAGAAAACGGAGCCGGTTAGCGTCGCCGGGCGCATTACGGCCATGAGAAAAATGGGCAAAAGCTCTTTTCTGGATATCCGCGATGGCTCGGGTAAGATACAGCTATTATTCCAAGACATCCCTAATTATGATGATGAACAGCGTGAACTACTCAAGGATTTAGACATCGGCGATATTATCGGGGCTGAAGGCAACCTGCTGCGCACCCGGACCGGCGAACCGACCATTTGGGTTGGCGATTTTACCCTGCTGTCAAAGTCGCTCCAGCCCCTGCCGGAAAAGTGGCACGGATTGAGCGATACTGATAAGCGCTACCGCCAACGCTATGTCGACCTTATTGCCAACAACGAGGTAAAAGAGGTCTTCATCGTACGCAGCCGTGTCATCACCGCCATCCGCCGGTTCCTCGACAGGCGCGGTTTTATCGAAGTGGAAACCCCGGTGTTGCATTCGTCCGCCGGGGGCGCCCTGGCCTCACCGTTCATCACCCACCACAACACGCTGGACCAGGATATGTATTTACGCATCGCCCTCGAACTCCACCTCAAACGACTCATCGTCGGCGGGTTTGATAAGGTCTATGAAATCGGTCGCGTCTTCCGCAACGAGGGCATCTCCACCACTCACAATCCGGAGTACACCCTGCTGGAAAGCTACGAGGCCTATGCCGACTATACCGACGTTATGGAGATGCAGGAGGAAATGATTTACCAGGTCAGTCGGCAGGTGCTCAATACTACCGAAATTAAATACGGCAAAGACGTTATCAATCTGGCGCCGCCCTGGCGGCGTATCACCCTCCGTGACGCCATTAAAGAGTACAGCGGTATCGACTATGTTAGTTACCCCACCGCCGATGGACTCCGCGAGAAGATGCGTTCCTCGAATATGGAAGTCGACCCCGATAAAAACTGGGCCAGGCTGGTCGATGAATTGTTGAAGACCTTCGTCAGGCCTAAATTGATACAGCCCACCATCGTTTACGACTACCCCGCTTCCATGTCGCCGCTGGCCAAGAACAAGCCCGGCAAAGAACGGGTGGTGGAGCGCTTTCAGGCCATCGCCGGCGGACTGGAAATCGATAACGCCTACAGCGAGCTTAACGACCCCATTCTCCAGCGGGAACGCTTCGAGGAGCAGATGAAGGACCGCCACGGCGACGAAGAGGAGCAGTGGACTATCGACGAGGACTACCTGACGGCCCTGGAGTACGGCATGCCCCCCGCCGGCGGACTCGGCGTCGGCATCGACCGCCTCGTCATGCTCTTCACCAACCAGCCGTCAATAAGGGAGGTTATCCTCTTCCCGCAGCTCAGAGATAAACAATAAAGGGGAGTCCAGGAGGGGCGAAGCCCCTCTTCCCAAACACCTCCCACTCTCCTTGATAGGAGAGTGGGATTAAGGGGGTGAGGTAGATATATTATGCTGGACATTAAATACATTCGCGAAAATCCTGAAATCGTCAAACAGGCCATAGAGAATCGCCATGACGCCGCTCCCGTGGATGAAATTTTAGAGCTTGATGCGCAGCGTCGCCAGAAGGTCGGCGAGCTGGACAACCTGCGGCAGGAAAGAAAAACCATATCTAAAGAAAGAGAGAAAGCCCAGGAAAGAGGCCGCGCCCTCCGCGCCGAAATCCAAGAACTTGAAGAAGAAGTCCGCCGCCTCGACGAGCAGCTTGAGGAGCTTCTCCTGCAGGTGCCCAACATCCCCCAGCCCGATGTCCCCCTCGGCAGGGACGACAGCGAAAACGTCACGGTACGCACCTGGGGAGAGCCGAAAAAGCTCGCCTTCGAAGCCCTTCCCCACTGGCAACTGGGGGAAGACCTCGGCATTATCGACTTTGAACGTGGTGTAAAGATATCCGGCAGCCGTTTCTACATCCTCAAGGGCCCCGGCGCCCGCCTCCAGAGAGCTTTAATCACCTTCATGCTCGACCTCCATGTCACCGGGCACGGCTACCGCGAGATATACCCTCCCTACATGGTCAAGAAGGAGTGCATGTACGGGGCCGGCCAGCTTCCCAAGTTCGCCGAAAATATCTACCACGATGTCGAGGACGACCTCTGGTTCGTCGGCACCGCCGAGATTCCCCTGACCAACCTGCACCGCGACGAAATCCTGTCCCGGGAAGACCTGCCCCTGCATTATGTCGCTTACACCGCCTGCTTCCGCCGCGAAAAGATGTCCGCCGGCAAGGACACTAGAGGCATAAAGCGCGGCCATCAGTTCGACAAGGTGGAGCTTTACAAGTTCTGTGAACCGGAGAAATCTAACGACGAACTGGAGAAATTGACCCGCGATGCCGAGGAAGTCTGTCAGAAGCTGGAGTTGCCCTACCGCGTCAGGGCGCTCTGCACCGGCGACCTTGGTTTCGCCTCCACCAGGTCATACGATATCGATGTCTGGGCCCCCGGCTGCCGGGAGTGGCTGGAGGTCAGCTCATGTTCCAACTGCGGTGATTTTCAGGCGCGACGCACTAACGTCCGCTACCGCCCCGCCCCGGAAGAACGCCCCCGCTTCGTTCACACGCTGAACGGCTCCGGCCTCGCCCTGCCCAGGATTATGATTGCCGTCATGGAAAACTGTCAGCAGGCCGACGGCGCTATCGCCGTGCCGGAAGTATTGAAAACATATATGAATACAGATACAATAAAATAACCAAGCATTAACACTATAGAAGGCAGATATGTTGAAGCAAACGGTGCCTCATATTAGACAAGGCAAATTCAACATAAAGGAATTGCAAGGACTCCTGGCAAACGGGCAGATTTTCATTAATCCAGAATATCAGAGAAGTGACGACGTTTGGTCACAAACGCAAAAGATAGAATTAATTAGATCTATTTATACCTGTTATTCTATTGGGGTCTTCGTACTATATAAAAATGACAAATCTCAGTATGAAATCCTTGATGGGCAACAAAGAATACGTACAATAAAAAAATACATTGAAGATGGAATAAATCTCTTAGACACTGGATTACCGTATTATAGCACATTAAGTGATGCTGACAGAACTTCATTTGATGATTATTTTCTTTATTACCTTGAGTTGACAAGTCATGACCCTAACAATAAAGAAGAAGACATAGTCCAGACATTTCTTAGGTTACAAGAAGGAACCCCTTTAAATAAAGCAGAGAAACTCAATGCCCAACGTGGCAAGTTTAAAGATGCGTTTAGGTCTATCAGAGAAAAAAGCCCTATCTTTAATTACCTTAAAAATAACAAAAGATTTAGATTCCGTCAGCTAGCGGCCGAGCTTTTAACATTGGAATTTGAAACAGATTTTGACAACTTAATATTCCCTAGTCTTGATAAATCATCAATGTTAAAAATTGTCAAGAAATATGAAACAGTAATCAGTAAAAGCAAAATTCAACAGTGTGAGAAGAACTTAGAATTCCTTCATAATAGCCTTAATTATCTGCTAACAGGATTTAAGCCTGGAGAAGTAATTTCATTTTATTTACTTCTGTCATACCTTCGGAAAAAATTGGCAGATAAATCAAACTTAATTGATGAGTTTGCTGAGTTTGCCGCTGAATTTCTTAAGAATCTATTTTCATTTTCAATGTATGATGATGAACCCCCTTCTGACATGAGTGATGATATCTTTAAAAAATATGGGAGCTATAAACAACAAGCAAAGTTAATGACTTCTTCTTCCTCACTTAAAAATCGGTTTGAAATTCTTTATGAAGAATACAAAAGGTTGCATCAAGTAATCATTGCAGACCCTAAAAGACTACATGACGCTGAGCAAAAAAGGATTCTTTTTTTCCGACAGAAGGGTAAATGTCGATATTGCGGCAAACCCATTGACTTTAGTAAGAGTAGTGGCCATCATATAATAGCCTATTCAGCAGGCGGAAAAACTGATGATTTGGAACACTCAGCTTTATTGCATGAACTTTGCCATCAGAAATTAGAAAAACAAATTTTAAAAGGTATTGAGCCGAAACTTATTGAACTATAAATGGTCTAAACACCTTCAGACTGTCCTCAAATCTCATCGGCTTATACCGCAAGGTATCCCCACCTTGTCCTTTAGGGGCGTCTAAGAGGGGCGCAGCCCCTCTTTCTTTACCTCCCCATCTCCTGCTGAAAGCCTTGTCAGGAGAGGGGGACACAGGGGGTGAGGTTCAGAAAACACCCAAACATTCAAAAATCCACATAATTACCTGCTGTAGCACTTGACACAACAGACTATTTATAATATTATACCTAGAAATTCTAGGTTAGACATAAAGGAGGGATTCTAAAATGCGTGTAATGGCAGTCATTGTGGCAATTCTCGGGTTAGCCAGCCTTGTAATGGGTATTCTGTTCATAACGCAGGCCGCGTCTGCGGAGCAGGAAGTCGCCGACTCCATAGCTCCGTTGCCACTGGATCAAATAGACGCCACATACGATGGAGTTACGGCCCAGTATAACCAGGCGAAAGCGGCAGGAGCTCCACCAAGTCCCGAGTACAACGCCCTGTATGGAAATAAGGTGGGGCTGGGACTTGCCAGGGCAAATGTCGGCACCGCCGGCTTTGTCAGGACCACCGGCATGATCGATATAATCCTGGGTCTGGGTTTGATACTGGCCGGTCTGGCTTTACTCAGGAAAAACACGGCCTAGTTAATCATAACTTACTAAAAATCAAGACTCAAAAAAGAATCTGTAACGTTTCTTAAAGCCTTATTGTTATAGTGAGGCTCATAACCTCTATGCTGCGTATAGGGGATAAGGGTTATGAGCCTCTTCTACATCTGTGGAGAAATCCGCTTTGTACCTGTATAATTATCCTCGGGTACTGCCCCGCTGGAGTATCAAACCGTTGGAATCAGTAGACTGTCTATGGAAACAAAAGAATATGAAGTGGTTATCAGGCTCATTGGCAACCAGAACCCCTGCCACTCCGACCATCAAATCGGCGACGAATGGGTCTTTGACTACATGACCCCGCCGGGCATGTGCAGTCTGGCCTTCAACGCTATCTATCCCGTAGCCTGGGCACTTCAGTTCGGGGCAACATTCCCCTGGCAGGAAGACCCCGATGTCATCCAGTTATCCTGCCCTGACGCCGAGGTCAATAATGTCTTCGAACTGAGGCGCAGACTCAGAAAATAGACGTACACCCGAACCTGACCGGTTCGACTACCTGCCGCAATCATCTGCTACCAAAGTCCACGTCTAAAATCAGTGTCAGCCCAAATATAACATGGGTGCTACCATGCTATTTGCATGAAGATTTTCTAAGTTACATTAGTATTGTAGGAAGTGCCTTTATTATACCGCTTTCTTCAATCTGGTGAAGATTACGGGTTATCGATTTGGCAACGGAAAACACGGCAGAAACTGAGGTAACAATTTCAGAACCCCTGGAGGAGTTCTCCGCATACTGTTCTGAGTGCCACAGCATTACCTTTTTCATGGTCGATAAAAAATTCGGCTACTACAAACAGTGCCCGAACTGCGGCAATATAGAGTATCTTCACAGGAGATTCTTAAGATTCGACCGGCAGTCCCGGCAGTGGCAATAAACCATTAAAAATTCACCCGGTCTTCGGCCTTCTCAGCAATATGGTGACTATAATTGTGTCCTGCGAGAAGGATGACCTGCCATGATTAATCCTCCGGAAGCATGTTAATCTTTGTCCCCTTACGGCACGCGTATTGATTTCGCCTAATTTTTACTACTGAAGATAGAGTCTTGTCAAGACCCGCATATCGCCTCCTGCTCGTAGAAATATCCCCGTTTTAGCGATATAATAGTCTATGCCACCAGAGGAGGTAATCTATGGGAAAACTCGATGGCAAGGTTGCGCTGGTGGCCGATGCCGCCGTGCTCATGGCGTGCCAGCCCCCCGACGTAAATATCCTGGAGATTATCCAGCTGCCCAAAGACCAGCCCTACCTGGGGCGGGGATAAAGGGGTAGTAATACGCCCGCCTTGCCTGCGGCATGATTCTCAGGTAAAATTCAAGTACGGAGGGGTGTCCGAGTGGCCGATGGAGGCGGTCTTGAAATCTGTAAGATGGGGTCTTAACCCGTCCTTTTGTAGCTAAAATGGTGTTTTTCTATTTTCTCTGAAAAACCTGATTTGTGCGTAAAGTATCGTTTTGTATTATCCTGTTTCATTCCATCCGTTAGCTATTTGTTAGCTATTTTACAGCTTTGTTAGGCTCGATACGATCAAATCTTCTTGACCTAGCACTAAGTGTGCAATGTTTTGACGGATTAGTTGGGTCACATTTCGATGAATCGTTCATCATGTAATTTTCACTTCAAGACTGAGTTAAAATGTCCCTTAGTCGTATCGCCCGTCCGGTCTGGATGGCGTCAAATCCGTACCTGTTCCGGATGCGGTCGATGGCTTTGTTCAATTCCTCCAGCTTCCGGGCGGAGGGAGCGAATAGCGTCGCCTGCCGGCTCGCCTCCACTAGGTTCGACACGCCGATGCCGATCAGCCGCACCGACTGTATTTCCATAGCCAGCGCCCGCTCGAGCAAAACAATACCAGTTTCAAATATCGCCCGGTCGGTATCGACACTTTCCCGAATCGTGTGGCTGCGGTTGATGGTTGAGAAATCAGCGTATCTCAACTTCAGAGTCACGCACTTTGCCTGTTTATCTTTCTTCCGTAAGTCGGCGCCTACCTTCTCGCTTTGAGCCCATAAAGTCGCTTCCAGAAACGCATGGTCTCGGGTGTCCTCTCCGAAAGTGGTCTCCCGACTGATGGACTTAGCCTCACCGGGTGGGAGCACCTTCCTGTTATCAATACCGTTGGCGAGACGATGCAGCATTTCTCCCGCGGTGCCGAGACGGCTTTTTAAGGTATGAGAAGGCGTTCGGGATAGTCCGCCTATCGTATGCACTCCCAGGCCCTTGATGACCTTCACGGCCTGTTTCCCAACTCCGGGTAGTTTTTCTACGGGCAGCGGCGCCAGGAAGTCGCGCTCTTCACCTGGCGCCACTTCGATGAGCCCATCCGGTTTGGAAAGGTCTGATGCAACTTTGGCGACTACTTTACAGCTTGCGATGCCGATCGAAGCGCAGAGTCCCAACTCACTCCGGATTCGCTGCTTCATCTTGCCTGCCATTTGCCAAATGGAACCATGTATCGAT
>Ga0315543_1000086_pt1 | contig 109910 bp, 97 predicted proteins | sample SalMarSW160210MG_2_FD_203098 | JGI IMG/M metagenome (GOLD analysis project Ga0315543, IMG submission 203098) | Salt marsh sediment microbial communities from the Plum Island Ecosystem LTER, Massachusetts, United States - Salt Marsh Sediment SW1601-210 ...
TTACTTTTTGGTTTCAGATACTCGATATGGTGGTGCCCGGTTCGACCTATTGGAACATGGCATTCGGCAGGCAAAAGGGCGAGGTATCCCAGGATGAAGAGGGGATGAGGACTGTCTGGACCTTCGGTAAGAATGTTGCACTGGTTGTGAAAAAGCTGAGAGCATAACAGCCCACGCCAGCTTTTTTGAACACGCCTTGGCGACAGCAATCACCGTACACAAGTCGGTCAAAGCTGCGTAACTTTCTGAGTCTTTGTGCAATTTGCCGAATTGCACAAAGGTCAGTTTCGTTCAATGATAATTCGATACATCACACAGTTCGTCATTATGTTACTACTTTTCATGCTTGGTATAATGATTTATAATGTTCACCTCTCCATCGCTCTAGTAAAGGCCGCGGAAACGACAAAGAAAAAGGAGGCAATAAATGGTGAAGAAGGAAGCGTCAGTGATTGACTGGGCAGGACTTAGCCAGGAGATGGAGTGTTTGCTTCGTCTGAAAGCAAGCCCTGTTGCCTACAAGAGACTGGAGAAATTGGAGGAACTGGATAAAATACCGGAGGTGATGCGGCTTGACCGCCGGGCTTCTTTTTGCCAGGTACCGGCGATGGCTCGAACCATGGGCATGACGGTAGCTGCCACCAGAGACAATTTCGGTGAGCGCTGTGCCCGAATCAACGGTCTGGCGCCGACTACCGAAAAGGAGGTCGCCTGGGAGGCAGAAGGCTTCGCCAATACTTGGTTTGCCAACGTGGAAGAAGCCAGAAAACAGATGGCGGAATATCCCCTGGTTCCACCCGGAGAGGCCGTCGTGCTCGCCCCACTAGCTTCCGGTAAATTTGACCCCGATGTTATCTTAATCTACGCTAACCCGGCGCAGATGATGTTGCTGATGAACGGGCTCCAGTTTAAAGACTACGAGCGCTTTCAGTTTTTCTTCATCGGTGAAGGCTCTTGTGCCGATGGCTTGGCTCAGTGTTATACTACCGGCAAGCCTGCCCTAGCTATTCCCTGCATGGGGGAGAGGGCTTTCGGTGCTGTTACCGAGGATGAGATGGTTATGGCGCTGCCACCGGGAATGATGGCTAAGGCCGTCGAGGGACTTAAGGCACTTAAAAGCCGGGGAATTGGCTATCCTATTATGTATCTTGGGCCTCTTTGCGACCCCTCTCCGGTGCTGATGCAGATCTATCCTGATTGGTGGGATCGTCATTGACCTCAAATACAAGTGGTATTCTGGGGACATAATACCTGATTTGTAGTAGGCCCGATTGATATGGTGTCCCTGAAATTATGCAAAGTAACCACTCGAATTGGCATCACCACACCCGCCGGTCAAGGGTGATTTAGCACTATTATTTTATTGCCCACCATATCCGGCTGGTGCCGCCTCAGCGAGAGTGCCGGCACCCATTATTACTGTCATCTGCAGGTGCGGCCGGGTAACGCTCTTCCAGGTCAGGGGACCGTGTATCACTCCCGCTGGTACGTAGAGGGCTGAGGTCTTGTTGATTTTAAGCGGTTGGCCCCCCACCACGAACTCTATCTCCCCACCAAGGTCTTCGGGATTTTTAGGGTCGGAGCCGATATGCAGGACGAATTCGTCGGAGTTGGAGTGAGAATGTTCTGGTATATGAGGGTTCGGGTCAGGCATAGCCCATACCCAGCCCATCTCAATGTACACGTTGCTTCCCGGCACGAGCTCATTGCTCATAAAGGTCATGGTGGGATACTGCCGGCCTTTAACATCATCAAATTCGGTACGCGCCTCATACTTTGGTTTCTGCACTAGGTTCTTGTAATAATCAGCCACTTTTCCAATTCCCCCTTTCTAATAATTTTTACTCTTTTGGCACCTGAATAGATCTCAGATTAATATTCTTAATCCAAGATACCCCCTCTCCTGAGCGATGCTGTTATGGCTGCTCCTACAACATCGACAACAGCAGTTCCGCCGTCAAGGGTGATGACAGCCCCGTTCATAAATGATGAATCATCGCTGGCCAGGTAACTGCAAAGGCCGCCGATTTCAGACGGAGCGGCGAAGCGGCGCATGGGTATCTCCTGCGCTATCTGGTTGATGAATGTATTGTTCTCTATGCCGAGCATTCTCCCGAACTCGCCGAAGTCCTTCACCGTCATGTCCGTCGAGACGCCGCCGGGGCACACGGCGTTACAGCGGATGTTGTGACGCCCGTATTCCAGTGCGGCCTGCTGAGTGAGCATAATCAGTCCTGCTTTTGAACTGCAGTAGGCCGGCATACCGGGCAGGCAACGCATTCCACCGAGCGAGGCAACATTTATGATAGACCCCCCACCCTCTTTAAGCATATGCGGTATCACCGCCTTCATGAGCAGGTAAGGGCCGGTGAGGTTCACCTCGATAACTTCCTGCCACATCTTGGGGTCAAGCTCAACGATGGGGGCTTGGTGGTTTATGCCGGCATTATTCACCAGCACATCAAGTTTGCCGCCAAACTTCATCGTCGTCTCCACCATGCGCTTTACATCCTCTTCCTTTGATACGTCTCCCTGGCATATCACCACCGAGCCCGATGGGAGTGATTCAGCCACTTTTTCCAGCGTTTCTTTACGGCGGCCGGTGATACAGATCTTGGCTCCATCGGCAACAAATCGCTCAGCGATGGCAGTGCCTATACCGCTGCCTCCTCCGGTAACAAGGGCAACCTTTCCTTTCAGGTTCATATCTTCATCTCCTGTCAAAAAATTTTGATATATCCTGTTTATTATATCTCAAGCCGGCTTCTTGAGTTTTCCCGGACCGAATGCAGAGTAGTCCAGGTCATAGAACTGCTTGCAGGTTTCAAAGTAACCCAGGTGTGAGCCGCCCAGGACTATTTTCAGCACTACGGCATCACGGTAATACTTCTCGTAACCGTTTTCCCGGACAAGGCCAAAGGAGCCCATCAGCTCCAAACCTCTTGATACTAGGTCGGGTACTGTGCGGGTGATATAGGCGTGCACGGCATGCCCTTTAGCAAACATGCTTTCCGTGTTCCACGGACCATAGATATCCGTATTGTCATACTGGTGAGCTAGCTCCAGAATGGCGGCTCTGCCTACGGATATAAACGCTGCCATCTCGCCCAGTATCATGGCCGCATGGAGGTGCTGGTTGACCGGTTTGCCTCCAGCCACTCTCTGCCCGGTATATTCAAGCAGGAGGTCAAAAGCTCCCTGCAGAAGACCAATGGCGTTGGCGGCATTAAGGGGCATGGGGCCAGACACGGTATTAGTAAAAATGGCCCAGGCCTCAGGACCCTGTATTCCCCACTCCTTGGGCACCCTGACGTTGTCAAAATAGGTGGGAGTATTCCTGTCAGCGTTAGCCCCGCACTTGACCTCGAATTTACCATGCGAAACCCCTGTCCACGGTTCGGGAACATAGACCAGGGCAAAGCCATCTACTCCCTTACTAGGGTCCATATTGCAGACCACGCAGTTGAGGTCGGCGATGCCGGCATTGGATGCCCATAACTTATTACCGTTTACCACCCACTCGTTGCCCTTAAGCTCCGCCCTCACCTTTACCGTCCTGCCCTCATTAAGCGGGTTCTCAATATCACAGGCGGATTCTTCTTCACTGAAGTTCATGCAGGCGACGGCTAGCTCTTTGCTAGTGAACTTGGGGGCAAATTCACTAAACACTGCTTTTCCCCATGCCTTCCCTGTTGGCGATGGCGAGAGGTAGGCAAGGGCAGCTGGTACAAATCCCCAGTCGGTGCAGGCGCTGTGGAGGCTTATGCCATAGTCAGCGCGGGAAAGCTGCTCCTGTATTAGGGCATCCCCGACCGAAGAAAGAAACTGGTTGCCGCCGAAGTCTTTGGGTATCTTGTTTTTCTGATAGCCTAGGCCTACCTGTAATTTTTTCAGGATGGGAGTAATTATTTCTTTATGCGTTACATCATCGTCAATCTTTTCCCGGACTGGCATAATCTCCTTGTCGACAAAATCAGCAAGCGTCTTTTGCATCATTCGTAGCTCTTCATTAACGAAACACTCTGGGTACTGTAATTTGTACCACTGACTGCTCTGATTTAACACTTATCCCTCCTTTGAACGCACACTTCTTGTCAAGTTCTGTGCCTCTATATTAGATTTCTTCAGTTAATAGATGCTCTAATCCATGATTACCCCCTTCCCAATCCTTTTTTAGCCCTCCTTTGCTGTGTAGTATACCGTCACCATTATACCACTTGCTAATCCAGTGAAGTTTAAGGATAGATTGAGGCCTCACCAAGTGAGTTAGCGAAGTTAGGGAAGGTTAGCCTGTCTTTTCTTACGTGGTTCTGAACCGTAGTCGATCTAGATACGGTCAAAATAACATGGCCTTTGAGTAGCTAGGGTTCTTACATAGTGGTCAATGTTTTCTTGTCTATCGTAGGCAATCCCTTCCGCTTCGCCAGGAGCCATGTCTGGTGGCAACCAGCGAGTTCGATGAGTGGACAGACGATGATGACATCGCGCTGCACCCGCTCTCTGCCGCTGAAATCTATGCTAGAAGATTAAATCCGCCTGTCTTTATGATTGCACAAAGGTCAGGAATGTGCAATCGTGATTCGATGCATCACACAAACCTAAGAAATGCTCAAACTCCATCTCAGTCAAGGGTGTTGAGACCGCCTTTGCCTTTGGTTTAGTTTCAATCTTCGCTCGTTTCCGTCTTATAATATGACCTATTAAAAAGGTTATAAGCTGGATTGCCAGTTAAATCTGGCATATACCCTTGCGGAGAGAATTTGCAGCTTCTGAGGGATAGCACCATAGAGAGCACTAACGAAAATGAGCAGTCAAATAATTCGCAACTGGTCACGAAATCTGCAAACATTTTGCAAACCAACTCGATAACACATGTTGACACTGGGTAGTACCGACAGATATGATGGACGAGGGAGTACAGGACGCCGACAGCTTCAGCGGTACTTTGTAGCACATTGTCTTTCGAATTCCTAAACCGCGTGTCGGGCGTTCGAGTCACCCCAGGGGTACTTTTTATTATAGTTATGCTGATTCAAGGGAGCGGCTCAGCAATTAATTTCCACATCCCAAAGGCTGGCTAGTCGCATATCTGTCGGGTTCTGACATTTTATAGAAATCGTGTCACGAAAGTCATGGCGAGTCTGATGAAGCGTAGTGGTGGAGGTAAGGGCTGAAAGCTCAATTCAGTGTTTTTTCCGGGCAGCTCTTCTTCGGCCTTGCCTTTTTGCCCGGGCAGCTCTCCTTCTGCGCACGAAGAAAATCGCCAGTCCCGCTGCCACCACCACTGCTGCTATAATCCCGCCGATTAGCAGCCAGTTGATCGCAAAGTTGGCGGTTATGGCGTAGTTGCCATGCATGGTGATTACAGTTGTGGTGGAGCTGACATCGAAGATGGTGTCCACATCACCGGTCCACTTGACAAGGCGGTAGCCTTTCTCGGGCCTAGCAACCAAGCGCACCACCGTCCCGGCATTATAAGTGAACACGCCCTCGCCAGGAGCGGTTACGGAACCATTGGGATTGCTGGAGATGGTAAGGACATACTCGACAACTCCCAGATTCCACTTGGCGAGCTCGATATCAGGGCCTGCGGCAACCACAGTGCCGTCGGCTTTAAGCCCCACCGTGTGATAGCTGCCCGCGGCGACCTGGGTAATATCCGTCCAGCTATTGATGACATACTGCCCACTGGCGTCGCCTCCCACGGCGACCACGGTGCCGCCGGCTTTAAGCCCCACTGTATGAGGGCCACTTGCGACGACTTGGACGATATCCGTCCAGCCGCTGACAGCGCGCTGCCCATAGGAATTGTCTCCCGTAGCGACCACGGTGCCGTCGGCCTTGCGCCCCACCGTGTTGTAGCCGGCTGCGGCGACCTGGGTGATGCCTGTCCAGTAGCTGACAGAGCACTCCCCGTACTCGTTGTCTCCCACGGCGACCACGGTGCCGTCGGCTTTAAGCCCCACCGTGTGACTACCGCCTGCGGCGACCTGGGTGATGTCTGTCCAGCCGCCGACATCGCACTGCTGGAACTGGTTGTATCCCACGGCAACCACGGTGCCGTCGGACTTGAGCCCCACCGTGTGCCCGGAGCCTGCGGCGACCCCGATGATGTCCGTCCAGTTGCCGATATCGCACTGCCCGTAGCCATTCCGTCCCACGGCGACCACGGTGCCGTCGGACTTAAGCCCCACCGTGTGACCAGAACCTGCGGCGACTCGGATGACATCCGTCCAGCCCCCGACATCACACTGCCCGTAGCCATTCCATCCCACGGCGACTACGGTGTGGTCGTTCCTAAGACCCACCGTGTCATAGCTGCTTGCAGCAAGTCGGCTGATGTTCGTCCAGCCGCCGACATTGCACTGCCCGTAGTGGCTCCTTCCCATGGCGACCACGGTGCCGTCGGACTTAAGCCCCACTGTGTGCCAGCCGCCTGTGCCAACATGGATGATATCCGTCCAGTCCCCAACAGTACACTGCCCGTGGTTGTTGTATCCCACAGCGACTACGGTGCCGTCCTCCTTAAGCCCTACCGTGTGGTCATAGCCTGCGGCGACTCCGATAATATCCCTCCAGTCCCCGACATCGCCCCCCCCAGAGCTGTTCCCTCCCACGGCGACCACGGTGCCATTTGCCCTAAGCCCTACCGTGTGATAGCTGCCTGCGGCGACCTGTATTATGTCCCTCCAATCGCCGACGTCACTCTGCCCGAGCCCTTTGTATCCCACGGCGACCACGGTACCGTCGGCCTTGAGCCCCACCGTGTGACCATAACCTGCGGCGACTTGGATAATGTTCGTCCAGCTGCTGACATCACTATCCCCGAGACTGTATCCCACTGCGACCACAGTACCGTCTGCCTTAAGCCCCAAAGTCTGGTCGTAGCCTGCGGCGACCTGAATGATATCTGTCCAGCCGCTGACATTGCATTTCCCGCCCGCGTTGGATCCTACGGCGACCACGTTGCCGTCGGCCTTAAGCCCCACCGTGTGATCGCCGCCTGCGGCGACTTGAATTATATCTGTCCAGCCGCCGACATTGCACTGTTCGAGGTAGTTGCCTCCCACAGCGACCACGGTGCCGTCGGACTTAAGCCCCACAGTGTGATAGTAGCCTGCGGCGACCATGGGCGTTGCTGGCCCTTGAAGCGCATTCAGCGCCATTGCGGAAGCAGGGCTGGAGTTATCTATCGTCGCAATAATAGAACGGTCATCTGTGCGATGCGTAGTTGCTGAAGCTACCGCTACCGAAGCAGGAAGAAGCAAGCTGAAAACCAGGAAGATAGCGAGTAAGGCTGGCAGGAGCATCTTCTTATTTTTCGCGAAGGTACCTATTTTGTATCGACTTAGCTCGCTTAATATATTCCTTGTTGGCATTCTTTACCTCTCTGTCATCTAATTATTTATTACTTCGGGTGCTGCCGGTACGCTGCAATATAGCGTCGGGCGCGCTGGTCACGGCCGAGCACAAGCTCGGCAGCTAGAATAATTGGGCGCACTTTGGCCGCATCCACAATAAGGCATGTGGCACCGGCGGCAATAGCCATGACCACGAAGGCGTTATTGATCAGTCCGCGGTCAGGCAAGCCAAAAGATACATTGCTGACGCCCATTGTCATGTTCACCCCCAGTTCGGCCTTAATACGCCGGATGGCTTCTATGACTGCCGCTCCTGAGGCGGGTTCAGCCCCTACCGCGAAAGCCATGCAATCAATGACTAAGTCCTCACGGGGAATACCTGCCGCCTCGGCTCGTTCCACTATCTTATGGGCAACCCGCACCCTTCCGTCGGCGTCCTTGGGGATACCATTATCGTCCTGCACCATACCGATGACGGCAGCTCCATATTTCTTGATCATGGGCAGGACCCTTTTCAGGGAATGTTCTTCACCGGTAACCGAATTAACCAGCGGCTTACCCTTATAGACCTTGAGCGCCGCTTCCAGGGCATCGTGGTTAGAACTATCAAAGCATAGGGGTGTATCTACGGTTTCCATTACTACCTGCACCGCCTTGGGCAGCAGGCTTACCTCGTCGACACCGAATGCTCCCACGTTGACGTCTAGAATGTCTGCCCCGGCTTGAGTTTGAGCCAGTGCTTCTTTGCGCACAATCTCCAGGTCGCCGGCCTTGAGAGCCTCGGTTAGCTTTTCCTTGCCCGTGGGATTGATACGCTCGCCGATAAGCACCGTGGGTTGGTTATCACCAATGATTACTTCCTTGCTTGGGCTTGATACTTTTGTTTCCATCAATCTATTCCCTCCCTCTTGCCGTCTATAATCCGGTATCTTCCCAGATAACTTGCCTGCATAAATGTTGGCTGAAAGCTAGGGGTGCTGGCTAATTCAATATAAGTAACTCTGGAGGCGACAGCCTGTGCCTTAGCCCGAGATTTAAGGGAAATCAGAGCCAGCTTGGCTCCCATGCCGGCAGCGTTGCCCACTTGCCGGAAGCGGTTTAGGGGTAGTGGTGGCAATATGCCAATTGTCACCGCACTGGCTACATCGATGTAAGTGCCAAAAGCTCCGGCAATTATCACCTGCTTGATATCGTCTTCAGAGCAGCCGCTCGTTTCCAGAAGCACCTGAATACCGGTACGAATGGCGGCTTTAGCCAGCTGCAGTTCTCGTATGTCAGTCTGGGTGATGGTGATGGCTGGCTTTCCTTTCCGCTCCTCCTTACTGACCAATATAAACTCGTGCTGTCCCTTGTAGGCGCGAACGCGAGGTCGATTGTCTGTTATCCTGCCACCCTCATCAATAATCTTAGCCAGATAAAGCTGGGCTAATGCATCAAGTATGCCCGACCCGCAGATGCCGACCGGCGACGCCCCGTCGATGGTCTGGTACTGGATTTTATCGCCATCTATGCGCAGGCGTTCAATAGCTCCTGTGGCTGCCCGCATGCCGTACTTGATATGACCGCCTTCAAAGGCAGGTCCAGAGGCACAGGAGGTGGTGGCTATCTTCCCCTTGTAGATTAGAGAGACCTCAGTGTTGGTCCCAATGTCCAGAGCCACCGTTGTTTCTTTCGCTTGCCAGGCATCTGTTGCCAGCAACATGGAGACATGGTCGGCGCCAACGAAGCCGGCGATGTTGGGCAGCAGGTGTACGTATGCCCCAGGGGCAATATTTAACCCCAGTTCCCCAGCCCTGACTTCCAATGCATGGCTGACGGCAGGCACGAAGGGAGAGAGCACAAGCTGTTTTACCGGCAGGTGGAGGAAAAGGTGGTGCATGGCGGTATTGCCGACTACCACTGCCTCCAAAATTTCTTCAGGTTTGGCACCAGCCTCAGCACAGAGGTCAGTGCAAAGCTCGTTGATGGCATCAACCGCCAGTTTCTGTAACGCTGCCGCATTATTTGGCGAGTGAACGACAGTGGTTATACGGCTGATGATGTCTTCTCCATAGCTAATTTGGGGGTTCATTATCCCCTTGGCGGCTAAAGTCCGGCCGTCGCTGAGGTCAACCAGGTAGCCGGCAACCTTGGTAGTGCCCAGGTCTATAGCTAACCCCAGATGGCGGCTTTTTGGGGGGAGAATGGCTATCACCTCGCCATTACGGACTACAGCCTGACTTTTCCACTTCCAGGACCGCAGCTGGTCAGAGATGGTGCGCAGGGCACCAATATCAATCTTGGTACATCGCAGCTTGTGCTGCTTGTTTAGTGCCTTAAGCAGGCGGTCGGCATCAGCCTGCGGTGCCGACAGGGACGGAGCTACTAGTCGCAGTGGGTAGGCTTGAACCGCTGGCTCGGGGGGGACTCTTATCTCCAATCCCTCCACTTGGACCCGCTGTGGGGTGGTCATGGACTCGGCGGGCACAGCTATTTTGCAGTCGCTGGCGGGATAAGTCTGACAGGCAAGACGCCACCCCCCCTTCAGTTCTTGTGAGGTAAATGCTTCATTTTCGTTGGGCGTTGGTTTGGAGACAGTGCCGCTTAGAACTTGCACCTTGCATGAGTGGCATATTCCCTCGCCCCCACACATGCTGTTGATACCCACGCCGAGCTGGCGAGCACAAGCTAGAAGAGACTCATTCTTTTGACACTCCCCTCTTCGACCTACCGGCTCAAAATCAATGGTGAAAGCACTCATTCTCTTCCTATTTTGTTACTTTATAGTGGCAGGTTTCCCTAAGGCTGCAGCGGGCACAGACTTCGGCGCGTGTCCACTTGGCCATTTTTGGTCCGATGCCCATGACCATGGAAACTGATTTGCGGGGGACCAGCACTCCCGAAGCGGTCAGTCTCACTCCGATTTCATCTGCGTTGACCAGTCCCAGCAGGTTCCACTGCTCGGTCAGGGGAAAACCGGGCATACCCGGATTAACCGGGCTGCTTATCTCATAACCCCGAGATGAGACCTCACTGGCGAGACGCCTGAGGACTTCCAGAGCCATCATGTCCACGGCGGCGCTGCCAATGCCATCCAGAAGCGTACCCCGCAACGGCTCGCCTTGGTTGAAGTAGTCTGCCGCCTGTTCTTCCAGCCTGGGGCTGATGGTGCAGAGGAGAACGGCAAGCTCCTTCGCCTCGGGGAAGATTGCCGGTATTAATGGGCCGTGTATCGCTTTATCCCCCTCGAGCGATATCTGGCTGCCGTTCATACTGTCAACCTTGTAGAATTCATAAGCCACTGCTGGCTCCAGGAGGCGAGCCTTCTTGAGCCTAGCGAGTAGTTCCCGAATTAAAAGTTTTATCTCCGGCCTAACTTTAGCTCCTCCCCCCAATCCCTGCCGCCGTAGCACCTCCCTGGTCTTCAACCTCAAGGGGATATCACGGATTACGGGCATAGCTCAACCTCTCCTCTGCTCTTATGTTACCACCTCGCCCGTTGGGAAGCTATTTGTATAAGCCGTATTCCTTGGTAAACTCTACCATAGTCCTGACGTTCTCTGGCTTTACATCATCGAAGAACGCACAGTTAGCCATCATATAGCCGCCACCTTTGCCACAATTATCAATAAGTCTCTTGGCGTAGTCTTTCACCTGCTGGGTCGTACCAATGGTCAACAGGTCCATAGGCATGTTGCCGGCTATGCAGGCAACGTCACCCAGTATTTCTTTGGCTTTAATCATATCTACTGTGTCGAACAACCAGACTGTCTTACCCTTAGGCAAGTCCTGGATAACTTCCAGCCTCGAATTAGAGCCCCCTTCAGCCCAGAGAAACGGCACCACTCCATCATCAATCAAGCCCAGGAGTATCTTTTTTAGATAGGGCCAGTAGAATTTCTTGTACTGCTCGTCAGACATAAAACCATCGGCGCCTTTATGCAGAGGTAAGAATATCAAAGGATTCGAGTTCATGTTTGACTCGATTATGCCTTTCTGAATCCAAAATGGCGTCATTTTATCCATGGCTTCGATGAGCTTATCGGGCTGCCGGTACATATCAGCCATTATCCCTCTGGTGCCCCGGAGGGTGTCACCGAGTATGTCATAAGGCGCTTTGGTATAGCCGGCTTGACCTGAGGGAAATCCTAACGCCGGCATCTCCTTCTCGAAGGCCATGAAATATCCCAGCCATTTTGCGGCTTCACTCCCGGCTTCCAGAAGCTTCTTGAAGGCAGCCTGAACGTCGGGCAGACCATAGGGGAAAAAAATAATGCCAGTTCCATACATTTCATTTATTGTAGTGACGTTAGGGAGCTGCTTGAAGGGTTCCAGGGCTCCGAATATGCGCGGCAGAATGGTGGTGTTGAAGAAATGCGTCGGGTCCTGTAAAAAGGCAGCATATTCATCTGCCTTCATATATTCGCCTTCGTTGCACTGGTAGGTGTGCTCGGGGGCCGTTCCGTGGCCCGGCCACTTGTATAGCTTGTAGTCCAGGATGTCAAAGAATCTCCCCGGCCCGGGCGCCACGCAGCCGAAGTGCGCGTCAGGTTGAAAGTCAACATAGAATTTTTTCCAGGCATTATTGGCTTTTTCATAGTCATACATGACATCGCGAGGGGTCAGCCCAGAATAAAAAGCGGGGAAAAAGCTGGGTATCAGCAACACCGGCACCCTGTCTGGTCTTTTCTTCATCTGGATGGCATCTTTTATCCTGGTGGTCCTTTCCTTGTATAACTTCTCGGCTTCGGGGCTTTTAAACTCCACGCCCTCCGGCGACATCCACTTGGCAAACCGTGCCTCCTGCTTTTCGTCCGAGGACATCTCTTCCCATTTCTTTTCCATTTTTATTACCTCCGCATTATCTGGGGATTATTACTTGGCGCCGACCCATTTTTTGGCTAGGCTAACTCCCGTCATAGCATCCTTGCCGTAGGCATCAGCACCGGTATATTTTCTGACCTCTTCAGTAATCTGGCCGCCGCCAATCATGACATTTACCTTGTCTCGTAAGCCGGCGGCTTTTATGGCGTCTACGGTTTGTTTCATGGAATCAAAAGCCAGGGTTAAAAAGCCACTTAAGCCCACAATGGGGGCACCAGTTTCCTTTATCTTCTCTACAAATTTTTGCGCCGGCACGTCCACCCCAAGGTCATGGACTTCGAAGTCATTGACATCGAGCATGAAGACGACGATGTCCTTGCCGATATCATGTATATCCCCGGCAACGGTGCCGAAAACAACCTTGCCCAGCTTCTTGCTCTCTGCCGTCTTGGTTAGCTTAGGCTTGACCAGTTCGGTTACCGCCTTCAGTATCTCGCCGGAGTACACCAGGTCAGGTATAAAGTACTCGCTGCTGGCAAAGCGGTTGCCCACGATTTCCATGCCCTTTCTGGCATCTCCCAGAATTTTGAGTGGGTCTTCACCAGCGCTAAGCCTATCTTTTACAATCTTAATAACCTCTTGTTCCTTCAAATCAGCTAAGGTGTTAACCAAGTCTTGAGCCATCTTTGTTTCCCTCCTTGACCTGTATTAGACTCTATAGTCTGCTCGCGTTAATGTTATACGGGAAAACATTATAACAAGGACATAGAAATTTTTCTACCTATCCGTCAGCAAGGCGACACATTGACAGGAAGCCGTTTGTTCATGATACAATGCGGGCAACCTAAAGTGGAAAGGGGGGCAGGATAATTATGGTCAAGCTCACAAAGACGAAGGACGAGATTATCGAGAAAGCGAATGAACTGGCTATACAATATGCGGCAAAATATAAGGGTTGTGGCCAGTGTACATTTTTAGCAATTATTGATGCCCTGAGATGGGGTGGCCTGGAAATTATCCCCAAGGATGTGGAAGATAGACTTTTTTCTGGGATATGTCTTCTGACCGGGGGTGTTGGCTTGACTGGAGATGGTACCTGTGGTGCTCTAGCCAGCGGCACTTTGGTCATTGGCATGGCTCTGGGAATTCAGCGCGAGAATCAGGACGACCGCCTTTTACGCCAGAGTTGTTCTACTGTTCGGAATACTCTTCTGAACCGGTATTACCAGAAATATAATTCCCTGCTCTGCAAGGACGTTCAGAGGAGGTTTTTCGGGAAAGCGTGGGATTTGACACGCGATGATATGAGTCAGGAGTTCCTGGGAATAACGAAGGGCTGCGTTATTATGGAAGGCGCTATGTGGGCCACCGAAATTATCCTGGATGAATTTGAAAAAGGGAATGTCAAAGGTTATGTGGGTAGCCCGGAAGTTAAAGCTTGAGTTTTTCAGCCCTCAGACTATAGAATATTTTCAATTGTAAAACTTCCCACTGTCCTACTGAAAGATTAAAAGGAGGGAGATATGTCAGGAATATTAAAGGATAAAGTAGCCATTATAACCGGATCTAGCCGTGGTTTCGGGAAGGTCTTCGCCTTGAGGTTTGCCGAGGAAGGAGCCAAGCTACTATTAACTACTACCAGTCTGGAAAGGGCTCAGGGCACGGTTAATGAGGTAAAAGCTAAAGGCGGGGAAGTAGCAATCATGGAGGCTGATATCTCGCACAAAGATGCTGGTAAAAAGATAGCGGAAAAGGTTATGCAGCAGTATGGCAGGGTTGATATCCTTATCAATAATGCTGCTATATGGTATGGACTCAATACCAAGCCATGGGATGTCTGGACGGTGAAGGAATGGGACCAGATGTTTACGGTCAATGTCAGGGGAAATTGGCTGGTCTGTAAGGCGATAGCTCCCCTTATGATAAAGCAAAAAAAGGGCAAGATTATCAATATTGCCTCTGATGTCTTTAAGGTTCCGGACTCTCAGTGGTTTTTGCCTTATGCTTTAACCAAATCAGCGATTTATACAATGACTCAAGCTTTGGCTGCTGCTTTAGGTCCATCCGGTATTAATGTCAATGCTGTTGCTCCGGGATATACGGCCACCGAAGCCAGTTTAGGCCAAGAAGGCAGTGCAAAAATATTCGAAAGTGTTGTCGCCGCCCAAATGATAAAAAGGCGTGAAGAGCCTGAAGACGTGGCGGGGGCTGTGGTATTTCTAGCCTCAGCAGACTCGGATTTAATCACTGGTCAGGCTATCATGGTAGATGGTGGACACGTGATGCTATAGGCAGTAGAAGCCTTGGTCTGCTCTAATTTAAGCAGTCACTGTTGCCGCACAGGTCTGCCGCCGTGAATTGCCCCTGCTAAGGCCAGAGTTCCTGGGCTACGTCTGCCAGCCCCAGTTCCAGCAGCTTCTTTTTACTGGGCTTGGCTGTCTTGAAGTCCCAATCCATGGCTGTCAGGTACTCTTTAATCATGGTGTCTTCATCAACGGTTACTCCGGCTACAGGTCCTTCTTTCAGTGGCGGTCGACCGAGTACCCTGTCAGAGACCTTGAACTCCAGCGGGTTCAACCCCTCTCGAATATTGAAAGCCTGCCTAAGATTAGAGATTCTCTCCCCTGTCTGAAGCAGTTCGTCATCGGTTATATCCCAGCCGGTAACCGCCCTCATAAACTCAGCGATAGGGTCAACATTGGGAAAAGCCCAGTATACGAACAGGCACATCCCGGTGCAGACGACGACCTGGTGGAAATTGCTGCCTATCCTGCGCGCTTCTCCCCTGCCGGAAAAGGACTTTAAGTCGAATTTAGGCAGCAGTCCTGCAGGATGACCGGGGGCGTCTGATAGCTCCGAGCCCACGAAGTGGCGACCCGGAGTGGGGTCAAGCCTGTAGCTGGTGGCAAAGTAAAACGCATGCTTCGGGTCATGTGCGGGAAGCTCCTGCCCCCCAACATGTATGGCATACTTGTCGGCGCCCCTACCAATCTTCTCCGCTGCCGCCTTTACTCCATCGGCTAGCACGGCACCGAAACCTTCCCTCTTAGCCAATTTTTCGGTCATGGCCACGATAGATTTATGGTTGCCCCAGGTCATTTCGATACCATCGGTGTCGGCCTTGGTGATAAGGCCCTTCTCATAGCATTCAATAGCCAGGGCGATAGCAGCCCCGGCCGAGATTGTGTCAAGCCCGTAACGATCGCAAATGTCGCCTGCCTTGATTATCGATTCCAGGTTGTTATTGAGACAATTGGTGCCAAACATGGCAGTCGTTTCATATTCCGGCCTACGGGCACCGGCGGCATATTTATACTCTCCGGTCCCTGCCTTCATGTACCCTCCGCATCCGATGGGGCACATGTAACAGGCGAACTTCTTATCCGTACGCTCAATCACAGCCTCTTTTGCTAAGGGTTGAAAATCTGGGAAGTCAATAACCCCTACTCCTGTCCAGTTTTTGACCGGCGAATCACCACTCTGAACGCCGATATCAACGAGGAAAGGCGTGCCGAACGGCTTTAACCAGACGATATGTCCTCCCAGTTCAGCCTGCCACTTTTTTCTTAATTCCTTGGTTTTTTCTTCATCGGCTAGAGGGACCTTCATGTTGCCCTTCACCGCCACTGCTTTAAGCTTCTTTGAGCCCATCACGGCACCCAGACCGGAACGAGCCGCACTTCTGTTCTTGCTTAACACTGCCGCGATGAGAGAGAGTTTCTCACCTGATGGGCCGATGCAAACTACCTCCACATCCTTGCCCAGTTCGGATTTGAGTATCTCTTCGGTCTGGCGAGTATCCTTCCCCCATATATGGGCAGCATCCCTCACCTCAGCTTTACCATTATTGATAAATAGGTAGACCGGCTTTGCCGATATGCCGGTAAAGAACACTGCATCGTAGCCGGCATACTTCAGGAAGGCACCGAAGTAACCACCGGAATTGGCATCACCCCAGCCCCCGGTCAACGGTGATTTTCCTACTATAGTGTACTTTGTACCCGAAAGTGCCGGGGTGCCGGTAAATGGGCCGGTAAGGAAGCCCAGTGTATTATCCGGTCCCAGTGGGTCAACACCAGCCTTTTGTCGGCTGAAGAGGATTCTGGCGCCGATTCCATAGCCTCCAATGAACTGGCGGCAAAGCTTTTCGTCGAGCGCCTCGTCCTTTAGCTCATTTTTGGAAAGGTCCACAAACAAAACTCTTCCCATATAACCTCGTGCCATACTTTTCCTCCTTTCCTTGCTATAAACAGCTTAATTCTGATTTCCGTTCAAATTCGGTCATTTTGTAGTTGCCTGATTTATCAGGCCTTTATCGCTCGTGAAGGAAAGGATTCCTTCACGCCTCAAATCCTATGCCTCATCCCCCTTAAAGTAAGGGGGATAAAAGGGGGTTATTTCTTTCATAACTCCCCTTGCCCATCTTATCCCTCGACAAGGTCAGGACGTGTCCTTCACGCCTCGAGAAAAATGCAAAAGGCAAAAATAAAAGTGCAAAATGACAGAGCAAAGGTTAAAAGTTTTGTATTTTGAGTTGTCATTTTGATTTTTGGCCTTTGATTTTTGAATTTCTATACGGGAAAATCTTACTGCCTCGCCACTGCCTTCGGCAGCATATCACATCAGTTGAGCTATACCCCTAAATAGGCTTCCTTTACCTGTTCGTCTTGTAGAAGGTCTTTACCTTTTCCCTCCAAGACAATCTGCCCGTTTTCCAGCACGTACGCCCGGTCGGCTACTCCAAGGGTCTGTCGAACATTTTGCTCAACCAGGAAGATGGTAATTCCTTGCTCACGCAGGTGCTTTATGACCTCGAGGACTTCCGAGAATAATTTCGGTGCCAGTCCATATGACGGCTCATCAAACATGCACAGTCTGGGATTGGACATTAAGCCTCGGCCGATGGCTACCATTTGCCCTTCACCGCCGCTTAATTTCTTGGCTGATTGCTTTCGTCTTTCTTTTAGCACCGGGAAAATTTGATAGACCTGCTCCAGCGTTTCTCCTTTCCGCTTCCGAGCTGCAGATGAATACGCCCCCATCTCCAGGTTGTCCCCCACTGTCATGTCGGTAAAGAGCTTTCTGCCCCCGGGTATCTGACAAATACCCCGTTTCACAATTTTATGAGGTGCTAGCCTGTCTATTCTCTTACCGAGAAACTCCACACTACCTGAAGCTGGATGCAGCAGACCGGATATGGTATTCAGCAGAGTCGTTTTACCGGCGCCATTAGCACCAACTAAAGCGACTATTTCTCCCTCACCGACTTTCAAAGAAACATCCCGTAAGGCTTGTGACTTGCCATAAAAGACATCCAGGTTGCTAACTTCCAGCATGGGTCTCCTCCCCGAGGTATATCTCGATAACTTTCTTGTTGGCGGCAATCTCCCGTGGTGTCCCTTCAGCAATCTTCTCACCATGATGGAGCACCATAATCCGCTCACATATTCCCATGATTGCCTTCATGACGTGCTCAACCATAAAAATGGTAATCCCTTTATCGCGAATCTTTGTTACCAGTTCCATAGCCTCGCTTACCTCCGCGGGGTTTAGACCGGCCATCAGTTCATCAAGCAGCAACAGTTCCGGCCTGGTGGCTAGCGCTCTGGCTACTTCAACCCGCTTCTGGTTGGCCAGGGTCAAGTCTTGAATTGAATCCCCCGCCATTGCCGACAAGCCGACAAACTCCAGTGCCTGGCTGGCTTCCCTGGCAGCATCCGCTGCTGATATGCGGTTTGGGCTACCGAAAAACGCTCCCACCAGCACATTCTGTATGACCGGCATATTGCCGAAAATTTTAATCTCTTGAAATGTCCTGCCTATACCTATCTTGCAGACTCGATGGGGCTTTAAACCGTTGAGCTTCTGACCTTTAAATGTTATTTCCCCTGAGCTAAGGGGCAGAGCTCCCGATGTTAAATTAAACAGCGTTGTCTTACCGGCCCCATTGGGACCAATCAGCCCCACGATTTCGCCCTGGTCAATATGGAAATCAACATGTGATACCGCCGCTAACCCACCAAAATTCTTGGTTACGCCTTGCCCCTCAAGTATTCGCATGTTGCTCCTCTTTACCTCTGTGCAGCAACTTTGCTATCGGTCTTGTTTTCTGCAAACTTTGTATCAGCCCTGTTATTCCATTGGGCAGGAACATGATAACCACCACCAACATGATACCAAAAACGAGCATAAAATATTCAGCTAATTCCACCCTTAGCGTTCTGTCTAAATAGCCAAAAACGGCGGCACCTATTACCGGACCATAAAACTGACCCATGCCGCCAAAGATAGCCATCAGAATTGGTACGAAGGAATTGAATACGTTGAACGCGATACGAGCTTCAACATGTACCAGGGCGGGCGCATAGATTGCCCCGGCTGCCCCCATGAAGGCGGAACTGATGGTGAACAGGATAACCTTCATCTTAGTGGTATTGATGCCCATGTGTTCGGCCGCTTCCTCGTTGCCACCGATGCTCAGCAGGACCAGCCCGTATCTGGAGCGTCTGATAAAATAAATGGCCAGCAACGTCACCACGACAAGGCCCAGCATCGTGTAATGAAGCATTCCGGGGTCCGGTAGGGGGAGCTCGTGACCCCAAGCGTTCCCCAGTATGTGGGAATCTATGTAGTAGGCCGTCTGGCTTATGAACATGACGAACCCAAAGGTGAAGATGGTAAAATATATGCCCTTCAGCCTCAGGGTTACCAGCCCGATCAAAAAAGCCAGCGCAGCGGACAGGAGACCTCCGATAACTATAATAACGGGAGAAGGCAATGTTCCCTCCAGGAAGGCCGTGGCCATAATGCCGATCCCGAAAAATGCCGCCGTCGCCAATGACATATAACCGGTAGCGCCGGAAAACATAGCCCAGCTCACCGCCAGGACGGTATACATAAGAATCGTGGTCAGCAGGTTGATGTAATACTCATTACCATAGAGGGGAAAAGTAGCCAGGAAGATTAAGATTAAAAGGACAAACCCCAACGCCAGCAACTTTCTGTGTGTAGATATAAACGAGGTTATATCCATTTTTTACCTCTTCCCTAACAGACCTGCTGGTTTCACCAGCAGCAGGACCATGAGGACTGCGTAATAAACGGGCACGATGAGAAGAGGCTCCCAGAAGCCGGAAACCAGCCGGGAAATGATGCCAATCAGGATCCCGGCAATAAAACTGCCCGGGACGCTGCCCAGTCCTCCCAAGGTGACCACAACGAGGGCGATTACAGTATTGTTAAAGCCTATGTATGTACTAATCGGGTTCCTCCAGCTTATCATTATGCCAGCAATGCCAGCCAGCAGGGCACCCAGTCCAAAAGAGAAAGCCAGGATCATGTTGGTATTTACCCCCATCAGCCCGGCCGTCGCCGGGTCTTCAGCCGTGGCCCTGATGGCTCTTCCCGGCCGGGTGCGGCTCAAGAAGAGATACACGGCCACGCCTATGGCCACGGCAATTACACAGGCTATGATCTGGTTGAGGCCAAACGACGTCCCTAAAAAGCTCACTCTATCCGTTAGGATAGTATTTACGTAGTCCCTGGCACCCCAATTTATCCGCGCCACGAAGCTAATGATGTAGAAGAGACCAAAGGCGACCAGCAAAGCGTTGCCCTCAAAGACGGGCGGCGACGGCATCCGCGCTTTGAGGAACCTGAACAGGGTTGTTTGCAATAGAAAACCTATTGCAAACAAAAGGGGACCGATGATAGCCACTGCCAGCAGCGGGCTTATCCCAAAGGTTGCCGACAACGTCCAGGTCAGCATCGCCGCCAGCATAAGGAATTCGCCATGAGCGATGTTTAGCACCTGGCAGACGCCATACTGGAGAGTCAAGCCCATGGCCAGCAAGCCATAGATGCTGCCATCCATTATGCCGGTCATGATTAACCGTGGAAGTGCCTCAATCATGACGCCGACCTCTTGTTCCTTATTTTTTCTTTAGGTTGACACGTAAGGACAGGCTGCCTAGAAAGACATCTCAGGGAGACTTTCCCGCTCATCCTTCTAGACAACCTGCCTTCTATTTCTAGACTCCTTGCATTACATGTATATGTCTAGTTTAGTCCTCTCCTCCTCACTACTCCGGTAGCCAGCCCCAATCGCCCGTCATGGGCCATTCGAACGTGGCGGTAACATCGTACTTCGGGATGGTGTCCGTGATGTCGCTAGGTCCTACGATTTCACAATAGCCGTCTTGCCACTGGGCAATCTGTCCGGGCATGCATTGGTAGTCGACGACTCCACCGCCCAGGCCGTCTCCAAATACGTGATACCAGGTGTTTCCCAGGACCGTTTTAGCATAGTTAGTCGAGTTGTAGCTGGCCAACACGTCTCTCACCGCGGCTGAGTAGCCAACATCAAGGTTTCCGACCGTCTCTACAGCCGCCTTCCACAGCTCCAGGCCTGCCCACTCGATAGGATGGCCCCAGACGTCCCAGGTGGCGAATGGAGGAAATCCTGACGCTGCGGGCATGACTAAGTCCCACATATCAGCAAGCGACATCGTCACATCCTGAGGCGCGACACTCGTCTCGTTATTGGCAACCCCGAAGCCCAGCACTCCTTCCAGCTCGGCCGGAGTATAACTCAGAAGCATGGCCCCTGAGGTGGCGCCCGGCCCCATTGCAATGGCCGGTGGGTCGAAGTCGTAGGAATCGAATGATGTCACCAGGTAGCCGAGATACGGCATGTAGCTCCAAGCGCAGAAGACATCATAATCTGGCCCATTCCCTGACGCATTCAGAGCAGTTATAGCGTTTTGGACAATCGTATCCATGTCTGATTGAGTAGCACTATAAGCATCATGTCCAACGTCAGTGACGTTCCCGGCACCGAATACCTCTTGCGTGACCTGGAGATATTCAGCACCGTGTTCGTTATCAATATAGGCCACGTATGCCTTCGGTTCACTTACACCTTTGTCTTTGAGCATCTGCCACAGGATCGGTACCTGGTACCAGTCGGAAAAGCTCAGGTTGATCCACACGTAAGGCCACACAGGCAATTTGTCCTCGTCATTAATCATGTCGGTAGCACCACCCTCGAGGGTCATCAGCACTATCCCCTTGGCATTACAGATGGAAGCCTGTGTGTAAATAGTAGTGGTGCCCGGAGCGCCCCACACGAAGTGAACTTTGTCCGAAGTTATCAATGCTGTCGTTTGTATTCCTAGGTCTCCTGGTGACATGGGGTCATATGGGCGAATCTTCAGTTCCAGGGGCAGTTTTTTGTCGTAGTCTTTCATAAAGATTCCGCCATCGGCGTTGACCGTCGCGTTGAATGCCCTGTAAACTGGCCCACCAGACATCTGGTCGTAAAAGGCAAGAGGCCCAGTAAGGTCTCTTACCAGACCAACTTTGATTGCTGTTGGTACTCCGCCGACGCCGTCGTCACAGCCGATAAGGCCCACGCTGAGAGCCAGCACCACTGCTAGCGAGATAAATAATATTTTACTTTTCACTGTTTCTCCTCCTTTCTAAAACTTTTTAAAACTGTATCGCATCTTTCCGTCATCAAACCATACACATCCCTCCTTTCATTCTTGATCTGGTTCTGCCATCTTAGATAAGCTTCCTCTCGTCGAATTGCGCTTCATCACCCCCTTTCATTGTACCTTTATATCCGTATAATACCACACTAATGTTAAAATCCTGTTAATTGAGCATGCCAGCATACGTTGCGGTCTTCTGGCTTTTCGTTCGATTTTCAGCGCTGCCGGTCATCTTGTAAAAGCTTCGCTTTCTGGTCTCATTTATGACTCTATCACCCCCGCAGCCATTTGTCAACCCACAAATGGTTGACTACTGAGCGAGTGCAGGCGCTGTTGAAGTGTTACTTCAGGTTTTCTATCACTTATGAAAGGGAGAGCGGGATCGGACTCCTTGCTCGTATTGAGGCGGAAATCGAGAAGGAACTACTGCTGGACAGGAATTTGATTAACGACTCCTTCTTGCCGATTGTTAGCTATAACCGCGCGGCTATGGGCGACCGCTTAGTTGAGCGCAAAACAGGAGTATGTTTGCCTGCTGTCATCGCCTGGTAGCTAATTGCAATAGGGACCGGTAATTTCGAGTCTTGCGGCGTACAAGGCCCACAATACCTTCCGGGACCAGTAACATTATAACGACCAGTATTACGCCCTGAATGAGGAGGCTGAGTGCACCGTATCTTGCGAGCAGAAAGTGCAAAAAGACGACGATGATTGTTCCCACAATCGGCCCTTCTTCAGTTCCTATGCCACCTATGACGGTAGCGAGCAGGCATATCATTAGCCATCGGATATTGAAGGCGCTTACCGGCGCTATATATCCTTGGTAAATATAGAAAATAGCCCCCGCTGCTCCTGTTACGAAGGCGGCAATGACGAAGGCGTACAACTTCAGTCTGAAAACATCCACCCCAGAACTGGCTGCAGCTCTATCGCTATCGTGAATCGCGGCAAGCCCCAGTCCCAGCTTCGAGCGCAAAATTATCCGCATAAGGAAAATTGATACAATCCCAATGGCCAGAGCCAGCCAGTAAAATTCTGTCAGGGAAAGTCCTCCTATGCCTTTTATCATATAGCCCGCCCCCCCACCTTGCATCTCCCCGCCAACGGGCTTCCAGAGATAAAATACATACCTCAGTGCCTCAGGCACAACCAGTGTTCCGATGGCGAAGTATATGCCTCTCATTCTAAAGGTGGGAACAGCTATAAGCGCGGCAAATGCCGCCGCTACTATGCCTCCTCCTATTATTCCCAGATAAAATGGTAAATCGTTCCAGGTGACTATTACCAGGGTGTACCCAGCCAGCCCAATAAGCGCACCTGGACCCAGGAATGTCAGTCCACTATAACCAGCAAGCAAATTCCACATATTGGCCATAGTTAGATATACAAAAAAGAGAAAGAGGTAAAGGAGCCAAACACGGGGGGTCCCTATTATTGGAAATATCGCCAGCACAGCTACCAGCACTACTGGCACAATCAATTTCAACTGGTTGATAGGTACTTTCATGTTCCGATCAACGTCCAAACATGCCTTGCGGCCTTACGGCTAATACTACAAACACTATGAGATAAACAAAAAGCATCTGGGCGGCAGCACCAAGGAAATAGCCACTAAGAGTCTGGGTTAATCCTAAGACGATACCCCCGATAAATGTCCCCAGCATGCTGCCCAGACCTCCTATTATTATCACCCCAAAGGCGATGATGAGAAAGCCAACACCTGATGTAGGAGTAAAGGGAAAGGTCAATCCGAAAAACACACCAGCTATGGCAGCGGTTGCCATAGCAATGGCGAAAGCGAAAGCATACACACGGCCAGTATTTATACCCACCAGCTCAGCTCCTCGCTTATCCTGAGAGGCAGCAACAATAGCCTTACCTAAATAACTTCTCCTCAAGAATTTACGGAGCACAAGCATCACCACCAAAGCGGCAATAAAACTGAGCAAATATGTTTTCGGTACACTAGTAATACCAAGGCTAATGCCTCCAAGAGCATAAGGTGCCTCTAAACCACGTGAATATGGGGACCAGATGATTTGGGTAAGGCTTTGCAGTATCAGAGAAATACCAAAGGCAATTATCAACGGAGCTTCCATCGATATCCCGAAGGCTCGGCTCATGACATATTTTTGAATAGCAAAACCGAGGCCAAACCATAACGGTATACCCATGGTTAAGCTTAGAATAGGGTCTATCCCCCAGGTGGTCATTAGCGCATAGGCAAAGTAGGCGCCGAATATCATCAGGTCTCCGTGAGCTACATTTATCAATTTCATCACTCCGAAGACTATCGAAAGCCCCAGGGCAATCAACGCATACAATCCGCCCAGCAGAACTCCCATAATTATGGGACGGTACAAGCCACTTAAGACTTCCACAGTCACTTGTCACGCATCCTGATCGATTTCATACTCCGAAGTATGCCTGTTTAAGCTCCTCTTCCTGGAGTTCGGCCACATTCTTGCCTAAAACAATACGGCCTGCTTTGATGATGTAGGCTCTGTCAGCTTCTTTGATGCTTCGCCTCACGTTCTGTTCGACAAGGAGGATAGTAATACCCTTAGCTCTAATTTCCTTCACAGCCTTATATAGTTCATCAGTAACTTTGGGGGCAAGGCCGAGCGATATTTCATCAAAGAGCATAAGCTTGGGGTCTGACATCAAGCCTCGCCCTATCACCAGCATCTGTTGTTCGCCACCGCTTAGTGTTTTCGCTAGTTGTTTTGTTCTCTCTTCCAGTAAAGGGAAATGTTCGTAAACTTTTTTGAGGTTTTGTTCCCTATTGGCCCTAGCCTGACGATTGTATGAACCTAATATAAGGTTGTCTAATATGGTCATTTCTGGAAAAATCCTTCTCCCTTCGGGAACCTGGGAGATACCAAGTGTGACTATTTGGAAAGGATCCAAGGCTGAAATGTCTCGGCCGTCAAATTCAATAGTGCCCTGGGCAGGATGTATTACACCTGATATTGTGTTTATCAGGGTAGACTTACCCGAAGCATTGGAGCCAATGAGAGCTACGATTTCACCGTGTTTAACTACTAATGACACATCCCACAAAGCTTGAAAGGTACCGTAGAACGCATCTATATTGCTGATTTTCAGTAATGCATCTTGGGACATTTCTTGGCTATGCCTCTCCATTGCAGTTTAAAAACAAGCCTTTCACCTCATTAACCAAAGTAAGCTTCGATAACCTTTTTGTCTTCCATTATCTCTTTGGGTATGCCTTCGGCGATTTTCATGCCTTCATTGATCACCACAATCCTATCAACTGCCTGCATCATTACGCTTATGACATGTTCGATCAAGAGGATGGTGATGCCCATGTCTCGCACTTTTTTCAGGGTGTCCAGTAGCTTTGGTATCTCCGCCTCGGTCAAGCCCGCCGCCACTTCGTCGAGCAGCACCAATTGTGGTTTGCTGGCTAGAACTCTGGCTAATTCAAGCAGCTTGAGAGTTATTGTTGACAAATCTTTAGCCGGCACGTTCTTCTTTTCAGATAGACCTATGTTATCAAGTATTTCGCCAGCTTCTTTCTCGGCAGGCGCCTTTCCTAGACCTCTTCCAAATCTAGCCGCCACCACCGCGTTTTGCCGGGCAGTCAAATTGACAAAGGGCTGAGGAATCTGATAAGTTCTGGCAATTCCGAGATGGCAAATCTTATGCGGAGGAAGACCGGTGATGAAGTTGCCGTTGAATCTTATTGCTCCAGAGTCAGGTTTGTATTCGCCAGCAATGACATTTAACAATGTCGTCTTACCGGCACCGTTTGGGCCCATGAGACCCACGGCTTCGTCTCTCTGTATATCAAAACTTAAGTCTCTGAGAGCAACCAATCCTCCAAAACGCTTAGTCACTCCGCTAACGGAAAGCATCGGTTCGCTCAATGTTTCCACTCTCCCGAGAATTAAATTCGGCTAAAAAATTCCTGGTTCTGTTACCTTCACTTTTGGGGGGACTCGGGATGATGACTGGTTTATCATCACATCGGTCCCCCCTTCGTTGTTACCTAGCCCACTTCATGGCCCCTAAGGGATGGGGAATAGCTCCTCGCCTGTTGTGTCTATGAAGGTATGCTTGGACAGGACGATGGGGCATACCCAGTCCTCTTCCTCCTCGTCCCACTGCCACTGGCCATATACCAGCGGACCCCGGCTAAACTGGTTCCCATCAAACGCGACGCGATGGCGAATTGTCATTAAGTCGGTTTCCGCCAGGGCGGCACAGACCTCGTCTGCGTCCAGTGTGCCTGCTCTTTCGATAGCGTCAATCAGGACCTGGATTATGCTGTAGCCCGCCCCGATACTGCGGTTTACTGCATCCGCACCGGTATCTGCAAGGTATCTTGCGGCAAGTGATTCCGGAGTTGTGCTACCAATACCCGGGGAGTCTCCCCATGCCGGATCCCACCATATCTCCACAAGGACACCGAGTGGTGCATCACCAGCCCAGGATGATACATCTTCGTAGAAAAGCGGTGCTCTGCCGATGGAGATTAGCTTAGGTGCGAACCCTTCCGTGGCCCAAGCTTGTTCCAATAATGTCTTCACGAAGGGGGCAGGAGCATTACCCCAGATTATCTCAACATTATTGTCTACCCATTCATCTATTAGGGCGCTAAAGCTTGTAGTGTCCATCGGCAACAGGCTCTTCTCGTCTTCCTTAGCGACAACGGTACAGCCCCAGGCTTCCAGTATGCCGGGAAATGCTGCGTGCCAACCAACCCCGTCCGGGTCATCAGAGGCGAAGACACCCGCTACCTTATTAGTCTCGTTGCCAACCAAGTCAAGCATAGCCAACCAGGTATCGGCTATCGTGTAGCCATCCGCTGGCCTGTCACCCGGGTCCCCTATGGCAAACAAGCCAGTGGCCCAAGTGTATGACCAGTTCCCAGCGTCTGCCCGCATACCCAACCAGGGTTCCGCAGGGCCGGTTGTACAAATGTACGGGATTTGATGCGCCTCAGCTTTGATAGCTATGGGAGCATTCATTGGCGGGGGTTGGTCACCATACGCCAGGAAGTTTACCTCATCCTCAAGAATCAGGCTTTCAGCAATGGTTCCTGCTTTGCTCTCGTCGCTCTCCGTATTGCCCAATACAAGCTCGATCTCTAGGTACTGGTCCTGATCTTCTACCCATACCCCACCTTCTGCATTGATATCGTCGACAGCCGCTTGCATCCCCCAGACACCACCCTCACCGAACCCAGAATACATGCCGGTTTGCGGAGCTGGTACGCCGACGAGGATTTTTGTCGGTACCGTGGGTCCGGGTCCGCCCCAAACCAACCATCCAATCAGCACGCCAAAGGCCAAGCCGATAACTACAAGCACTACAACTAACCAGTTTCTCATTTTATTTCCACCTCCTCGTATAATATCTTTGACTCCACCCCAAAAGTATCTAGGGTGTCACTCATCGCCCAAGATCGACCAGCCCCCCTTTGGAAAGGAGCTCCATGGGCAGCAATAATCACACTCGCTTATGAGCCCACATAATCAACCTCGTCGATTACTGATGACCCAGACTCCCAGGGGACACAAAGTTTTACAGAAAGGTCAAGCCCAGAAAATCTTAGTTTCCACCGCACTGAAAAGCGGAGATGTGTTTTAGGGCTTAGCCCTGGTCAGGGTCACAGCTCCCAGGTAATTGTCAGCTTTCAGGTCAACATCCATCGTCTTTTCTGCATATCCCGCATACTCAAGCTTCAGCGAATACCTTCCGGCACTCAGGCCAGTGAATTCAAAGACACCGTAGGCGTCGGTGAGTGCGGTTTTTTCTTCCCCTGACTGCTTGTTCACCAATGTTGCCTTAACCTTTTCGGCACACTCATCTACATCTCCGAATACCACACTGGCGGCTAAAAAGTTCTTAGTTACCATTTCAAGACCTATATAGTACACTCTCGGTTTTGTATTATATTCTGGGTGGAAGACCTCAGCTTTGCTTGAACCTACCAGCTTAGATACATCACTTTCCGGATCATCCAGATCGCCGAATATCATAGCCTTGCTGGGACATGCCTGCACACACCTGGGCATTTCCCCGTCCTGGAGCCTCTGGACACAGAAGTTGCATTTCTGAGGCAGCTGTTTCTCCTCGTTCCAGAATACTGCGCTGTATGGACAAGCATCCACTATTTGCCGTTGGCCTACAGCTTTCTCGGGGTCTATTATCACTATTCCATCAGGTCTTTTATATACCGCACCGTTCTTGGCAACCTTAACGCAAGGCGCAGCGTCACATTGCATGCAAGGTATAGGCATGTAAGACACTCTTATATGTGGATAGGTCCCGCCTTCCTTCTTCTCAATCCTGATCCATGATTGTCCGTGCCTGGGTTGAGCTGCAGAATAGGGAGGATAATCGTTATCCCAGTACTCATCTTTGCAGGCTAGGAAACAGCTGTAGCAAGCATTGCACTTTGTTATATCTATTACCATACCCCATTTAGCCATGTTTATTCGCTCCTCTTTTCAATTTCAACCAAACAGGAATTCGGAGCCATACCACAGGCATTCTTAGATAGAAAACGATGAGGTGTCAGCAGGTTGATACATCCACCTCTGTCCGCTGATTCGCCAGGCTCTCCGATTGCATCATAAACAGCGCTGGACTCATACGAATGGACCATGCCGTATGGGACACGCTCTGTAACCTGCGCTGCACATATGACAACTGCTCTGTCGTTGTAGACGTTGACCAAATCACCATCTCTTACGCCCCTTTTATCGGCGTCTCTGGAATTTATCCGAATCACCCAGTAATACCATCCATCTTCCTTTTTAACCCTGTGTTCCGGTATTTCATTCACCCAGCTGCCCTTCCCGTCGTAATGGGTGTGGAAACTATACCTTGGGTGAGGAGAAATGAGCTGAAGGGGATATTTAGAGTAAAGCTCCTTTGTGTGATGACCTTCCCAGGAAGGAATATACTTGGCCACGGGTGGCCTTTCCCAGTCATCGGGGTCGAACCGTTTGAGGCTTTCTGCTTCAAACTCTATTTTCCCCGTCTGGGTAGCCAGGTTACCTTCGGCATCGGGTATGCTTGCTACCCCTCCACCCACAGGTCCCCAGTCTGGTGTATCGTCCTTCCGTCCCTCGGCAAACCATCTCAAACTTGGTGTGGACTTATAAGGTTTTGGCAGTGGGACAACGAAGTAGCCTTTCTTTTCAAACTCTTCCCACGAAATGTACTTTGGCAGGTCAGTTAATTGGAACATCCTTTTTACCCAGTCCAGCTCTGTTAAGCCTCCTTCGGTGAACTTGCCGTAGAAGCCAAGCCTTTCAGCCACCGCAGCAAATATGTCGTAATCTGCCTTAGATTCTCCCAGTGGTTCAATACATTTCTTTTCTAGCACTATTATCCGATGGTTGACTGTATAATGGCAATGAGGAATGTAGCCCGAGCAGTTAGCCCACTCGCCGATGTCCCATCTCTCGAAATTAGTGCAGGCTGGAAGTATTAAGTCAGCAAATTGCGCTTCACCTTCCATCCAGATGGACTGGTTAACCACAAATTCCAGTTTAGGGCTTCGGTACATCCTGACCCACCGGTTCGTGTTGTTCATGGTGCCAATGTAGGAACCACCATACCGCCAGAACATCTTTACCTCAGAGTATCCATCTTCAGGATACTTATATTTCTTGAACTGAGTTTCAGGGGAAGCGCCACAGAAGCCCTTCCCTCGCCACTCCTGAGGCGGATTCAAAATGCACTCAGGAAGTAGAATCCTGGGTATATGCTGTCCTCCAGGATCATTCACTTCAGACCTTATCGGATGCTTTGTTATTCCTCGTGATAGCCACTGATAGTGGCTTGCGGTATTTAGTGGGTCGCCGGATATGCCGCCTTCAGCATATCCCGGGAAGAAGAAGTCAAAATTCTGGGGGGCACCGTAGTTTGTTGTCCATATGTTGCTCCCTGGCTTGCCCATCCCTTGCATGGCTGCCAGCATAACCATATACCTTGCCCATTCTGTCCCATAGGCTGTCCTGCAGGCTCCTCCTCCAAGTGAGCTCCCAGAGGCCAGCATAGTCTTATGCCTAGCCCACTCTCTTGCCAAGGTCCTAATCTCTCGTGCCGGTACTCCTGTTTCCTTTTCAGCCCATTCACTCGTCTTGGCAAAACCATCTTCTTCACCAAGTATATAGTCTTTCCACTTTTCAAATCCGTGGGCATGTTCCTTAATATATTCCTTATCGTATGTGCCTTCCGTAAGCCAGACATAGGCGATAGCTGCTGCCATAGCTGTATCAGTTCCCGGCCTGGGAGCAAACCATTTGTCAGCAAAATTCACAGCGGTGGAATTATAATGCTGGTCTACAACAACCATTTTCACCCCCAGCTCCTTAAGCCAGGAACGCCACTGATTTGATTCCTGCCCTCCATAGATTCCGGAGGTGCTTTCAGGGTCAGAAGACCAGTAGATCACCATCTCGGCGTATTTCAAGGCATCTTCCAGGAGATCGTATTGCGATGAAATTCCTAGTCTCCACGCAAACCCCCAAGTATGCATTGCACCCCAGTGCCACCCCTCCCAGCTATCCGGATTGTGGTCAACGTAGGTAGCATTCAGGATTCCCATGAACCTGAAGAGGCTGCTGTGCCTGTAACCTATATTGCCCCAATTGTGATGTGAAGAAGGCGTGGTAAGAACTGCGCCAGGCCCATAAGTCTTCTGGATACGCTCTATTTCTTTGGCCAGAATATCTAAGGCTTCGTCCCAGCTGATTCGCTTATAGCCTGACTCACCCCTGTTTTCAGCTTTTCTATCTCCTTGCGGATTGAAATCAACTCTTTTAAGGGGATAAAGAAGCCTATCGGGGGAATATATCCTTGACCTCTCAGCCAAGGCATATTGTGCAACATTCGCCATTCTCGCAGGGGAAAACTTCCTTCCCCGTGCTTCTATAACCCAAGATTCAGCATCATCAGGACTGAGCTCCAAGGGTTCAACGCGTGTTATTTTCCCGTTTCTGACGTACACAAAAAGCGGTCCGCCGACAGTACAATTGGTAAAGACTTGTTCGTCTTTCATAGAACGAGCCATATTCTTCCTCCTTTTTTTCGTCTGACCTAGACTAATATTCTAATATGATGGACTCAAAAGAGTCAATACCCTATTGACTAAAAATCTCTGTTTGATATACTTAAGTACAAGCTTACGAATCGGGAGGCAAAATATGCAGGTATTCAACAAACTCAAAACAGTGTCAGAGTCAGGAAGCCTTTGGCGTGTAGTCATTGGGATTTTGGTCTTTGGTTCGATCTGGGGGCTTGTGGAAGCTACCCTGGGCGGGTCTTTACACCTTATCCACTTCGCCTACAAAGGGGCAATTACAGGGGGCATCGGCATGTCAATCATGGCAACATTTGTCGTCATGTATCGACGGCCCAAGCTCGTATTCTGGATAGGGGTCATCGCCGCCCTGTTCAAGCCGCTGAGCGCCGTGATTTATGGCCAATTCATCTTCTCTCCCTTCGTAGTGAACCCCGCCTCAGCAATCCTTCTGGAAGCACTGGCCTTCAGCTTAGTAGTCAGCCTCGTGTTTAAAGGTTTTGAAAGCAGTATCAAGATGCGCATTGGCGCTGGTGTTGCAGCGGGATACCTGAGCATCATCCTTTACGGCGTTCTAGCATCAGCGGCAGGTATGGGTAACTGGGCATCCTGGGGACTTGCTGAGAGACTCAGTTCAGTGTTTGCCAATGGTACAGGTCTAGCCATTGTAGGTACTTGTCTGCTGCTACTGGGACACCTGGTAGGTACAAAGCTCCGACCCAATTTCTGGCAACTCATGACTGCGAAGCCCAAGGCCTTCTATGCCAGCACCATAGCCATCATGGCCTTTTGCTGGATTGCCGCGGCAGTTGCCTTCGCATCAGGTCTTTAGTGAGACTACTCGTTGTAGGCGAACCAGGGTCAGGCAAGACCAGTTGGTGTAGGCGATATATTGACTGGCGGCGAAAATCTGGTTCCAGCGTTGGCGGAATCCTCTCTCCGGCGATTGAGAAGCAAGGACAACGAGTTGGCTCTAATGCACTTGACCTCCTTACCGGCAAAGAGGTCCCTTTCGCCCGGCTGTCAGGCTATAGGTCTTTCAAGGGAGGAGAAACGGTTGGTGACTACACTATTAGCAGGGACGGAATACTATTTGCCTGCGGTGCTATTAAACGGGCGGTTGAGAGCAGATGCGACTTGGTGGTCATCGATGAGGTCGGCCCGTTAGAACTGCGTGGTAACGGGCTTATGCCTGCAGTCGAATTAGCTCTAGCGTCAGCAGTCAATGCGCTTATAGTCGTAAGGAGTTCGCTAAGAGAAGCACTGCAGAGGCATTTTTCTGATTACGAATTTACAGTCATCGCTGATTTGACACAGTCCCCTTCAGACGTGTCCGAGCTTGCAGATTGCAAAAGCCGTGAAGTGGCCAGCTACGAGTCGGCCACAGAAGGTTGCCAGGCTCAAAAAACAAAATAGAATCGAAGAGACTCTTTTGTGGGTATTATGCCCAGTTCCTCTAATAGTTGACCTTGTCCTTCCCTTTTAGGCCAAGGATCTCTCTTGCTTCGTCGGGCGTGGCTATTTCCCGTTCAAGCTCCCGGGCGATTCTGACTACCTTCTCTACCAGTTCGGCGTTGCTCTTAGCCAATACTCCTTTGCGGACATAAATATTGTCTTCAAAGCCCACGCGGACATGCCCGCCCATCATTATGGATAGTGTCGCCAGGTTAAACTCGGCGGGATAGCCGGCGCCAATCACCGACCACTTGTAGTTTTCCGGCCCGAACAGTCGATCGCTCGTCTGCTTCATATACATGATATTCTCCAGATCAGCGCCGATCGCTCCCAAAATTCCAGTGACGAATTGCACCCAGATGGGGAATTGCACGAGCTTTCTCTTAATACAATACTGTATATTGTACAGGTGCCCTACGTCATATGCTTCGTGTTCGGGCTTGGTATTATTCTCAGTCATGGTCTTACAGAAGTGCTCGATATCACCAAAGGTATTACGGAAGATGAAATCTATGGTTCCGGCGGCAAAATCTTTCTCCCAGGGATACTTGTAGTCCGAGTCCTTATATCGCTCTACAATCGGGTGAATTGAGAAGTTGATCGAGCCCATGTTAAATGTAGCCAGCTCCGGTTGGAGAGCCGGGACAACCCTTATCCTCTCCGCCGCCGTCATTTCCATGGTACCGCCGGTGGTTACGCAGACAATAACATTGCTTTTTGACTTGATGAGGGTGGCAATCTCTCGATAGACCGCTGGGTCGGTAGTCGGTTTGCCGGTCTGCGGGTCTCTGCCATGGACATGCACGGAAGCCGCCCCGGCATCGGCACACCTCACCGCCTCATCGGTGATTTGTTGTGGTGTCAGTGGTAGATAAGGTGTCTGAGTCGGCAGGGTGATATTGCCAGTCAAGGCGGCCGTTATGATAAGCTTTTCCATTTTATGCATTCCCCCTTACATTGTTGATCATTAATATCATATGTTCTGTCTCAAGTTTGTTGCTTTCGAGAGTAATCAATAAGGTGTTTCGCAAGCCTTTCTCTAGTGCGCTTTATGTTTTCTGGTGTCCATTTGTCATAGAAACCTTTTTCAGATTTGAATCCAAGCTCACCTTTACTTACCTTGTCCTTTAAGAGTGGTGAGGGGTTGGGAGAAGCCTCTAAATCCTGCAAAACCGTATTGTGGATGGCCAGAACCAAATCTAGCCCCACCATATCGGCATTCTCAATTGGCCCCAGAACCGCAATCCGCATACCAAAACTTTGCTTAATAGCATCGTCAACAGTAGCTGCATCGGCAATGCCTTTTTCTACAATTGAGATGGCTTCTCGCCACAGGGCATGCTGGAGACGGTTAGCGACAAATCCTGGGACATCCTTCAAGCATTTGATGGGATATTTCCCCGCCTTTTTCATGAATTGATAGGTTATTTCCATTGTCTCATTAGAGGTATCTTTTCCCTTTACCACTTCAACTAGAGGGATAAGATATGGTGGAAACCAGAAGTGTGTTCCAATGATTCTATCCCGGTTCCTGGCTTTAGATGCTATCGCCGTTATACTGATTACCGATGTATTAGTGGCCAGAATAACATCCCTAGGGCACATCTGGTCTAATTCCTTAAATAAGTCTTGTTTTACATTTAGGTCTTCAGCCACTGATTCGATAATAATCGGTGCCTTTGCCACTGCTTCATCTATGTTTCTGGTTGTTTTTATCCTGCTTATAATCTTTTTTATTTCATCCTCTACGCTAGCTTGTCCTTGCAGTAAGGCTGGGAGATTTGCCCTGATGTTTTCAATGGCTTTGTCTAGTGTTTGCTGAGTCCGGGAGTATAAAGATACCTGATAACCTGCCTTGGCAAAATGCAGTGCCAGTCCATACCCTACCATGCCCGCTCCCAGCAAAGCGACGTGATTAATTTCTTCGGCTTTCATAAGCTACCCCCTCTCCTACTCGGGCAAGGATTGTAATAATTGCTCGGAATAGAGAAGATTACTAATAGTTAATAACTACCAGCATACTCGCCGGTTTATTGGTCTTGTTGAGTATCGATCTACCTTCGTTGGGAGCGATGTAGACTGAATCCCATGGGCCGAGGGTTACCTCTTCCTTATCGGTCTTGACCGTGATTTCTCCGTTCAGGACAAAGTAGTATTTCTCTGCTGGCGTAGCCCCGAATTCGGCTCCGCCCCCAGGAAGGAAATGGGACATGCCTACCCAGAACTTCTCAGCCCCTGTTTCATCTTTGCCGCTTAGCTTGAACGCAACCATCTTGAAATGACCGGGAGCCTCATAGGGCTTGACCTGGGCTAAACTAATCTTTTTCATATTTTCTCCCCTTTAACTGCAATTTACTCGGGTTGTGAATAATCCGGATTATTGTGTGCCGTACTTGTAAACGCGATCCGGGACATCGTATGTTTTGACGTCTTCCAGACAAACCTTCTTCATATGTCCTCCGTGTCTATTTTTGAAGTATCGGGGTAAACAAACAGCTATATACTTCATCTTTCCGGGAGACAGCCACCGTAGGCATAGGTTCTATCGGGTACATCATTCAGATCGTCTTCGTCGATTTCGGCAATGCAGCGAGCCATGGAGCCATCGCCCATATACCAGCGGAGCGGGAAGCAGTTGAACCTGAAGCGCTTACCGGAAACCTTATCCAGATCTCCGCCGAGGTTTTCAACCCCGACTATGCCGTGCCCCAGCATTAGCTTATGGCAGGGCTCCCAGGTGCCCCAGCAGCCGATGGCTTCCAGATCGCCGAACTTTTTGTCATAAGCTTCTTTGCCAAACACTTTAATGTAGGTGAACTTATCAAATTCGGCATATGCTTCTTCACCGAACTGCTCAATGTACTCTTCGGTGATAGGTTTGCCAGAAGCGCCGAGGAGGTTCATACGGGTCATGCCGTTGTTGCCCATAGCGGTGTGGAGAGGATGGTCCAGAGCCTGCATATCCATAGCAACGCACTTTACCTTTTTCTCTACAAACCATCTGCCGGCTTCTACGCCAGTACCGCAGGAATAATGATAGTACTCTTTGGAGTCGTCAAACTTGCGATGCATACCAGTATTCAGGCAAACGACCATGCCTTTCAGTTCGCTCGGCTTGATACTTGCTTTTTCGCAGGCAGCCTCAAGATGTTTCGGACCGATCAGTCCCCAACGCTCGATCTCGATGGGAAGGCAAACGGCATCGCCAGTGTATGCATCAATAGGCATTTCGTGGGTGTAACGAGCTCTTTTGCCGTCGAACTCGATTTCCATAACGTGACGGGGAGCATCGCAATGCGTACCGGTGTGCATAGTGCAGGTGATCTTCTGCGTCAGAACGCCGCCTTTTGCCATGGTGTGCGCGTTATCGATTACCGGCTTATCAAAATAAGGCCAGCGGGGAATTTCCGCACTGAAGGGATGCGTTAGATCAACAAATACTTCTTTTCCCAATAGTATATACCTCCTTAAATCTTAACTATCAAGTATTCTATTACCAAGTGGTCACGCCACCGTCGATGTACAGGATTTGCCCGGTAATGAAGTCTGACGCCTTTGAGGCAAAGAATATGGTAGCTCCCACAATATCCTCCGGCATTGCCCAGCGCCCGAGCGGGATGCGAGACTTCATCTGCTGGGCAAACTGGGGGTTGGCTAAGGCAGAACGGGTAAGTTCGGTCTCCACAATAGTGGGCGCGAGCGCATTCACCAGTACGTTGTGCTTAGCCCACTCGCAAGCGAGGGTTCGTGTCAGGGTATCTACGGCTCCTTTACTGGTGCAGTAAGCGGCGTAATTTGCAGGGAGGCCGTATCTACCTCTCACCGATGACAAGTTTATGATCTTACCACTGCGCTGCTTGATCATCACTCGCCCAACTGCCTGGCAGCAAAGGAATGTCCCGCGGGTGTTGATATCCATAACTTGCTGCCACTCGTCAATTGGAAAGGTATCGGCAGCTTTGCGGATCGCCAGACCATGAGCGTTTACCAGAATATCAATATGCGAAAATTCCTTTAACACGCTATCCACCATAGCAACCACTGATTTTTCCTCAGTAACCTCCACGGGAACAACCAGTGACTTTCTACCCCGGGCTTGTATCTCCTTGGCTACCGGCTCAAGATGCTCAAGTTTGCGACTGGCCACAACGACATCGGCGCCAGCCTCCGCCAGGCCCAGAGCCTGTGCATGACCGATGCCGCCAGCACCGCCGATTACGATAGCAGTCTTGCCTGTCAAATCAAATAAATCGCTGATATTGAACCTCCTTTTTCAGAATTTCCTGCAGTTACGCAGGACTGATGTGGTAGTTAGAAACAGCCAGATTCTGGTTTAAGCTTTAGTTCACCTCCTACCTCTATTGCCTCCAATCTGGATGATTTCATGACCAGAGATAACCTGTCTCAAGGATATCATCGCCAGGTAGTAACTGTCAACTCTTGGCTGGCTCCATAGCATGTTCTGTGGCAAGAACGCCTTAAGAAATCTATCGTGGCAGGCATTCCTGAGCAGAAAAATAGAGTGAGGAGACTTTGTATCATCATGGCTAAGGACAAGAGGATACTGTCACAAGGCTGCTTCAGCCCAGAGGCTGCAGAGTGCTAGTGATGGTGAGGTATGATGACAGAGTGGCGCTGAGGATCATAATCGAGGGGTCCGGGAGAAATATGCCAGCCTTGAAGACTCTCACTGGCCCAAAGCAGACCCAGTCGAGCTCTATTGGCCGCAGAGCAAGGAGGAGGCAGTTAAGGGCCCGGGCAATATCATCTTCAGCCTAAGATGGGCGGATGATGGTGAACTCATAAGGTGGGGAAATACTATAAAACACTGGCGGGAGCCAATACTGAACTACTTTGATAAACGGACAACTAACGGCTTTACCGAAGGCTGCCACACTAAGATCAAGATGCTAAAACGCGTATCTTATGGCCTGAGGAATGTCGATGTTTACTGGAGGAAAATGCTCCTGGGGTTTGTACCATCCCGTAGCTATTTCCACAGTATTTGATATAGAGCCCCCACCATCCCCGTTCAGCACGTCAGTGATACATCTTCTTGCCATTGTGAGGAGGACAGCGACGAAGCAATCCCTGGCACAAGGGAAAGCTTTCGATCCTAATCTCGGACCAATGGCAGATGACGAGGCTCAAATGCCGATGGTAGAGATCAGCAGTGGTAATTTACACCACTTGACGGGACGCTATCTATCAGGGTAATGTATAGTAAAAATTTAAGAAGGTCTAAGAAAATAAATCAGGAGGGTAATAATGGCGATCTTAGAAGAACCAATAAAAGGGATAGTAGAAGTCAAAAATTACATTGATGGAGAATGGGTTGAGTCCGAAGGTGAGATTCAGGATGTGGTCAATCCAGTCAATGGTGAAGTGATTGCCAGAGTCCCGATTTCAACCAAGGAAGAGATTGACACCGCAGTTGAAGCGGCCAAAGCAGCTTTCCCTGATTGGCGGAGAACTCCGCCGGTTGCTCGTGCCAGATGCCTCTTCCGTTTAAAGGAGTTGCTTGAGGAGAATTTTGAAGAGTTGAGCAGGGTACAAACTCAGGAGCATGGGAAGACAATCGATGAATCCAGAGGTGAGACCAGGCGCGGCATTGAAAATGTAGAAGTTGCCTGTGGTATTCCCACCCTGATGCAGGGTTATAATTCTGAAGATATCGCGTCCGGTATTGACGAATATCTTATTCCTACGCCACTGGGCGTCTTTGGTATCATCGGACCTTTTAATTTCCCCTTCATGATTCCGCTCTGGTCAGCACCTTACGCCGTCGCGACTGGCAACTGCGTCGTAATCAAGCCCTCAAGCGAGGTTCCCTTAAGCCAGATGAAAATTGCGGAACTTGTAGATGAAGCAGGTTTTCCTCCTGGCGTCTGGAATGTAGTGAATGGTGGAAGAACGGTGGTCAACGGAATGCTGGACCACCCAGATATTGAGGGTATTACTTTTGTCGGCTCAACTCCTACCGCCAAGGATGTTATCTACCCGAGGTGTGGTGCCACCGGCAAGCGGGTCATTGCTCAGGGCGGAGCCTCAAACTTTATGGTAATCATGCCGGATTGCAACCTGAGAGCAACCATACCGGCAATGATGACATCTTTCTTCGGTAATGCGGGGCAACGCTGCCTAGCTGGTCAGAATGCCATTATTGTTGGCGATGATGACCATTTCTACAACGAATTTATTAACGGTGTTGTAGACACGGCTAAGAAGATAGTAATTGGTAATGGTCTTGATGAGGAAGTTCAGATGGGTCCTGTCCGTGATACCGAGAAAAAGACAAAAATACTTTCATATATCAGTAGTGGTATTGAAGAAGGTGCCAAGATAAGACTTGATGGCAGGGGTGATTTTAAAATTAAAGGAGACTATCCCGATACCTGTTTCCTGGGCACAACCATCATGGAAAACGTTAAACCTGAAATGAAGATAGTTACCGAGGAGATATTCGGTCCCACCATGGGTATTATCCGTGTCCAAACCCTTGATGAAGCCATTAAAATATGTGACGACAATCCCTTCCATAATGCAGATGCTATTTTTACCTCGAATGGAAGAACTGCTCGAGAATTCAAGTATAGAGTTAAAAGCGGGAACGTTGGTATCAACGTCGGTATAGTGGCACCCATGGCATTTTTCCCTTTCAGCGGGATGCGCGACTCCTTCTTCGGAATCTTACACACTCAAGGTAAGGAAGCCATCCGCTTCTTTACAGAAAGCAAGGTGGTAATTGAAAGGTGGCCCTAGTAATGGAGGAGATATAAAATGCCGTTAAATACAAGCGCCTCGGTTATCAGTTTTGCTAAGCAGCTGGAAGCGGATTCTGCTGGCTTTTATGAAAAGATGGCAGAAAGATATCCCAAAGCGGCAGAGCTTTTTCTCACCTTTTCCAAAGAGAATAATAAATATACAGTGATGATTCAAAGGGCATACTACGGCGTTATCACTGATGCCATTGAGGGGTGTTTTGCCTTCAGTGTAGAAACCGATAAATATACGTTTGAGAGAGAACCCGCGAAGGAACTAGGCCACACTAATGCCTTAAATCAGGCCATTGATATGGAGCAGAAGCTCATCTCGTTCTACACTGATGCTGCCGAACAATCAAAAGCGTTTATGGCAGATGTGCCCAGGACTTTTTTAATAGTAGCCAAGAAAAGAAAGGATCGTGAAGATAAACTAAGAACGCTTCTTAAGGAGACATGACTAAGCATGGCAAGTATAGTTGAAAGGCGTCGCATAAGCTGCCCGATTTATCATGTTAATGCTTATATTGTGAAGTACGATGACGGCTCTCATGTTATTAAATGCGCTAATAAAGAGAAGTGCGGTGATACTTGCCCATATCTGAAGGATCCGGACTACAAATCCCCTTACCGCAGAGCGCCCGAGTATAAGCCTTAGTAATTACAGTATCTTGGAGGTGGACCCCATTGTTAGGACAGGATAGGAGTAATGTTAAGGTTGGGTCCCGCTATCCTCAATGGGTCTGCGGTAGTAAGTTTAGCATCGCCGAAGACCTGCACCCATTCGCCGAAGGCCAGATTAGTCGTGATAAGGGTCGACCGGTGCTCATATCGTTCAGATAGCAGGTTGAAGAGGAGTTCACCACCGGCGCGATCAAACGGCACGAATCCCAACTCGTCCACGATAACCAGGTCATCTCTTTCCAAGCGTTTGTCAATAGTGGGGTTGACATATACCAAAGAAGTTTTTATTATTACTTAAATTGAGTTCTTGTTTTCTGTAACTACTAAGGCAGTTAATCAGTAAACATGAAGCGCTTGTGGGACTCAGCTTAAAACCTTTTCAAGTTTTACGGATTGACCATCTACTTCGTAGAAGGAAATGATATTAAAAATGAGACACACTCAGTTTAATAATGACAACGGGGGAGATTGAAAATTGGATGTCAAAACAAGTGATAATCTGACGGAGATGATAGGCAAGGAAAAGGTTATCAAGGAACGCAAGATCCTTGACAGGTACTCTCATGATAATAGCTTTACCTTGCCGATGCAGCCACGATTAGTTGTACAACCCCGTAATGCAGTTGATGTGCAAAAGATTGTGACGTGGGCCAACCAAACAAAAACACCCCTGGTACCGGTAAGTTCAGGTGAGCCTCACTTTCGTGGTGATACCGTGCCGAGCGTGCCGGAAGCGGTCATCATTGACCTGCGCCGGATGGATAAGATTGTCAGGATTGACCACAGAAACAGGATGGTGCTAATTGAGCCGGGAGTAACCTATGCGCAGCTGCAACCGGCCTTGGCTGAAGAGGGCTTGAGACTCTCCGCGCCACTGCTCCCCCGCCAGTCAAAGTCAGTAATCGCTAGTCTGTTGGAGAGGGAGCCGACACTGGTACCCAAGTACAACCACACACTGCTTGAGCCATTGAGATGCCTGGAGGTAGTCTGGGGCAATGGGGAGATACTGCGGACCGGTGAGGCAGGTGGCTATTACCCCACACTTGAGCAGCAATGGGAAATGGGTCTGGCTCAAGTTTTCTCCGGCGGTCCTGGTCAGGTGGACTATTATCGGCTCGTTTCCGGTGCTCAGGGGAGTATGGGTATCGTGACCTGGGCATCGGTAAAATGTGAGACCTTGCCTAAGGTGCACAAGTTTTTCCTCATACCGGCGGATAACCTTAAAGACCTGATAGAGTGTGCTTACCGACTGCTGAGAGTCAGGCTGGGTGATGAATTCCTTGTATTAAACAGTGCTAACTTGGCTGCTATCCTGAGTAGGGACGCTGAGGGAATACAAGCCCTGAAAAATGAACTGCCACCATGGGTTATCATTATGGGAATCGCTGGGCGTGACCTTTTCCCCGAGGAAAAGGTGGACTTTCAGGAAAAAGATACCAGGGACATAGTGCAGCAATTCGGCTTAGAATTGCTTCCAGCGGTTTCTGGCATTGGGGGCGGACAGGTAATATCAACCATACTGAATCCGTCTCCGGTAACCTACTGGAAGCTAACTTACAAAGGTGCCTGTCAGGATATTTTCTTCATGAGCACGCTGGATAAGGTTCCGGAATTTGTCAATACGGTTTTTGCTGCGGCAAATGCGCTGCGATATCCGGTCTCGGATATCGGTATTTACCTCCAGCCGCAGCACCAGGGTACCTCCTGTCACTGTGAATTCAATCTACCTTATAGCTCCGGGAACAAGATGGAAACTGCCCGTGTCAGGGATTTACAGGAGACGTGCAGTGAAGCCTTGATAAGGCAGGGGGCTTATTTCTCACGGCCTTACGGTATATGGGCGGATATGGTGTATAACCGGGATGCTGGTAACAAGGAAATGATAAGGACCATCAAAGGGATATTTGACCCCAATAATATACTGAATCCGGGCAAGCTTTGTTTCTAGCAAAAATGAAAAGTTGAGGTATAAAAGGATATGGCTTTAGAGGATTACAGGGATGATTGTACGGACTGCAGCCGTTGCTCCTACTGCAAGTGGATCCCGTTTGACCACATAAAAAGCGCCAGGTTTGCCAGGGCCTGTCCCAGCATTGAGTACTGTAATTTTCAGGCCTACTCCCTGGGTGGCAGGTTAGCCGTCGCTCTTTCCCTACTCGACGGTAGGATTGGCTATAATGACGAGATGAACGACATTGTCTGGAAATGTCAGCTGGGTGGGGCATGTGATGTCTCCGATAAGATCTGCCGCTACAACATCCGCGGGCTGGAGGTAATGCGTGAAATGCGCTTCAAGCTGGTTGAGGATAGACAGACGCTGCCTCAGCACAAGCCTTATATTGATAACCTTCATACAGAAGGGAATATGATGCTGGAGCCCAGGATGAATAGGGGTAAATGGGCTAATGGACTGGATGTAAAAAATCTGGCCGAGGAAAAAGCTGCGGTGGTCTTTCACGCCGGCTGCCGTTACAGCTATGATAAGGAATTGCAGAACACAGCTAGGGCGGCCATCATGATGCTCAGGGATGCTGGTGTTGATATCGGTATCATGGGGGAGAACGAATCATGCTGCGGCGGCAGGGCTTACCAGTGGGGATACCGTGAAGAGCTAAACCGATTTGCCAAAAAGAATGGCCAGGCATGGGCTGATGCCGGAGTGAAGACGGTGGTCACACCATGTGCTGAGGGTTACTACACCTTTAAACGGCTTTATCCTGAGGTAGGTGTTACCTTTGAGGTTATTCACGTGGTGGAATATATCAACCGCCTTATCAAGAAAGGCAAGATAAAACTGACTAGGAGGGTGCCTTTGACCGTTACCTATCATGATCCCTGCCATCTGGGTAGGCTGGGTGAGCCGTATGTGCCTTGGCAGGGCAGTAGAGAGAAAACATACGGGCAGATTCCGGTGTGGAAACCGAGCAGACCCAGGTATAACGGTGCCTGGGGGGTATACGATGCCCCGAGGGACGTCTTAAAGAGCATACCGGGCCTATCGCTGATAGAGATGGAAAGAATCAGAGAGTATGCTTGGTGCTGCGGTGCCGGCGGCGGGGTACTGGAAGCATACCCAGACTTTGCCGCTTGGACCGCTGCAGAAAGGCTTACCGAAGCAAAGGCCACTGGTGCCGAGGCAATAGTCAGCGCCTGCCCGTGGGGTGAAAGGAACTTTGCCGATACGGTCAAAAGCCAGGATGAAAAAATCAAGGTCTATGACATTATAGACCTTGTTCAGATGGCGCTATAACAACGGAAGGGAGCAGAAAATGGCATTATCAAGAGACGCTTACCGTGCTTTGGAAGATATAGTGGGTCCCAGATATATCTCAGAAGACCCCGCTGTAATGGACTCATACGCTTACCAGTGGCTGGCTGAAACCGTCCGTCCCAACCAGAGCAAGTTCATGCCCAGGCCGGAGGCCGCTTTATTGCCAGGTAGTACCAAAGAAGTCCAAGCGATAGTAAGAACCTGCAACAAATACAAGATAAAAGTAAAACCCTATTCCACAGGATGGTACTTTTACGGTGCTCCCCGTACGGAGGGCGTTATCCAGCTGGACATGCGGCGTATGGACCGTATCCTTGAGATTGATGAGAAGAACATGTTCGCCGTGGTGGAGCCGTATGTTGTCGCCGGCGTGCTCCAGGCAGAGGTGATGAAACGGGGGCTGAATTGCACCGTGACCGGCGCCGGGGCCAGCTGCTCCACCTTAGCCGGCGCTACCTGTTATCACGGAAGCGGCGGCACCTCAATGTACACCGGCGAACTCAGAGAGAACCTGCTGGGGGCGGAGTGGGTTATGCCCAATGGTGAAATACTAAGAACAGGCTCCATCGGTTCCGGGTGCGGCTGGTTCTGCGCTGAAGGCCCGGGCCCGAGTATGAGGGGTATCGTCAGGGGAGCGCTGGGAGCCAGAGGTGGTCTGGGCGTATATACCAAATGCGCCGTGAAGCTGTCTCCCTGGCCGGGGCCGGTACAGTTTCCAGTTGAAGGTACCCTGCCCGCTTACCGCTCTCCGCTGCCCGGAAACTTCCGAGCATATACTTTGGCCTTTAAGGACTGGGATAGTCTATGCGAAGCCTATTACAGACTATACGATAACGAGATAAGTTACTATGCGCACCGGCAGTGGACCATGCTGGGTACGGACCTGGGGCCGGCTTTCTGGATGCTCTACCAGGACCCCACCAAATCGCTTGATGACATCGAGGAGTTTGTGCAGAAGAAGGAGGTAAAAGAGCTCACTGAAGAAATGAGGATATCATTCCAGCTGGTGCTGGTGGGTATGAGCCAGCGGGATATTGAGTATCAGGAGAAGGCGCTGGAGCGGATACTGGAAGAAACCGGGGGCTGGAAAGTTAAGAAGTGGCTGGAGCCGGAAATGGAGCAGTTTGCGTTATTGTACCTGCTCAGGATGGGTAAGAAGAATCTGAACTTCGTCTATACCGGTGGTTGGGTAGGCAACTTCATGCAGTCCGGCACGCCAGACTTTGTGAAAAAATACCGACCGCTCGCCGAAGATGCAACCAGCGAATACCAAGAGAAGGGATTACTGGTGGACTGCGGCAACGATTCGATGATGGGGTGCGTCGGGTCCATCGGCGGCGGGGGGCAATGCGGGCTGGAGCAGTTCGGTTTTTATGATGTGGCCGATAAGGTATCGACTGCTGCCGCCATAGAGTGGATGAAGCACTGTATACAAGAAGAAGCCAAGCACAATATTCCGCCTGGGAAGGAAGGCATGTACCTTGCTGTGGGTAAAACGCACCAAGAACTGCAGCAAGATCTGGCGAAGCAGCCAGCCATACACACCTGGCAACGTAAGATTAAACAGGCGGTGGACCCCAATGATCTTGGTGACCCGCTGTATCCCACTCTTGACGAGGTAAAATAAGGTAGACGAACTTTTTACCTTGGCAAACGCAATCAAACAATAGAGCGTGTTGTTTAACTCTGGTAACAATCACTTGTTTTGTTCCCTAACTACACAAACCATCGTTTTTTGACCTGATGATCATCTGTCAATTAAATTAGATGCAAATTTGAAGGAAAAAGGGGATGTGAGGAGGTAATATTAAATCGATAGACCAATAAGACACCACGCCGGGCTCTCCTAACCCTACCCTTCAAATCATAACTGGAAAATCGGCGTTATTTTGGCGTTAAACTGTCTATAACGGTTTGGGACATAACGGGACTTTACGAACAAAACAGGGTTTTGGTAATTGACACAAAGGTTCTATTTTATACGTAAAATGACCTTTTGGGACATCTGGCTTAGAATTACGAAACCGCTGCTCTACCCCTGAGCTACGCTGGCACTGTAATCGTGGACTTCCCCGTCTTGACATTCCTTTGACGTTCCGGGCACGCCTGACGGCAGCACCTCGTCAAGTAACGCCATCATGTCCTCTTGCGTACCAGATATTATATGGGAATAGGTATCCATAGTAAAGGCAACACTCGCATGGCCCAGAGTTTCTGAGATGACCTTTGGCTTCGCACCACGAAGGAGAGTGGCCGTGGCGCCACTCTCCTCTCTTTGGCTAGATATACCTGGGAACTGGCGGCTACTTGATTAACTTCCTCAACGTCCTGCTAGTAGCTTTACCGGCTGCCAAAACAACGTCCTACCCTACTAACAGGACGTCGGAAAAGCCTTTTATTGAATAATTTCTTGTTTAAGTTCTTCGTATATTTGCATATCAGGTGTAATAAGACGCGCAAGAGTATCCCGCATGAATGATTCTTTTTCGTTACCACACTGAGTTAGATTTAGTAGTCTTTTAAGACCTGTATATATTTCACCAGACGCCGATTTAATATCATCAATAGGATGCCCTCTGGATATTGAACTTTGTATTGCCTTTGATTTTATTTCTAATGCTTCTCCAATTTTGCCTTCTTCCTGAGTGGTTCTATTTACAAGCTTTGTTATCACCTCATCATCAAACAAATATGACTCTAGGTGTCGTCTTTTTAATATTATTAATCCTTCAGATGATAATTCAGTTACTTGCTGTTCTGATTTATCATCTCTATCAATTAATCTACAGACCTTTGAGGACTTCAACACTTCTTTAAGGAGTAAATACTCCTTATGGTTATCTTGTTCTAAATCAGCACATGATCCACCGGAAACGAAAGAAATATCGGGATGTGTATTACCTAAGATAGTGTTATAAATATCAGCATCAAATTTTTTCCGCTTTGTACCTTCCAAACTACCTTCGCATAAAATAATTATCTTTGGGGCAATTCGTAATGAATAATCATCGAGTGTTATTTGTAGAAACTTCTCCCAAACTACTCGGTCAATTTTCACGGGTTTTATATTACACTCCGTATCAAAATCATAACCAGTAAAATCGAGGATTGTAACGCTGCCTGGATTAATCCGCTCAATATCTTTAGCAGCACGTATAACACCCAATGAGTGTGTCGTTAACCATAACTGGGAGTTATCTGGAATAATGTTATAGATCTCTTCCGTAAGCTTTCCTTGAAGCGAGGTATGCATATGAGAATCTATTTCATCGATAAAAAATACAGTGTCGTCGTAATGTTCAAGTTTAATAATCAGGTCTAACAATAAGTCAAATGCAGACTTTTCGCCACCAGACAAATTTTTATAATGAAAAGACTTACTTGTTCCTTTTTCAAAAAGAAAGGCTCCATCACCGAGAGGATCCCCGATGTTATTGAGGACTAGGTCATCGAAAACAGCTTTCATTGATGCTCTTACTTTACCAATTAGTTCTTCCCTGAGATCTTTAACACTTTTTTCATTATTTTGTTCAGAATATACACCTGACAAAGTGTTGTATACTAATCTTTGGTAGTTTAAGGATACTGTTTTATCATCATCTATCAATCGTTGAACTCTAATATTTTCCTGAGGTGCACGAGTCCTAGAAAAGCTTGAAATATTAAAATCTGGGTCATTTCGGTAAGCCGTCCTAAAGTACATAGATTTTTTATCTTTAATTGCTTCCTGATCCGCATTATGAAAAATGACATTTACGTTTTGATGTGGATTAAACCCTTCTGATTTCTCCTTCACGTAGTAGGATTCATCACCGCTATAACCAAAACCTGCATTGAGCTTATACCAATGATTAAAAGCATCAAATATGGAAGATTTACCACTACCATTAGGACCAACAATAATAACAATTTTAGATTTGTTAGATAAATCAGTGATATGCGTGTCTTTAAATCTTTTAAAATTCTTTATGTGTATTTCTGATATTTTCATTTTATACCCCGATGCTTCATATATTTATTACACTATAGGAATTATATCACTATTAAGTGAAAGGGGTGACTGTTGCTAATCTTTTTGCTAATCCATTCGGCAACTTCCGGCAAAATTATATGGTATTTGGTGGACAACTAATAAGCTATTGTAGCTTCAAAACAGCACGTGCTATAATGCTAAAACACAAGGCAACAAGGCCTTAGGCGAATTCCTAAAACGCTTGTCTGGAGTCCTAATGGACATGGAGGCGTTTCCGAGGTAGAATATTTACAGGCTCTTTTTCTGAGGGGTAATCGTAAGTACAAGAAATCAGACATCCCGATGTTTGTTCAGTGGTAAGGTATTATAATGGCCAAACAAGTTTTAAGACCAGAGAGCGGAGTCAGGCTGCCTTATTAGCCTAGCGTCACCCAGGAGTCGGTTCAGCCAGTAGAGAAATCCCCTTGTCTTGCCTATGGACTTTTGGGCTATTTAGGATTATCATAAGAGATAGAATGAGGAAGAAGATAGTCCTCATCAGCCTGATTGCCGGCTTGCTCTTCCTTGGTATATTCTGCTACAAGACCTGGTTTGTCGCTTTCGCAGCCACCAAGTATCTCAGCGGCCGGACAGCCGGTAAACAAGGAATCGTCAGGTCAATAATCATCCCCTGGCGGAACTATCAGCTCCACCTGCACCACTGGTTTCTTGCCCTGATTGTTGGCGGAGTATTTGTGGTAAAGGGCTGTTACATCCTGGCACCGGAGGTCTCTTACGGCTTTCTCTCCGCCATTATCTTCCAGGGAATCTACTGCTACGGAGACTGGTATCGCATCGTAAAAAGAAAAAACGTTCTGCCAACTTTGGCGCAGCAGATGTCATTAGCTGCTGGGAATGACCTGGAACTTTGAACGGTTATGATAGAAGAGATTCGTGACAATAATTTACAGTTATGTAAAGGAGCTCAAATAAGATTCTATGCGCGTTAGACGTGGAGTCTTCATGAAAATCAGTCTTTTCATCGACACATTCCTTCCCTACACAAATGATATTGCTGCCGTAATCAAGATAATAAAGCGGGAATTTATCGATGTTAAGAGGGTAAACCCGGAGATTCACGTACCACCAGTTGGCTAATTTCAGTCTCGAAAAGAGGGCCCCCACAAAACCTGAATGTATTCACACCACTTCCCGGCACATGCTAGAGGTGACCAACGAATAACAAAGCTAAAGCGCACACGGGTGATAGTTACTTGCTCCGAACGTTGAGTGGTCGGTCTAGCTGCTAATCGCCCGGTTCCTCAAGTTCTTCTTCAGCGAAGCGCCTGACTGTCGTCAAGCCTTTGGACTCAATTCTCACCATATACCAGAAGCGAAAGGTATCCTTAACAGGTTCTTTATCTACGAACCCGGTGTAGCCTCTATACTGTGAAGAACAATTGACACTGATTTTCACTTTGCTGCCTTTCCTGAACTTCGTCAATCTTCTACCATACCCCCGGGGAAGATCATACTCCCTTCGTTTAATCGGGTCAGACAGGATATTATAAGCCTCGTTTATCTCTTTCATCTTTTTATGGGATTCCTCGCTTTCCTGATGCCTGTCTGGGTGGCATTGAAAAGCCATCATGTGATACGCCCTTCTTATTTCCTCTGCGCTGGCATTTGGTGCAATGCCCAAGACTTCATAGTAGCCTCTTTCACTTTGCCTCCCGCACGTAAGTAGTTCCACGGAAACTATTATACGGCTATCTGAGGAACAGTCAATAGTTCTTTTGTACTATGTCTTTTGTACTATGTTCAAGCCATACTGTAGAGTTAAGAAGCAACAATCCATCTTTTGGCGCAACGGAGCAATATCCAAGCTTCTATTGCCCAAGCTGAACAATATGGACTAATGTTCATCTCCTAAGCCTACTTTGGATAGCGTCACTTTCAAGTTCTCTGATGGCATCAGAAGCAACCCAGCGAGCAGCCTTCGAGTCGAGTCGCTTGATTTCCTTTGCAGTATTTATTGCGGCTTCGTTCAAATTGAGGTTCCTTTTCCCAATGTTTCTAAGAGCCCAGTTCACTGCTTTCTTGACGAAGTTACGCTCGTCCGTAGCTCCTCGTATTATCGCGGGAAACAATTCGATGAATTTCTCATCGCTCGCCTTCTTATCATGCCATGCCAGACAAGCTATCAGCGAAAAGGCGGTCCTCTTGACAAACTCTTCTTCTCGCTCAGACCAATTGACAATTTTCTTCCAGGCTAAGTGGTTCTTTTCAAAAAGATTCATGCACACCTGGTCGCAAACATCCCACGAATTAATGCCTTTCACCCAGTTCTCCATCTGTTCTTCAGTTAGCCTAGCAGGGTCACCAACCATCGCAGCCAAGATCCTTGCTTCGGCTATTCCAGTTCTCCATAAGTCTAGTGCCAGCTTGTGGTCTCTCCCTAACTCTTTAGCCAGTTTTCTCATATCAGGAACCGAGACGCCTAATCTCTGCTCAACTGTCATCCCGTATTTAGCCATTCTTTTTAATTGCTCTGGCTGAGCCTTGCTCTGGAGTTTGTCCAGCACGTCCTTCACAGAAGCCATTGTTTACTCCTATTTCGTTACTTCGAAATTACTAACATAACATATTGCTGAATTATAAAGGCCCATTAAACCATTATCAATGCGGATGGTTGTAAGTGTTTCTCATTACCTCTTAGGTGTACAACAAAACAACACCCCCGATTGTCACTTTATTGTGAGACAGTGGTTGGAATTACGGGTTCAGATGTCTTTGCCGTTGTTAATTTGTCAGGGCAGTTGGATTCTCGGTTCCTCAATCATTCTATCTATTTATGCAATAAGTTGGCCCAGTTCACCGCATTCGAGAATAGGTAATACGAGCCAGCAGGCACTTCAAACAGACAAGGCCGTTAGCTTAGAATAGACTCTTTTCAATCTTATTCTGTTGTAACGTTGAATTATGATACAGGGCACGTTTACCAGTATTGCGTATATTATCATCACAATGCCGACCCACCAGGGATTCCAAATAAAGAACACCGGGCTTAATAAAAACATCATCCAGTGAGTAAGCTCAGCCCGGCATGTTTCTCTGATAAAATTATCAAGGTAAACATCATCAAGTCCCTTGAGGTGTTTCTTCTGGAACCCTTTTTTGAACAAGGCAGCGCCATCCGGTAACCTTTTCTTCCACTTCTTCAATCTGAATATTCTTACGTAGATCTTGCCGTCTTTCTCCCATTTCTTCTGTTTATACAGCCAGAACCCAGTATCAAATGAACTAAGTGGGATATGTGTCATCGAGTAGGACACACCCATATGAATGATGAGCCAGGCGGCAATATCAAGCAGAATTGTTGGCAGTGTAGGTAAATGAAGCAGCATTATTCATTCACCTTACGCTTCAAATCTATTTCCCTGCCTTTCCATTTGACACTCCTAACTAAAAAGATACAAACAAATGAATAGGTGAAAACTACAACGAAGAATGCCATGGGTATGGGGTAAAACAGTGCAGTATAGAACTTGAAATTGCCAATTCGGACAAGAATCCAGTAGATTTGAGCCGCGTACAAGATATAAAGGCTACCCCAAATAGCTATTTGAACATTATTTGTGGCAACGATTACTTCGATCAAGCTTCTGGTGGTGCCTAAACTACCTGATATCCAGGCAATAATCAGAATGAGCAATGGTAGCGGAGTCTTCGCCGCTCCCATGGCAAACCCCTTGCTCCATCCGTTGATAAGTTCTCTGATGCCGTTTGGGTACATACGGAAGGAAATAGTACTCTTCCCACCTAGACAATAGATTTCCACCCCTTTCTTCTGGAGTTCTGATCCAAAAGCCAAATCCTCTAGAATCTCACCTTTCACCTTATCATGGCCTCCAGAATCGAGGTAAAATTGCCTTTTCATGGCCACCGCTGGCCCAAAAAGTCCTAGAGGCTTAATGCGGCTACCCAAAACCGTGAACGCGCCGATACCAGCCAACATAACTATGTTAAAGAAGGCAGATAATTGCTCATAAGGGTTGCGCAGCTTATGATATGGCTGAATTGAAAGCACGCCATCCTTTTCAACATAGGTTTCTATTATGTTCTTGAGGCCGTTCTTTTCCAGTACCGTATCTGCATCAAGGAAAACAAGGATTTCTCCGGATGCTATCCTGGCCCCTTGATAACAAGCCCACGTTTTGCCAAGCCATCCTTCAGGTGTTGGCAAAGATTCCAACACCTTCACTTTAGTCTTTTCTGCAACCGCTTTGGTTCTGTCTTCTGAATAGTCATCTACTACAATTACCTCATCCTCTGAAGACAACTGGTCTGATAGCGAATTAAGCAAGTTAGGTAGAGTATGTTCCTCGTTTCGCGCTGGGATGATTACCGAGACACTCGGATTATGGATATTTCTATGGGTCGAAACTCTGCAAGAAGATATACGGAATAGAAAGAGGAAAGCAGGTACCCAAAACACCAGGTTGATTATGAAATATATGGATATATCATCGATGTTCATACTGAATTATTCGTGTACCAGCGATATTCCTTATGGTGTTCTAGGCTGATTCACCACTCCAATTCGAAGTTAAAAATAGACCACATATCTTCTTCAGTAAAAAATAGGACGCCCATGGATTAGATTTCGGATTCTCGTGGGTAAGCCTTTACGCTATAATAAATGTTACGGTGTGGTCGCTGTGTCTAATACACCCTTTTCCTTATCAGTTGAGCTATAACTCCGCCGGTAATAAGCACCAGGCCAACAATTGTAACGACTATTACGCTTTGGTCGGGCACCGTTGTGACTGAAAGTCGTTTTAGCAGTATCCCGAGTAATGCCCAATCAACCACAAGGCAATAATAGATGTCTTTCCGGGTGAAGAGTACGGATAATGCAATAGCAACACCAACGATAATCACTGCTACTGCCCAGAATTGCTCACCAAGACCCCATGTGTTCCAGTTGATATTCACCAGTAGAGCGGTGACATTGGCAATCGTGGCTATGGTAATCCAGCCAAGGTAGACACTGAAAGGAAGATGCACTGAATATTTTTCAGCCTTCGTCGCCTCTGATTTGCCAATATTTAGCCTCAAGTAAATTGCCAGCAGGCATCCCAACAGTATCAACATCAGGACCAAGGATAGGGGGACGATTTTATAATGCCAGGCAAATATCCAGCCGATGTTGGCGAGGCAGGAAATAAAGAATAGCGGCCCGATTCTCTGTACAAAGTCAACCTTCTGGGCGTCTCTTCTAACAGAGGGTATTAATTGGTATATGACGAAGATAGCAAGTAATACGTAGATCAGCCCCCAGATTGCAAAGGTCTGCCCCCACGGCACGAACAAGTTTGGATACAGGTCAGATAACTCGCCGGTCGTTATGTTATTTATGGGTAGTATAACGGCCAGCGCATTAACGACAACAGTACCGAGAAAGCCCAGCAAGTTTAGAATCGACAGGGATAAAACTAGACGACTTTTATTCATAGCTTTTCCTCCAATTATTGATAATAACACTATGATATATTATATGCCAGTCATATTCCACTAGTGTTACAGTTATTAATTTATCAGGATTGAGGCTTTGGCTCCTGTCTCAGCAGCAGGCGTAGAAAATGGACTGCTACTACTTCCACCCAGACTAGCGCGTTGAGTATTATAATTCGCTCATACAGACCGAACCAGCCTCTTTGCTCAGCAAACAAAGCGCCCATTATCAGAGCTAAAGCTAGAACACCGGCAATCAGAGTATAAATAAAGATGTTTTTCCAATTCGGGGTGCTCTTGAGGCTGGGTGCGAGCGATAAAATAGCTATAGGGAATAACAATCCAAGACCATAAGATGCTATTGTGTGGATCGTTCCATCAATGGTCGTAGCTCCAGAGTGGTCCATATGAAAAGCGGCAATCAACATCAGCACGAAGCCACAGAGAGCAAGAAATACGATGCCGGCGTGAAAGCCCCGCGCTCTACGAATATTGAAAAAGAGCCCGGCGACGAAGATCTCCAGAAGCAAGCCCATGGCCAGAAAACAAATTGATTGTAGCCAGCCTATGCGTTCCAACGCTAGGCTGCTGACCGAATTGCGGACCAGGCTGTAACCTGGAGTGGATAAAGATGCTGCGATGTCACCGACAATTACCACGATGGGTCCCACGATACCGACTAGAGCCGGGACACTGTTGATGTTCAGACGTTTAGACATAGACGTTAGCCAAGCCGAGCTACAGCTACCTCACCATTTTCTATGACGACGGTCATTGTTCGTTGACAGTTAGGGCAAGTGAGTGGCCCGCTGTAGTTAGCTTTAGATGGCTCCAAAGGGATACTTTTGCCACAGCCCAGGCAGATTACTCCGGGGGAGCTTCTTGAACTAGCCTGGTGCTGTTTCTTGTGGCTAGCTAGCTGCTCTATAGTAGCGAATTCAATTCCACAGGTAACACATTTAAAACGCATTTCTCTCCTTAGCGCATTCGCAATGTCTAAAATCGCCCAGCTACTATGTTCATTATAATACCACAATTATAGCATAGTGTTCTCACCTGCCGAATAATTTGAGTCTAAGCTTAACATTCCGCTAAATCGTGCAATTGAAGCCACTTGGTTGCTCCGTCGATGAGTTGGCGCTTAACAAATAATAGGTGTTGTGAAGCAAGTGGAAACAAGGATAGACCAAGTGTGATTCTTGTGTTAGAGTCAACACTAAAATACGACTAGGAGGAAATTATGGATGTCATTGAAGCTATACGTACCAGAAGAAGTATTCGCGTTTTCAAGCCTGACCCTATTCCAAAAAAGGTCTTGCAGGAGTTGTTGGATGTTAGCCACTGGGCACCATCGGGAGGAAATGTCCAACCCTGGCATTTTGACGTTTTAGCAGGTAAATTGTTAGCTAAAGTGACAGCCCTGCTTGAAGAGAAAGCAAAAACATGGGATGGCCATGACTATATGGACACCAAGCCGGACCTGCCCAGAACAGGCCCTTATTCTAAGCTTTTGATTCCAAGACGGCAATCTTTAAAAGCACTGCAGGACGCCATCCGCTACCCTCCAGGAACTAAAAATCTGGAAGCAAAGCAACTTGAGCACCGAGAGAACATGCTGCGCTTCTTTGACGCCCCTAGTGCAATAATTGTTTGTGCCGATGACCGCGGCCCTACTTCCATAGTGAGTATCGGCACGGTCACTCAAACTATCTGTCTGGCTGCCCTTACTTATGGTCTGGGTACATGTATTATGGGTATACCGGTCTTATGGCCTGAAATATTTCGGGAGTTGCTTAATATCCCCAAAGACAGGGCCATCGTAACATCAATAGCCATTGGCTATCCTGACCTTAGGGCTCCGATTAACACATTTCCACGACCCCGTGAACCATTAGATAATTTAGTCGAGTGGCATGGGTTGTGAACTGATTAACTGCCTTTGCTAATGTTCAGCGGTTCAAGTAGCGAAAGGCTACAATCTGAGTGTTTGTGTAATTTGCCGAATTGCACAAAAGTCAGAATTGTTGGGTCACTTGTCGATGAAAAGTGCAATCAGTAGCCCATACTAGAAAGGCCGCGCATAGAGCCAAATCTGAGGTTCGCAATAGGCTACCTTATACAACAAATTTGTAGGAACGTTTGGGTTATTGAATTCAAAACTAGCCTTGTTTCTGGCGGGGACTGCCCAAACCCCAACCTCAACTCCTCTAGTACCCTTTGGGAATAGTCCTGCATCAATCACAAAACATTCTCCTCCACTCCGATTGAACGTCTGAAAATCTTGGCTTAGTGAATCAATCGAAAAGACTGCACTGCAAATACCAGAAGCGCGACCCAAGTCACTAAGGGGCGCACGTATGATACCTTTACCACTAGGCGTTCCTGCTTCTCCCATAACCAAAGCCACCGGTGATCCATCTCCAGATTCCACTGACTTTCCCTCGTGCCGAAAATGGGACTCGCCACTTCCATGTAAAGAGTAGTGCATTCCCAAATGAGGTGGGATGCAGTAAACATCGAATCCGTGTCTCATCACCTTTAGGAGATAATACTGGTCGTTACCATCCTTTATCACGATGAATACTTCTATCAATTTGGGAATCCACCCCACAATTAAGCTATTGGTTGTCTCACCAAGTTTCAAAGGCATACTAGCAAATATGGAGTTAAGCTATCAATAGATAATCCCGCTCATAAATTTCAGCCTTGCTGTCGGTAGGCAACATCCTGGCTCAAAGTTCAATCGACTATGATGATATGGAAATTTTTGTAGCTATTGATTAGTCTACGGTATGAGAGTACAATTTGCAGCTAAGCTACAGACTATGTATTCGAGAAATAACCCCAATAATCATTAAATTAACAAAATTCCAATACGCGCATGGCTATTTCGAAAATACTACTTATTTCAAAGATTGTGTTACTGTTACTCTGAAACCGTGAGATTGGGAGCGAGCTAAAAAGTGAGTATAAAAAGCGATGGTTTGGAAGAAGCCGTAGAATCAGTGAAAGCTAAGAAGTCTGAGGAACGGATGGTTCCAACCATCTGTTCATTATGCGGCCCAATGCCGGGATGTGGACTGAACTGCTATGTTAAAGACGGCAGATTGATAAGAGTTGAGGGCATGAAGGAGGCTCCTACGAACAAAGGAACATTGTGCCCCAAGGCATTCGCCTCCGTGCAGTGGCTTTATTCGCCGCAACGTCTCAAGTACCCTTTGAAGCGTGTTGGGAAGAAGGGTGAAGGTAAGTTCAAGAGGATCACCTGGGATGAAGCTCTTGATATTATTGCCAGCAGACTCAGCGAACTCAAGGAAAAGCACGGGCCAGAATCTCTGGCTATTCTCGTGCCGCAACGACGCAGCTATTGTGATTATTTACAGCGATTCCTAATTGCCCACGGAAGCCCAAATTATGGCCACAGTGGTCTCTGTTTTGTACAGCGAGAATTCGGATTTGCCTATACCGTGGGAGTCCCTATGCTCGGTATATACGGTGCAGATTATGAGCATACTGACCTGATTGTAATATGGGGTGCTAACCCCGTCTATTCTGCAGGACCTCTGGGCAATCTACGAAGAATCTTAAATGCCAAGGAGAGAGGTGCCAGGCTCATAGTGATCAAGCCTGAGATGCAGCCGGATGCGGCCAAGGCAGATATCTGGGTTCCTATCAGGCCCGGCACCGATGGTGCATTGGCGCTGGCAATGCTGAATGTCATAATCAATGAGAACCTCTACGATGCAGACTTCGTCTCCAGGTGGTGCTATGGCTTCGATAAGCTCGTACCTCACATACAGAAGTATACCCCAGAGTGGGCGGAGCCGATAACGGGAGTGCCGACTGACCAGATAAGAGAAGTCGCCAGGTTATATGGGACGACAAAGCCCGCGTGTATGTTTCTTGGGAATGCATTCGACCAGACGGTGGACTCCAATAATGCCGTAAGGGCTGCCGCTATACTGATAGCCATAACTGGTAACCTCGACAGACCTGGCGGTAATATTGTGCCCACCGGGAGTACCATGCCTATGGTGAAATCCGTGCATCTCAGGGAGAGATATACGCAAGATTTTGTAGACAGGTTGGTAGGCCCGGAAATAGCCAGCTGTTTTCAGCCCTTCATAGAGGGCACATCTTCCGCTTATTACCGCTGTCTTGATAGCGTTCTCACCCGGGAGCCATACCCTGTCAGGGCGATAATTGCCCCCGGGACTCAGCCCACGGTTATTACTCGTGGTAGCAAGAGGGTGGTAGAAGCGCTTGAGAAACTGGAATTCTTCGTAGTTATCGATGTGATGCAGAACGCGTCAATGCCTTGGGCTGATATCGTTGTCCCCGTAGCCACCATGTATGAATGCGACCATCCTTTCGAAGTAAGGGGTAACTGGATAATGGCGCGAAACAAGGTCATCGAGCCGCTGGGGGACTACAAGTCGGACTATGAGTTCTGGCTTGACCTGGCCGTTAAGATGGGCTATGGGGAGGACTTTTGGGACGGAAGTATTGAGAAGTGCATGAATTATCAGTTGGAGAATTTTGGCATGACCATGGAACAGCTAAGAGCACATCCTACAGGTATTATCTATGAACCAAAACCGATGGTTTACGAAAAGTATGAGAAAATATTCGCCATTCCCAGTCCTCGGCTTTCGAGGGCTCCTTATCTCCCTCAGGGCAAAGTGGCAATCTATAATACTACGTTCGAAGAAAATGGCTTCAATCCATTGCCAGAATGGGTAGAGCCACCCGAAAGTCCGACGGGTACCCCGGAGCTCTTAGCGAAGTACCCTCTTGTCTTTTCTGACACACATACTACGGATGTATATAACCACGGGTGGTTACGTAATCTGCCTTATCTACGCGAGATTCAACCTGACCCATGGGTACACATACACCCCGAGACAGCTAAGGCACGAGGGATAGAGAACGGTGACTAGGTAATAGTCGAATCACCACATGGCTGGATAAAGGTAAAAGCTCTGTACTCACCAGGATTACGGCCGGATGTGCTTATGGGTCTCCACGGATGGTGGCAGGGCTGCAGTGAGCTGGGATTGCCAGGTTATCCGATACTAGATGGAGGCGCAAACGTAAACGTCATGTACAGTACTGACCCAGATAAAGCCTTTGACCCAATGGTAACCGCTATGCCCAAGCAGACCCTGGTCGAGGTACGAAAAGCATAGAGTTGCGGACCGGTAGCTAAGGACTACCGATCATAGTAAACGAAGAGGCGATATACGTAATGGCAAAGCAATACGGCTTTTACTTTGATGCAGATAGGTGTATCCAATGCCGCACCTGTGAAGTGGCATGCAAGAGCGTGCATAATATAGAACCGGGAATAAAGTGGATGCGAGTCGTTGAGATTTGGGGTGGCGTCTACCCAAATGTCACCAGAGATTTTTTCGCCCTGGCCTGTATGCACTGTGGTAAGCCGGCCTGCATTGAAGTGTGTCCCACCGGAGCTATAAGCAAACGGAGTGAGGATGGTATCGTCGTCGTTGACAGGGACAAATGCAACGGTTGCCAGGACTGCTTCTCGGCATGTCCTTATGGTGTGCCCCAATTTGGTGACGACGGCATCATGCAGAAGTGTGATTTCTGTGCCGAGATAAACATAGAGCCTGCCTGTGCGGTATGCTGCCCTACTGAAGCTCTTAATTTTGGTACCCTTGATGAGCTGTTGGAAATGGCAAAGGGGAAGACGGCCAAGAGAATGGGCGGTCCTACTGAACCATCTATCATTATTGTAGGTGAATTACAGCTTGCTAGTTTGGTTATCTGATCATACCTTCTGACCAACTGTGTGTCAGGTCACATTCCGCTAGATTGTGACTTACTGATTAAAACAAGCAAATGTTCCCCAACAAAAGACTTTTTAGTTATATCTGATAACCCGGCAGGTATGTGGCTAATCCTACGAGCTGAGGCAAGATTGGCAAAATAAAAAGCCCACTACTTTTCTAGTGACTTTAGAGTTTCTTTCACTATCGCTGTTAGCTCATCGGGGGTAAATGGTTTAGGCAAAAATGGCCTACCACTTTGCTCTATAAAAGTCATGGTTTTCTCGTCTATCAGACTCCCGGTAGTGAATATTACATGGTTTGCCACCTGCGGATAGTTCTTTTGCAGCCATTGGTAGAGTTCTGCACCGCTCATTTTCGGCGTCCTGATATCAATCATACAAATGTGATATTGCTTCTTCTCTATCATATCCTGAGCTAATGTCCCATTGACGGCAATCTCCACCTCAAATCCTTCTCTACTAAGGACTCTTTGGCACATAGTGCCAATCGATGGTTCGTCCTCGACTACTAAGATTCTCTTCGTGGTGCGGTCAAGAGTATTTATTGTGTATATCTCCTTCTCTTTACTACTCGCTGATGGGTAATTCTACCACAAAAGTAGCTCCTTCGCCAAGCTCGCTCTCGGCGTATAATTTGCCACCATGTTCAGTAACTATCCCGTGACAAATGCTTAGACCAAGCCCGGTGCCTTTGCCCACCTCCTTGGTGGTGAAGAATGGAGTAAAGAGTTGCTTCATGTTGTCCGGACTGATTCCCGGGCCGTCATCAGTAAAGGAAACCCGAACTATATTCCCAACCCGTTCTGTAACAATGGTAAGCTTACCTCTCCTGTGGGCTTCAAGCATAGCCTGTTCGGCATTAACGATGATGCTAATGAAGACCTGCTGCAGTTGAGCTCCATTGCCCATAACCTGAGGTAGGGCAGGGGCAAACCGGGCATCGACTTCAATGTTGCTTACTCTTTGTTCGTAGGAGCATAGCTGCAGTCCCCTTTGAATGCTGCTGTTGATATCCACCAGCGCCTTTTCGATTCTTTGCTCGCGGGCAAAGGCGAGAAGCCCCTTTACTATATTGATGGCGCGCATGGCTTCTCGATTGATAGTTCCCAGATCCTCTTTGACATCTGCTGAGAGGTCTCTTTCTAGTAGCAGGTCCGAGAAACCAATGACAGCAGTAAGCGGGTTATTTAATTCATGGGCTATCCCGGCTGCAAGCTGTCCGATTGAAGCCAGCCGGTCGGTAAGTATGAGTTGATCCTCTATTTTCTTGCGCTCGGTTACGTCGCGCCCAACACCACTGAACCCGATAATCTCACCCTTGTCATTTTGCAGAGGAGCGACCGAGGTATCGATAAACCCGGGGCTGCCATCTTTGCGGATGATTTTCCAGTGGAAGCCCTTGTTTGGCATGGCGGTCCGGTACACTTCATTAAAGATTCGAAATACAGCTTTTACATAATCTTCAGCTGTAAAGCCTTTATAGCTCATTCCAATCAGCTCTTCACTGGAATATCCCAGGTGGCGGCATGCCGAACTATTGACAAAGGTGAGGTTTCCGGCGAGATCAACCTCGAAATAGCTATCTTCCATCTCCTCCAGTATAGTCCGGTATCTCTCCTCAGACTGCCTCAGCGCCTCCTCCACCCGCTTGCGCTCGGTGATGTCGCGGCTAACACCACGGAATCCGATAACCTCCCCTTTGTCGTTTCTCACTGGCAAAACCGAGTCCTCGACGAGCAGCCGGGTCCCATCCTTCCTGACCTCTACCATAGGAAACCACTTCAGCGGCTCACCCGTCCGATACACGCGATTATACGCTTGGAAAATAGACTTGATATCCTCTTCGGGAGTGTAAACCTTGTAGTTCATTCCAATCAACTCGTCTCGCGAATACCCAAGGATGTGGCACATTGCATCGTTGACAAAAGTGAAGGTACCCGCTAAATCCGCTTCATAGTAGCCCTCTTCCATCTCCTCCAGTACAGTCCGGTATCTCTCCTCAGACTGCCTCAGCGCCTCCTCCGCTCGCTTGCGCTCGGTGATGTCGCTCATGAAACACAGCACCGCCGGTTGGTTCTCCCATGAAATTGGCACAGCATTAAGTTCACCCCACCTGATATCACTGTCTTTTCTAATAATCCTGAAGTCATATATCTGAGGAACGGACTCCCCTTTAAGCCTCCTGGCGTAGCGGTTAACCACCATATCACTGTCGTTGGGATGGATAAATTTGTCAAACGGCCTGGAGACCAATTCTTCTATTGAATAGCCAGAAAGCTCTGCTCCCTTCGGATTAATGAATTTGATCTCGCCGCCTTGGACAACTAAGATAGCCTCACCAGCGTTCTCTGCAAGCTGGCGGTAACGTTCCTCGGATTTCCCAAGCGCTTCCTCTGCCTTTTTGCGCACGGTGATGTCTCTGCCAACCCCCTGAATGGCATAGGGCTTTCCCTCGTGGTAGATAACGGCTCCTATGACCTCCACGTCCACAAATGAACCGTCCTTGCACCTGACCCTGAACTCATTCACTTCTTTCTGAGCCCCGGTGTCCTTCAATTCCCGGAGCGTGGCGAGGGTCGTGGGCAGCTGGTCCTGGCTCAGCAGGGAGGCAAAATTGAGGTGGGGGATATCTTCTCTCTCATAGCCCAACAACTTCAAGGCCATTTCATTTGCATCCAGGAAATTGCCTTCAAAGTCGTGTACGAAGACGCAGTCAAGTGAGCGGTCGAACAAAGCCCGGTACCGCTCCTCGCTCTCCCGCAGTGCCTCGTCTGCCTGCTTGCGCTCGGTGATGTCTATGATGGCTCCCTGGATGGCAGGTTTCCCGTCATACTCGATGCGGTTAGCATGCATCTCCAGACAGCGTACTGTCCCATCCTTCCGGATGCCGCGATATTCATAATGTGGAGGCACTGCTTTACCTGCCAGTCGGTCACGGAAGCGCCCCCACACGAGAGCCTGGTCTTCGGGATGTGTCAGCGCTCCCACTTTTTCTTGCGTGAATGACAGTAGTTCATCAATAGTGTATCCGTAGATTTTGGCAAAAGCAGTGTTGGCAAAGATGATGCGAAAATCTTGAATTACGGCCAGCCCCATCAGAGATTGCTCGGCTAGTGTGCGATAACACTCCTCGCTCGGGCGCAGTGTCTCCTGTATCTGCTGCTCGCGCTCAAGGATGTTGCGCTGGCTTCGGGTGCTGGAGGAGTCCTTGGCTCTTCCCCTCGGCTTCCCTTTTGGCAGTTCTTTTCCTCTCCTCTTCTTCACCATCGCTTACCTCCCTCCCAATTGTGTGCAATAGCCGTATGGTTGTCAAGTTACGCGGGTTGCAACTCGCATAACTATGGTAGGGTCAAGCAAAAGATGCCACAAGATGTATCAATGTCGTTTGCTCTGCGAGTTTACCAGATTGAACTAAACGCTGAATTGTTAAATTCACTTTTTATACACCATGTTGCGTAGGTTCATAAAGCGGCTAGTTGAACTTGCTCATTGCCGCTACTATTCCCTGGCTAAGAAAACAATCGATGGCTTCAGCCACCTCGGCAATTACAGACTTAATTATTGCTTCCTCCTGTGGGGAAAAATCGCTGAGCACATAATTGACTATAGCGTCTTCGCTAATGGGTTGCCCTTCTACTTGAGGTCGCCCAACCCCTACCCTGATTCGGGGAAAATCCTCGCTTCCCAGGGCGGAAATAATAGAATTCATTCCTTTGTGTCCTCCTGAGCCTCCGCTCTGTCGCAGGCGAATCTTGCCCAGAGGCAAATCGAGGTCGTCGTATATTATCAGGAGGTCGCTCAAAGGAATTTTATGCTTATGTATGAGGCCAGCTACGGATTTGCCACTCAGATTCACAAACGTCCCTGGCTTGGCCAGCAGCAACTTCTCACCTCCTACTTCAGCGAGGCCTACTTTAGCCCGGCATTGCCTTCGGTCAAAGCGAATAGAATGAAGCCTGGCGAAGTAATTCAGGCACCGGAAGCCAGCATTGTGGCGATTATGGGCATAAGCCTTGCCGGGATTCCCCAAACCAACTATGAATTTCATTGACTTAGAGTTTATGGGAATTCAGTCACCCGATATTATGGCTGATTCTGTTGACACTAAGCAAATGCTACTCACCCTAAACAGCAAGCTTGATTGGCTTAACTCGCTTTAGTCTTCCTATTTCAAGCTTGATTGGCCAAATAGCTTCCGCTTCTACGGCTTTTTAGCCTTAACACTTTACTGAATCCTATTTTAGAAAGGCTGCGTAGACCACACTAACTTAAATCGTCCCAGGAGATGAGAATTAAGCAGAGAATCATTTATGATATGATGGTAGAAACGAAGAAGCTCCTCCTCAAAATTATGCTCGTAGAGATAGTCTTATGCTTCAACGGAAAACATTGGAATCGCTCAAACTACCATTGCGTGTGAGACGTGTTCTCATGCTGTTTGCCCTACGTGCAGAGGATTGGCTTACCAACTGGTGGCTGTTGCTAGTAGCGTTCTTTCTCCTAGCAGTAGGGCTGGGATTAATCCTAGGATTTGGGTTGATAGGACTTGAGTCGGCTCGATGGACACTGAGTGCACTAGTTCAAGCGGGAGCGGCACTCATAGGAATATTGTTCGTGGCACTGGGTCTTCTCTGGAGTCAAGCGAATCAAGAGCGGGAGAAGCTGAGAGGGCTTATGGAAGAGTACATGCAATTGTTTACACCAAACACGGTAGCTGTTATTGACCTCCACCGCACCTTGTCTGAAGCATATAGGAGCGCTTTGTCTCAGTCCTCTAACAAAGTCAAGATACAGCTGCTGGATGTTTTTAGAAGGCTCATGGCGCTTGTATATACAGCATCACGATACCTAGATGTGAAGGTGCCCTCGGAGAAGTTATTCGTTGGGAGCCCCCTAGAAGGACTCTCGACCGCAGCAGAAATGGAGGAGCAATTTGGTGTCGATGCAATCCTGCTATATGCTGACGAATTTCGTTTCTTTAGGTACCTGCTGCGATTTGACGACCAATTGTCATCGTTAGCATACGATTTGAAGCTGAAAGATAAGGGCTCGCCGGACTTGGCTGAAGCATTACGCAGAGCACGCAGAGTTGACAGAGTGGGTGTGAGTCTGTATCGACTACGTTTCTTTCAGGCTTTCACTGGTAGAGGTCTGAAGGTTATTTCGTGTATGTGGCTATTCTGCCTAGCTACAGGAATTCTAATTCTGGTGTCGATTGACAGAATACCACGCAATTTGCTGTCTGGTCTCGTTGCACTACCTATAGCGATTGGAATCATAGCAGTCGGGATAACCCTATCCCTAGGCTTGCGTGCAATTCGGTCGAGCGACTAGCGGGCTAGAACTTGAGCAAGTATGAAAGAGTCTTATCCGTTTTTAGGCTCGATTGGTTAAATGGTCTTATATTCACCAGTATTTAGCCTGAACGCTTTAGAATATCCTATTTTAGAAAGGCTGCATAAACCACATTAACTCAAATCGCCCTATTAATTAAGAATTAAAGCGCAAAGTCATTTGTGATGTAATGACGGTAGATGTGAAGGGTCAATTGTGGTCGAAGGCCTGGCTTCAAAATGGACGTATGAAAGAAATGTTGTTATTTGGGTCATAGGGGGAAAGCATGAGGGGTGATTCGTTTTGTAAAAACGGCTATTTTTTCTGGAGTCCAACAGCTCTTTTTCATACGTAAGGCGGCCACCCGCGGCGGATTCAGTTGTTAAAGTACGTAGGATTCGTTTCGTCAGCATTTGCCTTTTATGTTTGTGGGCCGTGCAGATCGGCGGAGTGACGCAGGGAGGCAAATGACGGATGAAGCTCAAATGCCAAAGCCCAAATGACAAACCAAGTCCAAAAGACAAAATCCATTCTGGCCACGGCGCTTCCTTTTAGTCTGTGTTGTGTTTACAGTCACGTTTTGAGGAATCTCACCCGCGGGATTTGACTTGTCAGGGTAGGACACGAGTTCCAAGCAGAGATTAGCATGAATTCTTTATTCGAACAAGGGGAAAATGTCGCTTCTTCCCCGAATAGTTGACTGAGGCTGCAAGAACGATGCTGAGGGATAGGCAGCCGTCTCAGTAGCCTGGCAGTACCGTAGTGTGGCTAATTGAATCAGGGCATTCGGGGCCTTTCGGCTGAGTGGACTATATTAGCCACTATCTGGACTTAACGATCCAGAATATCCTATTTTAGAAAGGCTGCATAAACCACGCCAACTTAAACCAGCCCGGAGATGAGAATTAAAGCAGAGAATCATTTCGGATACTTCAAGCTCATGAACAGTCCCTCTCTTATCTTACGTTAGGTAGGGCATTACGCGCACCAGTAACTACTTAATGGTATAATTACAGTAACTACAATTCGTCGGCATGAAATCATGAGGTTATTCAGGTACTTAAGTAGACAAAAGCTAAAAAAGCGTGTTGAGCCCTCTCACGTACCGATACAATCCCTCTCACCTGAGAGAAAAGTTGCATCAACAAACAAGGTCAACCACACAACTGAGTCTAACTTCCAAGAAACCCCGAAAATACTATTGATTGACCTGAAGGAACCAGATAGTTCACTCCTTCGTTCAAAAGGATTTAATTGTACTTCCGGAACCTTGGGGAAGCAAGTCGAAGTACCTAAGGAATCTAGACATGACGAACATATTTGCTTGTTGAATCACAATTTCCCTGACAATCTGCACGAATTCGATATTCTGGTAGTGAATTTACAGAATGTGGAGACAGTTCCATATGATCCCTCGGACCATCTGCCTACATACGTGAGGGGTAGAGAAACACTCGCAATGCGTAGTCGCTATCCTCAAACAATATTTGATCCCCGCTCATTCTCTGGCGCTATTCTAGCATCAGATCTGTCTGGCTTCATCGACAAAACTGCCATAATCATTGTTTTCGCGGCTACGAAAGAGGAGACATCATACGACTTTGTTCGAATAACCGAACGAGGTATAGAATCTATGCGCGAATCAACCTATAATACCTACTCTTTCATAGAAGGTTTACGTTTTCCCTTGAGCACCAATGTATTTGGCAAAGAAACACACGTAGCACCTGGTATCAGCACAGATTTCGGAAGATTGATTGCCAGACACAACGAAGAGGCACGTTATCATATCACCTTTAATCACCCTACAGAATGGGATAATGGAACGCAAAGACAAGTAAACCTAAACACGTTTGTTCCGCTGATGCTTTCTTTGGATGATCGTATTGTGTCTTATGCAGATTATGATCCAAAAACGTCCATATTCGTCTTTCCCGATATTAGAAGAAAAGGTAAATTCCTCGTTGAGCTTTTTGAAACCGTGTTGCCAGCCGATAAACCAAGGCTTTTTCCATATTCTACTCGATTTGCCTGGCTCGCAGAGGCCGAGTATCAACTGCCAAACCAAGAATCACTGAAGGCCGAAAAACGCCTGGTTGAAGAAGAGTATTCAAAAAAGCTAGAGGAATTAGATAAGAAACTACATGATAACTACCAAAAGTACTCTTGGTTACATAACTTACTGACCAAGTCGGGTGCTCCATTAGTTAAAACAGTTGAGCGTTACTTCAATTGGCTAGGTTTTCCCAAAGTCATTAACGTTGATGAAGAGAATGCCGAACTTAAAGAAGAAGACTTACGCGTTGAACTTGAAAAAGGCTTATTGGTTGTTGAAGTCAAGGGTATTGGAGGGACATCAACTGATAGCGATTGCTCTCAAATAAGCAAGATAAGATATCGCAGGGGTAAGGAGAGAGGCACTTATAATGTGTATGGTCTTTACATTGTAAATCACCAACTTCATTTACGACCGCAAGACAGGGATCATCCACCATTTTCTGAGCAGCAAATTGCAGATGCCAAAAGTGACGAAAGAGGCCTTCTCACGACATACGAGCTATTCAAGCTTTATTTCTATATACAGAATAATTTTATAACCAAGGAAGCTGCGAAAGCCTCTCTACTTGAATACGGGCTCGTATCTTTCACTCCGTCAAATGCAATATTGATTGGTTCTCCTCTTGAGATACACTACGGTGGTACAGTTGTAATCCTAAAGCTAGATAATCTCCAGATTAGCAAAAATGCAGACCTCATTATTACCGAGCCTCACCATTTTCGCAAAGTACGGGCCATCGATATTCAGATTGATGGAAAACCTGTTCCCCAAGCCACCAGTGGTATTGTAGGGGTAAAGCTCGACTCTTCTGTATCCTTGACATCTCAGATATGGATACCAACATCCTAAACGTCTATATACAAGTTCAATTGAGTAGGGATTTTATTACCTAATCCAACAATTTGACGCTTTATTATGCTAGTGACGAAAGCCAAATCCCTTCTCAAAAGTTGCTCAATCCTCCGATAAAGCTTTAAGATATCACCAAACTTGATCGTGCGAATCCGTATCTAGTCACGGATACCTTATCGTAGCTAATCAACTATGTGAACCTTCCTTATAAAAAGCTGGTTTCACTAGCTCGGTAATTTTGTTTCTCACCTCTGTTATCATTCTTTCCAAGTTAAGTTTATAAGTCAATATGGTACTCTGTTGCACAGTAGGGGATGCATTCAATATTGCTGAACTTTGCATAAATAAATAGAGTGGTCTGAGAATTGGTTCGTAAGCACTCCCAGCAACTAATATCTCCTTTTCCAGTGCTTCATAGGCGTTTTTCTGCCTGTGTTGCATCTTCTCGATTGTACTCATTACTTCTACATTTACCAGGTTGGGGTGTAATTCTTCCCCCTTCTTCAACTGACTAATGCCTTCAATAAATTCGATAGTTGCTATCCTAGCTTCAGTAATAACCCTTAGCAATTCATCTCTATTACTCAAAGGTATAAGTTCGGATTGTCTAGATAATTCAGCTTTTGCCTTATCCCTTTCAATTTTCACTCTGTTGAATACTAAGAAGTTAACTATAATAAAGGAAATTGCACCTCCTGCAATTAGAACAATAGTCCAAATTGGCATTGGTGGGGTCGTATTTTTAGCCCAGATAATGAAACATGCCAATCCAGTAATAAAAGCAATAATAGAACCCCACATCGTAACATATCCCCACCATTGTCTTGAAATTGAAGGAGTATACTCGCGAAGTGATTTTGGGGCATTCTTCCACATGCCCCTATTCTATCACTTATTCTGTCGAGTATAGAATCCCGTAAATATCGTAGTTTGGGAACTTCTGTCTTGGCCTTAGCGAACTCAAACTGAGGCTAGAGCGTTACAGCTTAATAAGATTTGGTAAATCCGATTCCGACAAAGTCAGAGTTAAGAAAGTTTCTATAATTTGCCTGCAGCCTTATCCAACATCTTCAGGAACTCAGCTTCGTTGAGCGTCTTTATCCCCAGCTTCTCTGCTTTGGCTAACTTGGAGCCAGGGTCGGCGCCCACCACCACGTAAAAAGTCTTCCTGGTGACATCCGAGCTGGCTTTGCCACCGAGAGCCTTTATTTTCGCTTCTGCTTCTGAGCGAGAGAAGGAATCCAGCTTCCCCGTTAAAACAAATTCCTTTCCGGCTAAAGGCAGCCCCTCAGGCTGGGCTTCCTTAACTTTCTTTCTTTCCAGCTTCACTCCGGCCTTTCTCAGCTTTTCGATAATTTGCCTATTCCCTTCCTGTCTGAAAAAGGCAACGATGCTTTCAGCTATCTTGGGGCCGATTGAGGGAATGGTTGAAAGGTCTCCCTCACTCGCTTTAGCCAGGTTGTCTATTCTGTCAAAGTGCTCTGCCAATAATTCGGCATATTGGTCACCCACGTCTATGCTGTTAAAATGCTCCTCCAGTCGTTCGGCGTATTGCTCACCGACATGCAGGATTCCCAGGGCAAAAATAACCCGGGCTAGGGGTCTGTCCTTACTTCTCTCGATTGAATTAAGCACGTTGGAGGCACTTTTGTCTGCCATTCTTTCCAGACCGAGAAGCTGCTCCTTGGTTAGGCGGTATAAATCAGCAGCATCCTTGACCAGGCCAGCCTCGAACAAAGCCCGGCATAGCTTTTCACCCACGCCATCTATATCCATTGCCCCGCGGCTGACAAAGTGCTTGATTCTCTCCATGGCTTGAGAGGGGCAAGCAGTATTGGTGCACCGATGCATAGCTTCACCTTCGGGCTTTATCACCTCGCTGCCACACACAGGGCAACGGCCGGGCATGTGGAAGATTTTCTCCTTACCGGTACGACGGCTGACGATAGGCTCGACAATTTCAGGAATAACTTCGCCAGCCCGCTGCACCACGACCCAGTCGCCGATGCGGATATCTTTACGATGGATGTCTTCTTCATTATGCAGCGCCGCTGAACTGATAACGACACCGCCTACCCGAACCGGCGCTAAAATAGCATAGGGGTTAAGGCTTCCCGTCCTCCCCACGTTTATGCCAATATCAGTTAGCTTTGTGGTGCCCTGAACGGCGGGGAACTTATAAGCAATGGCCCATCTCGGCTCGTGAGCTACAGTGCCCAGCTCTTGTTGGAGGGCAATAGAATTGACCTTTGCTACTATGCCATCAGCTTCGTAGGGAAACTTTTCCCGGCTTTCTACCCAGCTCTGATGATATTTCTCCGCTTCATCGAGGGAGTGGCGTAGGGCAATATCGGGGTTTATCTTGAAGCCCAGGGACTTGAGGTATTGCATGATTTCCCAGTGAGTGTCGGGCACCGCCTTGCCTTCAGTCCAGCCTAATCCATAAATGAATATGTCGAGAGGACGTCGAGCGGTAATGCTGGAATCGAGCTGCCTTACCGAGCCGGCAGCAGCATTCCTGGGATTGGCAAAAAGCGGCAGCTCCTCTTTGGCCCTCTCCTCGTTGAGTTTTTTGAAACCAGCTTTAGGAAGATAAACTTCGCCCCGGACTTCAAATCTGGGCGGCGCTTCTCTGGGTACGGAAAGGGGAATACTCCTGACGGTTTTCAAGTTCTGGGTTATGTCCTCACCTCGATAGCCATCTCCCCTGGTTGCTCCTGTGACGAGCAAGCCATCAACGTAAGTCAAGGCTACTGCCAGCCCGTCGATTTTAGGCTCGCAAACAAGGTCAAACTGGCGCCCGCCTAAAAGGTTACTTACTCTTTTGTGCCAGGCTGCCAGTTCCTCATAGGAAAAAGCATTGCTCAGGCTCAACAATGGTTGGGGATGGTCGACAACTCCAAACGCTTCTACAGGGGGCGCCCCAATCCTTTGCGTCGGCGAATCAGGGGTAACAAGCTCAGGACGCTCAGCCTCAAGCTGTCTGAGCTCCCTCATCAGCTCATCGTACTCGGCATCGCTGATTTCAGGGCTGTCCAGCACGTAGTAGCGGTAATTATGGTGATTAATTATCCCCCGCAGCTCTTCTATCCTCTGCTTGGCTTTATTTACGTCTCTCATAAAGCTAATCCCTATTTATAGTATAGCAAAACTCCCCGCTATTAATCCTGCCTTGCGACTAGCTCCTCTCCAACTCATTGAACCTATGCTGTATGCTAAAATTAGATAAGTTTTAGGGGGAACGATTTCCCTTGCTTCATCTGAAGGCAACACTCAGGCCCGCATATGCAAAAGGACGAAAGCATGAATGAGATAAAATACAAGCCAATCGGAGTTATTCATTCTCCGTTCAAGGAACCCAAGGGGACACCTATACAGTCTGCAGGTGCTAAGGGTACCAATGGGATAGTCGAGATATTCCCGGAATATGCTGAAGGCCTGAAAGATATTGAAGGTTTTTCTCACATTATTCTGCTATACCACTTTCACTTATCCAAAGGGTCGATATTGATAGCAAAGCCCTACATGGATAACGAAATGCATGGAGTCTTTGCCATGCGAGGTCCCGGTAGACCCAACCCTATTGGCATCTCGGTAGTGTGCCTTGTCAAAGTTGAAGGGAACATGCTCCATATTCGAGATGTGGACATTGTAGATGGGACTCCCCTTCTGGATGTTAAACCTTATATTCCCGAATTTGACATAAGGGAAGTGGAAAGGATAGGATGGCTGGAGAAAAATGTACACAAGCTTTCGGAATCGAAAGATAATGGAAGGTTCGCAGAGTGATTTGTCTGACTTGCGATAGCGGAACATATGAAGTTCCAGTTCTTGGCTTTTGTCGCTCCGACTTCTCAAATCTGAGATATGTTGGGCAAGGTCTGCATTATTTTGAGGAGGATAAAACATGGCTACAAAACCAGTTGTAATCAGGTTCTTCGCCCCGGTGATTGATGCCACTGTCAATGCCCTGATGAGTGCCGTCGACCAGAAAATGAAGCAAGGGATAAAAGATTTCATCATACTTATCTCTTCGCCCGGCGGCTCTGTCATCCATGGTCTAAGCGCATATAATTATTTGAAAGGATTACCTGCTTCCATAACTACGCACAATTTCGGCAGCGTGGACTCAATAGGCATCGTCATATACTGTGCCGGTTCGAAGAGGCTGTCAGTACCTCAGGCGAGATTTCTATTTCACGGCGTTAGTGCGCAGTTTAGAGGGGAACAGAATTTAGAGGAGAAACTGCTGGAGGAAAGGTTAAAGGGATTGAGAATTGATATGGAGAATATTGCCAAGGTAATCGCAGCCAATACAGGTAAAAGCGCCAAAGATATTACTGATGCCATGATTGAGAGGACAACTTTTAATCCCGAAGAGGCGCAGTCCTGGGGCCTGGTACACGAAATTAAGTCAGAGCTATTCGAAGCAGGAAGCGAAGTAATTGCCATACAATTCCAACAACAAACACAACCGCAACCGCCGCGGAAGCCGTAACATCAGCCGAGAAGCGTGTGCCCCACTACTCCCTGTTTCAAACAAAATGATTCGTAGCCTGGTGCCTTCAGATTTCGATGCTATACTCAAGGTCATAAATGATGCCGCGCAAGCTTACAAAGGAGTAATCCCGGATGATAGATGGAAGGAACCGTATATGTCAGCCGGGGAATTAAAAGAGGAAATTGAAGCTGGCGTTAGATTTTTTGGGTGGGTGGGAGGCGAGCATTTGCTCGGAGTGACAGGCATTCAAGCTCTTAAAGATACTACCTTGATCAGGCATGCTTATGTGCTTCCAGGATGCCAGGGAAAAGGAATTGGCACGAGACTACTTGAACATCTCTTGGGCTTAGCCGAGACCCCGGAAGTCCTGGTAGGGACCTGGGCTGATGCTACCTGGGCGATTCTATTCTACGAGAAACATGGTTTCAAACTGGTGCCGTCCAAGGAAAAGGATAGGCTGTTGCGGACATATTGGAACATCCCCGAGAGGCAGATTGAAACCTCAGTGGTGCTGAGGACAATCCCTTCTTTCCAGTAATGGTATACTTTCTCAAGTTGCCAATAGCTGGTACCCATCTAACATATTAGCGATATCTCCCCCTCTGGTCGTTGCCAAGCAATCTAATCTTTGTCCCCAGCAATCGTGACTGAGGGCTTTACCATATACCTTTTATTACGATATACTCTTTTAATAAGGGTTCTCCGAAGGCAGAGATGAATATTAAACAGACCCTGGAAGATACTGCCCGCGAAATACCACACAAAGAAGCCATTGTTTTTGATGCTCAGCGGATTACTTATGGGGAACTGGATGAAGCTTCTAACAAAGTAGCCAATGCCCTCCTGAAGCTGGGAATGAAAAAGGGTACCCATGTGGCTATCTTGATGTCCCATAGCCCAGAGTGGGTCATCAATTATTTCGGGGTGATTAAAGGTGGGGGTGTAGCTGTACTGCTTAACCCTGCGCTGAAAACACCTGAGCTTGATTCTTTGCTGCGAGACTCCGACTCGGAAATTCTGATAACGGAGAGGAAATTTTCTCAGATGCTTTCCTCAGTTTTACCGCACATTCCTTTGCTAAAACACATAATTGCGGTTGATGCAGGTTCTTACACCAGGATGATAGCTAACAGCTCTCCCATATCACCGGCTATCGATATAAGGGACGAAGATGAAGCTACTATATTTTACACCTCTGGCGTACTGGGGAAGCAAAAAGGCGTGGTACATACACATGCTTCCTTTATGGGAACTCCCCCCATAGTTTCTGCAGGCATACAACGGAAAAGTGAAGATGTCATCATAGACCTTGTTCCCTTTTCCTATCTTTTTGGCTTATACGAAGTTCTTTTTGGTTCGATTATCACAGGCTCTACCATCGTGCTTATCCCTAATTTCACTCCCAGAGCTGTCCTGGAGGCTGTGGAAAAAGAGAAAGGAACTATTATCTTTGGCGTTCCTGCCATGTACAATGCCCTGGCTATGGTGCGTGACGAAATTTTGGGAAGATATGACCTGAGTTCGCTGCGATTGACTGTTACCGCTGGGGCAAAGTCCTTTCCTAAGCTAATGGAAACTTTGGAGGACAAGTTCGGGTTATCACTTTATGAAGTATACGGTCTCACGGAAGCTTCAGCCGTTTCCATAAGCACCTTTAACAGCCGTAAACTGGGGACTGTTGGCAAGCCAATTTGCCGCCTTAAGATATTGGATGACAACGGCAAGGAAGTTCCCAAGGGCGAAATAGGGGAAGCTGTGTTCAATGCCCCCTGGGTGATGAAAGGATACTATAAAGCTCCTGAACTCACGGCTCAAGTCCTTAAGGATGGCTGGTTTTATACCGGAGATTTAGTCAGGATGGATGAAGAGGGCTACCTGGAGTATATAGAGAAGAAGTCGTTTATAATAGTCACGTCTTCTGGACTTAAGATTGGTCCGTCAGAAGTTGAATTCGTGCTGCTGAGCCACCCTAGCGTAGCTGAGGCAGCCTATGTAGGTATTAACGATGGTTATGGAGGACAGATACCCACAGCCTTCGTAGTGCTTAAAGAAGGGCAACATGCCACGGAAAAAGAGCTGTCCAACCTTTGTTACCAAAACCTGGCTGATTTTAAGCTCCCTAAGAGGATTGAATTTGTAGACAACATACCTAAAACTAGCTCGGGGAAGGTAGCTAGAAAGAAGCTCAAAGAAACAGAGTTAACCCAGAATTAGCTGAAAGAGTAGCTATTAGCCTTGTCTATTGGACTCCTCAGAATGACATTACCGGACGCTCACATTATCCTAATGTTGACTTGGTTAACACTTATTGGTAACATCATTAACTGAGCCGTGCTAGGCGGGGAGCTAGCGGTGCCCTGTACCCGAAAGCCGCTATAGCGGGGCTGAATTCCTGTTTGAGGTTTACGGCCGGCTAGATTTGTTTTTGCTGAGCGGTGTTGATAATCGGGTTCTATGCAACTGGAGACTATGAACCCCGTCAGGTCCGGAAGGAAGCAGCGGTAAGTAGCATTTCCAGTGTGATATAGAGTTGCCTGGTTGGAGCTAGCTGGCAAAGGCAGCTTCCCGGTTTTGGAATCGAGAACAGGTGCACGGCTTATGAAATTCAGAATGGATAGGAAAAAGTTCACAGATGGATTTCTTAGGGCTTGAAGGTAAAACAGCAATTATTACTGGTGGTGGCTCCAATATTGGGCGGGGCATAGTTCTGGCTTTCGCTGAGCAAGGAGCGAACGTGGCCATAGCCGAACTAGATGAAACTCAAGGAGCTAAAGTAGCTAAGGAGGCCCATGCTCTAGGCAAGGGCAAAGTTGAGAATGTAAGGACGGATGTAACCGGCTGGGATTCGGTACAAGCGATGATAAAGCAAACACTGGATAAGTTCGGTCAGGTAGATATACTGGTCAACGTTGTTGGTTGGGTCAGGGACGATCTTTTTGTAAGGAAACCCAGGGAGGATTGGGAAAAAGAGATAGCCCGCAATTTTTGGAGCGATATAAACTGCACTAGAGCCGTTTTAGACCATATGATTGAGCGGAAGTACGGAAAGATTATCAGCATTGGGTCTGATGCTGCCAGAGTAGGGCAGTTGAGAGAAGCTGTTTACAGTGGCTGCAAGGGTGCTTTGATTTCTATGACAAAGTCTTTAGCCAGGGAGCTTGGCCGTTATGGGATAACCGTCAATGTGATTTGTCCGGGTGTTGTTGTTCCTGCAAGCAGAGATGTTACTACTTCGGAGAGCATGTGGACGGATGATATGATGAGAATATTTGGCACCCCAGAAGCGCTAGAGAAAATAGCTAAGGGTATCCCTCTGGAACGGCTGGGGACACCAGATGATATAGCCAATGCTGTTCTCTTCTTGGCCTCAGACCGAGCTAACTTCATAACTGGACAGACTATCAGCGTTGATGGTGGTTACACCATGGCGTAAGAAATTTTAAAAAAAGCTGTTTAAAATTGAACGGATAATCAAAATTAAACAGCCTCAAATAATCAAGGTGGCGACGAACTTGGCAATAAAAAAGGTGTGTGTTATTGGTTCAGGGACTATGGGCAACGGCATAGCTCAGGTATCGGCACAGGCGGGCTATGAGACAACCATGGTTGACGTAAAACAGGAGTTTCTTGACCGTGGTATGAGCATGATAAAAGCCAGCCTGGGTAAATTTGTGCAAAAAGAAAAAATCAAGCAAGAGGAGATGAATGAAGCTCTGGCGAGACTTCATACCTCAGCTGACATGAAAAATGCCGCCAAAGATGTTGACTACGTTATAGAGGCAGTATTTGAGAGGGCAGAGGTGAAGCTGCCGATATTTGGACAGCTTGAAGAAATTTGCCCCGAAGAAACAATTCTGGCTTCTAACACATCCGGGATACCAGTAAGTCTACTGGCATCCGCGACCAATCGTCCCGCCAAGGTTATCGGCACACACTTTATGAACCCCGTACCGTTAATGAAGGGGGTAGAAATAGTGAAAACTTTGCTTACATCAGAGGAAACTTTGAAGGTAAGCCTCGATTTTGTCAATTCCTTGGGTAAGGAAACAGTCGTAGTTAAAGATTCCCCGGGATTTGTAACCAATAGAATAATAACCTTGGTTTTGAATGAGGCCGCCAAGCTGTTGGAGGAGAATTTAGCCAGCATAGAAGATATAGATAAAATAGAAAAGTTATCACACAACTGGCCTATGGGCCCATTCGAGCTGGCCGACATGGTTGGTATAGACGTTATAGTCGACCTCCTGGAAGGAATTTACCAGCAGACTGGCTGGGAAAGATATAAGCCGGCTCCGTTACTGAAGAGGATGGTCGAGATTGGGTACACGGGAAGGAAAGCGGGAAAGGGCTTCTATAAATTGTTTGGACAAGGCTGACACTTTTGTATCGGCAATTGCTTCGCCAATTTGGCTTCAAACCGAAAAAACGCTTGGGACAGCATTTCCTTATAGATGAAGCTGTATTAGAGCGTATTCTATCTGCTGCCGAACTCAGCCCCGGGGACATTGTAGTCGAGATAGGTCCGGGCCTGGGCGTACTAACTGAGGGGTTAGCCAAACTAGGAGCCAGGGTCATTGCTGTTGAGCTTGATTCCAAATTAGTTGCCCTGCTGAAAAAACGACTGGCCACCTTTCCCGATGTCAAAATTATCCGTGCCGATATACTTAAGGTTACCCCCCGGCAACTTCTGCAAAATAATTTAACCGCCTCCGAACTTGTCCGGGGTTATAAAGTTATAGCTAATCTTCCTTATTACATTACTTCACCGGTACTGCGCCATTTTCTCGAAGCGCAGCCCCGACCCTCAGAAATGGTAGTAATGGTACAGAAGGAAGTCGGTGAAGCTATTGCTGCCGCCCCTGGTAAAATGAGCTTGCTCAGTGTCAAGACTCAGTTTTATAGCCAGCCTGCTATTATATCCTATGTGCCAGCGGCAAGTTTTTATCCCCCGCCGAAGGTGGATTCGGTTATTTTACGCCTGGATGTTTACTCCCGGCCGCCTATCGAGGTATCCGATGTCGCTGGCTTTTTTGATATAGTTATGCATGGGTTCAGCTCTCCTCGTAAGCAGCTTCGCAATTCCCTGGCTCACTCTTTAGAGATGCCGCCCAGCCAGGTTGCTTCACTACTGGAGAAGGCTGGAATAGAAGGTAAACGGCGGGCTGAAACTCTTAGGCTGGAGGAGTGGAGGGAGCTATGGAAAAACTTTGCTCCCTTTACAGAAAGATTATAATGTTGACTGTTTATGCCCCGGCTAAAGTAAACCTTGTCCTCGAAGTACTGGGCAAGGATAATGATTATCACCGAATCTCCAGTATTGTTCAGTCAATAGACTTATGTGATGTTCTCGATTTTCAGCCAGACAAGGGAATATGCTTTGAATGTGATGAACCCAGCTTAAAGCGCGATAACCTGGTAACACGGGCAGCCACCCTCCTTAAGGAAAGTACAAAATGTAGCCTGGGGGCACGAATCGAACTTCGCAAGCATATACCATGGGGTGTGGGGTTGGGAGGTGGCAGCAGCGACGCCGCTGCCACCCTCTTAGCTCTAAATGAGCTTTGGGGATTGGGGGTGCCGCTTTCTGAGCTGGTCCGTTTGGCATCCAAGCTGGGCTCGGATGTTCCCTTCTTTATCCATAAAGGTACGGCTCTGGTAGAAGGGACGGGGGAAAAAGTCACCCCGCTGCCATCCTTGCCTGCAACCTGCTTTGTGTTACTGGTGCCGCCATTACCTAAAATCTCGGGCAAAACAAGGCAGATGTATGGTAAATTAAATGCTGCTCATTACACCGAAGGCCGGTTTATTCAACAGGCCCTGTCATCTTTGAGGCAAGGGAAAGCGATTGGCCATAGTCTAATGTTTAATGTCTTCGAGAAGGTAGCCTTTGATTTCTTCCCCGGGCTGGACAAATATCGGAAGACTCTGGAAGAAGCTGGAGCCCCCGGAGTTTATCTCGCTGGCTCCGGACCATGTCTTTTTACTTTTTTCTCCGAGGAGAAGCAGGCCAAAGTGATAAGTCTAAACTTGATAGGACAAGGGCTGGAATGCTACTTGACGTCTCCTTTTCCCGGGGGCTAGAACGCTCTTCCCCGAAGGGAGAAGATTAGAGTGAAGTGAAAATATGAGTATAGTGGAGCAAATCAAGCGAAATAGGTGGCTTCTGGCGACGATTTATGCTGTTATCATTCTTGGTCTCAGCGTCGGCCTTTATTTCCTCCTTCTATATCTGATGGCTTATTTTGATCTTTCAGTTGAAGGGTTAGCCACTACAGCTTACCTGGTTGTTTTTGTAACCTCTCTGATAAGTAACGCCAGTATTATTATTCCAGTACCTATTTTCGTCGTCATAATGATAGCAGCGGCATCGAAGTGGGACCCTATTCTTGTAGCTCTTATAGCTAGTAGCGCTGGCACCTTGGGGGAAATAACGGGCTATTATGTTGGTTACTTAGGGAAAAAGATAATAATCACTGAGACTACACCAGGATATGAGAAACTTGTGGGTTGGATGAAGCGACATGGCCCCTTGGGCATTTTCCTTCTCTCACTTCAACCTATATTGCCATTTGACGTAGCTGGGCTCCTGGCCGGAGCCTCTAAACTACCGCTATGGAAGTTTATCTTGCCTTGCTGGGCAGGGAAATTTCCCAAGTATCTTTTGGCCTGCTACCTCGGCGGGGCGATTTTGGATCTTCTCCCTCCCTTGCCATTCTAGTTTCAGTGATAAAGATGTCGTGTAACAGTAGCCATCTGTTATTCTGCATGTCCCTCGCGTTGTCCCCGATAGGGTCTGGATGTTCTGCTCCGGTCACTCCCGCGATGGTTCAGGGTCGGTATTAAGGTCGGGCGCTTTTAAAGAGAGGGCCAGTTTTTTTTCATCTTCCCTGGTGCTGACCTCCCCATCTAATTTTGCCTTATGCAATGTCTGGAGAACGTGTCCCATCGCTGGTCCGGCGGAGATGCCCAGTCTTTTTAGCTCTTCCCCGTTAAGGGAAATCCTTACATAGCGCAGTTTTATGAGAAATAGTTGGAGATAGCGGTGTGCGATTAAGGAAGAGGTGCCTTCTTTTTCATCTGAGGCTATGGCATTTGCCTGTATCGCCACAGGCTCATATTCCCGGAGCAGATAATAAATCTCACTGGGTTTCAGGGGAGACGTGTCCAGGAGTGGAAGCCTGGCCTTGAGGCGGAGCGTATCGTGCATCGCTCGGGATAATTTTGCCGATATGTTAAGACGGGCGAGAAATTGCTCAATTTCTCTTTCGCTAAATGGATAAGCAAGAAGACAGAAATAGAGCGAGGGCAATTGGGTGGGCTTCTTTAGATGACGCGCCTTGTCAAATTTTTCAGCTATCCAGCCATCGCCTTTGAGGGAGGAGCTTATTCTTGGCAGCACTCCTAGCTCGGCAAGCCGCTTGATAGCCAATTCCGGCTGTTTTTCCTTAAAAACTAGTTCTAGCTCGTGCCTGATTCGATCGCCGCTTATCGTATCCAGTGTAGGAATATCCCGTTTAAGTAGCTGAGTGGTCTGTGCTTCGAACTCAAAACCAAAGCGTTGTTCATAACGGACGCCCCGTAAAATTCTGGTGGCATCGTCGCTGAAGCTTTTGGGATGCAAAATACGAATGAGACGGTGCTCCAGGTCTCCTTTACCTTGATAGGGGTCAACCAGCTCCCCGTAATCGTTTGAAGCGAGGGATATAGCCATAGCATTGATAGAGAAATCTCTACGGATGAGGTCGTCCTTGAGGGTGCCCGGGGTGACCGCAGGCAATGCCCCCGGTCTGGCGTAGGTTTCCTTTCGCGCTGTCGCCAGGTCCAGGGTGAAATTCTCATATCTGAGATTAGCGGTGCCGAAGCGGTGATGGGCCAGCAACTTTGCCTGACTGGTTTCAGCCACTTGTTGAGCCAATTTCACTGCATCGCCCTCGACTACCAGATCAAGGTCGAAATTGGGATAACCTAAAAACAGGTCTCGTACCACACCACCGACGAGATATACCCTTTGCCCCTGCTTAGCCGCCTGTCCGCTGATATCCTTGACCAGCTCCAGGAGTTGCTGGGGGAGATATTGCTCTATTTGCCGGGCTAAATTCATTACATTATTATTATATCAGCACTTCCGTCGCAATCGCATAACCTAATTCCCATAACCATAGTTAAAATATATAATTGTGGGTAGCTGCGTAAGTCATTATAATTCTCTCTCCCCTGGTGGGAGAGAGTCAAAGTGAGGGGGAAATTCCCCCTTAAGATTAAGGATTGCCCCTCTTAAGATAAGAGGGGCAGGGGAGTTATGAAAGCGAGTCTTTAAGCATGGAAGCTAAAAGCCAGGAAGGGCACAGGAAAAGACTGCGGGAAAGGTTCAATCAATCGGGGCTGGCAGCGTTCCTCGACTATGAAATTGTGGAACTAATGCTGACACTGGGGACGCCTCGCAGTGATTGTAAACCGCAAGCCAAAGAAGCCATAAACAGGTTCAAGACCCTGAGAGGTGTTCTCGAAGCTCCTCCAGAGGAATTACAGAAGATTAAAGGAATAGGCCCAGCGCACATTTTTGTCATCAAATTCATGCAGGATCTAGCCAGAGAGTTTCTGAAGGAACAAGTCCTCGATAAACCCTACTGCCGGTCCTCCAAAGAGGTCTTCGATTACCTGTACCATTCTATGCGAGACCTGAAAAAAGAAGTCTTCAAAGTCATGTTCCTTGATTCCCAAAATCGCGTTGTGGAGATTGAAGACCTCTTTGAAGGGACATTGAACGCCAGTGCTATTTATCCTCGCGAGATTATCCAGGGCGCCGTCAAGCATAACGCTGCGGCCTTAATCTTCGTCCACAACCACCCGGCCGGTAATCCTCAACCCAGCGATAACGATAAACAAATAACCCAGGACTTGGTCTTCGCCGCAAATATTATGCAGATTAAGGTCCTTGACCACATCATAATAGGCGAGAATAGATACTTCAGCTTTGCCGATGCCGGGCTCATCGAGGAATATAACTCGGACTTCTTAAGCCTTAAAGAGGGGAAAAGAGCTTAAGCCTGAGCGGAATTGGATTTATTACTTAGCGCTTAAGGTGCTCATCGGACTGGACAATTCGTCAGAAAGTTCAAAGTTTCGTGTACGCTGGCGTGGTTAGCTCATGCTCCGTGTCCCCAATACAGCCTAAATAAGCCTACCCAGAAGTGGGCGGACTAGCAGGAATGGGGGTAGGGGCAGCCAAGGTAAGTAATATAGCCGCGTGAGTGAAAGTTGTAAGGGAGGCTGTTATAATAGGCTTAAATAATGGATACTAATAACGATTTATTGAAGGAGTGGAAATTCCCGAGTACAAGATATCAAGGAAGCAAGCGAAAGCTGATTCCTTGGATTCACTCGAACGTTCGGAATCTAAATTTTAGGTCTGCGCTGGACATATTTGGGGGAACGGCCGTAGTCAGCTATTTATTTAAATGCATGGGGAAGTGCGTTACATACAATGACTACTTGAAATCGAACTATTACATTGGGAAAGCGCTTATAGAGGATTCTGCTGTAAAATTGACGGACACCGATGTAGAGTACGTGCTATCGTTTCATGAGTCACCAAGCCGGACATTCGTAAGCAACACATTTAGAGGAAAGTACTATACAGATGCAGAGAATCTTTGGATTGACTGTATGATGGCGAGTATTGAGCGACTTAATGAAATATACTCAGGTCAAGTACTCAAATATAAAGTGGCCTTGGCGTATTATGCGCTATTTCAAAGCTGTCTGGTGAAGAGACCGTTTAATCTCTTTCACCGAAATAACCTGTATTTGAGAACGAACGAAGTTGCGAGAAGTTTTGGCAACAAGACGACGTGGGACAAGCCCTTTGAGTTATTGTTCAAAAAGTTTGTGGACGAAATAAATGGTTTCGTCTTTTCAAATGGTGAGCACAATACGGCGACCAATCAGGATGGATTCTTGCTAGATGATATGAGGTACGACTTAGTGTACATTGACCCCCCCTATTTTTCAAAGGACCGGTCATCGGTTGAGTGCGATTATAGTCGGATGTATCACTTCCTGGAGGGACTAGCAAATTATGACTCATGGAATGACTTGATAGATTACAATAGCTTGAATCTGCATTTCAGAGAGAACGGTTACAGATGGCCAGAGAAAAATAGTGTTCTGGACAGATTTGACCAACTTTTCGACAGGTTATCCAGAAGCATAATTGTGCTGTCATACAAATCGCCTGGAATCCCAAGAGAAGAAGAGCTTGTCTCTATAATGAGGAAGCATAAACGGAATGTTCAGGTTAATAGATTGGCGTATCAATACGCCCTTAGGAAATCTCGAGGGGAAAAGAGTCAGAACTTCGAATTGTTGATAATTGGGCAATGACATTGACCGAAACCTAGGTGAACAAAAATGATGCAAGATAATACAGGCGGCTGGCCCAAGAGAATAACGGTTGAACGTAAGATAGTTAACCTTCTGAGTAGGTCGCTATATGCTGATTTCCCCCGAGCAATTCGCGAGGCGGTAAGCAACTCATATGATGCAGACGCAACCGTAGTGAAGATACAAGTTGACTTGAGAAATAGGGGAATAGTGGTTGAAGATAACGGCAACGGTATGTCAGTTGAGCAGTTTGACGATTATCTGAGGATAGCGGGGAGAAAAACAGAGGCGGGATTCAGTGAAAAATTTGGGAGAAAAAGAATCGGACGTTTTGGGGTAGGTTTCCTTGCCTCTTTCCCCTTCTGTGAGAATCTTGAAATAACTAGCAAAAGGGAAGGCCTAGAAGGCGGTTTCACGGCTCGAATTCCGACAAGAAGGTTTGTAGAAGGTCAGGCAATGGAAGAAGAGGTATCGAGCATTCCGATAGATGGGTATAATGAGCCTTTGCCGGGAAAAGGACACGAGCATTACACTCGGATTCGGATGATAGGGTTGACTGAACTTGTTGATGAGTACTTGAAGGGGAGACCCGAGAAAAAGAGCATCTCGATACAATCAGAGCCAGGGATGAAGCGCTTGAAATGGCAGCTATGTGAGACTCTACCGCTTGATTTTGAGTGGAAATACTCCGAGATAGCACAGATTCTGGGGACTGAACTAGTTGGTATGGAGGTGTGGCTGAACGGCCAAAGACTGTACAGAAGTGACCCAGGTGGGCAGGTATTGGCAAGCTCTGAACAAACGCGCATCAAACTGGGAAGTTTGGAATTCAAATATGCGATTACAACAGATTGGAAGATAATTCATCCTGTAGAAGCAAGGGGATTAAAAGTAAGATTAAATGGGGTAGGGGTCGGTTCAAGGACATATTTTGATATCGAAAAGGAGGTACGCACTTTTAGCCGACTAAATTGGCTGACCGGTGAGGTCCAGATAATAGCGGGGCTTGATGAGTCTCTAGGATTGACTAGGGATAATTTCATTTGGAGTCCTGGATACGAAGCTTTGAAGGATTTTTTCCACAGGGTTTTGCTGCGTGTGCATACCGAAGTAGAGAATGTCTCATCTGTGGAAAAGGACGTATCAGAGGCGATTTCGAGAAGAGGAACTGCGCTACCTGTTTCAATGGGGGACGTAGTTGCACGAAGCGTTAAACTATTGCATAGTTCTGGCTTTCAGATCGTGCATAAGAAGACAGAAGAAGTGGAAGACGCTGAGTCTCCCGTAGTGATAGATAAGAAGAACAAAGTCGCTACTGTGATTGATGACTACGCGAGAGCTGAGGAGACGATTGAGGTACCTGAACATGGTGGGGTAAAGATTAGATATGGGGTGTTTGAGGGACGGCGAAAATTGATGGAACCAGTAAGGTTGGCGGATGATGGGGCTATCGAGTTAAACAGGTCCTATCCAATATTCTCAGGCAAGACAAAGGGAGAGATTTTGAGACGAATCCATGTCCTACTTCTCCTTGGCAAGAGAGAATGCAAGAATGTAGACGAAATGTATGATTTCTTGGTTAGGCGCATACGAGAGGAATTCGAGTAGCTACGTCATCTCGATATAGTTAGGGAGGAGAAACTATGAGAATAAAAGAGGTAGCAATAAGCGGTTATCGTAGCTTACGGAACGTGTCAATAGCTGACCTAGGAGACGGTGTAAATGTGTTTTTCGGGAATAACAATTGTGGTAAGTCAAACATTCTGGAAGCTTTGGAAACGCTATTTAAGGTTGAGAAAACAGACCTACCGGTGAGTGGTTTTTATAGCGGAGAGCTGACTAATTTTGTTGATAATTTTACCGTTAAAGCCGATGGAACCACTGCGACTAGTATTAATATGAGGTGCAAGTTAGCTGTTGGAGGCGAAGACATTGACAAATTGCCCGTGTTCGTAGATTTTCTGAAGAAGAACCGTATTTTCAGCAAAGTGCATAAGCAGTGGGTGGAGTTGGAAGTGGAGATTAAACCTGGTTTAGCTGGGGTCGCAAATAGGGTGTTGAATAAAGCGACTGTTAACGGTCGCATTATGTATGATTCATCCATACCTCAGCCTGGTAGTTTTTTCCCTGCCTTGAGTAAAAGGGCGAGCGTATTGGCTAGAGAGAACGCGGCTGGGGCTTTTTTCGGTTACCTAGTTAACTCATTTAACAAAATTCATACAGGGCGGCTTATGGAAACTCGAAAGATCGTGGAGGGTTCGAGAGGGGATGTATCGATGAGTATGCAGGAGTTCAAAGACTGGTTTCGAGGTTTGATAGAGAGCAGAGGGGATAAGTATAAGACGTTTCAAAAGGTCCAGCAGCGGTTCCAGAAAAAGCCTTTCGCTTATGGGACTATCCGTCCAGTTTCATCTGGGGACAAAGCAGATCTTTTGGTAGCAGATATGTTTGGTCGAGAGTTTATGGTGGAACGATTGGGAACGGGGGTGCAACAGATTTTGATTCTGTTGTCTCAGATAGCTGCTAGAGTGTCTATGGATAAGACAAAGATATTTGGAATCGAGGAGCTGGAACTTAATTTGTCGCCGAATGTGCAAGTGGAAGCACTGAATATGCTGAAAGGAATGGCTGCTGACCCTGCAAGCTCTGGATTTAGCCAAGTTTTCTTGACCAGTCACAGCCCTTATCTGTGCAAGAGAGATTGTCCAGACCTTTATGCGGTTTCAATCGACGGGAAGACTGGTACTCAGGTGAAGCATGGGCCGAATGCCATTAAGACAATGATAAAGCATTACAACTACGAATTCTTCAAGTAGAAGAAAGTACCTCGGTATTCTGGGGACATAATACCTGATTCGTGGTAGGCCTAATTGGTACGGTGTCCCTGGAATTGTCCTTACACAAATGCAATGTTAGAGAAAGCGTTAACTATACTCCAGAATCCGACCAAGCTTCCTGATTTTTTCCAATAATGCGTACCTGTCACCTTCAAATATCTCAAGAATATGCTCCTGAATCTCCTTGTTATTTATGTCACCGGTGATAACTTCAAGCTTCTTTTCTGACTGTGTAGCAATCACCTGTTCGGCATCTCCGGAAATAAGAAAGTGCTCATCTCTGGTAACACAAATTATTTGTTGCTGGGTTTTGAGTTTGCGCATTCTCGGGATTAACATTCCAGTGATTGATGCAGTATCTAGATATTGTTCAGGCTCGTCAATGATTAGCGGGCCGAACGCTCCTTGATTCATGAGTAGAACCATCATAGCAGCATTCTTCTCACCGGTGCTGAGTCTCTTCAAAGATTTGTATCTGGATTTTACCAGTACTGACATGGTTGCTTTGTCGAAGAAATCCTGCTCTTTTGTACCCATCCATTTTCCTTTTGTTACCTTCACCTCGAACAGGTTTCTCCCGTATTTTTTAAGCGCGGGCTCTATTTGCTTTTTCCTCTCATTAAACAACTGTTCGCAGGCTTTGACCAGCTCTTGCATATCGGCATCGCAGTTGGTAAAGTTCTTATCTTTCACCTTTTTCAGATATTCTTTACGTTTCTCCAGAAGCGGATTTATCTGCTCGTTCATGAAGACATGCTTGTCCAAGAAGTCCATAAGGGACGTACTCTGGGAAAACAGCCTTTCTATGGCTTCATGATTGTACTTCCGAGGCAATTCCAAGTCTGGTGCGGCCTTAATAGGTATAAATGAGCCATCTTTATACTTGAAAATACCGGGGAGGTTGCCCTTATCGTCACGGCTATAACAGAATACATCCGGGCCTTTGGCAAGGAAGACATTTACGGAATATTTCCTTTCAATCAATGACTTTTCGTCGCCTCTATTCTCATCCACGAATCTATTCAGACCATAAAGGATTAGGTCTACGATGGTCGATTTGTTGGTGCGCCTCTTACCGATTATACAATTCAGGTTCGAATTAAATGCAATGTAGCTCCATTCCCTCCCGGTGCTGAAGGCAATGCAGAGGATTCTCGTTTTGTCTTTATCGGGCTTGTAGTCCCTCTGAATACGTATCCTTGTTTCAGGGTTTTCCAGGGCATTCCTGAGAGACCAGAAATCAGGTTTGCCCATTCTGATATACGTGAAACGTTTTCCAATATCTGCAATCGAATGGCCGTCGGAGTTCTGGATGAATGCAATAGGGGACCTGTTATCATCCCTCAGACCATCGAAATAGTCCTTTACGTATTTCTTCCCTATCTTCTTTCTCGTTGGAGTAGTATCTTTTACGACTTCAACAACATTCAGGTTAGGATGATTCAGTAGCTTGTTGAAAACATTGGAAGGCCCTTTGTAAACTGCAAGCATCGCTTTCTTGCCTCCATCTATATGGGCAGGTATGGCAATGCAGCTGGTGCCGAGGTCTTCCAGGTATTGAAGCACATCAAAGAGGCTCGACATGCCGGTCTTTCGGTAATCCCCATACTCGTCAAGAGAGAATTTGCAGTCTTTCAGCAGGAAGTTGATTCTGTGCGTTGTATAGGCTGCCGGCTCGTCTTCTTTAGGGTCGAGGATTACCAGTATATGAAGGTCATCAGTGCTTATCTCGACGCCGGGAAGAACGGATAGCTCCTTGTCCTTGGCCTTGTCTTTCAATAATTGATACCAGGTATTTGTTAAATCCTCAGGATGGGTATTGCTTGGCGTATTGTGGTCAGTGACGGCAATTAATCTTATTCCTTTCTGTATTATCCCGTCTACAATCTCTTTCGCTAGACGTTTCGCCGATTCCAGGCTTGTAGGAATATCCTTGATATCGAACTTGAAATTGTATTTGTTCTTTGCCTGAGCATCACCTGATGCAGGGGTGTGGACGTGCAGATCTACCTTTATGAATTCAGCTCCGGAGTTCTGTTTAAGAATCTCTTGGTAATTCTTGTTAATAATGGATTTAGTGATTGTCATGTCTTCAACCCCCTTCCATAACCTAATCCGCACGCGGATATTCGAAATCCGCCGCCGCAAGGTTGATATGCAAAATCAGCCTTGCAGAACTGACCCCCGTTTGCAGAGCATTATAACATATGAATTATCTTAATATGCAATTTAAATTCAAGATTGTGAGTATCCTGGGGACATAACACTTGATTTGTAGCGGGCCTAATTGGTATGGTGTCCCTGGAATTCCGAGGGATAAGCTGAGAGGCGGGCATCACCAAAAGTTCCCATATCCTATCTTTTCAAGTACTTAGCGATATCTTTAATTGTATCCTTCAGTGCAGGCAGCACACGTTTGAACCACCAGACAGCCCAAGCAACCGCTGCGACCAATAAAGCGATACCTATAGATAGCGCAATAATCAGCCCCAATTAATTCAAAATTAATTATTCAGCTACCATTTCAACCCGGCTTTTTCCTCAAGCTTTTTCCTGAAGATGAAGAACGATAGGCATACGAATATTATTCCAATTGCAAGAAGGACAGCTCGAGTTATTTCTCCCTCCAGTATACGCCAGATCAACACGGGCACACCGAACCCCCACAGCAAGATCAGCAAATAGCGCACACGCTTGAGCATAAATTCCTTTCCGGTCCTCCTCCTCACCACGACTAAAACTGAAAACTCAACCGCTGAGATTCCACCACCAGTGGCAAGCAAACTTAAGGTAGAGAGAGCAAGCACACCCCTGTTCTGAAGGTACGCAAGGATCCACATCAATAGTATGAAGACACCTCCAGCTCTTAGAAGCTCCTCCACAATTATCTTTCTCATTCTAATTTCTTATCCCACCATCCAAGCAGCTCTTGCATAAAGTCTAAGTCGATGGCCGAACAATGTCAAAAGAAATTGTTCGCTTAACTTCCTCGAACCCCGTGGGTGGTCAGGCAATTGCTAGGCCATTTCAGGAATGCTTTGAATCTTAGCTCTTTGCCTTTCGGCGTCTTCTGAGCCAGATTACCAAAGGCAGAATTGAATTTATTACTTAGCGCTTAAAGGCAACAAGAAAAATGCACAAATCATCATTTCGTTTAAGGGATGCTTGACCATACGAAATGGATGAGATTTCTGTATTGAACAGTGCAAATCTAATAGACTGTTACTCACCGAGTCTGTCGCCTATTTTCAGTCTTGCCTGCTTGGCAAATTCGGCTGCCTCTATCTTGGATGATTTGTTCATTTGAACCTTCTGGACTAATATCGCCCCGCGTTTCAGTGATACCACGACTCCGTCTGCGCTACTGTTAACAATCTGACCTGGTAGACCACCCACAATGTCATAAATTGGCTTAGCGTCAAAAATCTTCAGTGTCTTGCCATGGAGGTATGTTGTTGCTCCCGGTTGAGGGTTGGTGCCCCGAATGAGGTTATATACCTTATCAATAGGTGCAGACCAGTTGATTATGGCATCCTTTTCAGTGCACAAGCCCTCGTAAGTGGCTTGTGATTCATCCTGAGGGATTCGTAGAGCTATTCCCTTCTTAATCAGTTCGATACCCTCCACCAATGCCTCTATACCCAAGGGGAAAAGTTCCTCAAAGTAGAGCGAGCCCACAGTATCATCGGGAGAGATTTCCACCTCCCTCTGTAATAGGATAGGACCAGTGTCTACACCTCTGTCAGGCCAGAATACGCTTATGCCTGTCCTAGTCTCACCGTTGATAATAGCCCAGTTAATCGCACTACCACCTCGATGCTTCGGAAGCAATGAGGGATGGTATTGTATTGTCCCCATCTTGGGATAGTTTAAGATAGAATCCGGCAGAATACTGGTCACAAAAGCCATGACATTCAGGTCGGGCTTCAATCTTGTGTACTCTTCATAGATTTCAGGGACTTGCATTGACCTTGGCTGAAAGACTGGTATACTTATCTGGATGGCTAATTCCTTTAACGGGTTCCTCTTCCCCGCAGTGTCTTGGGGTGTATAAACTGCAACAACTTCTTCGCCCCTTTCAGTCAGCTTCTGAAGGACTTTCTCGCCAAAGGCTGCTTGTCCAATGCAGACAATGCGCATCGGTTAATTCTCTCGCTACTCACAATGACGGCCATCTACATTATAGACGTCGATGAAACTAATGGAAAGCAACTTCGTCAATATACGAGGGATTTCCCCAACAGTTAGCCATTCTGTTTAGTTCTATGTTTTTCATTGACCGGGGTAAGTAACCTTAATAAGCGACCCAGCAATCTTAGCTCTTTGCCTCTCGGCGTCTTCTGAGCCAGATTACCAAAGGCGGAATTGACTTTATCCCTTAGCGCTTAAAGGCGACTGGAAAACTGCACAATCCGTCACATTGTTAATTGCCTCATTGAGAGCATTGGCTGTATAATACACAACAAATCTGAAAGGAGGGTATCATGACTGACAGTGTTTATAAAATAATAACGTTGATTGGCACCAGTACCGAGTCTTGGGAAAAGGCAGCCGCCGCCGCCGTTGAACAGGCCTCGAGGAGCTTGCGTGACATGCGCATTGCTGAGGTTGAAGAGTTCGATATGCAGCTGGAGAATGGCAAGGTTACCGCTTATCGTGTGAAGGTACGGATCTCCTTCAAGTATGAGGGCAAAGAAGCTTAAATAAACCAATAAGGGTATTGCGTATAGTTACTAAGGAACAAGGTCGAAGCAAAGACCCCGCCCTAGTTCTTTAGTATCTCTCGTCTGGGATCACCATAGATAGAAGCTAAGGTCTCGTCATTTGATGCGACCCATTGCTAAAGAGGGATATGTGAGTTGACGCAAAGCCAAGGTACTTTTTGTTGAACTTTTCATCGAATTGTTCACCTTGCTATCCATAACACCTGAGGCAGACGTAGACCTAGAATAGAGCCACGGCGGGATTTAATAAGCTTAATAAGCTACCTGGCAATCTTAGTTCTTTGCCCTTCGGCGTCTTCTGAGCCAGATTACCAAAGGCGGAATCGAATTTATCCCTTAGCGCTTAAAAGCGACTGGAAAACTGCACACGTATATTGTTAGTGCCTCTTTAGATTAGAATTCTCTGTGAAGGTAATTACTACGGCTGGCTATCGGTCTCTATCCTCGTTTTGTTCCCCACATCACTATGGCCGCGCCTCCGAGCAGGTGCTTGATTTCCACGACAGGGAAGTCGTTTTCACGCCATATTGCGGCGAGGCGATCAACAGGACACCGCTTACAAAATTCCGAGATATTCGGACCTAAGAAACAGCCAACACGATGCCAACCTCGTGAAACGGGGATGGTCATTACTGGCATGACGACCTTGTTGTAGATTAGCCATAAAGCTTTTATCCAAGAGGTTTCTGGAATGCCGAACTCAAGCGAGAGCAATTCCCCGCCTGGTTTCAGTACGCGAGACAGCTCCCGTATTGTTGCATCAGGGTCTTGGACATAACGCAACAGGTAGGTGAAGACAACCGTATCGAAGGTCTCATCAGGGAAGGGTAGATGCTCAGCGCGGCCCTGGATAAGTTGGACTCTGCCGTCCAGGCTTTGCTTCTCGACGGCGCGGAGGCCAGCTTCCAGCATCAAGTGGCTAACATCGAGCCCCACGATTCGGCCATTATGGTGGTCGGCAATCTCAATGGCGACACCGGCTGTACCGGTACATACGTCAAGCACAAGGTTTCCCGGCCGAAGAGCCATTCGCGAGACTAAGAACCTGCGCCAAGGAAGGTACTGAAAGAAAGTCAGCACTTGCGCCCAAGTGTCGTACGAGGGGGCAATACCATCGAACAGGTCTTGGGCAAAGGTTCTCCTTACTGGGACCGCAGGTTGGGATTCAGCTAGCGAAGCCCCTCGGTCCTCTCTTTTATTTGTCTTCATTCTTTATTCTCCTTCGAGCTGTCTTTTCTGCACACTATCTCATAAAATTAGCAGCGCCAAGCTACTACAGAATTGGGTCATTCTTGATTGTGGATAACATATGTAATCCAGGTAAACAAATCTGGCAATTTTAGTTCGACCATACGCTGAAGTTAAACAATAGCATAAAGTTCTGTCTGTCGTCCAGTACCGCCCACTTTACCCGACTTGAACTCTATTACATACCCAATTCTTGAGTAGTTCTAAACTACACGTTTCGTCAGACTGTTCACTTTGCCATCCATAACATTTGAGGCAGATGTAGACCTGGAATAGAGCCACGGCGGGACTTGACAATCTTAATAATTGGTGTATGATGTATTTAATAGTTTAAGTTTAGGTTATTACAAACTTCTTAGGATTCTGCTAGATTCATATCAAGTATTGGATGACCCAAACCCCAGCTAAAAATTTTGAGAAAGGAGGTCATCCAATGAGTTTTCAGGACAAAACGATCCAGTGTGCCGATTGTGGGACTGACTTCAGCTTCACCGCTGAGGAACAAGAGTTCTTTCAATCCAAGGGCTATACCAATGATCCCAAGCGCTGTCCTTCATGCCGACAGGCAAGGAAGACAGAGCGGAATGGAAGTCGTGGTAACAGCTACGGGCTCCCACGCCAAATGTTTCCTGCCATATGCGCCGAGTGCGGCAAAGACACCGAAGTGCCTTTTGAGCCTACCAATGGCAGGCCGGTCTATTGTAGCGATTGCTACAGTAAAGTCAGACTGAGTAGATAATGCCGGTTTGACCATGGACATACACGGGCCGGGGATACCTGGCCCGTGTATATCTATGGAATGTGGCGATGTATCATCTCAATGGGAGTCTCGATACGTGAAGGTAATTCTCAGGTTTCCCTATTGTGTCGCTTTCAAAGGATGGTGCAAATGAGTGGAATTCTGCGCGAGGCAAAGTCCCACCGCCATTTTCTCTGCAAGGATTACGAGATTAAGTGAAAGGAGCACTAGTATGAAGATTTACGTGGGGAACTTACCCTATGAGATAACTGAAGAGGAATTACGTCAGGAATTTGGGACTTTTGGAGAAGTGACGTCTGTAAACATTATAACAGACAAATACAGTGGGCGACCCAGGGGATTCGGGTTTGTTGAAATGCCAACAGTGTCTGAAGGTCAAGCCGCAATTGCCGGCCTCAATGGGAAGGCACTGAAGGACCAGACGCTTAATGTTAACGCGGCTCGCCCACCTTCTGAGAGCAGAGGTGGTGGATCTTACGGCAACAGAAGACCTGGTGGACCTAGTAGAGGAAAGCAGAGAAGATATTAGACTCCTTCTCATTCATTTCCGCCCAAGACGCAAGATATATTCATTATCCTTGAGATGTGTGACACTTAGCCAGTTTGTTCGCTTAACTTCCTCGAACCCCGTGGGTTGGTCAGGCAATTGCCAAGCCATTTCAGGAATGCTTTGAATCTTAGCTCTTCTTAAAAATCATCTCCGCCCTCGGTTATTAAGTTGTTTCGGACCCAATTGTACCGTAGTCGGTAGCTCTAATAAGCCTGTCTATAAATTTGTAAAACTTCGTTTGGATCACTGACAGGGCGCCCATTGAAGATAACAGCCGTATCGGCAATCGCATGAAATGCGCATATTGCAAGGTTCTCTTCCGGAACGCCCACGTCGCGCAGTCTCATCGGATGGCCCACCTTTTTCATCAGGGATTCTACTGCGTCTGCTGCTGCCAGGGCGACATCATGCTCTTTCATGCCGGCGGTGTTGGTGCCCAGAGCCTGTGCTACCAGAGCCAGCTTGTCAGCAGCATGGTCAACATTGTAACGCATCACCTTAGGTAATACGATGCCGCAGGCTACCCCGTGTGGGACATGGTGCAGCGTCCCTATAGTATGTGCCATTCCATGCGCCAGACCAACTTGGGCAATGGTGAATGCCCACCCTGCCATGGTGGCTGCTAGCTGCATATTGAGCCGTGCCTTTTCATTGCTACCATCGGCTACGACAAGTGGCAGGTTCTCGTTGATCAGGCGTATAGCATGTAACGCCAGACCGTCGCAAATCTGGTTCGCCAGGGTGCTCATCATAGCCTCAATGGCATGTGTCATGGCATCCATGGCAGTGGTGACTGTTAAATCCTTGGGCAGGGTCATGGTGAAACGCGGGTCCAGAATAGCCACATTCGGCATGATTCGTGTGTCTACTATGAAGAGTTTACGTCCGGCGCCCTTGCTTGTGAGTACAGCCATATTTGTTACTTCGCTGCCGGTCCCTGCTGTTGTTGGAATGACGATGTGTGGGGTTTGTGGCTCAGTAAGCACCAGGAAGTTTAGGTAATCGTTTACCTTGCCGCCGTTCTTTAAGGTTACACAGACCCCTTTGGCAGTATCGATGACGCTGCCGCCGCCGACGCTGATGATGCAGTCCGCCTTAAGTTCGCGGGCCACGGCAGTGGCCACATCCACTGTTTCCAGATCGGGATCCGGTGAGATACTGTCATAGATGCCCACACAGAAATCCACTAGGGCATCCTTCACCAATTGGGCAAGCCCTGCTTTATTGACTCCTGAGTCGGTAAGAATCAGAGCCCTGCGGCAACCAAGATCGGCGACTGCCTTGTAGATTGAGCTCAGAGCCCCATGGCCGGCGATTACAGCAGTCGGGCAATTGTAACTAAAACCTTCTACCTTCTTGTAGTCCGACATAATTTGGAAGGTCATATTCGACTTATGGTCGGCAATTGCGGATACATGTATTCTCTTGATCTGAGTATATTCACGCAGGCTTTCTAGACCGAGTTCGCGGCCGACGCCAGATTGCTTGTAGCCGCCGAAGGGGCAATAATCAGAAAAGATGTGGTAATTGTTAATCCACATTGTTCCAGTACGAACCCCACGAGCTACACGTTCAGCCCTGGCGGTGTTAGTGGAAAATACACCACCTGCCAGGCCGTACACGGAATCATTAGCAATGGCAATCGCTTCTTCATCACTATCGTATTTTATGATGCAAAGAACAGGGCCAAATATCTCCTCCTGCGCGATACGCATCTTGTTGTTCACATTCGCAAAGATGGTGGGAGCATAGTAGAACCCACCTTTGATTCCTTTAACCTCAACGCGTTTGCCGCCGGTGATCAGTTCCGCTCCCTCTTCCTTACCCAGTTTGACATAGCGTTCAACTGTAGCCAATTGCTGTTTGCTGACAAGGGGCCCCATGTGAGAGGTCTGGTCCATCTGGTATCCGATACGGATAGATTCAGCCCGCTTTATTATCTTGTCGAGGAATTCATCATGAATCTTTGATGAGACTAATACACGACTACCCGAGGAACAAACCTGTCCTTGGTGGAAGAAGTTGCTGAAGAGGGCGCCCTCCACGGCAAGCTCCATATCTGCGTCGTCGAGTATGATAGTGGCTGACTTGCCGCCCAGCTCGAGCGTCACCTTTTTTATTGTACCGGCAGCCATCCGCATGATTTCACGACCGACTTCCGTGCTGCCGGTAAAGGATATCTTATCTACATCCGGGTGGGTGCAGAGAATTTCGCCCAACTCCCTTCCTGGGCCAGCGATGACGTTGAATACTCCATCCGGGATGCCCGCTGCTTTTGCTGCTTCTGCTACTATGAGTGCGGTAAGAGGAGTATACGAAGCCGGTTTCAAAACCATAGTGTTCCCCATTAGGAGAGCGGGAGCGATCTTCCAGCAGGCTATATACATAGGGTAGTTCCAGGGAGAAATTCCTACACATACTCCAACCGGTTCCCTGCGGATGAATTCACGGCCCGGCGCAAAAGCGTTTCCTGAGACTGGTATTTCCTCCTCCCAAGGAAATTTTGTTACTGCCGCCAGGCTTAAATTGCGTAATAAAGTGACACTGATTAAAGGCATGAACTTGGCCAATGATATGACCTGGCCGGAGTTCATCGATTCAGTGAAAGCCAGGCGCAGACCCTGCCGTGTTATCTGGTCGGCAAAATCCTGGACTTTGGCGGCACGGGCTGCCGGGGTAAGACCACTCCAATCCCCTCTGTCGAAAGCCTTACGTGCCGCCGCTATAGCCTCTTCTGCGTCAGCCTTTCCTGCTTGGGCTACTGTGGCTATGGGTGCCTCAGTACCGGGGTCAATCGTCTCGAACGTTTTTCCACTGTCAGCGTCTACGAACTCGCCATTGATAAACAGTTTATATTGTTCCATTAGCTCCCCCTTTTAATATATTTCAAAATGACAGCGTAATATCATACGCTTACAAATATATGGTCACATATTGTAAAATCCGCACGTTCATACGTAAAGGTTGGGCTGAATTTTGATGTCGCTGACACCGAAACCATCCCACTCGCCTACAGGTTTGCTTGATGTGAGCACAAATCCTTTCCTCCCCATTTCATCCACATAGGGGATGGTTACTTCACCCACAACTTGATAAATCTCGGGATTAATAACGAATGTCAGGCCATCTAATTCCAAGGTCAAATCGGTCTCAAAGGTAGTGTCCACGCATAGGTATAGTGACGAATCACAGCATCCGCTAAAATAGAGAGCAATGCGAATAGGCTGCTGGATACCTTTATCAGCTCGAAATGATCTGATGGCCTGGCTCACACCTGGCCCCGACTTGACTATGGGATTGATTTTCCACCCCCTTCCCACCTATCTAATTTGATGGAAATTTTAGTGAAGAGATGTTGTCACACTATTGACTCTTTATGTCGTTATATGAACTCCGCTGCATTCCTTTGCAATCGTGACTTGGGTCCGATTATATATTTTAGCCATTATCAACGCCTACGTCAATAATCACCATACGTCTTGGGACAGGGCAACACGGGCTATCGCACAGTAAGCCAAATTGTTACCTACACACCTGAACTGGATAGCCCTTCTGCCCGACAAGTCAGGCTTGATATTGCAGAATAGCACGTATGCGCTGGAGCACTGGCGGATGAGAATAGTTGAGAAAAACGTAAGTCATGGGTTTTCTTCAACGGATCAAGCTAGAGAATAGTATCAATATCAATCTGAGCAATACCAGAAGGTTGCTCAGCACCGATTCAAATCAGCGAAAACTAATATGATCATCGCCGAAGGATTTTCTGAACGAGGTTTTGTTTATAGTGTGAAATCAGAATAGAACCTCATAGTATAAACCAATTATTGTTTGTACGATATATAATGGCAGGGGAAAACGCTGCGATGCCAGAACCTGGTGATTTCTACCTAAAAACGGTCACAGAGTGCCTCGAAGCTCTCAAAACGAATGAGAAGGGTCTTTCGAACACGGAAGCTCAAAAAAGACTCACTCAATACGGTGAAAATCAGCTCATCACTCTAGGAAAGACACCGAGGTGGTTACAGTTTTTAATTCAATTTAGGGATGTCCTGGTAATTATACTCATCATCGCAGGAATGATTTCCTTTGCCATTGGCGATTTTCGCGGTGGTTCCATTATGTTCATAATTGTATTGATAAACGCGTTTATCGGTTATTTCCAGGAACATAAGGCAGAACGCATCATGGATTCCCTTAAGAAGCTGGTTCAATCTCCCGCCAAAGTATATAGAGATGGCGAGTTGACTGAACTGCCACAGTTAGAACTGGTACCCGGAGATATTCTATACCTTGAGGAAGGCGATAAAGTTCCCGCCGACATTCGCATAATTGAATCATTTGATCTGAGAACCAATGATTTCTCCCTGACAGGAGAGTCAATGCCCCAGGGAAAACACAGTAACACGATAAAGAAGAAATCATCTCTGGCAGACCGTGACAATATGGCATTCCTCGGTACGACCGTGGCTACAGGGAATGCAAAAGGGGTCATCGTCGCTACAGGGATGAATACAGAACTGGGGAGAATTGCGGGTCTGACACAGGAAGAAAAGAAGTCGAAATCTCCCCTGCAACTGGAAATGCAGTCTATTGCCAACAGAATCACTGTTTTTGCCATAATAGTCGCGCTTATACTGTTCGGAGTTACCATATGGCAGGGGTTGGGTATTAATATAGCGCTCGTCTACGCCCTGGGCATTGCAGTTGCTGTTGTTCCCCAGGCGCTTCCAATGCAAATAACCGTAGCACTATCAAATGGTGTAGCCCGTTTGGCCAAGAAAAATGCCGTTATTAAGAGATTATCGTCTGTAGAGACCCTGGGGTCAACTAATGTTATTTGTACAGATAAAACGGGTACGCTTACCAAAAATGAAATAACTGTAAAATACATTTGGTTTGATGGCCATCAATATGAAGTCTCGGGGGTTGGCTACGAGCCAGAGGGAGACATACTAGATTCAAAAGGTGAGAAACTGACAGAGCGGGAGATCGAGAGAATCGAAATCATGCTCGATACCGCCACCATGGCATCTAATGCAGAAATTCATGAACCTGATAATGATCACCCAGGCTGGTATCCCATTGGTGATCCAACCGAGGCTGCCCTTATCACTGTATCAACGAAGCTAGGGACACGCTCTCCCAAAGAGGACGAGGAAAATCCGGAGCTCAAGGAGTTCCCCTTCGATTCTGAGCGTAAAAGAATGAGTTCTATTCGACAGTTTGGTAGTAAGAAAGTCCTCTGCATGAAAGGAGCAATCGATTCCGTTCTTGCAGTGAGCAAATACATCTACAAACGAGGTAAAGCGACTAAGCTCACAAAGAAGAATGCTGAAATGCTGAACACGCTAAACGTCGAATACTCCAAGAAGGCGATGCGTGTCCTGGCATTCGGATACAGGGAATTAAAAGATGATAAACGTGATTACGAAATGGATGATGCGGAGAAAAACATAATTTTGTTAGGGTTGATGGCAATGAATGACCCTGCAAAGGAAGGTGTTAAAGAGGCAATAGAAAGTGCGCATGAAGCCCATATTAAAACCTTTATAATGACCGGCGATCATGCCATCACAGCACAAGCAGTAGGAAAGCAAATTGACCTCTTCCCCGAAAACAAAGAGGCAGTTGTAATTACCGGAGAAGAGTTGTCTGAAACCAAGGACGAAAAACTCACACAAATTATGGAAGATCATCAGTCTCTTATTTTCTCCCGAGTTTCCCCAGAGGATAAACTACGAATTGTAAAAGCGTTAAAAAGCAAAGGGGAGGTGGTTGCAGTTACAGGAGATGGGGTCAATGATGCCCCGGCTCTAAAAAGTGCCCACATTGGCGTTGCCATGGGGAGTATTGGTACTGACGTTGCCAAGGAAGCTTCTGAACTTGTATTGCTGGATGACAGCTTCTCAACACTTATATATGCAATACAAGAAGGCAGAACTATTTACAACAATCTAAAGAAAACGATAATCGCATCTCTGACTAGCAACGTTGGGGAACTGTCTATCGTTCTTCTGGGACTGGCCGGGGTAGCTTTGTTTGGCTGGCCAATCCCAATCCTGATTATTCAGATACTGGCAATCGACCTGCTGGCAGAGATTTTACCGCTTACCGCTCTTACCTTTGATCCGGGTTCAAAGGATCTGATGACCTCTCCACCCCGAAGACAGCAAGAACACATCCTAAACAGGTACACATTGTCTGATATCCTCTTCTTGGGATTTCTCATGGGAACTCTTGCTTTTGTAAATTTCGTGGTGTTTATGGGGCGCACGGGTGCTGAACTTACAATGACACATGCTCTGTACTCAAGAGCTACTACCTTAAGTTACGCTACTATTGTCTTCTGTCAGTTTATCAACATATTATCTAGAAGGTACACCTATGATTCATTTTTCAATAGTAATTTTTGGAGTAACAATAAGATACTATGGTCGATTGTAATCTCAATCGGATTCACCATGACAGTAATATACACTCCTTCCATCAATAGGTTTTTAGGATTTGCTCCCTTGACCCTCAGCGATTGGGTAAGTGTTCTCGCCGCAGCCACTTTATTCCTACTAGCTCATGAAATTATCAAAGCTTTTAAACGCTCAAGAAGAAGAGTCCCTAAAACAAGAGTACAAAGATGATCGATTGATTCACGCGTCCGCACTGTCTTATACTTAATTACATTTATTTCGTTACACTGGATTAGCAGCGACGGTACAATCAAGTAAAACTGGACTCCTTCTAGCTGATGACACCGTATACAGTAAGCGGAAGAATATGTTCACAAAATAGCAGCTTGCTAAGTCAGCCTTGTTGCATTTTTTAACGAAAGGAGATGTGGATGGACAACAATGAATTTGACGAAGTTCTTATAGCTCACCTTGAGGCGGTCGAGCCAGAGTGCAGGTGGTCTTTCGCTATAGATATGGAGAGGATAAAGGGGGAGATAATTGCCCAGCACGACCTGCCAGACGCGATGATTGGGGATAACACAATCCGGCTCTATCAGGTTATTATGGGGGACTGCTGTTCCTGGAACGGATGAGTTCTCAGGACCAGCGAGAAAAGGAAGGGATACTTCGATTTCAAGTGCTGAACGTAGTCTAACCATTCACTGGACAGGTGGTCATACAGTCTTCGGATATCACCAGCAATGTGCTCCAGGTCCTTATCAGGAAGATCAATAAGTGATGGCCTTGCCTCAAGCTCTTCATCCAGGTGGGTAATTGCCCAGAGCAGGTCGGTAAAACGGTCATGCTCCAGCAAGCTGGGATTCCCGAGCATCGTCAGCAGGAACTCTCGCTTCTGCGCCAGGATGGCTTTGAGCCCGCCAAGGTCTATATTTCGACAGTCAACCTCAACTGTGAGGTGGTGCGCAAAGTCGACAGCTTTTTGGAAATCTTTCTTTGTCCAGCTCTCGGTAACGTTCAGGTGCCTGGAAATCTCCAGGCGGTTATCGAAATGTTTGAGGAGGTCTTGAAGGAGGCGGTTGCCCAGTTCGCTGAAAAAAGCTCCCATCACCATATTGAGTTTCTCCAGTTTAGCTTGCCTCTCTCGGCGGGCCAGGAGACGCTCGATGATAACCACCACTAATAGAACCTCGAGGGGCAGAAAGGCAAGGTCACCGACCATATAGATAAATATATGGTGAATATCACGAAAAATGAGGTAATGCATGAAATATGCAATTGCGGAAAGCGCCACAAATGCAATAGCTAAGTAGATAACAAATGAGAAACGCCTTCGCATTTTAATTACCAGCACTTCGAGTAATAAATGTGTACAACATAATCTAGTTTTACTTGAATATTATAGTGACATAATCGCCATCGGGCAATATGATGGGTTTGAGAATGTCTAAAGCCAATTGCAACGTCCCTGCAGTATACGGTGTGTTGAGGATACGATTGAACAGAAAGCTATTTTGTTTAGTTCACCGTCCTGCATTGACCGGGACAAGCGACTGCACATTTCGCCATACTGTTCACTTTGCCATCAATAACATTTGAGGCAGATGTAGACCTGGAATAGAGCCACGGCGGGATATTTTCTTTATATTGCTACCTGTAGATTCTTCCTAACACTGTAATACATTTAGATAGCGGCTCTTCCGAAATAAATTAGTACGATGACGATGATGAGTAAAAACCAGTATAAAGCAGGAACCGGCCCCCACCACTGTTTGTGCCACCAGATTTTTCCTTTGCGGAAGTTTTTAATCCCATAATGTGGATTTAAAACAAACCACAAGAAGTCTTCTAGAAAAACCATGCCTACATAAAAGCCAAGCAGCAGACTTTCTAACCGCCAACTCCAGGGAACAAAAAACAACGGTAGATGAACTATGGCAATCAGGAACAGCGTCATAAAAAAATGGTAGCCGGTTATCGGGCGTCCACCCGCCATCTTGACAAGCCATCCTTTTTCTATACGCCAGCCAGGTAGCTTTGCTGCCCAACCATCCTTACCCTCGATTTGGATTTCCCAGAAGGCAAGCATAAAGGCCAGAAAAACCATAAAAGCTAATAATCCTATAATCATTACTCTCCTCTTCCGTATTTTGTGGCTAGTTTACCATTTTTCAAGAAGCATCCCATTCATGCTGACGAGCTACATCTTATGTACAAGCACCCGACCATAATCCTGCAAAGAAATGACGTGCGTTGATACCAAGAATGCGATTAGACAACGCACTGCCAATCCTTTGATTTCACCTCAGCCGCTTTTGCAGGATTAGCTTATCATCCCCGGGCGCATAGAAGTCAGGGACGCGGCAGATTACTTCATAGCCGTGACTGAGCTAATTCAAGGGCTAGATACCCAAGTTTAAAGGATGATATATTCTAGACTGCAGGAGAAAGCGTTAAGAGAAATACTGGAGTTTGTTTCTTAAGGTCATGTCTCAACAACCGGTTGGACTGCGCTGCTAATTGGGGGAGTGGTTGCCACCGTCAGTAGAGCGACAACTGCAAGGCCAGCAAACACAAACCATATCGGCTGGTAACTACCCCAGTTATCAAATACGTACCCTGCCAGGGGTGGGCCTGCGATGGTCCCCAATGCCATTATGCCTACCGTGAAGCCATGAATGGTTCCAAATTTGCTTCTGCCAAAAAATTCCCTTATTAAAGAAGCTCTCAGAGTATTGTTGCCACCGTAACCGATACCGAAAAGAATGAGGAAGGTAACAAGCAACCGGGTATCTCCCGCGGAAATAAATCCAAAGCAGAGTAGACCCCCACACATCAGGGCAAAGGCGCCAGCCGCTACTCGCCTCTTATCAACTTTATCTCCAAGCCAGCCTAAACCGAGGCGGCCGCCAATACTTGCCAGTGGGATACCAGCAGCCACCAAGCCAGATATCGCCCTGGTGAAGCCAATGCTGCTGAGATAGGGCATTACATGCGTAACCACGGCACTTAGTATTACGAACTGACACAGCAGGGCCAGCGCTATGTGCCAGAAGGTACGGCTCTTTACGGCCTGCTTCGCTCCGACATCCACCTCGACAGTTTGTGCTGTATTCAAGCTGTTGGATATCGCAATGTTACTCATTTCACCATCAGGCAGATAGCCATACTGTTCGGGCTTATGCCGGACTAAAAGAGACAGCGGCAGGCATACAGCCAGCAGACCTATGGTAAGGAGGGCCAGCGTCATTCGCCATTCATACGTATCAATAAGATTGACTATAACTGGAATTAACAAGCCGCTAAATCCATAGCCACAAATCATAATGCCGGTGGCTATGCCTATTTTCCTCCGGAACCAGTTGGCAACTGCTGTCATCACCACTGTGCTGCTACAGGTACTCATGCCTATAGCCATTAAGACGAAGGCTCCGTAGAACATGCCCAGGGAAGTAGTGCGACTCAGGAGCATCAAACCCAAACTGGCGATAATCAGTCCGCCGAATAACAGTCTTCTTGGCCCCCAGCGGTCAACAAGCATCCCAACCAAAGGGGCAAGAATGCCCATCTCCATGCCGCGTAGCGAGGCGGCAAATGAAATCTGCGTGTAGCTCCAACCAAAGTCGTCCGCTAGCGGTTCAATGAGAGTAGTGAACCCATAGAAGACAACTCCACCCACGTATAGCGAAATAAAGAAACATGCACCAACAATCCACCACCCGTAGAATAGTCGACGTGGCTTCCAATCTAAATTCCAACGCATGGCATGAGGGCCTTTATCTTTAATAGTTCTGGAGAAAAGTTATCTGGTGAAAAGCTCTTCAAATGTAAATGCACCGAAGTAACCCACAATATTATCATTAATGTACTAGGGTGTAAAACCCGCTTTGTGAGAAGGATGGAACGTTATGTAAAGTCAGGCTCCAACTATAATACTCTTGTGAAGAAGGCAGTCACCTTAGCAGCCAGGCTAGATTCATATCCCCACCAAAAATGGTCTGCGCCTTCAATACTTTCATACTCTTTGGGCTCAGGAAGATTCTGGCAAAATTCAAGGAACTGGTCAGCGGGTATAAGGTCATCCCTACTTCCCGAGATAAGAAGTTTTGGCTTGGGACAGCTTTTGAGGAAATCAAAATCAAATATAGTGAGTGGAGGAGAAACGGCAACCAGAGCCCTAATTCTAGCATCGTTAAAACCAACGGGAAGAGCGAAGCCAGCGCCAGCCGAATAGCCAGCAAGCCCGATTCTCTTAGAATCAACTTCCTTTACCGTGCTTATAAAGGAAATGGCTGCTTCCACATCTTCCCGCTCACCTATTCCCTGACCAAATTCCCCCTGGCTCCCACCTACTCCGCGGAAGTTAAACTTGAATGAAGCAAGCGATGCTTGCGTAAGTGTCTCAGAGAGGTTACAGACTACATTATTATCCATACTGCCGCCGTAGAGGGGATGAGGATGGCAAACTATTACTGCCGGGAGGGGTCCGGCACCTTCGGGTATAGCCAATATTCCTTCGAGGAAAAGCCCGCCAGAGGAGAAGCTTACTCTTGCCTTTTTCATTGTCCTTGTACAAGCCCCGGCTTATTTAACTATAACTTTAATCAATATGTCGCCGGGCAAGCCATCGCTTATCTGGCGAGCATTCCTCAATCTCACCACGTTGCCCGTTCTTGCCCCGGCAGGAATCTTCACCTCCAGTCTTTTCCCCCTCCGCTTTAATATCTTCTTCACCCCCTGCGAAGCCTCTCCTCGGCTAATTGCAAGCTCATAATGAACTTCCTGGGGTCTTCGAGCCTGGCCAAATATTTCATCCAGATTGATTTCTTGCCCCGGCCGAGCTTCAAATCTGACTCTCCCGGGCCTGCCGCTTCTAAAAGAGAAAGAGGAACCTCTGCCCTTCAAGAAATCGCCAAATATGTCGTCGAGGAAATCAAATCTCAGGCCAGCCCCGCCGAAGTCCTTCATCATTTCCTGAAAAGTGGCTGTAGTGAAAGGACTGCCGAAGATGTCGCCTATATTACCTACAGTGCCAAATTGGTCATATTGCTTTCTTTTTTGAGGGTCACCGAGGACTCCGTAAGCCTCGTTTATCTCCTTGAATTTCTCGTTAGCCCATTCCTCTTTCCCGGGATTGCGGTCGGGATGGTATTGCATGGCCAGTTTCCGATAGGCCTTCTTAATCTCTCTATCCGAGGCGTTCGTTGGTACGCCTAAAATCCTGTAATAATCCTTAGCCATTTAAGCTTGCTATACCGAATAGTCGGGACCCTGAGGCGACTGCCAGAATTTTGCTGTCTGCCCGCTCCCCAGTATTCACAAAAATTATAGCAAAGCGCTGAAATTAACGTTAGTTACCCCTTGTTTCTTTCTCCGGGAAAAGAAGTTTTAACGCCTTATAGCGGATACAGCCACCACGATTGTTACAAAAGCCAACAAGGAGTTTGACAAAGAGTGTTTTCTTTGCTATATTGCGATGGTTTATCCAGGATACCGAACCAATAAATCGGAGGTACTCGATATGGTCATTATTGGAGAAAACATCCATGTCATAGCCCAAGCAGTTTCCACAGCGATAAGGGAGAAAGATGCCAAAGTAATCCAGGATTTAGCTAAAGCCCAAGCTGAAGCTGGAGCCGATTACATTGACTTGAATGTTGGCCCAATGAAGAAAGACCCTGAAGAAAACATGCAGTGGCTTGCCAGCACAGTTCAAGAAGTTATCGATTTACCTTTGTCTATAGATACTATGAACCCTGTAGCTATGGAGGCAGGCCTAAAAGCTTGCCAGAAGAGACCTTTGCTTAACTCCGCTTCGGGGAAGACTGACTCCAAGGAGCAAATGCTTCCCTTAGCTCAAAAATATAACTGCGATGTGGTAATTTCGGTGATAACAGATAAAGGGATGCCTCCAGATGTTGAGTCCAAGGTAGAGAGTATTATGGACACGGTGACCTATGCCAATGAATTGGGGATTCCCAACGAAGACATCTGGGTTGACCCCATAATTCTTCCCGTGAGTACTGCTGGTGAGGGGCAGAGGTTTGCCGTAGCCTGCTTGGAATTTATCAATATACTTGGGGATGTTTTGCCCGAGATTAAATCAACAGTAGGGCTTTCCAATGTATCTAATGGGGTGCCCAATGAACTGAGGCCTCTTCTTAACCGCACTTATCTGGTCATGCTCGAGAGGAATGGCCTTTATTCTGCCATCGCTGACCCTTTGGATAAAGAGCTTATGAGCTTGACCAAGGGAGAGATGCCGAAAATTGCCGAGCTTATTTATAAGACCATGGACGGGGGGGATATAGACCTCTCCGCTCTATCTCAAAAGGAAGTTGAATATGTTAAGACAGCCAAGGTTCTTATGGGAGAGACCTTGTACTCCGATGCCTGGCTTGAAAGTTAAGGAGGATTAAGGAATGGAATATAAAGCACCAGCTGAAGCGTATACTGGGGTAGTTAGAGAGATAACTATTGGGAAAGTAAAGAAGAGCTTAAAGATTGGGGGAGAGAACATTCTCCCCTTTCATTTTTTTGACCAGGGATCAAATCCCAATCCCGTAAAGTTTGCCCTGGAAGTCCTTGATATGGAACCTCAGGATTGGCCGGAACACTTAATTCAGCCTTTCAAAGATGTGATAGCCGACCCAGTGAAATGGGCCAAGAAATGTGAAGAACTTGGCGCAGATGCAGTGTTTCTCCGTCTCGTAAGCACCGATCCGGCAGTGAAGGATAGTTCTGCGGACGAAGCGGCAGCCCTGGCAAAAAAGGTGGCCGAGGCTATAAACATTCCCCTAATTATTTATGGCTCCGGGGATGATAAGAAAGATGCCGAGGTCTTGCCCAAAGTTGCCGAGGCTTGCGATGGTATGAATCTCCTTATAGGACCGGTTCAAAAGGAAAACTATGAGATTGTAGGGAGGGCACTCTTAGACCACGGACACAATGCTAGCGCTCTAAGTCCTCTGGACATCAATTTGCTAAAGGAACTAAATGTAAAACTTTGCAAGTTTTTCCCCGCTGAAAAGATAGTTATCGATCCTGAATCCGCAGCATTAGGCTATGGCATGGAATACAGCTTTTCTCTGATGGAAAGGGTGAAGCAGATTGGGATAATCACCAAGGATAATATGACAATGATGCCCATTATCGCTGACCTAGGAGGAGAGTGCTGGAAGACAAAGCAGGCTAAGGAAAACAAGGAACAAGGATTGCTCTGGGAAGGAATAACAGCGCTATCGCTGTTTCTGGCTGGGGCAAATATCATTGTCTTGCGACATCCCGAGACCTTGAGTTTAATAAAGAAAACAACGGAGGTAAAGTAAAAATGGTAGTAGAGGGAAAAAAGCTATCAAAGAAATTAGAGGAAATTCATGAGAAGATAAAAGCGGAGATTCCCTGGGAGCCAGTAGGCCCCACCCCTATGCCGGAAATTCCTGACCTCAGACAGTGGGACATGAGGTTATTGAAAACGTATGCGCCTTTTTACGCGCCATTCTGTGATTTATGTTGCTTCTGTACCTACGGTAAGTGTGACCTCACCGAGGGAAGAAGAGGCGCCTGCGGTATTGATATAGCTACCCAACAAGCAAGGTTTGTACTTCTCGCCTGCTTGATAGGATGCTCCGCTCATGCCGCTCACGGCGGGCACATTCTGGAGTTCTTGATTGAGAAGCATGGCCCAGATAAGAAGATAGATCTGGGAACATTTATTGAGCTTGAAGCACCAAATATAAGGACAGTTGTAGGCTTGAAGCCTGAGACTCTGGGAGACCTTCAAATAGCTCTAGAGTATGTCTTCAAAGAGATTGCTCATCTTCTTGATTCTTGCCATACGGGGCAAGAGGGAAGCGCCCTGGACTATGAATCCAAAGCCTTGCATGCCAGCATGCTGGATCACGTTGGAATGGAAATAGCTGACATCGCTCAGATTGTAGGATTCGATTTTCCCACTTCCGTTGCTGATACGCCATTGGTGGATATGGGCTGGGGGGCAATAGATAAGAGTAAGCCTGTGATCCTGCTAGCGGGGCATAACCCAGCTACCTCGACGGTGGTAATTGACTACCTCAGGGAACACAACCTTGAAGACCAGGTGGAGGTCGGCGGCCTGTGCTGCACTGCATTGGAAACAACCAGGTATTCGAACAGAGCCAAAATAGTCGGTCCTCTTTCCCGTGCGCTTTTCTTCATGAGGGCAGGCATTGCCGATGTGATAATGACTGACGAGCAGTGCATCAGAACAGATACGCCTCAGGAAGCAGCCAAGGTGGGTTCAGCAGTTATCGCCTGCCTGGACAAGGCTATGTATGGACTTGAGGATGCCACTGAACTGGATACAGATGAGATAGTAAGGCGAATGGTGGATAATAAAGAGCAGTTTGCCATTCTGGACTCCCCCAAGGCGGCCGAGGTGGCGGTTAGAGTTGCCATGAAAATAGCTCCCCAGAGAAAGAAGGAATGGGTAACGGAGGAAGAAGCCATGGAGCTGGCTAAGAAGTGCACTAATTGTGGCATGTGTGAGCAGGTGTGTCCCAACCTCTTTAGTATTGGCGATGGTATAACCGAGGTCGCCAAAGGGAATTTTGACTTAATAAGGCAGCAATTCCTGCAATGTATTGGCTGCGGTAAATGTGAACAGGAGTGTCCCAATAATGTTCCTATCTTTAAGATAATGCAGACAGCAGCAAGCATGGAGACCTGGAAATGCAGGGCTGGACGCGGTCCGGTTATGGATACTGAGATAAGAAACGTCGGTGCGCCTATAACCCTGGGCACAATTCCGGGAATTATTGCTTTAGTAGGCTGTTCTAACTACCCCAATATAGATGATGTTGCCGACATGGTGGATGAATTCGCCAGGAGAAAGTATATCGTGGTTCTCACAGGTTGTGCTGCCATGGTTGCCGGAATGAAAAAGGATAAGGATGGTTTGACAGTTTATGAAAAATACCCTCCCAACTTCGATGCTGGAGGGGTAATAAACATTGGCTCATGTGTTTCCAATGCCCACATCTCTGGAGCAGCAATAAAAATAGCCAATATATTTGCCGCCCTTCCCTTGAGAGGCAACTACGAGGTCATGGCCGATTATGTCCTTAACAGGGTGGGCGCCTGCGGCGTAGCCTGGGGGGCAATGTCCCAGAAGGCGGCTTCCATTGGTACAGGGTTTAACAGGCTGGGTATTCCTGTTGTTTTGGGACCTCATTCCTCCAAGTATAGAAGGCTATTCCTCTCCAGGAAGGAAGAGGACGACTGGAAGGTTATGGATGCCAGAAAGAGGGAGATTGTGGATACTGTGGAGCCAGCACCTGAACACCTGGCCTACGTATGTGAGACTAAAGAGAAAGCTATGCCCATGATAGCCAAGCTTTGCATAAGAAGAAACGATACTCCCCAAGGAAGAGCGATAAAGCTGAACCACTATATTTCCCTGTACAGGAAATATATTGGAGCCGGCCTTCCTGAAGATATTCACCTCTTTGTCCGCAGGGATGCCGATATTCCACTGGTCTATAAGAAAGAAGTGCGAGCACACTTACAGGAAATTGGCTGGCAACCCAGGGAGCCCATTGGATTGCCTACCCTTATTGGCACCTATCCCACTAAGGTTCCTGTGGATGCAGTGATACACTAGTAACAGGGAAAACGGGTTAAAAGGAGGAGAAAATGAGTGCAGTAATACCACGCCACAGAGTAAATGTCTTAACGGGAATCAAATCGGCTAGGCTGATCGAGAACCCCGCGGAGTATGCCAATCTGATTAAGAAGGCCAAAAGGCCACTTCTTGTAGTTGGTCCTCTCTTGCTGGCATCTACGGCTGATGGCAAAATTCTTATGGAATATGCCTTGGATATCGCTAAGGCCTGCAATATTCCAATATGTGCGACGGCACAGACTAAGGGAAAGGTGGTGGAGCTTGGGGTGAAGCCAGATTCTGTCTATGATGTCGTGGAAATAGCGAACGCTCTTAAGGACCCCGACTGGAAGGGAGTTAGAAAAGAAGGTAACCATGACATGGTGATCCTCTTTGGCATAAGGAGCGACCTTGGAAACCAAAGCCTTTCTACACTCAAACACTTCGCACCTCATTTAAGGACTATGACGTTGTGTAAGCATTACTTCCCCCATGCCAATTACTCACTCCCTAATTTCAAGAAGGATGCGAAGTGGCTGGAGTTCTTAGAAAGCTTGATAGCCAATTTAAAGAAAGGAGGCTAAAGGAAAATGGAAGGCGAATTTCATGCAGATATAGGACCTCAGTATGAAGGTGAGGTGATAAGGAAGGAAGACCTATACATCGAGTTCGGTGGGCCAAAAGTAGCACATAAGTTTGAATTAGCAACAGTTAAAAGTCCTGATGAAATAGAGAATGAGAAAGTAGAGATTATCGGCCCGGACATAGGTAATTTGAAACCTTACGATGAAGAGAAAGGCGGTGGTAGCTATCCTATTGCCGTTCTGGTAGATGTTGCCGGGGGGGAATTGGACAAGGATGCCGAAGCAATCATCGAGAGAAGGATTCACATGTTCACTAACATGATTGAGGGTTGGTATCACATGAATCAAAGGCAGGATACATGGATGAGGATAAGTAAAGACTGCTATAAAAAGGGCTTTAATTCCCTGCGCGAATTGGGAGAAATTTATATCTTGCTCTTCACTTCAGAGATGTCAATCATCGAGAAAATCCAAGTCACTATTATCACCGATGAAAAAAAGATAGAGGAGCTTCTTTCCCACGCTTTGGAAGTTTATGCCGCCAGGGATGAGCGGGCAAGGACCTTAAATGATGAGGATGTGGATACTTTCTACGGCTGTGTTCTATGTCAGAGCTTCGCCCCAACCCATGTCTCTATCATAACTCCCAATAGAATTGCCAACTGTGGAGCGATAAACTGGTTTGACGGCAGAGCCGCTGCCAAGATTGACCCTGATGGACCCATATTTGCCATACCAAAGGGGGAGCTTATAGATGCTATAAAAGGTGAATATTCAGGAGCGAATACAGTTGAAGCTGAAAAGTCTCTGGGAACCTACGATAGAGTTTATCTCTATAGTGCATTTGAGCACCCCCATACATCTTGTGGCTGTTTCGAGGCAATTGTATATTACATTCCTGAAACGGATGCCTTTGGAGTAGTGCACAGAGATTTCAAGGGCGAAACTGTAATTGGGGAAACATTTTCCCACATGGCTGGTGACACTTCCGGAGGAAAACAAATAGAAGGAAGGTTAGGGACCGGGCTGGAGCAACTAAGGTCGCCCAAATTCATCCAGGCGGACGGTGGCCTGGCCAGGATAGTGTGGATGCCCAAGGAGTTAAAGGAAAGGTTTAAAGATGTCCTGGACGCCAAAGGACTCTACGATAAAATAGCCACAGCAGAAGACGTTAAAAACGTGGATGAGCTTCTAGCGTTCTTAGAAAAAGTGGGGCATCCTTGGCTAAAAGGGGAAGTAGAACTTCCAACATAAATACAAGAAGGAATTAAGAAAGGAAATTCATAATCCTATCTCAGTTTTAATTGAGGAGGTTTGTTATGCCAATTGCAGGTTCTCAGATTGTAAAGATGCTTCCCGGAAGGAGGCCGTGTAAGGACTGTGGCTTCCCTACTTGTTTTGCCTTTGCCATGAAGCTAGCATCAGGTGGAACTACTGTGGACAAATGCCCTTACCTTTCCGAGGAGACGAAAGCCAAGCTGCTGGATATTCTGGCACCGCCGATAAAGCTTGTTACCATAGGTTCTGAGGAGAACGCTGTCAAAATCGGGAACGAAGAAGTGATATACCGGCATGAGAAGACATTTGTCCATTCGCCAGGCATTGCCCTCCTTATCTCAGACAAGGAAGACAAAGCCAAAATCGAAGAGAAAATAAAGAAGATAAAGGAATTGCAGTTCCCCTGGGTTGGCGTAAATCTAGAGGCAGACCTCTTAGCACTTCATTTTGAATCGGGGGACAGGGATAAGTTTTTGGCTTTGGTGAAGAAAGTTTATGATTCAACAGACCTGGGTATGATCTTAATCTCAGAAGATATGGATGCCTTATTTGCGGCACGGGATATATGTGCGGATAGGC
>Ga0315543_1000087_pt1 | contig 109727 bp, 137 predicted proteins | sample SalMarSW160210MG_2_FD_203098 | JGI IMG/M metagenome (GOLD analysis project Ga0315543, IMG submission 203098) | Salt marsh sediment microbial communities from the Plum Island Ecosystem LTER, Massachusetts, United States - Salt Marsh Sediment SW1601-210 ...
CGCTTTGAACAATAATGCTGCTTCCGCTGGAATATCCGGTTCAACAGCAGGAGCGGGCAGCCTCGGTGTTCGTGGATATTCTGGGAACGCTACTGGCTATGGCGTCAAGGGAGACAATTCAGTGGGCGTGGGTATCCTTGCAGACGGCAACACCTATGACATTGAACTCGTACATGGCAAAATCACCTCCAGCGGAGCCGAAGTGAGGCCCAGTTTCAAGGGTAGTGATCTCGCACTCTCCTTCGATTTGCCCCACAATCTGCCATACCACGGCGATGTGGACAGCGGGCTTGCACCAGCCGACGATGATCTGCTGTATTACGATATAGGTGATGGTGAATGGAAGTCAATTGACTTCGCCACCTATGCTGCCGGTCAAGGACTCATGCGCTTGCTGGGGTACGACTACGATGCTACGCAATATTTTGGTGGTGCAGGCGGCTATAACATGGTTATCACGACTTGTTCAGTTACTGTTCCAGCGAATGCAGCTCCGAACGGTGTTATGATCGAGTCCCAAGCGGAACTCGTTGGCGCCAGTCTTGGTCCGTCAATCGTTGTAATCGACATAGATGGTACCAAATACAATATGGGACATAATGAAGGAGACACTATGCTAGCGTCTTCCTTCTTGCCGTTTGATCTGGGAGACGGTTGGACACCGGCTGTTCAGCATGTACTCACTATTTACTTCAGCGGTTATAGCAATACCGGTTCTTATGGTGCCCATTTCCGCTTGGTGGTTAAGTCACTATAATAATATAAAAACGGAGGAATCAAATGGATATTACCGAGTTTGAAGAAGTTGAAAGAAAAAAAAAGATGGAAGGTAAACCGCTCCCGATTCCGGATCTCGACATAGAAGATTTTGAGATTCCCGATGTCGAAGAGACCGAAGTTCCCGACGAGTCCGGCGGGGCGCAGCGGGTGGCCTTCGTAGGTTCGGGTCAAGGTGGGTGTCGGATTGCTAAGGTATTTCACGACATCGGATACAGGAAGGCAATCGCGCTCAATACGGCGGAGCACGATCTCGAACCCCTCGACATGCCGGTGGGACAGAAATACCTGATGGAGAGCGGAGAGGTCGGCGGTGCCGGTAAAGATATGCGGAAGGGTGAGCGTGCTGCCGATGAGCATAGGAGCGAGATATTCCGTCTGATGTGCAGAGTCTTCGGCGAGACCGTCGATCATGTGCTTGTGACTATCGGCGGCGGTGGCGGAACCGGAGGCGGTTCGGTCGTTCCGCTGCTCGGATGTGCCGCGAGATTCGCCGACTACAGGATCAGGGACGCCGTCGGAAACAAGCCGCCGAGGGGAGAGCGCGTGGGCGTGATAGTGACGTTGCCGAAACGTGGTGAGGCGAACAGCCCTTCCGTGGCGAGCAACGCGAAGGAAGTCGTCCGGAAACTGTACGAACTCGCGAGCGCCGTTACCATCAGTCCGCTCATCATCATCGACAACGACAAGATCGACAGGCTGTACGGCGCGAAGCTCTCAGGGGCGAGCTACTGGGAATCTGTGAACGCGAACATCGCCGGTCTGTTCCACGTCTTCAACGCACTCGCCAACCAGAGGAGCGATTTCACGGCTCTCGATCCCGCCGACTACGCTTCGATTCTGAGATGTGGCGGCTGCTGTATACTGGGCGTCACGAAGGTTTCCGAGATAAGTGAAGACGGAATTGCGAAGGCGATCAAAGGAAACCTGTCGAAGACACTGCTCGCGAGCGGCTTCAATCTGAAGACCGCAAAGAAGGCGGGCGTCGCCGCCGTCTGCGGATCGAAGATCATGGATACGCCCGGTTTGATGCGGATGCTCGACAGGGGTTTCGACATGGTATCCGAACTGACCGCCAACAACGCCGATGTCCACCGTGGAATTTATCTCGACGACAAGGAGACGTTGAGAGTCTACACCATCGTCAGCGGACTTGAATTGTGCGAGGGACGGATAGACGAGATCGGTTCATAGTAGGTTTTTGGTATTGACGAACCGCAACCCTTTTATTTGACGGTCGATCATAATTTTTTGTTGACGTTTGACAACCCAATCGAGAAAAATCCTTTTAATTACAAGGAAAATTAAATTTTAGATTTGTATTTACATTTGTCATTACATCTTATATAATATAATCAAATTGAATTTTGACAAAAGCCCGAAGGGGCGAGGCGGAGTGGATCAGGAGCGACGTGGCGAAGCGAACGTTCCCAAGCAGAAAAACTCCAACCAGAGTTGACAACCGTGAACGAGTTCTTATTTATGTTATGGACGATGTGTGATCGGGACGGTCACATGAGAGGGAACGGTTCGGCGGTACTTCACAGGATGAGGTTATGTCGAGGTCGGCAGGGTTGTGAGACGCGAATAATCGCACGTCGCATGATGCTCACGAGGCATCGGCGCTTTCAAGGAAAAGCGGAACCAGTTCACTCGGTGGGTTATCGCCGGAGTTAGTGAAACGCCAGACGTAACAGAGTTTCTCCTTCAAGCTATACAAGTCAACGCGAGTCGGGCAAGCATGGTAGATTCGTGTCGATGATCGCTCGCACCTGCGAGTAACCCATGTTGTGACAAAGATCACAGGGCGAAAGCCACGCGCCGAGCGTGTTCCTTTTAGCCAGGACGGCGACGGGGAACGGGTGAGGTAGTTTATAATTTAAAAGATTATAAACGTGCGCGGAACGGCTATTGCGGCGAGGTAAAAGCGATTCTAAATCGTTTCCAGTGCGTAAGCGAAAGTTAAGTAGCAAGGCCGAGCAGTCGGCGTGACTAAAATCTATCAGCGTTTCGGGTAGCACATAGATGTGAGGTTTCGGCCCGTCCGGGATATTCTTCAACTCCCTCGTGATAATAATTCGCGTTGATAGGTGCGGAGGTCGCGGATGTTGTAGCGTCGCGTGTGGTGGCGCGGTGTGATGTGCGAAACGATACGAGCGACTATAGGGATTAGGTAGGCGTCGAGGCTGATGAGTAGCGAGAGACAGGGAAGTGCATAGCACAAAATCGCCAGCGCAATGACAATAAGCCGCATGGCAAGATTCCCGTTGCGCGAAAACAGTAGTAGAGTGCCGAGGTAAATCCCAACATAAAATTTATGTGATCCTATACCCTGCATCGAGAAAAAGTATATTTTCTTAATCTTGGTGCAGTCATAGATTACATAAAAAAGTTTTGCATAATAATCTTTTAAAAGATTAATATAGAGATATGTTATTTAAATTATTTATATTAATACGCGTACACGCGCGAAAAGGAGCGTGAGGAATTTGGCAAAATTAACCAATAAGCAATCAACAGAGCTTTTTACAATTCATAATTACCTGAAACAAGCAATAGAATTTATTAAGTCGGATAAAACATTTGTGTGCCGGAAGTCAGACGGCGGTACGACTATTGAATATAAGAATGGTGATAAATTTCTACGGCCGATGAATAAAGACATCGGAAGCAAATTACAATACTTTGAGCATGCGTTAAGCGGAATTGAAAGATTTATAGAAAAGTATGAAAAATAAAAACGGGAGGTCACAGCATGACAACGATAAGCGAAGACCAACTGGTAACTGAAGCAGTCAAATTGCTCAGGAAGTACAACAGACAGAAGTTGGAATCGAGCGACGGCATGGCGACGGAGATGCCGCTCGCGGGAATCATCGTGGTGGAAGGCACAGCGCAGTTCAAGGGCCGGAGCAAAATCTTCTGGACGGCGATTTTCAGCCGCGACGGTTCGGAGATGTTGTTCCTCGGGTACAGCAGTTCGTTCCACGAGGCGCACAGGATGGTCAATCAGTGGAGAACGGGGTACTGGCAGAAACAGTTTAAGGAGGACGCGGCATAGCTTTATAGTTTCCCGGCGTCACTGCCGTGCGCGGGATAATTTGAAAAGAATGGAGGTGAGAATATATGAAAAAATCATGGACGGTTGATGATGTACTGGCGCTGAATCCGTGTCAGCCCGATTATAGTCGTGAGAATCTTGAAAAGATTTTCAAGGGCAAGAAGCGCATTACGTTTTTACAGGTTCTTAATCTCAATATCCCGATTGATGATATTATATGGTTCTGTGTGCGCGTAATGAATGAGAAGCAATGGCGTATATTCGGCGGTCTGTGCGCGTTTTCAGTACTGGATATTTTCGAGTTGCAACCGAATGATACGCGAGTACGGGAATGTATCGCGGTCGTACTTTCCGAGAATCCAACTCCAAAACAATTGGTTGCGTCGAGGGCTGCGTCGAGGGCTGCGGCGTGGGATGCGGCGTGGGCTGCGTTGAGGGATGCGTCGAGGGATGCGTCGAGGGCTGCGGCGTGGGCTGCGTTGAGGGCTGCGTCGAGGGCTGCGGCGAGGGCTGCGTCGAGGGCTGCGTCGAGGGATGCGTCGAGGGATGCGGCGTGGGATGTGGCGTGGGTTGCGTCGAGGGCTGCGGCGTGGGCTGCGTTGAGGGATGCGTCGAGGGATGCGGCGTGGTTATCAGAACGCGAATTACAGTTAATCTTTTTGTGGGAAGCGTGGAACGTCTAATTCTCTTGACCACGGCGGCTTTCGGGCCGTCATGGTGAGCGGAATTGAAAGGAGCGATCAAATGACACCGATTGATCGAATTAAGAAGGCTATCGAGGAATGGAAATTGTTATCTGTTGGAGATAATAAAATTGCCAAATTGAGCAGAATTAAATTAGAGACATATAACCATGTCTTAAAGATCATCGAGGAGCCATACAATGAATTGCTGGAAGCGGCGAAAGACATCGCGGATCACGGCATACCAAATCAGGCAGACGACATCATTTGCCCGTACTGCGGCGCATACGACGGCTGCGACGACGGCTGCGAGTGGCAACAACTCAAAGCCGCGATTGCCCGCGCGAAAGGGGAGAAGAAATGAAAGCGAGCAGAAGATCAAGAATGAAATGCCCGAATTGCGGAACGAATAATCTGGTTTACTCTGAGAACCATCAGATTACTTACGACCGTAAAATATTCACGGACGGAACTATTGACAAAAAAAGAAGGATAGGATTAACAAATTATATTTATACGTTCGTCCAATGTCTTTTGTGCGGAAAAGAATTTGAATTAGACGAAATTGGAATAGGGAAGTAGTATTTAAATAATTAAGAAGTCACACTATGAACCGAATCTAGCTTAACCGCCGACCTGAATTACCGGCTTGGTTCAGGACGTTTGTAAAAATATAAAAAAAGGAAATGACATGAAACGACACCTGCAAAAGTTCCAATATGTCAGTCCGAGGCTGGCGAGGCAACTGTGTGGTGTTACGGATCAGCTCATTCGTGTAATCGGCAATATCTACAGCGCGTCGGCTTCGCGTCGTCCAGTAGTCAGGGAATTTCCAGCGCAGGAAGTCAACTGCGATATATGCGAGTTGAAGGAGCGGTTGAGGAAACTCATCATGTGTATTCCACGCGGTACGATCCTACAGCTCAGGGACGGTACGGAAGCGGTCCTCAAAAGACCTGACGGATTTATGCTCGTCCTCGAGAGCGACGGGATAGAATTCAGGGTGTTCGTTACCCAGGTGGATTTCTAAATCTTTAATTAATGCAATCCCGCAGTAATTAAGCTGGAGGTGAAAAGTTGAAAGCAGTCCGCCGAGTTATTCAGCGTGCGAATAAACGCGAGAAGGAAGAACGAAACGGCGATAAAAAAAGACGATACGCGGCTTATCTGCTGGTGAAACACAAGTCGCAAATCTTATGTTCCAAGTGCAGTTCAATTTACTATGACGCCGATGGTCTCCTATACGAGAGAAGAATATATCACAATGTAGCCGAGCAGTGTCGGTGTTTCGGACGGATGCTTCCCACCGACCTGCATCTCGAAGGGCCACTTCCGAGATGGTGGCTGGAAGAACTGAAAAAGCAGCGGCAGGAGGGAAGAAGGAATCTGCGCGGATCGCAGCCACCGAATCTTCTCAATGGTTATTATGACCCGTCCGCGCCTGTTATTCCATAAGAGAAAGGAGTTGATGAGTTATCAACAGCGAAACGAAACTTAATAATGTTTTGCAGTTGCGAATCTGTCGGAGACAGATCGACAGGGTAGATTCTGTTACCGGCCTTCGTGAGAGGTCACGTTTCATCCGCGAGGCCATAGATGAGAAACTCGCGAGAACAGGAGAAAAGAAGGGAGATGCTGATGTCTCTACCGAAGAGCGTGGCGAAGATAGTAAAGAAGTTCAGTGAGGTGGAGCGACAATTGCGGCCGCGACTGATCGAACGGCATGACTCGCTTCACGGTGTTCTGCTCAGTCTGGTTGCGGAACAGCACGCGCTTCTTATTGGTCCTCCAGGATGTGCAAAGTCGATGCTGACCGAGGAGGTGTGTGATCGGATCAAGGGTATTTCCTATTTCGAGCGGCTGCTGACGAAACACAGTACGCCGGAGGAGCTGTTCGGGCCGCCGTCGCTGAAGCTGCTGAAGATGGACAGATTCGAGCGCGTGCTGACGGGCATGATGCCGAGCGCTCACGTGGCGCGCATAGATGAGATATGGAAGGGGAATTCATCGATACTCAATTCGCTGCTGTCACTAATCAACGAGCGGGTGTTCTACAACGGCACGGCTGGCGTGTTCTCGTCGCCGCTCATCTCGATCTTCGGCACGTCGAACGAGATGCCGGAGGACGACAGCCTGAGCGCGCTGTACGACCGCTTCATGCTGCGGTACATAGTTGACTACGTGGGCGAGGATAGCTCGTTCAAACAGGTGTTGACGTTCAACGGTACGGCCCCGCGTAAAGGGCGCGCCTTAATCACGCTGGATGACCTCGTGACGCTTCACGAGTTCAGAGCGGGGTCGGTTAATATCGGTGATGATATTATCGACATGATCGCTCAGATGCGTACCGAGTTGCGGCGTGAAGGGATAGTTGTATCAGATCGCCGCTGGCGCACGTCGCTAGATGTTATTAAATCAGAAACGTTACTCTGCGGCCGGAACGACGTCCGGCAGGACGATCTCAACATCATGGCGGACGTGTTGTGGAACAAGCCTGACGAGCGTAAGACTGTCGCCGGTGTCATACTTCAGATTTCAAACCCGTCGCTGAAGCGCGCGCTCGAACTGAAGGACGCCGCCGCAGATGTATATTCGCAAGCATTGCTTGCGAGTGAAGATGAAAAGGATGGGTACGGTATCGAGGCCAACAAGAAGCTGAAGAAGTTTCACGAGGAGTTGGAAAAACTGTCGAAGACGAACAAGAGCGGAAAGGTCGGGAAAGTGCGGGATCAAATCAAGCGTCAGCAGAACGAGGTGCTCAAACATTGTCTCGGACTCGAGATCGACAGTCTGGACGATTCGGACGAGGTCGATGACGAAGTCGAATTTGTGGACGTAGAAGATGAGCTTGAGGAAGTGTGAGATGAAACAAAAATTAAATACGGTAAAGAATGATGCTTGGGATTTGATGACCTACGACGGCATAGCGACCGCCTCGCCCAAGCTGCAGGAGGTAACGGACAGCGGACAGGAGATGTCCCACATGTTCCCGCGCCTCATGGAAGACCTGTTCTCGTCGTACTTCAAGTTCCATCCCACGGTTCACGAGCAGGTTCCGTCGGAGATCGAATTCAACAAGAGCCTCGTGGAAGAGACCATGACGACGCGCGAGTATCAGGACTTGCGGCTGGCGACGATGCTGGACGAGTTCAATTCCGCGATAGCCGTGGCCGCCGCCGGTCAGAAGCTGCTCGAGAAGGTACAAGAATCGAGCGAGTTGACCGGAGCCATGCAGGATGCCAATAAACTCCTCGACGCGAAAGCGCGCGAGGAACATCTCTCCTCCGACCTCGAATCCATTGACGATCTGCTGAGACGGAAATTAAAGAAGAAGGTTAAACAGCGCTTACAGAAGAAACGTGACCAATGTGCGCTCGATCTTAACCACGCGCAGAGCATGGCCGTAGATGCTGAAAAGAAAGCGGCTCAGAGCGTTGGCAGTACCAAAGACCTTCAGCGTCGTGCCATGCGTTGCGCTATGGAATCGGCGACAAATGAAGTGGAGGAAATAAGTCAGGCATGTTCCGCGTGGGGCAGCGAGCCGGGAGCGATCACGAAGATACCGCTCGCCGAGCGCGCTAAGCTCGCGAAACGTCTGGAGGAGTCGAGCGTCCTGAAGAAGATAGCGAAGCTGGCGGGCCGGATCAAGAACGTCGCGTTCCGTCAGCAGCAGACGCGGGTCCGGCGCGGCGCATCCGAAGTCAAGTCGATCACGATGGGCGACGATCTCGCGCGGGTGCTGCCGAGCGAACTGGTGTTGTTGACCGATGAGGATTTAGAATGGGTATTCCTGAAAAAATATATCGAGAAGCAACTACTCACATACGAACTCGAATCAAAAGAGTCGCTCGGTCGTGGGCCGATAGTGGTCTGCATCGACACGTCCGGCTCCATGCGGTACTCGGATCGCGAGTATTGGGCGAAGGCGGTCGGACTCGCGCTGTCGAGCGTCGCCCTCAGAGAGAAGCGATCCTTCGCGCTCGTGTTCTTCAGCAGTGCGGGGCAATATGAGTCGTTCGAGTTTCCGAAGGGCGAGCGCGCCGAGGGGCTGATGGACGCCATGGAAACGTTCTTCAACGGTGGTACAGACTTCGAGACGCCGCTACAGGTCGCGCTCGGGATAATTGAGGAATCTGAATATAAGCGTGCGGATATAATTTTTATTACAGACGACGAGTGTGACGTGAGTGATGGGTTTAACGAGCGATTCCTTGACATTAAAAGGGCGAAGGAGTTCCGCACGTTCGGGATACCAGTGGAAAAAGAAACAGAGACGCTCGATAAATTCTGCGATAAGGTTTTCCCTTTGTATGATATGGCGGACGATGTGGGTACTCTCAACAAAGTTTTCAGCTTGGATTTTTCATAAGTTTAATTACTGCAATCCCGCAGTAATTAAGGAAATGAAGAGGTATGAAAAATGGATCGGTTTAGTTTCACTGCAGACGCGAAAAGTTTTTTAGCCTCCGTGGAGGCGGTCGGTTTGGCAGTTGATGCCAGGAGTCATATCGAGGTGCTCAGAAATATTCTGATCGACTTCGATGATGACGGATTTCTCCGCCTGATGGGTACGGATCATCGTGTTTTTATCAGGAAGTGTATTCCAGAAATTGAAGTCGATGGCAGTAGGTTCGGCATCACCGTACCGCTGACTATTTTGAAGAACGCGCTCAAGGGTAAGAAAGGTGAGGTAGAGATCGAGGCCACCAGAGACGATGATTCGCTTTCATTCAGAATAGGTAACTTTACTTTCAGGGGCAGCGACAGTGTGATCGACGCCGAGGATTTTCCGCCGTTTCCTGTGATAGACCCCGAGAAGAAGAGTGAGAACCTCGGATTCGCGATAGATAAGAAAACTCTTGAAGCTGCGCTCAGTCGCGTGGTCAAAGCTACGGACGTGAATGACGCCCGGCAGTTTGCGAACGGAGTGCTGTTCAGTAAGAACGCTTTTGTCGCCACAGATGGTCACAGGCTGGCAATCGTGACGCCTTTCGATCCCCCGATACCCGAAGGATTCGATACGATAGTAGCTACCGAGACGATCAGCAAACTGCTGCGCGTGCTGAAGAAGAGCCGAGAGGATGAGGTGTATGTGGTCAAGGCCGCGAATTCGACGGGTTCATTCAGGATAAATTTCTACTTCGATGATTACGAGATTATCAGCGGGGTGATTGATGTGGAGTACCCGAAGTACGGGAGAGCTAATCCTGATTACTACACGTCGGATGCGTGGTTTATAACGTTCGACCGTGAAGAAATGATCTCGGCAATTAAAGAAGCTATCCCGTTCGCCGACAGAGGAAAGAACAATGCGCGGCGACCGGAAATTGAAATGAGTTTTACTTTTAATAAGTACTCCAAGAAAATCAAAATTGAAACATCGAGAGAAGGAAGTGGCAGCTACGCGGAAGACGTCGGCGCGGACTACGAAGGAAAGATAAAAAAACAGAAAGGTCCGCTTCGTGTTTTATTCAACGCTCTTTATATCCGCGATATGCTCGATCTATCGAAGGAGTGCAGGATGGTGATATGGCAGATTCAGGAGAAGGGAACGCCGCTTAAGATGGTCGTTCAGTATGGCGACATCGAGGAGACTCACATACTGATGCCGATCCCATCTTAATTAGTACAAAACTATAGTAATTAAGGAAAGGAGAAATCAACGTGGTGACTCAGTTAGAGAAATTACAGAAGAAGATCGGCAGCCATCCGCTGCTGGGAGCGATGGTCTACTGGTCGTTTAGCGACGTGGATATTCCAGCGCAGGAGCTACAAGACGCCTTCGAGGAACACGGCATCGAGTACAGGCTGCCGAACGTGACCGGTCGGCGCGCATTAACGAAAGCCTTAACCATACTGAAAAAAGCGCAGAAAGAAAAGATGATAGAGAAGATTCTCGAAGACGAGGATCAGGTAGTGTATGCCGTTCTCGACAAGGAAGTGGATAGAGACAGGATGGAACTCGAAGTTGAGAACCTCAACGCCGTCATCTTCAACAAGGCGACGCAGGATTTGGAGTTCAAGTTCAGCGGCGATGCAGTTTCGGAGCAGGTCAAGGAACTTTTCCAGGAGCTTCAGGGAACCTACAATGCCGAAGACATGAGGCGGCTGGTCAAGAGGTATGTAACAAAACTCGGCTGCATCATGCTGCGAGAGCGCGGCGGTGTTTACTTCGTTCCAGTCACCCAGTTGAAAGAGGTCGAGCGACTGAGCAAGATGGTGGACGCCACGTTCAGGGATTCGCACGTCTCGTTCCTCGGCATTGTCGATACCGAACGTACACAGCAGACGGTTGGGCGAGACTTCAAGCGCGAGATGTTGGCCGACGTGGAGACGGCGGCACAGGAGCTCGTGAATCTCCTCGATACAAATGAGGAAGTCCGGGCGTCAACGCTGCAAGTGCGGCTTGACAGATATAGATTTATGCACGACAAGATAGAAGTGTATTCAGAACTGCTCCGCACCGATGCGAAGAAAATAGATACGAGGGTTCGGAAGATGGAAAAAGTAGTAGCGGAACTGATGATTTAAAAAAAAATCGGAATTGCGCACATGTTAAAGCATAATAAAGAGAGAGGTGTAAAATTATGTATTATAATAATCCTGAATATTGTACTATAGTTTTAAAATGTAATAAATGTGGTCAAACCGTAAGTATAAACACAGGTACAACTTATATAATGCCACATTGTTGTTCTTGTGGTGGAATATTTATTAGTAAAGAAAAAAGGATTGAGAAGGATCACATAAGAAAATAATTAGCAAAAAAGTAAAATAAGATGCCAGTATATAATTAGGAAGCAGTGCAGGTCGCATTTGATAAGTCTGTAATCTGTTTAATAATAAATATTCGTTTAAATAGCGTAATAATTATGTGTGAAAATTTGCGAAGTTATATGCATAATTCCGAACTGTTAAAATAACGGCAGGATTTCTCACATGGATTCCCGCCGACTCCAAATTAATATTATCACAGGAAGGGGGGTGAAAGTCATTGATTACCTTTAGTCAGGAAGAGAAGCGTGACGGCGGTGCGGTACGAAAAGTCATTGTCGTTAATGAGCATGATCGGCGTGAGGGCGTATTTTATCTCGACATCCGCACACAGTACAAGCCGCCTGACGGTGACGAGTTTTTATACACGAAGAAGGGCGTTCGGGTTGACGGTTCGCTCGAAGGCGTCGCCAACTTCGTAGGCATGATAGTCGCCGAAGCCGCCGATGTACACGGCGAGACCGCCGAGGATGTGCTCGATGCGGTCGGGCGATCCATCGCCGCCAATGCCGGGCCGAAGGAGAAGCCGAAGACAAAGAAGAAGAAAAAAGTCGCGAAGAAGAAGGGGAAGAAGTAACTTCGCGCGCAGATTGAAAGGAGATTCATATTATGGCTAAACAGCCGAAGGGGAAGGAGCACCCGAAGCTCGGGTCCATCAGGATGGTAGATCCCGGTGAACTTCAGCCGCACAAGCTTAACAAGAAGTTTTTCTCGAGGATGGACGACATCACGTTCAACAGACTCAAGGCCGACATCAAGCAGAACGGCGTCAGGAATCCCATCATCATCACGGCAGACAGTGAGATCGTGGCTGGCTCGGAGCGCGTCCGCGCCGCGAAGCAGCTCAAGATCGAGACCGTTCCCATCACGGTCAGGAAATTCAAGGATGAAGCGGAGATCGCTGCCGCTGTCATCAGTGATAACGTCCTCCGCCGTCACCTGACGAAGACCGAGATTGCCAAGGCCGGAAAGGAACTCGAGGAGATGGTTCGCACGTCCGGCGAAGTCGAACCGCCCGGGAGGAAGAAGGGCGCAAAGGTCGAGAAGATTGAGAAGGGCAAGAAGAAAAAGAAAAAGAAGTCGTCTGGAGCGAAGTATGTCAAGACTGGCAAGACGGCTGCCGAGAAGGCCGCTTCTGCAATGGGCATATCGGCCTCGCAGTACCATCAGGTGAAGCGCGCCGTCAAGGTCCCGCCGGAAGTTCTGAAGCGCCTCGACGCTGAGGAAATTTCGCTCGATCTGGCCGAGCAGATCGCGGCTCTACCAAACAGTGCGAAGAAGGAAGCGGCGGGCATCTGCAAGGAGGAGAGCTTGAAGGGCGCGGACCTGAAGAAGGAGTTGAAGTCACTCATCAAAAAACAGACACCTACCGACGACAAGAACCGCAAGGCGGTCAAGCGCGCGGTCGCACAGGCTGACAGACTGCTTGCGGTTGTAGACGAAGACCTCGCGCCGATCTGGGCCGACCTGTCGAAAGCGCAGCAGACCGAGTTCAGGACAATACTCAACATGGTCATCCAGCGCGTTCGGACGATGAAGGAGGCGGTGGAGGGTGCCGAATCTTCAGGAAAGAAGAGGAAAAAGAAGGTCAAAAAGTAACACAGTGGTTCGACTTCAGCGCGTAGACGATTATGTCAACATTGTTTCGACGTTTGACAGGAAGGTGATAACACAGGTTAAAAAAGTTTCTGGACGCGAATGGCGGGGGCAGGATAAAGTATGGCGTGTGCCTGTTGAATCATTTAAGGAACTCGTCTATTACCTGCGCGATTTCAAGCGCGAGCTCGCTCCCGACTTGCTGTCATCCTTTTTGTATATTTCAGAGCGGTATTCTTACCAGGTGCGTTTGCATTCACTCAGGAAGTCAGTCCGCGAGAGGCTGCAGCGACAGTACGGTGTGGATGAGTTTGGGATATGTGACCCCGGCGAGGCGCTCGAAGCGGTCAAGGACGATTCGATTCTCTGTCACGATCAGCGTCTCATTATGGATTTCGTGAAGCTGACGAAGCGGCTCAGCGGGAAGGTTCCCGACGCCAGCGGTATCATCAGAGGAAAGAGCGGCGTCATCACGGGGAGGGACGGTCAGCCGTTTGAAACTAGGAAGCTCATCCTCCGACCTTACCAGTACAAGCCGATAAATATCATGCTCGGATTCAAGCGCGTGATCGTTGGCGACGAACAAGGACTGGGTAAAAGTCCGATGGCGGTCTACGCTGCTGCTCGCTTATTCAAGATGAAGCGCATCAAGAAGGTACTTGTAGTTTGTATGTCCGGCAAGAAGTACGACTGGGAGGACGAGTTCAGAAAGTTCACTCATTTGCCGGTCACGGTTGTAGACGGTTTGAAGCTGAAGCGGGCTGAACAATGGGCGACGGCTGATTCTATTGTCGTAGCCAACTATGAGCAGATCGCTGTCGATCTGAGTGAGATTATCACGCGCTACTGGGACGTCGTGATCGTTGACGAAGTTACCAAGATCAAGTCATGGAAGTCACAGCGCACAAAGGCCTTCCGTAAGATCGAATCCGAGTACATGTGGATGCTCTCCGGTACGATCATAGAGAATGATCTCCGCGAGCTGCACAATCTGGTTTCGATTTTGCAGCCCGACAGGTGGGAGATATTTCCCATTTTCGCTGAGCGGTATATGAAGTTGGACCAGTGGGGGCGCGTTCTCGACTACAAGAATACCGATGAGATACGCGCTCGGGTTCAGGGACTTATAGTGCGACGGCTGCGGGACGACGCCGAAGTCGTCAAAGGTGGGTTGGACAGACCAGTCACGTTTCACGAGTCCAATCCCAAGATCAGATTGTGTCCTGCTACCCAAAAGATTTATGATGCCATCGAGAGCGACATGAAGGAGACGGCTCTTACCGTGAGACATCTAAGCCGCGATTGCGCCATTTTGGGGAGGGGGCTGGATGAGCTGGATGCACAGCTGCTCGATGCCGGAGATGAGGTCGTGCGGCAGAAACTGAGTCGCCGTCGCTCTGTGATGGCAAAGCGGTTGAAGGGTTTCAAGAAGGACAAGCAGAAACTACAGAGCGTAGTCATATCGCTGTTTACGCTGCTGCGGCAGGTGAGCGATTCCCCTTTTCTGTTAACGGATTCGGACACCAAGCGCGCGAAGAAGTACGCAGAGCGATTCGATTTCGAACTTGCGGTGGCACATTCGGGAAAACTTCACAAGCTAATTGACCTGCTTGAGAACGAAATTCCACAGTCGTCCAAGGTGCTCGTCTTCACGTGCTTCGAGCGTATGCAGCGCTGGATCAATCTCATGCTGAGAACCAAAGGTATCAGCCACATGATAGTTAATGGTTCACACAGTGCATACAGTAAGAGCGCGCGAATTAAAGCGTTTAAGCGTCGCAAGTCGATCAGAGTTCTCGTCGCTACGGATTGTATCTCTTACGGGCAGAATCTTCAGGAAGTTCAGTACGTGGTAAATTTTGATCTGCCCTTTAATCCGGCCGTGCTATCTCAGCGCAACATGAGGCCAGATCGCGGCATCGAGACCATACATGATGACATCTTCATAATCAATCTGATTTCGGATACGTCACTGGAACGTCGCATTCTCGATGTACTACGCCCCAAGGTCGATCTGTCGAAGCAATTATTGGCAGAGAGGAAGCGGCAGAGTTTCGGATTCAGAGGGGTAGTCAAATTGCTTGAAATTTAACTACTACAAAATTGTAGTAATTAAAGAAGGGAGGTGAAAGTACCATTGTCAAGGGTAGACAAGAAGTGGGTCGTCGAGGAGTATTTGGGACTTGAACGCCTGAAGACTGAAGTCGGGATCCGGAAGGAACGTCTCGATAAGGCGATTGAGAAACTCGCGGATAAACTCGATGGCATGACCCCATCGAACCAGACGAGGAAGTTCGATGTTGTCCACACGGGTAATACGTTTCGGTTCTCGAAGGTGACTAAGCCGCTTACGATTGCGCTGCCGGGCGTGGTCGAGGAAGTAGTTTTAGAGATGCGGAACAAGGGCAAGAAGATCAAATCTACCTTCCTGAAAACGCGCTCAGCGTCCGTTGACACGGTCGCACTTGCATCCGCGTGGGGTTCATTATCCCCTGACGTGCGAAAAGCTCTTAAATCTTATGTCAAGGTGGAATCCTGCTACGACGTGGGGAAGATCAACAACGCATTCCTCGAGGGCATTATTACCAAGGAGCAGCTTGAGTCCATGACTCAGGAAGATGTATCGTACTACATCAAGGTTTCCAAACTCAAACAGAAAGGAAAGAAACGCTAATGGCGAAGAAGAAGAAAATCAAGAAGGAAGAAACTAAAGGCGCTGGTGTCACCGTTAAGAAGAGCGATCAGGGTGTGACCGGCGGAAAGGCCGGAGCCAGCGTCGAGTTCAAGATTAACCTCGGCGACTACGAGAACACCAGGCAGACCATCTGGACGGAACTGCCGACTGGCTTCACCCAGGATGATCTCGACGCCTCCCTCAAGGACGCGGACAGAATCCTCGATGGGCTCAACGAACGCATCACCGAATTCTTGGATCGCAGCGGGTATGCGGTAGGTCGGCACCCGGATGCAGACGGAGATAAGGATGAGGAGATCGAGGAGGAGGACAACGAGAAAGACGAAGAGGAAAAAGAGGAAGACGAAGAAGAGGGAGAGGACGAGAAGGACGAGGAAGAGGAGGAAGGGGAAGGCGAAGACCCCGCCGCTGAAGTCCGGGGCATGGACGCCGAGGAGCTGAACAAGGAATATAAAGGTTCCGAGATCAGGCCGATTGCTAAAGCGTGCGGCATCGAGACGAAGAACGTTAACAAGGAAGGTCTCATCACGGCCCTGCTGGAATACATGGAAGAGAATCCTGCTGACGAGGAAGAGGATGATGACGGCGAGGATGAAGCCGAGGACTGCGTGGCCTGCGAGGGCACCGGCAAGGACTCGAAGGGCAAGAAGTGTCCGATCTGCAAAGGCACTGGCAAGAAGCCCGCGTCCGATGATGAGGAAGAAGAGGATGAAGAAGAAGAGGAGGAGGAAGGCGAAGATGATGAGGAGGAGAAGGATGAGTTCGACGGCATGACGCGAAAGCAACTGCTGAAGCACAACAAGGAGAACGAGCTCGGCATCAAAAGCACTAAGAAGCTGAGCGACGATGAACTCCGCGACGCCATCAGGGAAGCCGCTTCCGACGAAGAAGAAGAGGACGACGAGGACGAACGCCGGAAGGAACTCGAAGGTATGAAGATCGCCGAGGTCAAGAAGATCGCCGTCGAACACGACATCAAGACGAAGGCCGGTGGCAAGAGCAAAAAGACCGCCGACCTGATCGAAGAGATTCTCGAAGAAGAATTCGAGGAGGATGACGACGGCGACAGCGGCGGCGAGGACGACATGGTAGAAGTATGAACCGAGGGAAGAAAAGCACTTCCGGGAGCCTCGAGAGCCGAGCGATATGCACCGCGATAAGGATTAAGAAGGTGGGGCACCTGACTTCTCGCCTCTCCGAGGAACACTTTACCGGTACCAACCGAAAAGTTTTTCGGTACTTGAGGGAGCACTGGGGCCGCCACAGGGCGGCTCCCTCTCTCAGGTTCGTCAGCGAGAAGTTCCCGACGTTCAATGCTTCACCGAAAGGCGACGGCAAGGACTTCGAGTTCATTATAGATGAGCTGATAGAGCGCTCGTCAGCCGCCGCCGTGGCCGAGATGCTGAGGGAGAGCGCCAAGCGGCTGACGGACGAGAAGCAGGTCAGCAGTCCCGCCGAGGTCATGGATGAGCTAGAGCGTTCCATACGAACGGCCCGCGCCATGGTGTTCAGCAGCGACGTGTTCAAGATGCGCGAACGCGCTGCTGATTTCCTAGCCAGAGATTACGAGATGATTCTCGAGCGCGACGGTATGCTCGGCATACCAGTCGGCATTGAAGCGCTGGACAAGAGTCTGCACGGTTTTAAGGACGGCGAGCTGATCTCCATTCTGGGCTTCGCCGGTGAGGGCAAGACGTACCTCAGCCTGTTGATCGCCGGTCTGCTGTGGAAGCAGGGAACCAGCGTCTCGATATTCTCGCTCGAGATGGATTCGGAGACCATCGCGCGCCGCCTCTACGCGGTCATCGCCGGAATATCAATCGAGGATTACCTTTCGGGAGTCCTCGAGGACGATGAGATAGACCGCATGGAGACATTGGCGAAGGAGGTCGAGAAGTGGAAGTCGGAACTAATCATTGACGATGAACCGATTCTCTCAGTTTCCATGCTGAAGTCGAAATTACTGGAATACAAGACCGACGTAGCAATTATCGACTACCTCGGCCTCATACAGGGACAGTCTTCTTTCCGCGATAAGAACCAGAAATACGATGAACTTATCAAAGGTGTGAAGCTCACGGCTCGGGAATTGAAAATGCCCATCATCGCAAATTCTCAGGCAACCAAAGATGCCGGAGATTCGAGGATACCGCCGAAGCTGAGTCAGGTAGCCGGTGGTATGCCGCTGTCGAAGGCGGCCGACGTTATTCTCGCCTTTTGTCGTACCGGCTCCAACTACACGATAGCGGTCAGAAAGAATCGGAATGCAGTCACGCTTCCGGTCATCAAGCTGGTCTGGTCGCTGACCGAGGGCGCCGGTCTGCTTGTAGAGTCGAAGACGGTACAGGAGTTCACTACGGACATATAAAAAAAAGGAGGAAGGTAATGCCCGCAGATACGAAGAAGTCCAGGAAAGCTATCAGGCCGCCGAGCATGACGGTCAAGGATTTTCGCAACTACGACAAGTCGAGCGGCGGAGGTAAGTTCAAGGCGTTCAAAATCAAGTATGGATTCGTTCAGCCGCCGGATACAATCGCCGACGTGCGCTTCATGACGGACGGCGAGGACGAGTATCAGTATAGGGGTTTCACCCATGAGGTCTTCTCCGGCACTAAAAACTTCAGGCAGTTCCTGTGTCTCAACGACATCAACGGCAAAGGAGATTGCGCGGCCTGCAAGAAAGGCGTGCCGAGGAAGTTCTTCGCAGTGTGCGTCGTGTATCTCAAGTCGGTTAAAGACTTTGACGGTAACATCATCGAGATACAGAAGACGGACAAGGGCGACAAGATCAAGATGAAGGGTTTCAAATACTGGCTGCGCTCTCAGGCCGGTATGAGGCTGATCGACACCAAGAAGGCCATCAAAGGTCTGAAGGGCCGCTACTGGTCTTCGACGCGCACAGGCTCCACGATGAACGACACGTCCTATGACCTTGAGGGCAACGACCCGTCGAAGTTCAAGATCGAAGTAACGAAAAAGAAACTCGCGTTTTTCTTCGAGCACCTCGACAGCCTCACGAAGTCATCTGATGAGATCAAGAAACTCATCAAGGGCTGGAGGCCGAAGGAGGACGGCGACCTCATGCCCGAAGACGAGGACGACAGCGGCGGCGAGGACAGTCTCGAACTCGAAGACATGGATCGGAACGAGCTGAAGAAGCTCATCCGCAAGCGCGACCCGGACACGAAGTTCAAGAAGAGTCAGACGGACGACGACCTGCGCGAGATCATTGAGGGGTTTACCGAAGACGATGACGACGACGACCTCGACGAAGATGATCTGTAAGGAGTCTTTACCGTGATCGGCCAATACTCGACACCAGAAGACGTTCTGACGTACTACGGCATTAACTTTAGGCGCGGCGGTAAAGAGTTATCGTTTTTCTGTCCTTTCCACGTGGACAAGACCTCGTCGGCGTCCATGAACGTCAATACGGGTCTGTGGTATTGTCACTCATGCGGAGCCAAGGGCAACATCTTCATTTTCATGGCCCGGCAGGAAGGCATCACGGTCGAAGAGGCGCAGGAGTTGGTGTATGCTCCGGCCTTCATCCTGAGTGAATTGAAGGCCGACATCGACAGGGATTTAATTACTGCGGAACCTGTAGTAATTAAGGAGAGTTCGCTGCCGGGGTTCGCCAAGATGTATTTCCTCAATCGCGGTTTCTCGATGAGGACGATACTCGGCTACGGTGTGACTTACGACGCCGAGACCGACCGGGCCATCATGCGGGTGGCGGATCGCGATGGAAAGGTGGCCGGAGCCATTGGTCGCTCGATGAACGTCCGCGACAAACCCAAGTATCTGTTCTCGGAGGGATTGCAGAAGAAGCGGTTCCTGTTCGGTCACGCCCAGGCCGTCCACATGTGCAGACGGCTCGATGTTTCCAAGGTGGTGATAGTCGAGGGGCCGCTCGACGCTCTTAAATCATTCCAGTATCGCACTCCCGCCGTCGCGCTTATGGGCGCGCTGTTGTCGGAGGCGCAGGTGTCGCTGCTCGCATCGGACTTCGACTATGTGCTGATAGCGGCAGATGTCGATCCGGCGGGGCGCGAGTTGGAATCACAGGCGGTCAAGGTGCTCGAACCCGTCTACGGCAATCGCATCCGTATACTGCCGCTGCCGGAGAAGGACTTATGTGATTGTTCGCGCGAAGAGTTTTCTCATGCGCTCAGGAGTTCGTATTCGCCGTTAGTATTCGACATTGACAGACAGCTCGGAGGAAGTGATGAAGTTAGAGGATTGTAAACGCTGTGGTCTCAGGAAGACAGCGATTCAGGTAGTTCCCGGAGAAGGTTTGCGGTCGGCGAACATCATGGTAGTAGGAGAGGCTCCCGGCGCGGACGAGGACAGACAGGGCAGGCCCTTCGTGGGACGTTCGGGAGAACTGCTGCGAAAGACACTTGCCGATGCTGGCGTCAAGGATAAGGAACTTTACGTTACGAATGTTATTCATTGCAAACCTCCTGAGAACAGGACTCCCACTTCTAAAGAGATCGAGCGCTGTTCCATTTGGATTAAACAGGAGATCAAACGGGTACAGCCGAAGATCATCCTCGCGGTCGGCGAAACGTCGATGCAGTTCCTTCTCGGATTCAAGGGCATCTCCACGCGCCGCGGTCGCCGTCACAAATCCGAGTATGGAGACGTGTTCGTTACCTATCATCCGGCAGCGGCTCTGCGGCGCAAGAGCTTTAAAGAATCTTTCACCGCCGACATATCGCGTCTTGTCCGTCTCGTGCGCGGTGAGGTCAAGCAGAAGGAGAAGCTCGAAAGTATCACGATGGCTAAAGGCGGCGAGGACAGAGGACTCGTTCACCTTCACGTCCACGACGAGTTCAGCATCCTCGACGGCTGTGGGACGTGTGAGGAATTCGTGGCTACGGCGAAACACCTGGGCATGTCGGCACTCGCACAGACGAACCACAGGAGCATCAGCGGCGTTCCGTCGTTCCTGCGGGCGTGTGACAAGGGGAAGATCAAACCGATAGTCGGGTGCGAAATTGAAGTCGTGGAAGATATGTACGACAAGTCAAAAGAAACACGCGGACAGGCACAGCATCTAACGGTATGGTGTGATGGTAACGCGGGATACGAGAATCTCTTAAAATTAGTTACGCTATCGAATACAGAAGGCTTCTATTACAAGCCACGATTGGATTGGGCGACGATCAAGACGCACAAAGGCAATCTCGTCTTCGGCACCGCATGTCTAGGAGGTCCGCTCTGCAAAGCCATTATGGATCCCGACGCACCGAAGCCGGACGTAGTGGCGAAGCGGTTGAAGAAGATATTCGGAGACAACCTATTCGTCGAGATCATGGGTAATGATCTGCTGGAACAGAAAAAGGCCAACGCTGCGCTCGTCGATCTCGCGGCGTACCATAAGCTGCCGCTCCTCGCTACCGCCGATGCCCACTACCCCACTCACGACTATGCAGCGGTTCACGACATACTGCTTATGGTACAAACGAAGTCTACGATCAAGACGACCAACAGGTTTCGCTTTGAGACAAAACAGCTCAGTCTCGTTCCGTCGAAGGTTATGCGCTCGCGCCTACTGCGACAGGGACTTCCGGAAAGTGCTGTCAGAAAAGCGTTGAAGAACACGACCGTTCTCGCGCGGCAACTCGGTGTTGTTAAATTGCCGAAATTTGATGTTAAGGATGCGCTGCCGTTCGTTGGCACTGATGATGATCTGCGGAAGCTGGCAAAAGGAAGATGGAAAATTTACAGGCGAAAGGTCAAGCAGCATGAAACCTACAAGGATCGCTTGGCTCACGAACTATCGGTCATCGGCCAGCACGGTTTGGGTAATTATTTTTTAATGGCGTGGGACATGATAAAGTTCTGTCGGCAGAGCGGCATCCGCACGGGTTCGAGGGGAAGCGCGGCCGGATCGCTCGTGGCTTTTCTGCTCGGCATCACCAAGGTCGATCCCATCAAGTACGGCTTGATGTTTGAACGTTTCCTCGGGCCGGAGAGATTGGAGTCGGGTAACCTGCCGGACATTGACCTCGACATCGACTATAACAGGCGCGAAGAATTGGTCAGCTATGTGCAGCACACTTACGGAGACGATCACGTAGCGCCGTCCTGCACGTTCTCACGGCTGCGCGGTAAGGTTGTTTTCCGCGACGTTGCGCGGACGCAGCTCGTGCCAGCTAAGGAAGTTGATCTTGTGTCGAAGGTTATTCCCGGTTTTAAGAAGGGTGACGAGGAGTCGGAAGATGTGTTCTCGGTTCTTGAGGACGCCGTTCAACAGTCGGAACTGTTCAGGAAGTTCAAGGAAAAGTATCCGCTCGTAGTTGATGCCGCGCTCAAGCTGGAGGGGCAGGTGCGGCACTTGTCGATCCACGCGGCGGGTTACATCGTTTCAAAGGATCTGCTGACGAGCATCACGCCAATTATAAAGACCGGAAGTCGTTTCGCCACGGGGTACGAAGCGCGCGACCTTGAGAGGATGGGCCTGACGAAGTTCGACCTTCTCGGCCTCCGCACGCTCACGGTGATCGAGCAGACGAAGAAGATTGTTTCGGATCGAGGTGAGCATGTAGACGTGGATAATCTGCCGTTCGGTGACAAGAGGGTCTATGAGGAGTTCGGGTTGGGGCATACGCGCGGTATCTTCCAGTTCGACGGCTCCGCACCGCGTTTGCTCAAACAGTGGGACGCCGGGAGCATCCTCGACCTCACGATGGTCAACGCGGCTAACCGGCCCGGCCCTTTACAATCAGGCATGGCGGAGCGTATCATAAGAATAAAGACGGGAGAGGATGTCGAGCCGCAGAATCCCGTGCTCGATGAGCTGCTGAAGGAGACGCACGGCGCTCTCATCTATCAGGAACAGGTGATGAAAATCCTCCGCGAAGTTGGTGGTCTGTCGTTCATGGATGTTGACTTGATACGAATAGATATAGCAAAATCGAAGGGTGTTGCTGCGGTGGAAAAATATAGAAAGCCATTTGTACAAGGCGCGAGGGTGAATGGATTTTCAAAAGAAGATGCCAATGAGATATTTAGTCATATTTGTGAGCACGGCGGCTACTCGTTTAATCGGTGTTTGACTTCTGATACTCTGGTTGAGACAACTGAAGGGCCAAAGGCAATTTCATTATTAAAGCCGTATATCACCAAAGTGTTTACATTAACTAAAGGAGGTAATATAATATCAGTAGATGTGACTGAGGTTTTTGAGCAAGGTGAAAAAGATTGTGTTGAAGTTCAGTTTGATAATGGCTCTTTTGTTCGGAGCACACTAGATCACAAATTTTTAACTAACGAAGGATTAAAACCTCTTTCATATATCCTACTACACAGAAAAGAAGTGGTGTGTTTTGAAAGCAAAACCAACAGTATGTCCGGGATGTCAAACACAATTCGAGACTCAGAACGAGTACTTTCAGCATCGGAGAATTTGTCAGCTTGCAAAACAGTGGGCAAAAGACAAGATGGGTTTTCAGGCAAAGGGCAATTGGAAATCGTTGTGCGGACAAACCTTCAGGAGGCGTCTGGATTTAGAACTACACCGCAAGGACTGTTTGATATGCAAAGCCCGACACAAAGAAATAAAAAGCGAAACAATGAAAATGGTTTGGGAAGAAAACGATGTGCTTTTAAGGAAGGTCGCATCAGAAACGGCTTCGCGGACATCAGCGCGTCCAGAAATTCAAGCACAAAGAGCAGAACAACTCAGGAAATGGCGCGAGAAAAATCCAGAGAAATTTCAAGAAATTCAAAAAAAATTCAGGGCTGCCAAGAAGAGGATGAGTTCGAATACTCACATGGAACAATTCTTCAAGAAAGAATATCCAGAATTCAGACACCAGGTTCAAATTCGGTTTCAAGACTTCAGAAGAACGGTCGATTTTGTAGACAAAAATGTATGGATAGAATTAGATGGGCCGACTCATTTCTTTCCGATCTATGGAGAAGAGGCCTTAAAACAGGCAGAAAAACGAGACCTGTTTCTAATGTGGGTGGCTCTTTTAAGAAAAAAAGTTCTTATACGGATTTCGATGAGATGTTTTTGGGGCAACGGTCACCGCAAAATGAAAGCTCCTTGTCGTGTGACTTTGGACAATTTACTCGAAGAAAGAATTCCGGGTGTATATTGTCTCGGCGAATTGTACGAGTGCGTACCTTGGGCAAGCAACCGACTTACGATATATCGGTAAACCATCCTGAGCATAATTTTATACTTTCATCTGGTATTGTCACGAGCAATAGCCATGCGGCCGTCTACGCTTATCTCGCATATCAAACAATGTGGCTGAAAGTTCACCATCCGTCGGCTTTCATCGCCGCATATCTCAGCATTCATTCGGACAAGGATTCGGTGACGGCAATGGTCGCCGAGGCATTGCGATTGGGTATCAGGATCGTGCCGCCGTCGATTGAAAATTCCGACCTCGATTACAGGTGCAGCAAGGATGAGATGGTGGTGGGGTTCGCTTCCATCCCGCACGTCGGCGATAAGGCGGCTCTGAGTATCATCGAGCAGCGTCCGTTTAAGTCGTACTCCGATTTCCTGGAACGGGTCGATCTACAGAGAGTGAACAGCCGGGTAGTCGAGGTGCTGGCGAAGCTCGGCGCGTTCTCGTTCGAGGCCATCTCCAACAGGACGATCTGCGAGAAACACGCGGAGATAGTCGAACTGAAGAAATCGAAGCACCTCGAAGGGAAGAGATTCCGCATAAAAAATTACGAGGAGTATACCGAGGAAGAGCTGCTGCGGCAGCGCAGCGAGCTGCTCGGACTCCCGCTCGGGCTCATGCGGATGTCGGAGATGCGCGAGCAGTTGAGAAGAGAAGCGCGGCGAAAGGACGTCTCGGATCAGAAGTGGCGTCTCGTCTCCAACCTCGGTCACAGCGTGCGGTCAGGAGACCTTGTGCTCTGCGCCATCAAGTCGGTGCGGGAACATGTGACGAAGCGCGGCGACACGATGGCTTTCATAACGGTCACGGACGAGAGCGAGGAGCGGAGCCTCATCGTGTGGCCTTCTGCCTATGCCATGCGTAAAGAACATTTGTCGGTCGGCAACGTGGTCGCAATCCGGCCGCAGGTCAAGAAGGACGAGATGTATCTCAGCGCGGAGAATGGATTCCGCTGCATGATGTCAGTGAAGGAGAAAGCAAAATAATGCACAAGAAAATTAAAGTGACTGTCAAGATAGAAAGGGAGGCCCGCGATGAGTAAGTATAACGAACCATGGGAATGGTTTGATTATGGCAGAAACACACAAGGAGGGTTTATAGAAGATATTGAAGGCGATACGACTGGAATTGATAACGATTTTCACGCAAATAAGGCACGCCGTATTTGTGCCTGTGTCAACGCAATGGCTGGCATCGAGAACCCGCAGGAGTTTGTTGATCTTGTAAAAGAGATAGTTGAGATTTTACACAAGCCGGATGATAGGGATATGGAATCTGTACCTATGGCATTAACCGGGTATATGGGATTGGGGAAACCCGCGAGAAGATTAAAGGAGATATTAAAATGAACGCGCTTGAGAAGATTGAAAGGCTGCGAGATAGAAAGGAAGGCCCGCGATGAGTGACAATTGTAAAGCAAGTAAGGACAGCGGGGCGTACGTTGTGATTATTAAAGAAAAATACGAGGCTATGAGCGCGGTCGTAGAGGCGGCACAAGACCTTTATAGATATACAGATACCAATGACCCCCAACCGCCAACACTTATACAGACAGCGCGATTTGTTCTAAAAAACGCGCTTGACGCGCTGGAAAGGAGCAGGAAATGAAAGTTAATTTAGCAAAGAAATTATTAGAGGGTTATCAGAATGGGGAGCGAGACTTTCGGTATGCCGATCTTCGGGGTGCTAATCTTCAGGATGTCGATCTTCGGGGTGTCGATCTTCAGGATGCCGATCTTCAGGGTGCCAATCTTCGGTATGTCGATCTTCGGGGTGCCAATCTTCAGGATGTCGATCTTCGGTGTGCCAATCTTCAGGATGCCAATCTTCGGGGTGCCAATTTTCGGTATGCCGATCTTCGGTATGCCGATCTTCGGGGTGCCAATCTTCAGGATGTCGATCTTCAGGATGCCAATCTTCGGGGTGCCAATTTTCGGGGTGCCAATCTTCAGGATGTCGATCTTCAGGGTGCCGATCTTCGGGATGCCAATCTTCAGGATGCCGATCTTCAGGATGCCGATCTTCGGGGTGCCGATCTTTGGGGTGCCAATTTTCGGGGTGTCGATCTTCAGGGTGCCAATTTAGATTTTTCGTGCTGGCCATTGTGGTGCGGCTCTGATGATGTAAAAGTGGATGTTAAAATAGCGCGTCAACTTGCATTACATTTTTGTAGGTTAGTGGTTATAGATGAGAACGGAGATGAGGACGAGGAACATCTTGATTGTGTTGCTGATCTGTTAGAGTTTGTGTCGAAGTCACACCGGGCGCGGGAAATGGGAATAAATTGTGATTAAATACAAGGAGGAAAAATGATAAGGAAACAAATCAAGATTGAGCAGTTTCGCGACCATAAGGAACTCGCATCTCGGAGAACTCATAGCGGACCACTGTCGCAAGCTGGAACCACTACTAGAATATAAGGAGCCGGAATGATACTCGCTCACTTGTTTTTAATCGGTATTGCACTAATTCTCATTGCGGGAATTATTATAAAATATAATGAGAGGAGGTGATACCATGTCTACCTGGGACAAGCTTAGTAACAAGTTGAGGAAAGCAGTGCCGCTGCTCACCGGCTTGCTCGGAGGTCCGGCCGCCAAAACTGCCGTTGACATCATCACGGCAGTAACCGGGACCGGCAGCATGGATGAGGCCGCTAAGGTTCTGGAGAGCAACCCCGAGATATACAAGGCGTTGCAGGAAGCCGAGATGAAGCATCAAGAGGAACTCATACGCCTCGCCACAGAGGCGGAGCGCACCAGGCTGCTCGATGTCGCATCGGCCCGCCAGCGTGAGATGTCCATAGTGAGCACGACCAAGAAGAAGGACCTGTATCTGTACGCGCTCGCGTCCGTGGTCGTCACGGGTTTCTTCGCGCTGACCGGCATACTCATGTTCCATCCACTGCCGGAGGGCGCGAACCAACCGGCCATGATGCTCTTCGGCGCACTCATCGGCGGCTTCACGGCAGTGCTCGGTTACTTCTTCGGATCGTCGGCAAGCAGCAAGCAGAAGACCGAGATCATGGCGAACGGCGGAGCGGTACAGAAACCTTAACGCGGAGGCCCGATGGCAACCAAGAAGAAGTCGAAGAAGAAGTCGTCGCTCACCGAGCGCGAACAACAATTGGTAGTGGTTGTTAAGGAACTCAACAAGGCGTATGGCGAGGATGAGCCATTCATTACCCCATGCTCGGAGACGCTGTTCAGTAATGTTGGGCGGCTTTCGACAGGTCTGCCGAAGTTGGATAGGATGCTCGGCGGTGGTTTTCCGGAAGGGAAAAACATCGAACTATTTGGTCCGCAAGGAGGGGGTAAAAGTACTCTGGCGTTGCACTTCGTAGGAGAACAGATGCGCAGGGGCAAATCCGTGATATGGTTTGATGCTGAGGATTCCCTCGAAATTCAATGGGCAAGAAAGCACGGTATGAAAGTTCTCGAACCAAAGTCCGATGAACCGTTGGAAAAAGCACTTATCCGAGCTATCAGAGAAAAGGCCATGCTCATTTGTAAACCGCAAATTGGTGAACACTGTCTCGACGCGATTAAAGCGTTTTGCGGACTTATAGACATTGTAATAATTGATTCGGTTCCGGCGCTTACACCCAAGGCGGTACTCGACGGATCAAACCTTGATAAGTTTATCGGCGTCAAGGCGCGTATGATCTCACAAGGGCTGGATCAGATTGTAGCGGTCAACAAGAAAGAGCAGCCGACAACCATCGTCTGGATCAACCAGCTCACGACCCAGATAGGCAGTTATGGTAATCCCGAGACGACTCCCGGTGGCAGGCGTCTGAAGTTTTACTGTCGCCTGCGGCTGGGAGTCCGCAAGGTCAAGTCGAAGTTGGATGAACGCAAACCACCACTTGGTCAGCGCATCGGACTGTACTCGAAAAAGAACAGTTATTACCCGCCGTATCGTAAGTGCCAGATGAACTTAATGTACGGCGGGCACTTCGACCTGCGCGGACAGTTTGCCGAGTTGGGCGAGGAGTTTGGTTTCGTAGAGCGGAGGGGTTCGTATCTGCATTACGGTGGTGAGAAACGTCAGGGACTGGGCAACTTCAAGACGCTGTTGCGGAAGCGGCCTCAGTTGTGTGATGAACTTACTACAGAAGTTATGACGGCTATCGTTGATGAGATTAAGGAAACAACTGGCATCTTCGAGGATGAAGAAATCTAATTACTACAGAATTGTAGTAATTAAGGATTCGCTATGACAGACGGCTTGGACTGGTTGCGAACGTCAAGAAAGAAACGGAACACCGGCTACCACAAAGGTAATGAAGACGAGAAGCAGGGCGCCAAGGAACTCGGTATGAAGCGAACTAAAGGTTCCGGTTCGTCGGGTCTCCGCAAAGGTGATCTGTTTGATTCGTATTTTGCCGGCGAGCTGAAATGTACTGACGCCAAGCAATATACTTTACACCTTAAAGATTTGCTGAAGCTGCTCGACCACGCTCGTGAAGCCGGTACGATTCCTTATTTCCGTTTGACGTTTCGCAAACCAGTTCCCCGTCGCTTTGTCATTATGTTAGAGGAAGATTTCAAGGCTCTTAAGGAGTATAAAGAAGGGAAATGAAATTAATGCCGACAATTAAATGCCCTAGTTGTTCTTACGCTCATTCTTACTCTGAGATTTTGCACAGTAAAAAATGGAGAGAATTTGTGTGTATTTCATGTGCTACTACTTTCGAGGCAAGAATTGTTGGAAACTGTGCTTGCAAAAACGAAACTAGGACTGTTGATAGAAAATTAACACATTCTGAAATTGTCAAGAGAAATCAATATCGGATGTTTTTAAAATCTGCTGATTTAAATCCGACTCCAGGTCTTCCACCTTTAAGTGGCTCCCATAGGTCGAAATCATTGTTGGGTTAAAATACACTATTACCAAAATAGAGGTTAAATAATATGTCGAGGAACAAAGTGAGTGAGCTTATAAGGGCGAGTAAGACCGACCCACTATCCGCATTTCAACTGAGCGTGTTGCAGCGACCGAGCGACAGCGGCCACGATTCCGATGGTTATTTTCATCCGTCATCAATCGGGTCGTACTGTAAACGGAGACTCGTTTATCCCTATATCACAAACAAAAAAGGAGAACAGGTATATCCGTCGAAGAAACCTTCTGATTCTCGCCTGCTCGAAGTATTTGAGAACGGAACTTTCGGTCACATCAGGAAGCAACTTGGAATGGTCTGGGCAGGGTTAATTCTACAACGTCGCGTATTAAAAAAGAGCGAGCGCGAATATATGGCGGAGTTGTATCAGGACTACTGGGAGGAACCAGCAGCCGTCATCACAGACCTGTGGTGGTTTGCGAAAAAGAATTTCTGCATCGAAGTTGAGATGCTGGATGACGAGGATAATATCGAAGGTCACTGTGACGGCATTATCCTATTTGATAATAAGATGTGGGTGTGGGAGTTCAAGACGTGGAACAGTTTCGCCTATAACGCGCTCAACGTGGCGGAACTGGAACATCGCTTGCAGGCTACGACTTACCTTCGATACCTGAAGCGATCTCACAAGGAGAAGTTTTGCGATAACAAAGGCAGAGTATATAAATTAAAGAATCTCGAAGGGTGTCGTTTCTGGTATGAGTCGAAAAACGATCAAACCGTGAAGCAGTATGCTTTACTTCGCGAGCCGGAACTCGAAAAGAAAATAATTAAGTTGGTTCGGTCTGCGAAGAAATACAAAGACGCGAACACGTTACCGAAGCGGCTCTTCCACAATCGCAACTCGAAGCCGTGTAACTGGTGCAAGTTCGCGGATTATTGCTACGGAGAAAGATGAAATGAAAAGTTTAATCATTTTAGTTTTAATCATTGCTACTATCTGTCTTATCATAATCGGTGAAATTAAGGCATGGCCGGGTTCTTATCGTGAAAGACATAATCATTTTAAGAAAATTTTTGACGAAATCACGCCTGAAAACGTGAGAAAATTTATTAAGGAAATGGGGAAGAACAAGTGAAAAACAAACGATCAGTGACGCGCAGGATGACGGCGAGGAAGCGCGTACCGGCAGCCAAGCTGGCTGGTGTAGAACGTTTCGCTGACCTCGCCCTCAGCCTACCGAAGAAGAAAAAAGAATGGAAGATCAGGGACTTCGACGGGCTGGAGGAAGCGATAGCCTTCACGAAGCGACTCGGCATACCCGTACCCCAGCAGCCGAAGGTAGACAGTATAAAATGGCCCGGAGACAAACTGCCCGATCTGACTTACGGGGAATTATCGCGCCTTATGGGGCAGGTGACGGCGATCATCAGCTACGTGTCCTTCGTCCTCAAGGCCGCCGAGGCCGAACGGGATATATGGGAGACGAAGTACGTCCACGCCCTCGAGCAGCGCATAAGGCAGCACGAGGAGTCCGGATACACGGCGCGCAACAAGGACATCAGGGAAGCGATGGCCGACAGCGAGTTGGACATCAAGTACCGCCTGAAGCGTTTCATGCGGGCGGCTGCCATGGTGAAAATCCTCGAGGGGTTGAAGATGACCCACGACAATTATTATTTTACTTTGAAACAGGAAGGTGACGTTAGGAGGGAGCCGTGGGCGCGTGCAGATAAATAAAGTAAAAGCAATCTCAAATTTTTCTAAAGACAAAAAGTACCAAATAATTTACGCTGATCCTCCGTGGAGATATAGACATTGCAGAACAAAGAGCAGACAGATAGAAAATCAATATGATACAATGTCCATTGAAGATATAAAACGATTACATATTCCGTGTGATGATAATTCTGTGCTTTATATGTGGGCGACCGCTCCGAAATTACAAGAAGCTATTAGTGTAATGAGTTCATGGGGATTTGATTATCGTACTTGTATGGTTTGGGACAAAGAAATAATTGGTATGGGCTACTGGTTTAGGGGTCAGCACGAACTTTTATTAGTCGGAGTTCGCGGGAAGTTTTCACCGCCTAAAACTAATCTCAGAGTATCTTCTGTGTTTAGAGAGCGAAGAACAAAACACAGTAAAAAACCAACAGCTATAAGAGATTTGATTATGTCATGGTATCCAGAACAAAGTAAAATAGAACTTTTTGCAAGAGAAACCGTCATGGGTTGGAAATCTTGGGGCGATGAAGTTCCAAAACCATTTACCCATTTGCAGAATAAATTAAAAAATCCAAATAGGTTAATGATAAATGAAAAAAAAGAATAATCAGTTAAAAATTTTATCACTGGGAATTGAGGTTTTTATATGAGTAAAAAAAATGAAATATGGCAACAGGTTTTTGGTTATGAAGGTCTTTACGATGTATCAGATCAAGGCCGAATCAGAACGTACTACAATAGCGGCGGGAAAGGAAAGCGACAAGTCAAACGAACTCCACAAGCTGTTTTGGCTTTTAGCCCAGATAGAGATGGGTATTTGGAAGGCCACTTAATCAAAAATGAACAATCGGTTAATAAAGTTAAGGTAAGATTACATAGATTAGTTCTTAAGACTTTTATAGGGACATGTCCGCGTGGACTCGAAGCTTGTCATCTTAATGGAAAGCGTAACGATAATAGATTAGTTAATCTTGCTTGGGTTACTCACAAAGAAAATTGCAGCCACAAGATATTACATGGCACTCAGCAACGTGGTAGTACACACCCGAACGCAATACTCACAGAAAAACAAGTAATCAGAATAAAGAAAATGATTACTGCTGGTGTAGTCATGACTGATATTGCTGAAGCATATGAGGTTACACCAGGTTGCATTTACGATATTAAACGAGAAAAATCTTGGCGACATATTTCTTGGGAAGTGAATTAATGAAAACATTAAAAGTTTTATCCGTGGCGATAGATCCAGGTTTTGCCAAGTCCGGTTATGCCGTTCTCCGTGGAACTCGTAGTCCGGACGGGATATGGAAAGCAAAGTTATATGACTACGGTGTTATTCTTACAAAAGCATCAAAACAAAAAACGCGCGGACAACTTCGCGTCAGCAGCGATGACCAAAGGCGACTCGATGATCTCCGGTTCGGGATAGATGGCGTCTGCGATTCTATCAAAGGATTACAAAAAGAGCTGAAGCCACACTGTACCCTGACGGGACTCGAATGGTTTACGCCATTTCGATCAGGGGGACGCGGTTGGACGACGGCGCTCGGAGTCGCTACATGGTATCACGTATGCAAGCGAGAGATGAATTCCGCGCATACTTTCATCTGGCTGCCGACAGACATCAAAAAAGAAACTTGCGGCCAGGTAAAGGCGTCAAAGGAAGACGTGCAGGACGTGATAAGTGAAAAGTTTGGAATAGAATACGATCTACCCAAAGCAACTTATAGCGAGCAGGCCGACGCTATCGCTATCGCCGTAATGAATCTGCATGAATATGACAGACTATTTTTACCGGAATAAACAGCACTCTGACGGTCGCAACGGAGACGGAGGAGGAAGACGATGCCGCAGAAAAGACCTGAGACAGGCGAGTTCGGTTTCACGCTCGCGACAGAAGACGTAGAGAAGTTGAAGAAGCTGTTCAAGAAGCCGAGGAAGAAATTCGAGTCGGCGATCCATCTCGTCGTGGACAGGGACGGATTGAAAGCCGTGCTGACCGTCCTCGCCAACTACCGCACCCAGAAGTCGGTACGCTTAGACACGGAGGTGCTGGGACGCGGTTCGGTTGCTGTTGACTTTGACACGTTCTTCAATACCGCCTTCCCGGCCCACCTCTCGGCAAAGGGTGATAAGTTTCAGCTCGACAGCCTGAAGAACTGCAACCTCAGCGTCAGAGATGAACTGGAGGTGGTCAAGATCGCCAGCGCGGATACGGTCTACGAAGGAACACTCGGAGAGTTTTCATCCATCGTTGAGATGGCACATCCCTGGATCATCTATCCTGACGGCTGCTCGGACGATTCCTACGACTGCTCTGGCAGAAGTCCCAGGGGAATCAATACTTACGTCCAGTTCTATGACGGGCACGTTTATTGCTTGCATGGGCACTATATTTCCGTGTTTGATTGCCCCGGTGCAAGAGGTTCCTTCCTGCTCAATCAGGCCGCCGCAGCGGACACGCTGGCTTCCGTCAGGGCGCTCAAACAGGTCGCGGGTGATACGAGGTGCACCGTGGAGCGTGTGAGCGTCGTAAAATCGCAGGAGGGAGCGCATTACGCGCAGCGCGATTCATTCAGAATTCGCGTCGGTTCAATCTATGAATACTATTACGAGACAGAGCGGAAACCGGAGGATAATCACAAGGACATGCTGGCCGCGATTTTGCCGGCGGATCGGAAAGTACCTTATATGTGGAAGGGACGGTTTGAGATTAAACGGTTCCTTGAAGTGATTGAAGATTATGAAAGTCTGACCGATACCATAATCAGTACCAGTTTCAATCTAAAGAAACCGGAGGCCGACAAGTTACGCCAGTTGGTCTTCGAGCGCGTCCTGATCCAGATGCGCTGTAAGGAGTTGCGGGTCTCACCTTCTATCATCGGAAGCGATAAGGAAACGACGGATCCGGAGAAAGCCCAGCGAGTCGCTGTTATCCGGGACTTGAAGAGACTCCCAGCTTATGGGTCAGTTAAGATTAAGGAAGTCGATATGATTCCAGTACTTCATAGACGAAAGTGGTTTCCCGCTTCGACTTTCAGTATAGAACTTCTCCGGACGCTGCTGTACATTCAACAGGAGATGGGCGACACCCACACAACCGCTGTATTGGGGCCAGTCGGTATATTGTACCTGCTCAGTAAAAAGGTCAGGTCGGCGGTTGCCCCCTGCGATCTGGAGATGGCCAGCGCGCAGATCAAGTTCCTGTCAGCCAACGGCATAGCCGGAGTCCACCGACGGGGCGATCTTTGCTACTCCACTACGGAAAAGAAATACGTGAAAGTCGCCTGCAAAGCGAGTCAAGAGTCCTACGCTAATGTTTCTCTGCCTTTCATTATGTGCAGACCCGTCAGCAGGAAACGAGAGAAGGGACAGCCGAAGGGCTTCCTCAAACTCGAACCGAGTCGCCTCATCTGTGGCTACGACTTTCCCGGCTACCTGAAGTGGCGAGGCCGCGGATGACCGAGATCAGACTAGTACAGGAGTCGTACACTCAGCTCACCGTCGCTACGGAGTACAAGGGTTATGAGATTTCTCTGGTCTTTGATCGTGAGGACGAGAAGTTGTTTCTGCTGCACGTATTCAACGCCCAACAAGTTCAGATCAACGTCGCGGTCGAGGATAATGCCGCCCTCCGGGCGTTCATAGATGACGTGGTCAAAACGGTGGAGGAGAAGTATCTCATCCCGCGTATCGAGCGAGAGGGCAAGTACAAGGAGAACTGAGATGGATATACGAGCGCAGCTCGTCATGTTTCCCGAAGAGCAGCCGGAATCGGGACAGACGCAGGAACAGGGACTCGCCGCGACGTTCAAATTGTTCCAGCGGATCCAGTCGATCACACACGAATCGCCGCGTCAGGTTTGGAATAGTATGATCGGCGCGCTGACCAACGCCACTCGCGGCGGCAGGGAATTTCCCGACATGACCAAGATCAAGCCGCTCCTGCCGCTCGGAGATGAAATCCCCGACGAGAGCACACTCGAGTATTACTTACCGATGTATGAGAGAGATCGTCAGATGTTTAACGACTATCTTATGTTCATCTCCGACTGTCCGCCGTGCGATTATCTCGGACAGGTCGCGGGCGAGGAAGGAGTTTTGAACAGGAAAGATCAATTTTTCACACCGTCCAATGTATGTGAAATGATGATAAAAATGACCATGGATAACTTGGAGAAAAACGAACATGGATTAATAACCGTATGTGATCCGGCGTGTGGTACCGGGCGCTTTTCTCTATATACGCTTTTGCATTACGACATGGTAATATTTTTCAGCATCGACATAGACATAGATATGGTGCGGGCTTCGATGCTGACTCACTCTATCTTCTTTGATCTCAACGAAGCGTGGGTCAGGAGGAGGGGAAAGTTCTGGTTCTTCCTGTGCGCTGATACGCTCGCTCGCGGAGAATTGACAAGCCCGTATCACCCGAATTGGTTGTACAGCAATAGTTGGGACCAGCCCCAGTCACTAAAAGAATGGCCTGTAAAGGAGGCAACTAAGTGAATTACAAAACGGCATTTGCCGAACCCGGTCAGAAGCCACCGATAGAGCGGATCATTTTCGAGTTTATGTTCGCCAGTATCAAGCTGCGCAGCGAGATGGAACGCCTCTTCCGGCAGGGGAAAACGGACGAGGAGATCGTCGAAGATTTTCCCGACGTAGTTAACACCTCCGTCCTCATTGAGAACGGCACAGAGATTTTTCTGCGCCTCGCGGGCGACAGGATGCGAGTCGGGCGCAACGGCAAGATCAGCCACATCAGCACGCTCGACTTCGTCAGGTTCGTAAGGCGTCACCGTAAGTTGTTCGTAGCGCGGGAACACGAGAGCACATGGCGGTGGGGACAGGACGAGCACCTCGTCAGGGAGCACGCGCCCTTCGGACGCGGCGTGATAAACACCGAACCGTTACACGGTGGAAAGGAGTCAGGAAAATGGGGAAGGAAATTTTTACGCTTAAACTTACACAGACCGAGGCAAGTGAACTCCTGATCGCCGTGCGGGCGCGGATGGCGAATCCCGAACCGGATTCTGAAACGTGCGGATTATGCAAGAAATACAAACCGAAGCGGCCGAAATCCGTTTTCTGCATGGCCGACCGGTGCCCCGCTCACAAGGCGGTCGAGATCGTATATCAGGCCGCCCTGCCTGAAGGATATTCAAGTGGTGAGGTTTCGTATGAAACTTCCGTCTGTCTGAGATACGCTGCTCTGCATAAGGAAGTAGGCAAGGTTCGCGCTCTGGAATTTCTCGCTGAAGTTGAGCGACAGCTTCTTGAAAGGCTGGCTACGCGAAATGGATATGAAACACGCCCTCACTCTTGAGATACTGCGGACGATCCTGAACATCTTCACGCAGGCGACGCTCGCCACGGTTGGTCTGTGGGCGAGCTTCCACTTCGAGAAGTTCTGGTTCGTCATTGTGACTATGATCGTGGTGTTCTTCACCTACGGGATATTCGCTTCCCCCGGAGGAAAAACGTGAAAACGAGACGCCGTTCCAACCCGCACGTTCCCGACTCGTGGAGAGATCACAGCTGGATACTCGGCAGGAAGATCGTGCTCAGGGAACCCGTTCCGGTCGAGGTGCACGGTTCGTCCCTCGACGGTATGTACTTCGCGATCATGCTCCGTGTAGATCACAACGGAGTCAGGAGGCGGCGGATCGCAATGTGCGGCAACGGCGATCTGTCCAATGTGGAGTGCAGGCTCGCGGACGTGGCCGTCCAGTTCATCAGCATCGAAGGCGGCGTCTCCGTGCTGCCGACGGGATACGTCCTCGAGTTCAGGAAACTCGAGACGCCGAACATCGTCTATGCCAGCGTGTGGGAACCGAGGAGGCTGAAGCGTGAACGCACACAGAGATGATAATAAGATGGCTTTAATTCAGACATTTTTAGGAGCTGCTGTTCCGCTGTGGTCGATGAAAATTCAAGCGGCACCAGAACTCTATTTTGCACAATCAGAAATAGATCGTGTGCTGCATACGATCTGCGAGAAAGGTGATCTGTTTCTGTACAGGTCAAAGAAGAGCGGCCAGACCGCTGCTGTTGCGAACGATGTCGCACAGGCAATCGCGACGCTCGCGTTCTGTCCGGGCGGCGTCCACACTTTCGGGATGCACTTCGAGTACAAGCTGCCGCAGGAGAAAGTAACTGAAGAGATCAAAAAGAAGATGACTTACTTAGAACGTAAATTAAAAGATGCAAATAGATTAGTCATGGGGAGGTAGTAATGGCTGAGACACGTCGGACATGCGGCAATTGCGTTAAGAAACATTTTTGTGATCTTGCTTACCAGAAAGAAGATAATACGTGTGAACACTGGCAGAGCGACCTAGAACCGCTGAAGCCGCTCGCCGCGAACGCGCAGGAGGGTGGTCAGAAGGTAGCAGAGCACATGGCGGAGTTCCTCAAGTTCCACGGCAACGGCTTCGGGCTGAGCGGCGGCGAGAGCGACAAGCTGGCCCTGACGCTCGGCGGTGCGCTGTTCCTACAGGCGCTCGTGGACGTGCGGTCGGCCGGTCTGATTAAGAAATACAAGATCACGAAGCTGGAGCGCGTCACGGACTTTGAGGTAATGAAAGAATACGGGCCGGTCGTGATCTACGTAGAGGCGCTGTGCGAACCGAAGCCGGTATTGATAACCCCGACCGGCGGCCCGGAACTTATCGGTGTGAAGATGAGATTCGGATTAGCTTAATTACTATTGGCTTAATTACTGCGGAATTGTAGTAATTAAGGATATGTAAAAATTTAGATTGAAAGGAAGGGATTCGGAATGATTAAATCATTAGCAGCAATAGTTGTTCTTGCAGCATTTATCGCAGTGAGCATCGGCGGATGCAACAGCTTTAAGGAGTCTCCGAAAGACAAGGTAGCGACGCTGAAGAGAAAGAAAGAAGCCCTAAAGGAAAGTTCCGGATACAACGAGTGTATGCGCCAGGTGGAAGAGGCAGAGAGGGCAGAGAGCGATTGCGAAACAGATGGTATCTCCGCCAGAGGGTTTGCGGATACGGCAGAACTCAGGTGTATTAGTAACGATGTTGATATTGATTGGACCAGAGCTGGCAAACATCACTGGTGCAGAGAAAAGCGCGGCGGAGTTTCCCGGTACAGTGCCGAAGTTTATGCTTTCAATGAGTGCATAGAAAAGTCTAAAAATAATGTAATTAATAAATTTGATTGCGCTAAGTTGATGTGGAAATGATATTCTTCTTAACGCTGAATACACGGAGGACAGAGCTATGAAGGAACGACCCCAAATAACTCACGGTGCGACAGTCCGAGCCGTCACGGGCTGCGGCAACTTCTACATCACGCTCAACGAGGCCGACGCTGAACTGTTCGAGGTCTTCACCCACATGGGAAAGGCCGGGGGCTGCAAGAGCGTAGAGAAGGCCGCCATCGCCATCGGCATATCGGTCGCGCTCAGGAGCGGGGCAGACCCGTTCGACTTCATGCGGCAGTACGTCGATATGCAGTGCGAGAGTTCGATGGGCGAGGCCGGTATCAAGAGCTGCCCAGACGCAATCGGGAAGGTGATAGGTTTCTGGATGGGTTACTACGATGAGGACTTGAAGCTGCTCAAGCCGGACGAGATGAAGACGTGTGAACTCTGCGGGCACAACGGCGGTTACTGGTTCACCTGTAGCAAGTGCGGGAAGATCGTCTGTCTGAAATGTTCGCCGAGGACGTTTCAAAAATACGACGAGTGTAGGGATTGCAGACTGAAGGGGAAGAATAAATCAGTTATTACTTTTGAAGACTTGGAGAAGGGGGTTAAGGAAACATTTGAAAAATTCAATGTTATAGATGACATGCGAAAACGCGGCTATCTTTATGATGAACGAAGTAAACTTTTCAACAAGGATAAAACAGTTACTCCAGAACCACGAGGTAATGACCATATTACGTATGAGGTGGTTGCTGATGCACGAAATACTTTTGAGGTCGGAATGTTTCTTGAGCAGTTATATGATTCTGAAGTGATAGATGATGATTTTAGTATTCATGGTGGTATGACAGAACTAGGTTGGACTTATAGCGATGACGAGGGCGGTAAAGGTTGTACAACATTATTCTGGAAATTAGATATAATCGACGGGAAAGAATTTTATCGTGAAATATCTTGGAATCAGATACAGGATGTGGATACACTTGATGAACTTAAAGAGCGTGTCGATCACATTCTACGTTTAGCGAGAACTGCGGACGAGAAACCTGAACTCTTCTCCGTCCATGCCGCCATGAAACAGAACGGCTGGAGGTACGACGAGCACAATGAGACGTTCTACAAAGAGGATCGGGTCGAGGGGGAGAGTGTCTATTCCTATGAAATTCAACTGGGTGAGATAAAAGATATGACTGGTATGTCAACTCTGCAAGAACGGATAGAACATCTTCTGAATATTTGCGACGCTAAACCCGCTGATCTGAGTAAGCTTTCAGACAGTGACTCGTCTCTGCCTGAAATTTCCGAGACACCGACCGTCCTGCAACGAATCCAAACTATGAGAAAGGCAGAGCTGCTCGAACTCGCGGAGCGAGAGAACCTCGACTTGCGAGGTCTCACTAAGCGCAGTCCCGGTTTCAAAATTAGAACAAGAGTCAAGAATGCTTGGATATCGTATCTGAAGATGAAACATGAGGAAGGTGATGAGTGATGAAGGTATTATCTATTTTCAATTCGATAGATGGAGAAGGCAGCAGAGCAGGTTATCCCGTAACGTTCCTGCGGCTGTGGGGTTGTAATTTAAACTGTACCTATTGTGATACGCCGCAGGCTCGGAATGAAGATCGCATAGAGTACAGTTCCATGCACCCGCTTGATGTTGCTGATCGTCTGCTCATGCTGAGCGAGCACACGTTCGGACGCATCAGAATTACGGGCGGTGAACCATTTGTGCATGGTGACGATCTTATAGAGTTACTCGTGTTGCTTTCCAAAGCCGGGCGTCGAACTTATGTTGAAACTAACGGGACGTATTCCATCAGCGGTGTCCTCGACCATTTCAAAGATAATACTCTTACCGTGCCTCAGTTTTCCATTGATGTAAAGATGCCGTCCTCGGGTGAGTATGGGAATTTCTGCGTGGAGAACATAGCATTGATGCGTCGGTACAAAGATGATCTCAAATTCGTAGTTGGAGAAGCTAAGGATCTCGTCGCGCTCGAAGAAGTCTATCGGCAGTTCCGTTCTCAGTTTGGTCCACATTTTATGGACCTTAATAAAATAATACAACCAACCTGGCGAAATATTGAGATGCTCGGTGATTCATTCGGTATGATGGGCGAGAATCCATTCCTCGACCAGCTCGTGGAGTTGATTCCAAAACTCGGCTGCGTACATACCCGCATAGGGATCCAACTCCACAAGGTGCTGAGGGTACGCTGAGCGTGTCCCGATTTGATGATTTCGCTAAGCACGACCGCGCGCTCAGGACGAAGCAATACACAGTTCAGTGCGCGACGTGCTTCCACTTGGCTGCCCGTGGCAGTCATCGCCAGCGGCTTTTATGGAAAGCGTTACTACGAAATAAGAGACCCAGCACTCTAAGGAATTACATGCTGACTGAGAAGGATGAGTGGTGCTTTTCGACTCCCAACGCGCCAATCAAACTCATACCGAGTCACCATTACACGAAAACGGTCTGTCCTCTTTATAGGAAGCGGCGCAGGCGAAAGACTTGACTATAACTATTGGCATGTGGTACGTTTTAAGAGAGAGAAGAGAGGATGTTGATTCTTTTAATTTCCTAAATGAGAGGGGTTTTCGATATGTCCTTAGAACCAGAAACGATTCGAGCCTTAATCGTCATCGGCGGTATCGCGTTGGCGATCATCTACACGATCAGCGGCGTCTCACTCGCGGGCGATTCAAAGTCGCTATTGCCGTTCGCATTTCGACCCGTCAGGATTGCGGTCGTCGTCATCCTGTCGCTGGTTCTCCCGCTTCCCATCATGGCGAGGGCGTTCGCGCAAGTGCTGCTCAAACTTCCCTATTCCCTTAAAGCACTCGGCGCGTACATCGGAGACAACTGAGCCGCACCGTCGGCTCGTAGATGCGCTCCGAAGAAGTGAGATGTGTTTTAGATTCATTTGGGCTTGATTGCAGGTTCGATCTGATAACTGTACGATCTTCTTCTGCCGACAGCAGAGTCCGTCAACTCTTGATTATCAAAGACTGGGACGAGATTCAGTACGGTGAGATCAAAGTGCGACTGCTTTCGAGCCTGTCTGAGATCAATCATTTAGTCGCAGTACAGTTTCATCCCAAGCGGAATTTCGAGAGGAACAAGTAGCGGAAGGAAATCCGACATGAATACAGCAGTCTATTCTCTCGCCTCGGGCAGTCGTGAACCCGAGGCGTTTTATTTTCTGCCGCCGTTAAACGCGGTGCTGGCGGCCCACTACCAACTCACCCATAGAAATTATAATACGTGGACTTACGACCGCAGCTTAGTTACCGTTACGACTTTCTGGCAGTGGGGTACGAAGTACACATCGTTTGTCTGCGGAGATTTCTATATTCTGGAAATCGTGAAGGAGTCATGGCTGCGAAGGAAACTGAGTGATAGGCAGCTTATACAAAGGAGATGAAAAAAATGCCAAAATTCGGATCCAGGTCTTCAACCAATCTCGCCACCTGTCGGAGCGAGCTTCAAGAGATCGCCAATGAAGCGATCAAGTACATCGACTTCACGGTGATCGAAGGTCACAGAAACAGAGAAAAACAGGACGAGGCGTACCACGCGAAGCGCAGTCAACTGAAGTTTCCCCAGTCAAAGCATAACACGCTCCCCTCCGATGCCTTCGATCTCGCTCCGTATCCCATCGACTGGAATGACACGCGCAGATTTATTTTTCTCGCGGGCATAATAAAGGGCATCGCGTGGTCGATGGGTTTCGACATCCGTTGGGGAGGAGATTGGGACGGTGATGGTGATTTTTCAGATCAGACCTTCAACGACTTGCCGCACTTTGAATTCGTAGAGACCAAACAGACTAAAATGAATCTGCAAACTTGAAAGAGGAACACGCCTTGAAATCTTAATTACTGCGGATTCCGGAGTAATTAGATTGAAGATGAAAGGGAGAGAAAGTGGATCGCTATCAAGCGAAACAAGTCTATGATGTAGATGAAATTTTTAAGGGGGTTTAAAATGTCACGACAAGAGATGTCGAGAGTATTGAGTGAGAGTGAAATATTAGCCTGCCGCCTCGTTGCCTTCGCCACGTCAGTTATATTTGAAAAAATAGACGCGGCACTTCTCGAACGTTTCAAGACGAAGTTCGGACTCACAAGGGCCGAACTGATAGAGGTCGGCTCTGAACGAGACAATCTCAAACATTATCACACAGGCAAACTCGAAGGCTGCATCCGTTGGGAGGCAAGCGGCAGCGTCCAATTTCGGATCGGCGGTTCCTCGGTCACGGTATCGGACGATGGCGTAGAGACCGATTTACTCTGAGACGAGACTTGTGAAGGAGGAATAATATGGCCGTAAGAAAAACTTTAACCATTCAAGAGCTGATTCGGGAAACCAAGCGTACCAAAAAATCCTATCAAAGAAAACTCAGGCGTTACCAGAAGGAATACGAGGAACCGACCAGGAGTGCGAGAATGTTTGCGAAGATGCCGTTGAAACATACCGATAAAGAACTCCGCGTTCTTATAGGTAAGTATGAAGACGGCCTTGAACGACTTGACGATGTGCTCTGGAAACTACAGCGCAATTAAACGAGAGGAGTAAATATTATGAGGTGTGAATGTGGTAATTCAGTGTTTGAACTTCCACTTCGGGGTCGTATACTTGTGGATGTTAATAAGAATAAGATATGTAGAAGTGATATTCGGGTCATGGAGTCTGTATCTGCTGAGTGTACGTTATGTCATCGCAGCATTTTAGAGCAGTCTGATAAAAACCTGATTTACAGAATCGGGGAAATAGAATCTCAAATAAATAGAGGTGTATTTAAATGGAAAAAATAGATAAAGCCTATGAAGGTTCTCTCACAGAAAAAGATGAAGCTGTCACCATTCGTAGAATAAGAATTAAGATAGCAAACGCGAAGGACTTCTCAGAAAACCTCTTTTATAAATTGCATTGCTCATCTCATTCGATTCATGTTCCAGTATATTTCTTTAACGGTAATGAGATAGGTGCCTTCGCCAGGATAGTTCAAAATTCATATAATGATCTTATGGTTGAAATCATGGGGCATTGCGATCTCGATATTTTTAAATGGCATGACACCGGAGAGTTAATTGTACAGATGTTTCCGGGCGGCTGTGCGGTTGCTCATAATAGAAAACCAGAACCGCCTTCCAATGTTCTTATTAAAGAAGGCTCGGATATCGAACGGCCCGTCCGCAAGTCCAAGACAATTGAAATTCATGCTTCGAACTTTGAAAGTCACAAAGTCGATGAGTGCCCGTGGTGCGGTTCGCATAATTCACATTGGATGTTTGGGCTTCAATGTTCAAAGTGCGAAAATATTCTTGATTTCTGCTACTATTGTTTTGTGAATTTGGATTCCGTGGAATGTTCGGTTTGTGGTGAGAAAAGAGACTTCAATGCTCCTATTTTTCGGCATCACGTTTCAGACAGAATTCATGTACTCGAAAATGAACTTGAAAATGTGAAGGCTGCGAAAGAATGGGACGGAACTGCCGACACGCTTAAAACCATCTCACAAATGACAGAAATCAAAACTGAAAAGTTGAATCCGTTTGTAACAGAACTTATGTCATGCCTTGATGAATTGGATCAAATTATCGAGGGCGCCCGCTCATCGAATTCAGTCACAGAAATAGATTTCTTCACAACGCAGCCGATGAAAATCGTTCTTTCAGAACTTTCTCGTTTAATCGGGTTCGCCGAAATAGAAACAGAGTTATGCAGGGAAGATAAATATGATGTAATTGATAAAATCAATGGAGGTGACTGAAAATGAAAATATTAGTTATTGAAGATGATGAACGATTTAGAAACGATCAAGTAAATGCTTTTAAAAAGGCATTTGGAAAAAAATTATTTATAAAAGACTATGAAAATCTTTTTGATGCTAAAGATGAAATTGGGAATCAATTTGATTATATATTTCTGGATCTGCAAGGGATTCTTCCGGTCGCGTGTTTTAATATGGGCACATCGGTATCAACTTGGTCTTCAAACATTATGGGGTGTTTTGAAAGATGGTCTGCCGCTGTTGTATTTATTCATTGTCTCGTCCGTAGCTTCGCGAAAGAAGCTGTTGAGGATATAAAACAAGAGATTGAAGAAAGAGGTGTTGTCTGCATTGTGCTGGAGACTGACCTTGCCCGTTCACAAGAATATGAAGAGTGGATAGATTATGTAAGAAAATTTGAAGGAGAATAAATTAAACAATAAGAAAGGAAATTTACTAATGGCTAAAATAAAACCATATCCTAAAAGTATTCCAGTCCGAAATAAGAAAGGTAAAGGCTGGACTAAAATGGTAACTGATTTTGATAAGGATGTTGATTTGTGTGAAGTTTGTGAGAAAGATGTTTCCGTCAAGAAACTTAGAATATTCAGAAAAATACAAATATGTGTGAATTGTGTTAAGGAAATTTCTAAAGGAGAATAAAATGAATAAAATAGACGAGAGGTTCGCCGTCGGCATAAAACTCAAGATCACTCATTCATACGGTCACGACTTTGAGTACAATGGCGTTATCGTAGCAGTTGACGAACACAGCATTTTCATCGAGATGGACGATGACTCCCACAAACCACTGAAATGTTTTCCAACAGAGTGCAGCGACGACCACTTTGAATGTGAGGATGGCAGATTTTTAGACTTCGACATTCTTCCGTCAGAAAAAGGAAAAAGATTAATGCCAAGTAACAAGTGGAGAATTTTACGTATAAGGTTTTATTTCATAAAAGAATTTTTGATGAGATTTCTTCAGCCACTCCGAGCGTGGAGATCGACACTGGCTGGTAGACCGGTCTCATCTTTTAATTCCTACCATACGGTATTGACGCTTCATGACGTTGAACGTTATTTCTACGAAATCGGTGCTTGTGCTGTTGTCTGTATAGCGGGTGGACCTACTGTTGCGGATTATGTGCTGGACATTGCTATTGGCGAACTCCCGTTTAGAATCACACCTGAAAAGATTTTTTACGATTGGGGAGATAAAGCTGCTTTTGCTATTTTTGCTTACACAGTATTAAATTATCGTGGTGAGAAATTTACAAACGAGGTGTTACGAAATGACTAAAATGATTCAAGGATCGGCATTTGCAATTAAGCACGTCGATAAAAACAATAAAGAAGTCATCCTTATAGTCAACGGTCAACTCGCCATTTTCTCTACCGAAGGAATTGCGGAAATATATAAAAAAGAATGGGACACAAGAATTGAAAATGAGAAAGGAAAACTGGTAATCATCGAAGTTGATATAGAAGAAATAGGAGAGGTGCTATGATCTTTGAATGTTTACTAATCGCAGTAGTCGGCGCGCTCGGTTGGGGAATTCGCGGAGTAATGGGCGGTATGCCGGGCGCGTTCATTCCCGGCGTCGTGGTCGGCGTGACGATGCTCCTGTTCACGATACCCGCCCATCCCGCGAACTTCGTGCTCGTGATCGTAGCGGCGTCGGGTCTGTGCGGTCTGTTTCCCTACGCGGTGTTCATCGACTGGGCGGTCAACAGGCCCTTCAAGAAGACGTTTGGCGTAGGAGACGGTATCATCGGCTACACCTGCACGGCCGTCCTGTATGGCATCACGATGACCACCGTGCTGCGCTACGGCCTGCGGACGGACACGGGGTGGCTCATCATCGCATGTGCGGCCGTCGGGGGCTTAAGCGCGATCCTGGCCCTCGTCAGAACGAACGCAGCGGGGTACGTAGCGCCGTGGAAGCTGCTGGAGTTCGTGACGGGCGCGTTTCTGTACGCTGGTATCTATCTTGCGCTCGCACATAAATCAATTGTTAATCCGATATGGATCGACGAGGAGACGGCGAAAATCCTAATCGCGCTCATCCTGATATTTCCAGTATTCAGCATCCTCAACAGGTTCATCGAAGATAGAGCCGTGCCGTCCTTTGACCTGCATTATTTTTTAATAGTTTATGTAGTTGCTTGTCTGGTCGCTGTACCATTCGCTGATTCTAATTTCGGCGGAGCAGCGTGTGCTATCCTATTCCTATCGGTATACATGTTCTTCGGTGAAATCAAGATGTCCTTGTTCGGCGAGCACGAGACAGTCAGGATTCAATTCTTCATCATGTTCATGCTCTCGCTGGCGGGAATCTTGTTGCTTGCTTAATTACTGCGGGTTCCGCAGTAATTAGAATTAAAAAAATAAAAGGAGATATTAACATGAAAAAAATAGTTGTGTTACTCTTGTTCGGTCTGCTACTCGCAGGTTGTAATCCCGGGCCGAGACCGGAAGCTAAGTACGTGTTCCGCGACCGGCTCGAACTCATCGCGCTGTCAGACAAAGCGATCACATCTGGCGGCGGTGTCCACGGTAGCTTCTTCCTTGGCATCGGGTCGATTACGTCATCCAAAAGTACGGTCGAGATCAAGTATTTCTTCTACGTCCGCAAGCACTCCGGCGGCTACAAGCTGACAGAAATTCCAAAGGAACAGGGCGAAATATTCCTCGATGAAGACGAACATCCTTACGTTAAGGTTTATGATGAACTTAATTCTAAATGTCATTCTCAGGGATTAAGCTGGTTCTGTGACGACAAAACATTTGCACTGTGGCGCTTCCATGTCCCGCCCGGTAGTATTAAGAGCCTGTTTGAATTGGACATGCAGTGAGGAGGTGATAAATGACTGATTTGGCGAAAGTACCGTGTAGAGATTTGATAGCAGACCTCGACCGCTGGGCCGAGAACGAGGACCGGGAGCCGACGGACTGGGAGATCGACTTCCTCGATTCGATCCGCGAGAACTATCATCTGACAGAACGACAAACGGCAAAGCTGGTTGAGATATATGAGAAAGCCGAGGAGGGGGGGTGAGATGAAATTCAAAACCTATACGACACAGCAAGTAGCTAACATCCTCAAGATAAATAAGTCTACTCTCCTGAGATGGATACGCGCGGGCAAGGTTCCCGACTCGATGTACAGGGACGGTCACGGTTGGCGCATGTTCACAGAAGGTGAAGTTGAGGCTCTGAAAGATTATCAGAAAGATCGAATCGACTGGAGGAAGGACAGATGAACAGATATGTCGAACTCGAACAGGAGGCAAACGAATTTAGGAAATGTTTCTATCCTGAGATTATTCAGATCAGCATACGAACCAGGAGAGAAGTGAAGAAATTCCGGAGACGCCAACGCCGCGAGAATAATTACAAACGCGAAGCGAACATGCGCCGCAACAACACACCCGGACGAGGGCGCACCCGCAAGGGTTCCCGCATGGCGGAGCTCTATCGGCGACGTCCCGAACTGCTGCGGCTGCGCAGGCTGGGCGGATGTGGACATAGTTAAAAGGGAAAACAACTATGAAATTATTTGAAGACAAAAAATGTTATACGAACGAAACGCTGGACGGATGGGTGTTAGTTGGAGATGAAGACGCACCGGGATACTTAAAATATTACAGGTCTCCCACGGAGAAATTTCGATGGATAGTCGTCTGGATGTGGAATCTGGACGGCGACCTATCGGATTTAACTTACGTGAAAGTAGAATCGAGCAGTAAATCAACTCTAATTGAAAATGAGGTTTATTTATGTCGAAGAGTCCCTTCCCAAAACTGATCCAGAAGGCGATCAGTTACATCGAGAAGGCTCACTCCGGGCAGCGCCGGAAGGACGGGTTTCCCTTTATCGTACACCCGCTGGGCACGTTCAAGCTGATGTGGGACTCACCCTGGGACTTCACGGACGAGGAGTACGTCTCCGCCCTCCTGCACGATGTGATCGAGGATTGCGGCAAGACTTTTGAAGAAATAAAGAGGGAGTTCGGTGAGGACGTGGCCGCGCTCGTCTGGCTGCTGTCCAAGCCGGAGCAGAACGGGATGGCGAGGGAGATATACTTCGTTGCGCTCAGGAGGTGTTCGCCCACCGTCATAGCCATAAAGCTCGCCGACATCTGCCACAACCTGTCCAGTCTCGACGTGCCCGATAGAAAATGGGCCGAGGACTTCGTGCTGAAGGTGGTTAAAGCGGTTTGTATAAGTGCGACAAAATTAGTCAAACTCGATTTAAAACAGAAAACACTTGACTTTTATGGCTGTAAATGGCATTATATTAACAACAAGGATGGTTTATAGACATGAAGCTAAATGAATATGCAAAGAAACAAGGGATAAGTTATAAAACAGCATGGAGGTGGTGGAAGTCTGGATATTTGAAAGGATTTCAGATGCCAACAGGTACAATTATTGTAGAAGACAAACCCGAGATAGCGGATATTGAAAGAAGGGAAAAGTGCGAAGAGTAATACATGGACAGGCATATTTTGACGAAGGTGTAAAACGGCGTGTCTTAGAGCTTATGCAATTTCAGTGTTCTGCCAAGCGTTCTGCATATCAGGCTGTTCGTAAACATGGGCTGAAGGGCAATGATGTTAAAATTTATGTAAAGAAGAATTATACGGAAAGCCTCAATGTCAGATATATATCTGATGCTTGTACGCAAGCAAGTATGATAAAACATGAATCGGCATTATTTGGTGGCAAACGAGCATGGAAAAAATTACAAACAGAGACAATCACAAAAGAAGAATGGAAGCAGAGAAGAAACAATCAATTGTATTCTCGTGGGGAAAAATCGCATAATGGTAATGCGAATATACGTATATTTAGAGACAGGATAATAATAAATGATCCTTCCGGGAGAGGAAAATGGATTGAGGGAAAGTTGTATCTTGATGGGGATTGGAACAAAGAAATATATAGTGTTCAGATTATATATAGAGATGATAAATTCGAAGTAGTGGTTTCATGGGAAGAGAGCAATCCAAAACAAATAGTTGTAAAAAAAGGAGCTATTGGCATAGATGTGAATGTCGATGGAGTTGCTATGGTTGAAGTGGATGGCAATGGGAACTTGTTAAATCATAAATATATAAGGAAACAGAGAATACAGTTTGCAAGATACAACAAAAGAAAGCATGACATAAATGAGCTTGCAAAAGAAGTGGTTTGTATGGCTGCTGAAGCAAGAAAGAAAATAGTCGTTGAAAAGATAAAAATATCACAAAACAAAAGAAATGCTGGCGGAAAAAAACCACGCCGGAAGAAGAATAATTTTGCAAGTAAAAAGGTAATAGGTGCAATAAAATCGAGGGCAATAAGATGCGGGGTACCTGTAATCGAGGTGAATCCTGCTTATACAACAGTTTTAGGATTTTTGAAATATGCAAAGATGTATTCGTTGAGCAAGCACGATGCAGCGGCTTTGGTTATAGCAAGGCGTGGGTTAGGAATTAAGGAAAGACAGACATATACGGTTACGACGGGCAGTTCAAAGAAACTGCCGTGGAACCTTGAAGGAAGAAGCGGTAGTATTGCTTTGAGCGAGAAGGCGTACTCGTGGCTTAACAGAGGAAACTTTGTTAGGTCGAAACAAGCCAACCTCACAGGTTCGGGTCTGGTAGCAGAGATAGAAGTCATAGACTCTGCCACAAGACTTAGCGTAGGTGAGACTCCTACAGGCGAATCCTGTCCTATAACAGGTCGGGCAGGTCATGCCAATGGCATGTTGGCAATGAAAGGTGCCGTTGAAATTTGCTGATTCTAGTGGATTTTGAAAACCTGGAGCAGTATGGATTGCCGCTCATAGACATTCTGAAGATGCACGGTGAGTGCTGGCACGAGTACGCCGACTGGATCGCCAGGAGGATAAGATTCAGGATCGAGCAGTACGGGAAATCTATTACCAAAACTGTGGATATGAAGGAGCCCAAAGCAGATGACGAAAAACCGTCATAATCGGTTGAATTCAGTTAGATTCGGCCAGGGCTCCGAGACTAAGGCGCGTGTTAAGCCGGTCTGCTCCGGTGAGGTGAACGCCTATGACTTCTGTTTGCTCGAAAGGGCAGTCACCTTGGAATGTGTCCAGTTCCAGGCTCTGATGGCTTCCGAGAATGCTCAAAGAAGCTTAAACAGAGAACAGACGGTCTTTGTCGAGGACAACAATAATTCCGAAAGGAAGGTGGCTTAAATGCCGGTTTTTGTAATCGACACAGAAGGAACGCCCCTGCTTCCGACCTGTGAAGCAAGGGCGAGGATCTTGTTAAGGAAAGGCAAAGCAGGCGTTTATTCAGTAGTACCGTTCACGATCCAGCTCAAAAGAAAGATCAGTAACCCCGTCGGAGAATTCAAGATAGGTATTGACGACGGGGCCAAAGTCGCCGGTATTTCCGTGGCACATGAGGACAAAGTCGTCTTCGCCGGGAACATCAAGCTCAGACAGGACGTTCACAAAAAGATGCTTCAGCGTATGCGGTACAGACGCACCCGCAGAGGCAAAAAACTGCGCCACAGAAAGCCCCGGTTTCTTAACCGTGGAAAGAAAGCCTGGCTACCACCCACGATCAAACAGAAGAAGGAATCCATCCTCCGCGTAATCGACGACCTGAAAAAGCGTATCAACATCACGTCCTGCGTGGTTGAACAGGGGCAATTTGATACTTCTTCAATAAGCGCCGGCTACAAATTAACAGGCAAAGAGTACCAGCGTTCCGAATATGAGGGCAACAACTGGCGCCAGAAAGTTTTATGGAGAGACAGATATACTTGCCAGCATTGCAAAAGTGAAGAAAATCTCCAGGCACATCACATTGTCCCGCGTTCCAAAGGCGGGACCAATAGGCCAAAGAATGGCATAACGCTTTGCAAGGAATGTCATGATGACCTGCATAATGGCAAATGGGTGTTGACGCAGAGCCCGAGACATTTCAAATACCCCGCGCATCTCCAGCAAGGTAAATGGTATTTGTTCAACGAACTGAAGAAGCGCTTCACCGACGTAAAAGTTTGTTTCGGTTGGATGACCGCCAGGGCGAGAAGCGCCCTGGGCCTGGAGAAAGACCACCACTTTGACGCCTCGGCAATGGCTGGAGCGAATAATTATCAATGTCATCCTTATTTAATCGTTCCAAAACGTACAAAAATCTGGGAGAATAATCCGACCAAAATCACCACAGAGCGAAATGGTTTCAAACATTGGGACATTGTAAAAGCTTTGCACCAAACCAGAGGAACAGTAATTGGATCAATCAGAAGCTTAAAGACAAGATGTATAACGCTGAGAACAAACTTTGATGATAATTTTCCTGTAAGCTATAACAAAACAAGGCTGTTGTGGAGGCCGCGAGGCCTGGCGTACCATCGTTTTTGATGGAATTTTATAAGGAGGGAAGTTATGAAAACCGTAGCTGAGGCAGAGAAGATACTCAACGCGATTGCAGACGAAGAGCAGGTCGTGAGAGACAGCAGATGCATGTTGGAGGCAAAGCAACACGTTCGTTTCTGTGCGGACAAGTTGAGGGCCTACGTCGAAAAAAATAAAGATGAAGCAGGCCGGGTAGACATCCGGAAAATGAACATAAGGATGAGTTATGTGCTGTACTGGAGCAAGCAGCGGAACGAGATCGGCTTGGTCGGAGACCGGCAGCACGAGCAGTTGAAGGAGAACATAAGCAGGCTGCGGAAGCGGATAAACTGGCTGTGAGATAAAAAATATTAAAGAAAGGGGAAACAACGATCATGCAAACCTTTGATGAGGATGGAACTCTGCTGAAGGAACTGAAACTCGAATCCACCGAGGCGCTCATTACCGCTTTCAGGGAAGAGATGGAGAAACCGGAGGTAGCCGAGGTCCGCGTGTTCAAAGACAGGACGCTCATGGACAAGAAGATCGGTGGCACCAAACCGGCGCAGCGCGGCTTCGGTGAAGTAAAAAAGTAGTTGATTTAGTTTAATTACTACAATTCTGTAGTAATTAGATTTTAAAATGAAAAAAATAGTGCAAGCGCTCCGACGCAGGTGTATCGCGCCATTGGAGGAAAACCGCAGTAAAAGGAGAACTAAAGATGGCTACGGGACAGACAGAGTTGACGGAAGAGTTTATCGGCGAAATGTGCAGAACATTCCTGCTGTGCCTGTTCGCCGACGAGAAAGTAAGACAACCGGCCGATCTTGACGACATCGTACTCGGCGGTTCGGATTCTGCCGATTTGTTCTCACTGACGGGGCCGCGCTGGAACAAGACACCGTTCCGTAAAGCGCTCGCCGAACTCATAGACGAGGGCAAGATCAGAGTGTGGGAAGACGACGACGGCTGGCATTATCTAATCGTTGAGATGAAGTACCTGTGTCCCCATTTGCCTGTTGTCGATGACGTGCCGCTGCGCATGGCGTTCTTCCATGCTGAAGCCATCGAGCGACTCGGTTGTGAACTTAAAGATTTTCTTTAAGAAAAAAAAGAAGAACAACCATGACTGATTCCAACAAACCTGAGTGGGCAAAATACAGAGCGTGTTTCGACTGTCCTGACTGCGGTTCGGCTGTCTTTCAAAACTATGCAGGTCGGTACAAGTGCGCAAAGTGCGGCAAGGATACATTCAGACTTCATTTTCCAAAAGTAGAAATAGACGAAACACTGTCTCACTAATCCGAAGACGGGAGAGGAAGTATAACATGGAATCAATCTGCAAGTTCTACATCACACATGATCGACGCCGCGACAACGTTGAGATCGTCGTGTGGCGTCGGGTCGTAACGGATTCAACCACCCTCAGCCAATGTGGTCGCGTCATCAACGAGGAGGGCTCAGTTATTTTCGAGTCGGTTGAGGAAGGTCAAAAAGCACCGTGCTTGTTGTCTTTGCCGCCGGAGGTGTTCCGTGTCCTCTGCGAAGCTGTCGTCCAGTACATGCGCAAGAACAACCTGACGATTGTACCGGAGGCCACGCTAAAAGGACAACTGGAACGCCCCGACGCCCACCTCGCGGACATGCGAAAACTAGTTTTCGGAAAGGAGCAACCATGACCAGTTGATAGAAAATAGACACTTGCAAAATCTATCATTCTGTGTTAGTATAAGGACATGGGAATGAAAACATTCAAGTACAGAATATACCCGAAGAAACGGCAAGTAACGCTTCTTAACCAAGCCGTAGAAGATAGCCGTATTATTTATAACGAATTGCTTTCAATGAAAAAAGATATCTGGCAAGACAAACAAAAAAACTTAACTCAATTCGATGCACAGCTTATAATAACTGGAATAAGAAAAGAAAAAGAGATGAAGACAGCAACTGTTATTCTCCGATTTGCCAAAGATAGGTTGTTTTATTCTTATAATCATTTTTTCAGAAAGCGCAATAAATTTCCAAGATTTAAGGGCAAAGGATTTTATTCTTCAATAGGATTATACACCGGCCAATATGAGTTGAAAGGAAACAAAATAACCATACCGAAGATAGGAAAGATTCATATAGTAAAACATCGAAAGTGGAAAGGAATACCGAAGCGGATAATAATAAAGAAGTCAGCCACAGACAAGTGGTATTTGTGTATTTGTTGTGAAGGGAAATTTAGCAAGAAACTTCCTAAAACAAAAAAGGAAGTTGGCATCGATCTGGGTTTAGAAACATTCGCGGTGCTATCTGACGGCTCAACGATAGAGCGTGAAAGATTTTTTAAGGAAGAGCAGGACAATCTTGCTAAAGCACAACAAAAGTTATCAAAACAAAGGAAAGGTTCCGTTGAAAGAAAAAGGGCCGAGAAGATTGTTTCAAGAGTGCATGAACGAATTGCATTTAAGAGAGATAATTTTGTACACCAGTGTACAAAAGAAATTATAGATATATATGATGGAATAGTGTTAGAAGATTTGTCAATAAAAAAGATGCAAAAGAAAAAAAGGAGGGGAATTAATCGTTCAATACAGGATGTAGCGTGGAACAAATTCGGAACAACCCTTTCTTACAAGGCTTCGAGTGCTGGTAAGAAAGTAGTGTTTGTGAATCCTGCATATACATCACAAACCTGCTCAGGGTGCGGCTTTGTTCAGAAGCTGGAATTAAAAGACAGAATCTACAACTGTCCTAAATGCAAATTATTTATGAGTAGGGATTTAAACGCTGCTAAGAATATATACAGGCTTGGGGCTGCAAGCCTTTGAAGCCCTTGGAGTTATCCATGGGAACAGTCACCAGTCTCGATAAGTCTCCAATAATAGCAAAAGCGCTCCGCCTCCACGAACTCCAGAAATCGTTCCTCGAAGGCCGCTTGCAAATACCGCCCATTTCGTCTATAATGATCGAGCAGTACAAGCGCCACTCGCGGTTTCACATCGCAAGCCCGCAAAAGGAGGTACCCAGTGAGTCAGGATAAATCCGCAAATCGTGCCAAGAAGAAATCCCGCGCGCCGGGACACAAGAAGAAAGTCCCCCAGCGCAACAAGGCGCCCACCATGTTGCAACGGGCACTCGCGAAAAAGAAACGAGACAACACAATCAAGGCGCAGGGCATGGATCACAAGAATAAAACGAATTCGGGCGAGGCTTCACGCCGTAAGAAGCCGAGCACGAGGCGAAGCCCCATCATAGACAAAGTACCGATCGCGGAAGAGGATCTCAAACGTGGTATAACCGTTATCTTAAAAGACGGTAGGGAACTAAACATACAACAAAATCCGGATGGGACGCTTACAATACCCGCAGCGCAGATAAGCGCGGGAGAGGAACACATATTCTCAGGAGAGCAGACAGGGGCTGGTGGGGTACGTGGGGGAACAGAAACAGAAGTTGGGGTACGTGGATCCGAAACAGTAAAAAAGGACTCCCAGGGTACACACTCCCAGGGTACACGTGGATCCGAATTCGCCCCCTCTCCAGATTCCGCTCTCCTGAAATCCCCCTCTACCAACGCTCTCCTCCCGAATCCTCCTCCCGGCACGGGACTGATCCCGTCACAGAGAAAACGCTCAGGAGAGCACGCCGTGGGGCGCGGTAACGTCAAGATAACCGACGGAGAGCTACGAACAGAGATCGAGGCAGGCCTGACCATACCCGAGATCGCCTCGCGGTACGGCATGTCCCGGAAGACTCTGTACCCGCGCGTCAGGCGCATGGAGCAGAACACACTGGACGCGGTCCTCATAGGGGAAACCGAGGCAGGGGAACCCGTCCTGAACTTCCGCGAACAGATCGCTTTCATCAACCGCGCGACTATGGATATTCTCAGGAGCGCGCGCACCAGTACGAATCTGAAGCTCACGGCGGTGAAGAGAATAGAAGCACAGAACGATCTACAGGCGAGATTGAACGCGCTCATTATGAATGTGCAGGAGACGCGCGCATTTCAGGAGACCGTCCTGGAGACGATCCTCGAGCTGGAGGAGACGTTCCCCGGCATACGCGAAACGCTGGTGCAGAAGCTCCGGGAGCGCAAGGATTTAACGAGGGCAACCACTCCGTAGGAATTTCATCCAGGGTATTGACGTTTAATCCTCGTTGTGCAATTGTGTTATTGTGCAAGTCAACGTCTTTTCTTTTTTGTTGCACAATTGCACAATAACACAACGGGAGGAAAATCAGATGGAATACGCCAGGTTGCATATATTAGTCACCAAGGAACAGCACAGGTGGTTGAGCAGGCAGCACCACAGAAACGGAGAATCCATCGCGGCTGTCGTCCGTGGTCTGATCTCGGAAGCGATGGACAAGAGAAATTCCAGTAAGAAGAAGCGCGTGAGAAAACAAGACAATCCGGAGATCGACGAGGAATTAGAAGACCTGGAAGTTCCCGACGACGACCGAACCGCCAAGATAAAAGCCATCCGGCAGGCAACCGGTATCTCTCCGGATCAGTACCACACGAAAAGTTAAATACTACGGATTCCGTAGTAATTAAAATCCCCGATTATGATTACCCCGCAACAGACACCCCGCAGACACTCACAGACACTTCTCGTTTTAGCGTCTAAGGGATTTTCACGGCGTGCCCCATACATTGATATACCCTTGTGCGAGTTCGTGCAGCACACGCGCGCATGGTGTATGATCCCGCGTATACGTGTACCCACGCGCTCGCAATTATAGGGGCGTCACGCATGGTTGTCCCCTATGAAGACTCCGTTCCCCGCACACCGGCGGTTTAATAAGTCTGCAGAATATTCCCTCTCAGGAAAAATCAATGCAGATTTACGGATTTAATTTTTGAACGTATATGGTGGGGGCCTCAGACTCTAACAGATTATATTTTGTCCCTAATCGATGAGGGTCCCAAACCGTAACCGGTCTGGTGGGCTGCGTGGGAAAAAATTTTTGGAATTTTTATGTACTGTAGCGGTATACCATGCCCGTGGTACGGGTCGGTGTTTTTTACCGATCCCGTCGCGATCTCGAAATACGTCTTTTTCAGAGAAGTTTTTCTATACTACTTATGTAATTTCGTTTTTCAATCTCGAAACTGCTACGGCATAATCATTTAAAGTATTTAAAAGATTAATATCTTTAAATATTATTAATATCATGTGTGCGCAGGCGCGTGTGTGCGCGTGCGCGTATAATAGAGGAAATCGGTAAAAAAAAGGGGGGGGGTGAGCCGCAGCGGTTTTTTAAATACTGCGGATTCCGCACTAATTAAGCAGAGATGAAAAAAGGCCCGCGATGCAAACCGGACCCTTTCTCCTCCGCGCTTGACTTCAGCCGCCTGGGCGTGGTATCATTGACTCAGAAAGCTGAGGGGTAATATGGATCGCTCAGTCACCGGGACCGCCCTGCCGCGTGTGGGGCGGTTCTGTCGTTTCGGGATCTTTTGTTTCACCCAGCATCAGCCGATACTCCAGCGCCTGTACTTCGGTTTCGTAGGTGGCCAGTGTTACGCCGCATTTCTCCAGTAGCCGGTTCACGTCGAGTCCCGTCTGTGGGTCGAGGTCGTTCACAGCGAACAACGCGCTGGCGATCTTGTCGCGTTCTACTGCAAGTGCATCGCGCGCTCTCTCGTACCGCGCCCAGTAGTCGTTTATCAGGTTCAGCTGATTCGCGTGCGTGTGTCGATGCTTTTCCTGTTCTGCTTCGAGCTCGGCTACGTGGTCACTCAGCCGCTCGATTTGTTTCCTGTTATCGCGCCGCGTGACTTCAGTTCCCCTTACTGCCGCTTCCGCTCGCTTCGCTCGCTCGACCGATGCATCTCGTTCCAGCTTCATCGTGTTCTTGACCTCGCGGGCTTTCTTCAGCGCTTCGCGCAGATCCTTCATCGTTTTCTGTTCCTTCGGTCTCATGTCGTCAGCCTCCTTATGCAGTATCCCGTTATGAGTATGAATAACAGGATCGCCGGATAACCGTACTCCGGCGCCTCGGTGAGGATCGTCTTCCACGTCTCGATGAACCAGGTCATGTTAATTCTCCCTCCGCTTTCTTCAGCGCCTTTAAGATTGCTTCTCGGGCCGGGGCCGCTTTGACGTTCGGGCACTGGTTCAGGTATACGATTGTCTTCTCACAGGCTTCGAGCAGGTCGGGGGCGGCGGCTATTAGTGCAGCGTTGGCTTTTTGTGATCCTTTGTGGTCGTGCCCGCATACTTGCGTTACAACCCAATGAATGTTATCTCCACCCATTATCGCCGTTGAAAATACGCGAGATTTTTTACCGCCATTTTGTTTTTCTCTTACAGTCCACGGCCCAGGTGTGTACTTGCTCATGTCTTCCTCCCCTTGATTCCGAAGGCCGCGTAACGGCTCCGCACTTCGTCTTCCGCGTCTCCGGGATATGTGATGACGCCTTCCGGCGCGTCCGGCGCGAGCCTGATCTTCAGGTCCGCCCGCCGCCGCTCGATCAACCGCTCCGGGTCGCCGAGCGACAAGCTGACGAGGCCGCTGGACTGTGAAACGTCCTCGACCTTCCCGATCACCCTCATCCGCTTGAAGAAACAAACCTCGATCTCGAACTTATCGCCACGATGTATTCCAGCTTCGCTCATGCCTTCATTCTCCTTTCGATTTTTTCTTGATGTAAAATGCGGCATACAATCCCGTCTCCCGGTCCTGGCAGTTACAATCCTCGAAGTTGTTGACCATGTTGTCGAAGGTCATCTTGTCGTTGTCATACCTTAAATCTTTATATTCCTTCTTCTTGATTATTACTCCGTGATACCATCCTTTTTCAAAATGATTCTCGCGGACGTTGCAGGCCACTATCAGAAACAGTTCATCGTTCTCGAACATCCTTCGCGCCACGTCCTTCCTGACGCGCTTGTAGTTGACTGCGTGCTGTCTCACTTGTTCACCTCCTCCTCCTCTAATGCGAATACCGCGAGCGCGGCTTCCTCGTTGCTCGTTACTGTCAGCACTTTTACTTAACCTCCTCTCGTGAGTTTCAAACGTTCCGGTGACCGCAACTTCCGTTCCAGCATCGTCTGGAGCCCGAGTCGCTTGAATTTCTCCGTCAGTTCTCTTTCGGTTTTACTATTTCGTAAATGATTTTCTATGATTCTCTGCGTCAGGAATTTTGTACGTATCCCTGCTCCCGCGTGCACTGATCGGAAGCGTTCGGTCTTTAATAGCTTTGCGATTGCTTCCGCTCGTGTCTTTTCCGTTCTATAGACAATATAGGATTCGTCCAATCTCTTATCAGAAAAAATAACTGCTTCGCGTTCCAAGTTACTAAATAAACATTGGACGATGAACGGCGGGATCGTTGTCAGGTCGTAGAGATTAACTGCGAGGAATGTTTCCTGATCCGATTTCATATTCATCTCCTTTCCTTAATTACTACAGAATCCGTAGTAATTAGATTTCTTTCCTATCTTCATCCAGCGCGCTCTCGATCCAATCGCGTACCATGTCGCTCATCGAATCGTACTTGAGCGTCTTCTGCGCCGCTATCAGCGCGGCGTGAGTGTCGTCGTCTACACGTATGCTGACCGTCTGCGGATCGGTCAGCTTGGCGGGACGGCCGGCTCCGGGACGTGCTCCACCGCTCCGTCCTTTTTTACCAGTCATATATTCTCCTTTCCGTTCCATTCGGCGGTCTAAAAACCGAAGGTCTGAATAATGATTTTTTAATTTTCCGTTTCTCATAATGAAGCATCCATTTTACACCATCGTCTTTAGTTGCGACTTTTTTTACGACTCGATAACAAGCTTCATGTCCATTCTCTATTTGTTGTCTCTCTGTTTCGCATATAAATCCGCAGTTGTTATGTTTTGCGGCTGGGAAAAATTGAAAAAACTTTTTATCAGATATACGAATCAGATTGGTTATACTTCCCGTGCCTTGAATGTTAGAGATGAAACCAAGATTATACCACGTTAACGCCAACAACGAACGTTCCGACGCCTCCTGTCTGTTCTTACACGGCCACCCGAGAAATTCAACTGGCTTGCCATCATAAAAATACTGAGTATGTTTTCGTTCCGGATCTTGCGGATGGAAGTCGTAGATGATAACAAGCCGTCTGTCTGATGATTGCCAATTTGGAACTTTTGTGAGGTTCGTAGTTTTCATCTATTTTTCACGTTCTTTTTATTTCAGTTTTTTAATGTCCTGAAAACAAATAGCTTCTGCAATATCTTCGGTTCGCGTTGCTTCACGTCCGGCAAGTGCCGCTATCGCACAGGCCGTTATCTCAATATTTCTGACGTGTACCGGAAACAGTGCGAGTTTCTTAATCGCCTGTTCGAGTAAGTCTCCCCCGGAGTCCCCCTCTCTTTCAAACGAAACTCCTTTCTCAAGAAATTTTTTGCCTTCAGCAATTCGGCGTTGGACTACATTAATCGGTTCTGAATAACGGTTTACACATTTATTGGCGGAAGGCCGTTCGGCTTCACAGATAATAGGAAACTTATCTAGGTGTTTCTTAATCTTCGCTTGATGTGTTACAACCTCGTTGACGCTGCAATCACAGACTTTGATGTAATCGCCGTAGTAACCGCAGGGACAGGGCGAGTTGTACTTGATCGTCTTTAAATTTCCGAGGAGTTCTTTCGCATAGAATCGGATGCTCGGTCGCAGTTCCCACGGGCCGATGAAGAGTACGTTGAGATTCCCGCAACCCGCTATTTCCATTGCCCGTTTAGCAGCTTCACAACCGGGTAATAAATCTGTCTTCATTTTTTCATTTCCTCTCTTTCTCTATCTTTCGCGCCTAAATAAAAAGGACAATCTCTTTTGTACTTTTCATCTTGCTCGTAACGGAAAAGACAAGGGAGTTCGGTTATCGAACACCTGCGTTCCACATGAATCATACCATAATGGGAGATTTCAAAGTTCTTATTGTATTCACAATCTTTGCCAGTTTTCTTTTTCATATTACTCCACCTTACCCTATTTTGTGCCAGGCATTCAAGTAGCGATTATACTTGCCATTTTTAGTTTGCGCGTTAATGCGGATCCTCAGCTTGCCGCGCACCGCCGACGCCGGTAGTACGAAATAGTAAGTGCTGTCGGTATCGAGCGCGACTAATACCAGCACATCGTAATGACTGACCGGCTTCGACACCGGGTAGGCCACGCCCCGCGCGGTTAGACCCTGAGAGACTTGCCCGAATTTTCTATTTCCCTGACATAATATTTATAATCATCAATCGCGTCATCCCATGCCAGCACATAGGTGCAATCGGGACTATGATCTGTCCCGTATTGCGGGCCGCCACAATTGCAGACTATTTTGTGATCTTTTACGTATTTCCTGAAATATTCATTCCGCGTCATTCCGTCACATCCTCTCATTATTTTGATTATACCTCATTATACGCGCGGCTATGCTATTCCTTTTATTCTCCAAACTTCAGGGGAAACACCGGGCACACCATTGACCAGCTCGCAGCGGTATGTATTCCTTCCCCCCATAATTTTGAAATAACCGTGCTCATCGGGCTTCCTGGCCCTGCGCGGTTTATCCCAATACGTTTCCGCAAATGCCTTGATCGCGTCCAACATTGTTTTGTTGTAGGCTTCACATTGTCATATTCCCATCATCATTCTGTTGTCTGGGTTTCTCATTCCGTCACCTCCTCTCGTATAGCGCGCCGCCCGGTGAAGGGCGGTCGGGCACCGTAGGTGGATTAAAGTCGTTGATCGTCGATGTAGTGTCGTCCACACGCTTCGCAGAAATCCACATCGTCATTAATGTAGCCACACTCACAGATCCAGCCGTCGTCATCGTATTCGTCATCCATTTTTCTATCTCCTTTTTTTTATCGGGTGCCGTGGGGCAACCCGTAATATGCGTTCTCGTTCTCGATCTGCATTATCTCTTTCGTGCTCAGCAGGTCGCCGGGGCAGGTTTCCCGCACGGTGCGGGGGCGTCTCCTGCGCGCCTCCTGTATGCGAGCTTTGCGCTCGCGCTTCGCTTTGTTTTCCGCTCTTTCTTTTCGATCTCTTTTGATTTCTTCTGTCGGCGTGAGGGCGAAGGTCAGGGCATCTACTATCTGATATATTCTTCTCTGGTACACCCTGCGGCCTGAGTAGTCTACCTGATGATTTCTCTCCATTTCCCGTAGCACTCTCTGTGCCTCTTCTGGTCTGAATTCCATGTAGTTCATTTTCATCCTCCCTATTTTTTTAACTTCTATATATAATTATAATAATTTATTTGATTTTGTCTACCCTTTTCAAAAGAAATAATTTATCCTTTAATTAAAAGGGTTTTTGCCGACGATTTTGACGATTTTTGGAAAAAGTGATTTCAGAGCGAATAGGTTTTCTCGGAATAATTGATCGTCCTATACCCTTGACGTTTCGGAGAAAGCCGGTATTCTTTAGGTATATCGCCACGTCGCGGCAGGTTCGCTCTGCCGATCCGGGTCACCACAGAGTCACCCGGATTTTTTTATGGCTTAGTCTCTTGACGAATGATAGCAGGATGGTATCATGTAGTTAGAGATGACGAAAAAGAAAGACACATCGAATAATCGCAACCTGGGAACTTTGACGCTGACCAAGAGTTTTTTATCCGGCATGCTCAAAGCGAACGGCTGCCTGCCCGCCGACGCTAAGATCGTTCAGGTGTTCGAGGACGAAGGCGACGCCGTAGTCGTCGTTCGACACGAAAGTCTGCCCTTCGTTCTAGTTGGAGCGATCCTGCCGGAGATCAAACTTCGTCCCGGTAAGAAAACGCTTAAGATTTTGAAGCGCAAACCTGATGGACCCAGGAAGGGAAAGGTCAGAAAAAATTTGTCATCCGCTGTCCACGATTGGGAACTGGATTAAATACTGCGGAATCCGTAGTAATTAAGGAAAATGAAATTACAACGAATAAATATTCAGCTCGAACCGGAAGACGTGCGGCAACTGGATGAGATTGCGGATAAACTGGGCATCAAGCGAGTAGTTGTGGTCCGAGGTCTTGTGAAACTATTCCTATTTCTGTCGAGCCGTCCGTCTGTTACGGATGATGCTGAGACATTGATCTATGACTTTATCGAAAACAGCCAGTGCGAAAACAGCGCCGGTTAAGCAGCGGTCGGAGCACATAGACGAACTGATCGCCACGCTCGAAGGCGGAGCGTATTCTGAATACTCTCCCGGTAAGTACGGACTTCCTGTTACGTTTAGAAATAGGGAAGAGTTACAGGACTGGATTCAGAATAACCTCAAGATTATAAAAGATGGGCGCGTCATAGATATTGTTCTCATTGATAAACAGATGGATGCTATTTGGGACTTCTGGATTCACAGTACGTTCTGCGGCATCATCTGGAAAAGTAGAGGCGGAGGCGGTTCGCTTGTTGCGGCTATTATTATTTTTATTAAAATGGTTTGGAAACAAGAGTCCTGCATCGACCTCGCGGGGAGTATGGAGCAAAGTCAAAATGTTTATGAATACGTTGTTGGTTTTTTCTCAGAGGAATGTATCGGCGTTAAAGGAGTCTTGATAGTAAAAGGCGAGCCTCTTAAATCCAATACCGAACTGGTAACGGGTCCCAAGTTAAAATGTGTGCCAACATCAGAAAAAGCTGCTCGTGGGAAACATCCACCAAATATTTTTATAGATGAGGCCTGTCAGAAGGATACAACCGTTGATCCGGTTATAGAGACCGCTATAAATATGGTTTTTTCAGAACCAGAATATACCATTCTTGCGCTTTCCACGTTTCACGTCACGGGCGGTTGGTTTGAAGATACGTGGGATCACGCGAAGGCGCGGGGGTACAAGAAGTACAAGTGGAATGTCTATGACATCATGAAGAAGTGCGAAGCGAAGATCGACTGTCGCGACTGTCCGCTCACAGAGAGAGTTCCCGTCCGTGATACCAAAGGTCGGATAACGAAATATAAGTACGACGGCTGCAACGGCAAGGCGAGGAACTCGAAGGGCTGGCTCAACCGCAGTAATGTCCTTGACGCTAAGAAGAAAAACACCGCAGAGAACTTCCGTGTCGAGTGGGAGTGCAAGAGGCCGACGCGCAAAGGCCGCGTTTATCCGAAGGACGATCTTGACCGCGCTCTCACATATATCATTAACCAGGTCAGGATCATAAAGGGTGCGAGGACGGCGGTAGGTATAGACTGGGGCTTCGCTTCCCAAACTGCTGTCATCCCCGTACAGAGACATTTGGAGCATGTGGCTGTTCCGACGGAAGCGCTTTTTACTACTACAAGTACAGTAGATATTATTTCTTACCTTAGAAAACTAAAAAAAATTCTCGGTGAGTTCATTGTTTATGCGGATGCTTCTCATCCCTTCAATAATGCTGACGTTTACAACGCCGGATTCCAAGTTGTTGCCGTTCCGTTCGGACAGTGGAAGAAGATCGGTATAGATAACTGTGTGAAGTACATGGAGACGGGCAAGGTGAAGATTAGCAAGAGGAAATGCCCGATACTTGCTTCTCAACTCGACAAGCTGCATAAGGACGAGCGCGGGATGCCTGTAAAAAAAGATGACCATTCTTGTGACGCATTTCTTTGTGCTATGCTGCATTTTTTATATCTCAGTGAGTTTCCAGTTGATCCGGATGATCTCGAAGATGAAAGCGAAAGCGAAGAAGAAAAAGAACAAGAATCCGAAGAGCGCGGTCGCGGATCGAGAAATGAAGGGGGCGTGCTTATTATATGACAGATAATCCATTTCGTTATATAGTTCTCGAAGTAGATGGTGCTGCGGACTTAGAACGATTGTTGCGCGAAGTAGAAAACTCACATTCAGTCGTGGGCATAATGGATAGCCTTAGATGCGTTATAGTCGAGCGCGACCACAGTCTTGACGCTCCAAAAGAAGAAGAACCGAAAGGCGAGCAAGGTGCCGTATTTCTGGTCTGTCACCAAGATACGTACTGCGCTTTTCAGAGTGAGATTGACGATCCCCGTTTTAAATTTACTGATGGAAATGTAAAGCTGGTAATCTGTAATAAAAATTATAAACCTGACGAGCAGTTGTGCTCGCGGGCAGAACCTCTGACGGTAGGTGAAAAGTAATGACTGAGAATACTCATTATAAGAAACGAAACAAGCAGTATCTTGATTCTCTCGTTCGATGGATCAAAGAAAACTTACTCCAGAAAGGTGCCTACGGTACTGGGCAATTGACAATTAAAGTACAGGATGGTATGGTGCAGGATGTGGTCTCTTCTCGCGAACATAAACTAATACCAGCGGTAGGTGACGAAGATGGCAAAGAAGAGAAGGAGTAATAGGCCGGGTTCGGAGTCGCAGAAATCGAACGTCGAAGTCGTGGAGGCTCTCGTCATCAAGTCCGCCTCCGTCGAGCACTCTCAACAGTTGAAAGTCTCTGACAAGTCGTTCACGAGAACGGGCGCGCTCAAGCCGCCCTTCGATCCCGTGCTGTGGGGATCAATGATGGAATACTCGACCCGCCTCTCGCGCTGCATCCATACTGAGGTTCAGAATACGGTCGGCTATGGATACAGGATCGGATTCGTGGACGGGTTTGAGATCACGCCGAATACATCGCCGGAAGTCAAGGCAAAGGTCGCCAGTCAGATAGCAACCTTGAGAACCGTGTTCGACCATCCGAATAAGGATATGTCTTTCAATCAGATGATGGAGCAGGAGGGTATCGATGAGGAAGCGACGGGTAACGGCTATGTTGAAGTGGTCAGGAATCTCATCGGCAAGATCGCACAGCTATATCACGCGCCCGCTAGCATAATGAGGGTGCTCGCCAATGGCGACGGTTTCATCCAGACGATTCAGGGGAAGAAACGGTTCTTCAAAAACTTCGGCGATCTGCGAACTATGGATGTCAGCACCGGTAAATTTGTTGAAGAGAAATTGCCACTCGACCAGCGGGCGTCCGAGATCATTCACTTTAAAACTTACTCACCGAGTTCGCCGATCTACGGCGTTCCAGGATACACGTCTTGCTCACCCGCCGTCTCCGGCAACAGGCTCGCCGCCGAGAGGAACGTTAATTTCTTCAAGAACAACGCCGTTCCCAATTTGGCGATCACAGTGACGGGCGGCAAGCTCTCGTCCAAATCGGTTCAGAGTATCCGCGAATTCATGGCCGCCGAACAGAAGGGAACCGCGAACGCACACCGCACGATGGTGCTACAGTCGGAAGGAGCGGGTATGGGGCCGCTCGGCAACACCGGCGCGAAGATCGAGATTAAGGAGATCGGCGTTGGGTCGAAGGACGACGCCTCATTCTTGGAATATCGAGCTGCCAACGATGAGGAGATTAGAGAATCTTTCGGTATTGGTCAGATTTTTTTTGGAACGAAAAATATCTCGAAGGGTAACGCGACTGAATCCCGCCGCATCACTAACGATCAGGTGTTCCTCCCCGCGACGAAGAAAAAAGAATATCGCCTCTATCATACCATCGTCGCTGATCTGCTCGAACGTGATCACGAGTTGAGTCACGATAACGCCGTGGCACGTTTCGTGGGCATGGACGAGAATGAAGGAACTCCGCTCTCCCTCTTCAAGAGACTCTCACCGCTCGAGCAGCGGGACGCACTCGCAGACGAGATGAGGAAGCAGCACTTCGAGTACACCGAGACGACGGACGGCAACATCAGGTTCAAGGAGAAGGCACTTGTCACTATTTATTTTGAGCATCCGAAGATCGGCGATCCGCTCGAAGAGGCGCGGGTCGATAACATTTACGCGCGGCTCGCCACGTATACCATCAATGAACTCCGACAGAAAGTCGGCAAGGATGAAATCGAAGTGGACTGGGCGAACCTGCCATATCCTATTTTGCTGCACAGCGAGCGCGTCTCGGAAGGAACCGAGGGTCTTCCGGGATCCGGGAGTGAAGGAGTTCCTACCTCCGAAGGGGAGGTCGAAGCGGCCGTTGTCGAACATCTCTTAGATATAAGGAAACTTATAATAAAGGAACTTGCGAATGAACAAGATTCTGAGTAAGCAGGCGCTGGGCCTTGTGGATGATATTCTGCTGCTGACGCTGGGCGGATCGTCTGTCGGTCTTATGAAACAACCCACCGCGCGTGAATTTCAGAATTTTATCATAGGGAAAGAGGATGAAGTTTTTGCTCGTATCCTCGCTGGTTATGCGGATGCAATTTCCGAGACCGATGCAAATTTGAGTCGTTTGGTTGGCGATCTTGTTACGCCTGAGAATATCACGACTCGCGCCGGGATAAAAACCTTGAAGAAGTCGGCGCAGAATGATTTTCTAAAGGTATCAAAAACGGTTTGGGGTAAAAAATTTTCTCAGGAAATTCTCGATGATATAAATGATACTGTCCGGGTCACGTATGAGGCGTCGAAGGATTTTGCGGCCACCCGCGTCTCACCGGCGCTCGTAAATCCGTTCACAACAATAGATGAGAGGTCGCTCCTCGCCGTGGACGGTCAGTTCGAGACGTGGATGTCCACCAACTATGAGCGGGTGAAAGACCCCAGGATCAGGAAAATTCTGGCCCAGGGTTTCAAGGAAACTCTTGATACTGAATCCATCGCGCGGATGCTCGAAGATAAACTGGGGAACACTTATAAGGATTATAAGTCGTGGAACCAGTTAGCGAGTTATCAAGTCAACCTCGCGCGGAACGTGGGGCAGGTCAGAACTTATCAACAAGCCGAAATCACCGTCATAGAATATGCAGCGATCATAGATGCTCGTACCACACCGTTCTGTCTCGACATAGATGGGAAAGTTGTTTATGTGGAAAATGTTGCGAATCACGTTGATACTTTACTCGCACTGGAAACGCCGGATGACATCATCGCCTTCAAACCGTTCACGCGGTCGGAAGAAATAAGTTCCGGTAAATATCAGCATTACGTGGGTGATGAAAAGTTCAGTTTTCCGCGCGGGAATGACGCGGGAAGGAACTCGGCGGCGTTAGAGAAGTCGGGCACTATACTTAGTCCGTTTCATAATCTGTGTTATGCGAAGGGAACCGAAGTATTGACGGAAGACGGATGGATTGATTTTGAACAAATATCTGGAACAGAATCTTTTGCATCGCTGAATCCGGTAACACGTGAAATTGAATATGTTGAAGGGATAGGAAAAATAGAATACGAGTATCAGGGCAAAATGATTCATTTTAAAAATAGAAATTTTGATTTACTCGTAACACCAGATCACAATATGGCTTATATTCCGTCACATCGTTTCAAAAAAGGTGGCACTATAGTAAGAATTAGAAGTGCCGATTCAATGGCCGACAGCGATGTTATTCCACGGACTGGAAAATGGAAAGGCATTTCTAAAAAAATCATAAGCATCGGTGATAAAAAATATAATATGGGTTTATTTATGGATTTTATGGGGTGGTATTTATCAGAGGGAAGTATATCAGATAGATCATGGAACAAAAATGAGTCTTACTGGGCGATTAAAATAGCACAAGAGAAGGACGCTGAAAGTATTGAAATAATTTTTTCAATACTTACGAAATTATTCGGTAAACATTTTAAGGTAGATAAATGGAAAGGTGGTGTCTATGTATCTGGTAAAGATCACGATCTATATAAATATTTAAAACGGCTTGGTCACAGCCATGAAAAATATATACCGAAAGGATTGAAAAAGTTATCTCCAAAATATTTAAGAAGATTATTGAGGTCTTATTTTTATGGTGACGGTACTGTACGCGACAACAAAAGTATAAACGCAAAAAAAGGAGGAAGTTGGGTAGCCAATTTCAAACCAACAAGGATAGCTTCGACTTCAAGTAAAAAATTGGCTGATGATATTGGGGAACTTATTTTTAAGTGTGGCAAGCTACCTTCATTTCGTCTCGGAAACAAAAAGGGAACTATATCAGAACATCGAAATGGAATTTATGCATCTAACTATGATATTATTCTTGTTTCTGAATTAAATAGTAAAAATAAAATTTTTAAAAAGAGGGATTTGTTTACCGTGGAAAATTATGCAGATAAAGTATACTGCGTTGAATTGCCGGAAAATCATATTCTATATGTTCGCAGAAATGGTAAATGTACGTGGTCTGGGAATTGTAGGACCACCACGGTTATTTCGACAATCGCCGCATCATTTGCTTTCTCAGTTTCTGAAAAAATGAAGAAAATTTTTTCTGATTCAATTCGCAAATCATTTGCTAATTAAACCTTAATTACTGCGGGATTGCATTAATTAACGAGGAGCCGAAAATCATGCAGAAAATATCGAAGCCGTATGAGAACCGAGAGGCCGTCACCAAACTCGACGACAGCGTCCTGCTCGATGACCACAGGTGGATGCATGTTTACTGGGCGAACCTCAAGCGCGGCGTGAAGTACGAAAACTGGACGGAGGAACTCGTCAGGAAGACCCACGCCTGGATCGTCCACGAGATGCTCTCGCGATTCCTGTTTCCGAGCATGTCGCTCGAACTCGATCAAATACCCGAGACAATCAAAGTAGCGCGCGAGTGGCTTGAAAAAGATGTGATGGGTATAATCGGTGCAGCCGAACCGAATGATCTTATACGTACGGAAGATTTTATTGAAAACGTCCATCAGCATACGGAGATTCCGAAAGGAATATTGATTGCGCTCTGGGACGTAATAGAAACGGAACTCAATAATCAGGGATTGCCGGGCGGTCCGAATCCGCCGTGGGGACAGGAAAAACAACAGGGCGGTAATCAAGGTGGCGGCGCAGGTAGTGGCGCGGTAGGGCGGCAGAGAACAAGCTACAACAGTCCGACGCTCGCTTACATAGCTGTTTATGGAAAAGAACCTGACCCGCCGCTACGGGGTAGAATAGATACTCCGGAGAAAGAATGGAAAAACGGCATCATGATTGACGAGCACTTAAAATTCGAGTGGCTTGAAAATATTGAAAAAATTGAAGAACTGGAAATAAGAGCCTCTTGTGAGGGGCATGGTGAGGATCGAGTTTCCTATGTGGTCATTCGTCTGCTGTCGCGCGATAAAAATGATAGCGAAAAATTGACAGAAGCGTTAAGCAGAAAGAAAAATATTTATGCAAAATATGATGTGGGAACCGAAGGACATCCCCGAATAGCAGTAGCGGGTAAGACATGGTACGGCCAGCCGGGTTGGGAAGATTGGTGGGAAGGTTTAGCAGGAAAAATAAAATCGGCTGTGGAAGAAAGTGTATTAAAGAGTTTACTCGTAGGCGAATATGATGAGGATTACTCCAATAAGGCAAAGGCCGTTGACGAAGACGATCTTGCCCCTGTTCATAGTTCCGGCATAGAAATCGGCAGAGAACTAAAACTTGAAAACGTAATTTCAGATTTTAATGAAGATTTTATTATTGACCCGTCATTCCTGCGCCTCGGCGGAAATATTCTCTCTGGAGAAAGTGCGAGTGCCGTAGACATTCACGTAAACGGAAATTTTGATGGTTCGTTCAAAGTACCTCTTGAATTTCGTTTAGGACGCGCTTCGTCAATCGCGGAAAAATTACAGTATCATTATCACAGTGAGGAACTTGATAAAGAAGCATACGAGCCGTTCTATGCTCTCGTAGCACGGCGCATAAACGCGGAACACCAAGTAGTTGCAATGTCGTTAAATTCAGACACTAATTATCTGTCAAAAGAATTAGGCGAAATTGGAAGCCAAGTAAACGACGTATTAAAAACGTCGGAATCCGTATTAATTAAAGGAGAGTCAGTAACTAAACAACAGGTACTCGATGAAGCTAAAACTATCGTATTGCGTACACCTTTTATTTTTCTCATTGGTGGAATCGTAAATCGACGCGCTACTAAAGGTGATGTGGATGTTCTTATTCGTGGAATTTTTGAAGATGAATTTCGCGGGAAAATATCCGGGCCGTTAAGGTCAATGTCATCTACACCGAAGCGCGTTCACATCCTTCAGGATTATTTCCACGGGCCGTTTACATCTCATATTCCTTTATATGAACTCGCGCTTGTCCCCGTTCATAAGATGAAGTTAAAAGATGCGCAGAAGCAGCGGGCCGCGCCACCGGAATTGAAACGCGAAGCCGAACGCTCTAAGAACGAAGACGAAATAGAAATGTTCAGATTCTTCATCACCATGAAACCGACGAAGGGAGCGCAGCCGGAGCAGCGTCAATCGCTGGAGAATTTTCTGGCTTTATTCAGCGAGGAAGATTATCCAATTATAAACCAAAAGAAATATGATGGTTTAAATTCGATAATATGGAAATCGGGAAAGCGCGTCGAAATATACTCAGAAGATGGAAACGAGAATACAGACAGATACCCGCAAACTGTAGAAGCGATCAGAAAACTCAATGCGGATAAACTCTGCCTGCTGGCGGAAGTCGAATTGTGGGAAGGCGAGCATCATCTTCCGAGAGAAGCGGTTGTCGGATATACAAATTCAATTTCCGAACCGGACGATTCGAGTATCGTGTTTAATTTCTACGATGTAGTCTACGTCGGAGGATTGGAGGGTTCAGAAGAAAAAGAATTGCCGTCCGGCGACATTCATAAAGAACCGTATGAGATTCGTTATAAAGTTTTGCAGGAGATTGACTTCGGGCAGGAAACTAACGATGCACCCGATCTTGATATTCGGCTAAATCGCAGTCCGATTATTATTTGCAAAAACGAAAAAGAATTAAGAGAAACTACGATTGAATTAACGCAATTTCCGGGGAGTGAAGGAGTAGTTGCTAAACCTGCCAAAGGAACTTATGTCCTTCACGGGCGCAGGGGCCAACAGGTCAAGTTCCACGTATCCGCCGTTTGCAACGCGCTTGTGGTCAAGCGAAATTTGGTCTCAGGTACAAAGGCCGTCTACTATTACGACTTCGGATTCAGGATAAGCGGAGAGGAAATTCCGGACAAAAAGCGAAAAATAATTAATGGTAAAACTTATCTTGTCTCAGGCCGGACTTTCAACACTTCTCTGTTCGCGAAACAGGGCGAAGTTTTAGAAGTAGAATTCGAGCAGGCGAACCACATTATAGATAAGGACAAGGGTGAGGAAGATTTAACTTTGTGGGCACTGCGCGTTATGAGAAAAGTTGATGCCAGATCGGATTCGTTTCAGGAGATATTGAAGAAAGCTGAAAAAGAAAATGTGTTAGTGGCGAAGGAGATTGAAAATAAGGAAATAATGTACAAGAGTTTTGACGAGATAGAAACAGAGTCTATAATAAAATCCTTATCCAAAGAACTTGAAATAGAATGGGTTGATGAATGTAAAGATCAATCCGAGGATGGAGATGACTTCGATAAGTCGGCCTTTTACGACGAAGTCAGTAAGAGCGCATCGGCGCTCGGAGACTTTATCTCGATTGACCTGTGTTCGGGGGCCGGTGGCTTATCACTTGGTCTTGAGAAAGCTGGTTTCTCGTCTGCTATCCTATCCGATCTCGATGACGACTCTATGTCCACCGTAGAGAGGAACTTTAAGGGTGCTGTCGCGTGGAAGGCCGACTTACAGAAATTGGATTTCAGGAAGTTGCGAAGAGCACTGAAAGGTAGGCGACTAAGTATACTCTCGGCGGGGCTTCCGTGTCAGGGGTACTCAATTAGAGGTCATTTTACCGAAGCTCACGCTGAAGGAAAAGAGAGACATAGTTCGCTCAATCGACTTTATAAGTACTTTCTTAGAGGCGTTGGTATTCTAAAACCTGATTTTATCCTGATCGAGAACGTTCCCGCTATTCTAACGCGCGATGATGGCGTTTATGCGAAGCTGATAATGCGCGGTCTCAAGAAACTCGGCTACTATGTGGAATATGAGATACTGAAGGCTGAGGAGTATGGCGTTCCTCAATCGAGACGACGTATCTTCTTTATAGGAAATAGGATAGGTCTTCCAGTGATTTATCCCCAGAGCAGTAGCAAGAGAGTCACTGCGTGGGAAGCTATAAGCGATCTGAGTCGAAAGTCTACAGATGTAGAATTGGGACATTTAATTACCGAACATTCGGAGGAAGTTAAGCATCGAATAAGTCAGGTTAAACCGGGTGGTAGATTACTTTCAGAAAGCGGCAGTGAAGGTTTCACGAGGATTAGAATTCATAAGAATAAGCCATCTAATACCGTAACTACTAGTCCGAATCTGATTCATCCCACGCTACATAGAGTTCTTACGCCACGCGAGTATGCGAGGATACAGTCATTTCCAGATTCGTTCAGATTTTGCGGTGGTGCTGGGAGTCAATATCGGCAAATAGGTAATGCTGTTCCTGTTCTCCTCGCGAAGGCTATAGGAAAAGTTATCATAAAGCAGCTTAAAGATCGTAGTGATAAGAAAAAAATACTTAAAGATTTTGAAAAACAATTTGAACAGGATGAATTTTCAAAGAGTCAATTATTCGGCTCTCCGGGAGGAAAATCAAATATCGTAAAAAAAATAATCAAGCTTTTTCCAGAACACAAAACATATACCGAAGTGTTTGCTGGTGGTTTGGCAATATTTTTCAAAAAGACCCCATCGGAAATAGAGGTAATAAATGATTTTGATTCTGAGATTGCGTTTGCGTATCGTTTTGCTCAGAAGTACACAGAAGCCGACTTGGAGGAATTAAAAAAATTTAATTGGATTTCATCGAGGAAGAGATGGTTTCAAGTACATCGTGGTGAGATAAAACCGAAAAGTGATGCTGAGAGATTTGCATTATTTATGTATTACATTCGTGGTTCATTTAGTAGTTCGAGGGTAACATATGCACCTTCCAGAGAAGGACAGCCCGTTGTTATGTTGAGTCGTCTTTTGAAAAATCTCGAAAGCGCGAAAGAACGACTCAAGGGAGTTAAGATTTATAGTAGTGATTATGAAAAAGTGCTTAAAGAATATGATTCGGCTGGTACGCTTCATTATGTTGATCCACCTTATCCTGGTGAGTGGCAGACAATGCGTCCGAATGATGAAAAAATTGATTTAGGAAATTTGAAAAAAATCCTAAACGAAATAAAGGGTAAGTTTATTTTGTCATTAGACATTAACGAGGATACCACTCAACTATTCAAAGATTTTTATGTAAAAAAAATTCTTAGACTTACCATGTTTTCTGAGGCACACCGCTATGAAGATAACAAACGACCTAAAGAATTTGAATATTTGATTTCTAATTTTGATCTGAATAATAATAATAAAAAAAGTTTGTTGCTTAAAGAATTTGATTTTGAAAAACAACAAAATCCGTTCATGGTTTATCCAGATGAGAATGAAACATATAAATTTGTGGTACAGCATCATGCCCGAGGCAAAAGTATTCACGGTGATCTCCGTATGGAATCCGAGAGAAAAGAATTCCTAATCGGGTTCACACTCAATGACCAAATCAAGGGTGCGATTAAAGAACCTGTTGAAACATTAGCGCAATTAAAAGAGATTGACGCCGATGATGATAATTTCAAAATTAACTGGACAGACGGTACATGGGATCAAAGAATCCGCGCCGGTCAGGAGAAGCCAACCAACGTAAACATAAATTGTCAGAAAAAAGTAATCGAGCCGCATGAATGGTTAGAGTATGAAGGTAAAGTAGAAGCTGCGCCAGAAGAAGAAGAAGTTGCGCCCGGAGCCACAAGATTTTATCCCGGCGTTTTTCATATAGTAGATGAAGGAACTGTAGAATACGGTATGAACAAATCTTACGCGCATGAATATTTCTTTCACGGTAAAGCATTTAATTATCGTATTATCATAAGACAATTAAAACTCCCGACCGGTTCTGATTTACCCAAGTCGTTGTTGATTCCAGATGATTTTATTTTAGGGGATTCCTTAATTACGTCAGAATCTGACGTAATTAACGAGAAGGCAATTTTGCCGCCAGCAGACCCTATTGAACAACACGCACCGGGGCCGTTGTGGCTTGCTATCAAACCGATTGACCAGACGCCCTATGTTATAACAAAAGAGGCCGTAGATAAAAAATGGATGCCGCCGAATGGTGTTTCCGCTTTGCCAAAATACATCCGCGAACAGATACCAGACCGATTCCAGTATTGGAAGAAGACGACGAAGGATACGGCGCTCAAATTGAGGGACGAACTGGTGGAGGCGATCAAACAGGACGAGGTTGCGGTTGAAGTCGCTCCAGACGTAGTGAAGGCAGAGAAGGCGACCGGTGATTTTACTTTCAGTTACCAGTGGTTCAAAGGCCCCACAGTCGTCAGGGAAGGTCCGTCAAAAGAGTTGTGGCACATCTTCATGGACTACGGCGGCGCGAAGGCCGAGCACATACAGTTTATGACTGACCCCTTGACAAGCGAGTCTGTGTCTGGTACTTTGAAATCAGGTATAGATAAAAAGGCAATGAAGTTAGAGGGCTTTTTGGAGCCGGGTGGCATCCTTAACCCGACAAAAGAAACACCCTCTTGGATCAAGATTCGGGACACGGGTAAAGTAACGAAGATGGTAGACAAACCAACCTTCAAGAAATACGAATTCAAAGGCAAGCAACTTAAAGGTTTATTCACGTTGGAAGCCGAGGCCGAAGGTTCCGAGATATGGGTCTTCAGTCCATCGGAGCTTCCGGCTGTAAAATAAGTATGTAGCGTTTCTCAGATTGGATGGCGCTTTGTGATTCGTTAGCAAAGTAGCTGCACTCCAACTCAGATTCCAAAATTAAACAAATACAGAGTTTCTTTTTAGTGACGCCATACCAAAGCGCACTAAATTTTAGTAGGCGGGCAATTCTAAAAAGGAGGGAGGGTAGGTAGTGTGAAGAAACTAAACATTCCATTCAATGCCCTGCTGGATATACGCAAGGCCGGTACCACTGACAAAGGTGACTGGATAGTTGAGGGTTTCTGCGCTACCAGCGATCTGGACCTGCAAGGAGACGTTATTACCGAGGAAGCCTTAGACGCTTCAGCCAAGGACCTTCTCGAAAATTCCACTGTCCTATTCAATCACGATGAAAACCGACCGATAGGAAAAGTGGTTGATGCGAAGAAGATGACGCTTGACGGAACTCTGGGCTTGTGGGTAAAGGTTATGATCTCCAAGGCCGAGCCTAAACTGTGGACAAATATTAAGGAAGGCGTCTTGAACAAGTTCTCTATCAGGGGCAAGGTGTTGCGGGCGAAGAAGGAATTCTACGCCCTGCTGAACCATGTCGCCAATGTGATCTATCGGATGAAGTTGATAGAGACTTCGCTCGTCTCGCTGCCAGCGAATCCGAAAGCGAGAGCGCTACGCTGGTACGTGAGTAAGGCGCTTAAAGACTTCCAAGACGAAGGAGGTAATATCGAAATGACTCTGGAAGAGATCATTGCGGAAATGCTCAAAGGGATGCCGGAGTTACCGGAGTTCCTGAAGCAGTTCCAGGATTTCTGCGTCGAGAAGAAGGTGGACTTCGAGAAGTCTACACCCGAAGAGCTCGACGCCGTGTTCGCCGAGTATCTGAAGCAGGAAGGGAAACCGGGAGAACACGCGATGGCAGTACAGTCTGCCATGGAAGCTGTCGAAGCGTTGATCGAGAAACTTCCTGATGAACTCAAAGAAAGCGGCAAAGCGCTGTTGACTTTGATTCAGAAGATCAAGGATACGCTCAGCGCGTATCCGAAACCTTATCCCGCACCTGCGAAAAAAGAAGGTGATGACGAAGAAGACGAGGAGGATAAGGAGAAGGCGAAGGAAAAGAAGGACGAAGAAGACGACGAGGATGAGGAAAAGAAGAAAGAAAAGAAGGACGATGAGGAAGACGAGGACGGAAAAAAGAAGTCCGGTGTGTGGGCCGCCCTTGCAAATTTCATCTCCGGTAAGGCTCAGGAAGCCGAGAAGTCCGGTGAGGATCTCGACGCCGAGAAACTCAAAGAGGACATCGGCAGATTCCTCGAACAGAAGTCCGAAGAGGACGCCCAAGCGACACAGAAGTCTATCAGCGATTTAGGTGCGGACATCACCAAGCAGGTCGGTGACATGGTGGGCGACCTCACGAAGAAGTTCGAGGACGCCATCGGCGGCGTGAGCGAGACGGTCACGAAGACGGGCAAAGACATCCTGTCACTCGTGGACCGCGTCGAGAAGATCGAGAAAGCGGTTCCGGTCAAGACGGATGCTGACCCCGATCCGGATGAGAAGAAAGCGTCCTTCTCGGGTGTGTTTGTGCCGAGGAGCCGAAACGTCCGGGAGAAGGACGACGAGGAGTAGTTTAATTCAGTAAGTAAAAAAGGAGGATAGTTTCGATGACTAACGAAGAAATTGTGAAAGCGATTGCCATGAGCGATCTCGCCAACGGGACACTCAGTCCCGAACAGCAGGATAAGTTCATAGACCTCGTTTTCGATCATTCAAGACTTCTGAAGGAAGTTCGCCAGGAACCCGTCGATGAGGCGAAGGGCGAACTCGCCAAGCTGTTCATCGGCGAACCCATCACGCGCGCCGCTTCGGTTGAACCGGCCACAGGCGAAGCGAAACCGAAGACCACGAAGGTTTCCTATGAGACGACGCGCCTGATGACGTGGTACGATCTTCCGAAGACAATCTTTTCGCGCAACATCGCGAAAGAGGGCTTCGAGGATTCGTTCATGGAAGCGGTCACGAAGAGGGTCGGTAACGATCTCGAGCTGCTTGCGATTCGCGGCGACGTCACCACTTACGGTGCTGTCGATACGCCGCTCGGTCACTTACTCCGCTGTCTGAACGGGTGGGAGCTTCAGACGGATAGCGTCCATATCTTCGACGCGGCTGGAAGCTCAATTCAGCAGGGCATCTTCGCCCGCATGTACAGGCGACTGCCCGATGAGTACAAGGGTGATCCGGACCTCCGCTGGATCTGTTCGTCTTCGATCCACGCGGACTACATGGACCTGATTGCGGCCCGACTCACGGCGGCGGGTGACAAGGCCCTCGAGGGAGTGGGACTCAAGCCATATGGAATCCCGTTCCTCGAAGTTCCGCTGATTCCGTCCAATAAGAACGTGTCGATCACGGCTGCCACGGCAGGTTGGGCACTTGGTACGCGCATGGGTCCGTTCACGACCACCGCGACGGCCAAGACCCTGAATCTCGACATCGACAACGCCGGTGCGGTGGAATTCAGTCTCACCGTCGGTGTGCTCGAAACACCCCAGGTCTGCGCCGAGATCAATACCGCCATGGGCGCTTACGTTGCGCGGGACTCCGGCTTCGGTCAGATTCTCATCGAATCAACAACCACTGGAGCAGCGTCCGAGGTGGACGTCATAGCTCCGTCCGGCGACAGCGCTTATGATGTTCTCGGTCTGACCATCGCGACCAATGCGGGTTCGGATGCTGGCACTGCCGATAACATTCCTGAAGGTTCTTTCATGTGGCTCGCCAATCCCAAGAACTTCATCAACGTAATTCTCAGGAAGACGGAGATTTACTCGGAGTTCAGGCCCAGGAAGGACGCCATCGAGGTCACGATTTACAACGAGGTTGCCGACATCATAGAGAACCTCGAAGCGGTAGTCAAGTGCGTGAACCTGCGCCTGCGAGCTCTGACATAGTCCAGGTAGCGAGGTAGCCATATTAGGGAGGTATTAAAGTGGCAGCTTTTCAGATTAAGCGGGGAGCGTCGTGGCAAGGGCGAGGACCGTCCGGTAAACTTCATCTCTTCAGGAACGCGAGCGACATAGTCACCATTCACGAGGAACAGGACATCGAATGGTTCCGTTCCAACTGCGGAAAGGACGGTCGCTTTAAGGAATTGAAGACATCGTCCGGCGACGCCACTCCCGAGGAGAATGAACACACGCCTCTGTCGTATGATCGGTTCGACCGTCCGGCAGCCTCCCAGTCCCAACCCGAACCTGAAACGGAAGAAGTGGAAGTTGAAGGTGAGGACGAAGAGGAGGAAGCGGAATTTGAGGTTGGCGGCAACGGGCGACTCATCTGCCCGTACTGCAAGAACGACTTCAAGAACCGCGCTGGCATACTGAGCCACATACGGCAGAAGCACCCGAACGAGTATATGAACGATTTCGAGGATGAAATCGAAGAGGTGTAGACATGAACTTCATGTACACTTCTGTAGCGAGACTGCGCTCGGAGGGGTTGACAGCAGCCGACCTCTCCGACGCGCTTGCTATTCAGCGGATCTCTCTCATCTCGAGGATGATTAACCGGATCACCGGGCAGTATTTTCAGCCCGTGTGGTACGAGGCGCTGAAGCTGAGCGGTAGGGATTCTCCGCTTATTTTCCTGCCCGACCTCGAACCCATTATAAAGATAGTGGAACTGGCTCTGACTCCCAAAGGTTATGATCCCGAAATATTGGAAGAAGATGATTACGTTCTTCACAGTGAGAGATTCATTGCGCGGATCGCATCCACAGTAGGCAGAGTGGCACAGCTCGCTTCGGCTAACTGGGTTGAGGGTTATTCTAATTATACTTTCAAGGGATATGCGGGATGGCTTGAAGATGTCAAGGAAGTTGAAGCAAATATTGTCACTGCCGATCTTGTGCAAGATGCAGAAGAAATTGAAGTTGACGACGCCAGTAATTTTGATGAGGGCGACTTCGTGGTCGTGGTCAGCGGGGATGATAGGTTCGGTGCGTTGCTCAACAGCGTTGATTACGGCGACAATAAGTTCGGTATCGACAAAGCGCAGACGAAAGGTAAGACATATCCGATAGATGCAGACGTGATTACTTTCGGCAAAGTTCCGATTCCAATAGTGTGGGCGTGTACGAGAATGGTAGTGAATCAGTCGGCTCTCCTTATACCGGATGGTGGAGAAATTCCCGATCCGGCCTTCGAGAGCAAGCTGAAAACTGAAAAGACCGACAATTATTCTTACACATTATTCTCGCCGCGCGAACTTATGGCGGAATCCGGCAGCATCGCCGCTGGCGACTTCACGGGCGACCCCGGCGTTGATATGGTACTTGCCACTTTCACGGCTCCTTCCATCGCATTGTCTGTTTGAATAGGATGGCGATACCCAAGCGCATGAATCTGGTCAGCGTCAAACTGCGGCGTTACGAGAAGACTTCGACTATCATGGACGATGACTTTAGTGAACCTGTTTCGCAACAGGTGCTTACCGTAGGGGATACTGTGAAGGCGCAGGTCGTATACGGATTCCAGGAAGAATTGATTCCTTCCTATGGCGGTGATAAGACGAAAGTCAAAGGACATCTCACTCTCAGGAGGAGTGACATAGTCACATCGCTTCAGAAAGGCGACCGGATAACGGAGATCGCCGGGGAGTCGTATAATTACGAGATCGACGAGGTTCGGAATTCGGGACACCTGCGCGGAGGCCCCAATCTGATAATGGCCTTTTTCGTAGAGCCGAGCGAAAGGAATTCCATCTAAGTGGCAGCCAGCATTAAGAAGACGGGCAACTGGGCGGGGGGTCGCGCCGTAACGAATACGACCAAGTTCGCTTTCAACATTCAGCGACATTTCAATAAAGCGTTGCTCGTCAACGGTGAGATTCTGCGCGGTGCCATCGTCAACGGGATCAGGAAGAACGAGTTCGGTCTCGAGGAACTCAGTGATGTTACGACCACGATAAAACGGTCGAAAGTTCCGCTTGCTGACCGGGGTGACTTAACAAACTCTGTAACGGTCAAACTGGCAGGTCCGTCGTTTGTCTTCATAGGGATACCGCGCGGTACGAAGAAGCGCGGCAAGGACATGGTACAGGTTGCCGAGATCATGCACGAGGGCAGCTACGTCGGCGTCGATCTCTCCACGCCGAAAGGTAGGAAGGTCATGGCTGCTATTGCCATGAAGGTCAGAAAACGTGACAAGACATTCGAGTTTGCCGAAGGAGCGGGCATCAAACCCGGATTTATCGTTACCCCTCCGCGACCGTTCCTTCCGCCAGCGTGGAGAAAGGCGAGTCCTTTTTTTAGCCTGACGTATGCCGAGGCCGCTAAGAAGGTCTGGAAGTCTCAGGAGAAAGGTACGTAGGAGGTATCACATGCTTGGACGAAACCCTTATAAGGAAACTGTCACAAATACAGATATGGATTTTCACGTTCATCCCGGACGGGGCACGACGGACTGGGATTTGCTGTCGGTACTCATCTCTCGGGACAATGCCGAAGTGATTGCTCTCAAGGTGATTCTCACGGATGACGCTGGCGACGAGTATATCCTCGGTGAATACACGACATGGACGGGCACAGAACTCGTCCTCACGGATTTGATTCGCCTCGACCGAGCGGTAGAAATTTCTATCGTCACGACGGGAGTCACGACTGGCGATGTCCGTGCGCGGATAATTACCAAACTTGTAACTCAGGAGTAAGCATGGCGCAGAAAGTATGGAGACCAGCCCTCGATTTAATTACTGCGGAACCTGTAGTAATTATCACGAGCGAAGGTGCGACCCTGACAAAGGTTCGCTCCGGTCTGGGTTCATATTGGGGTTCGTATCCCGCAGCGGGAGCGACGCTGGAATTCAACTCGCTCGTTGCAGACAGCATAACTGAATTGCTCGGTTTCAAAGAAGATGTCGTGTATCCGATTGCCGCGCAAGATTACCCCGATGATGGAGTGTTAGAAGGCGAAGAACTTGGGACGGTCGAGTATCAGACATCTTTCGACGGGGGGAATTGGCAGTATTGGACGGGTGCCGCTTGGGCGAACGCGGGAGCGAGCGATTGGAATTCCGACCTTGAAATGTCGGTAGGACTTACGAATACTTCGCCGCCGGATGAGATAAAGTTCAAAGCCCGCATCGTTCCCCAGCTTGGTTTCGCTCCACTTCTGAATACAATCGCGCTATATTATGAGCTGTCCTATAACTTTGACGAAGATATTTTCCGCTCACTGAGAAGGTGGGTTCAAAGTCATCTGGCGGCTCGCGTTTATTATAAAGAGGATCTGCTATCTGATACTGATGCCGTGACCATCGTTCACGATCTGGAAGTGGTCGGCGTAATCGGCGTCTACAATCTGACGACGGATCCCGGTCGGTCTGACAACCTGTTCGACAGCATCCTCGGAAACGTAGTCACTATGACTTCCGTTCAGAGCGCTGGAGACAGGATCGAAGTAATTTTCACAGGGAAGGTTTCTAAAGTTCTGATCTCAGCCGAGTCGGAAAGCCACATCGCTGAATTGCCCGCCGTTGTCGTAACCGTTAGCGATCTCTCGGAAGTGAAATCAGAACGCAGCAGCAAGCCTGTACGAGAATACTTGGGCGATCACACGGAGTTAGGACTCAGGACTGCCCCTGCGAAGAAGCGGTTCGATGTTGAAGTTAACTGTCTTTCGCAATACAACCTGACCTCGATTGCCATGGGTAATTCCGTTTCTCAGATTTTTTCTGAGGAGTTCCTCGCTGAGAATACGCTTCGCGCTTTAGCAAGCGGCGAGAAGGTGGCTGTCCTGAACCTTCAGCCTGTTGATGTCCGTGATAGTCCTTCCGAAAAGTTGTTCAGGAAGGTGGTTCGTTTCACAGGGGACGTCTACGACTGGCAAGGAACGGTTCTGGAACAGCTTCACACGGTCGAGGAGATCGTGCTCGACGCTGGTAACTTCAGTGATTTTCAGGAACAAGTGGAGGTTCTCTAATGAAGATCAAGAACGATAGCAGGGTTAACCTCTCCATCAACATCTCCTACCGACCTCCGGTTTCTTTGCATCTTGCTCCGGGTGAAATTTCTAAGGATGTCAGTAAAGAACTGATCGAAAAATCACCCGAGGTGCGGAACCTTTTCAAGATGAAAGCACTCACGGTTATCGCGGGAGACAAGAAAAAAGAGGTTAAGCCGGATTCCTCCAAAACTGGATCAGGAAAGGAGGATAAGAAATGACTGTTGAGATGTTACACCCAGGCGTTTACCTCGTGGAGAAAGGCGGCCAGCCGCTCATACAGGGCGTTGGCGTCTCCGCAGGAAGCCTGGTCGGTTTTTTCAAGAAAGGCCCGCTCGACAAGCCCGGACTCGCCTTTAGCTGGGACGACGTGGTGCGCCTCTACGGAGGCTTCTACAAAGATTCTCAGGCGGCCATCGGTGCCTATCTGTTCTTTTTGAACGGCGGCACGCGCTTGTACTTGGCGGGCATCAAGGGAACGGGGGCGGTGAAGTCAACCGTCACGTTGAAGAGCATGGATAATACCGGAGACGCGATAGACGCTGATGCAGTGAACGAGGGCGCGTGGGGCGATCAGCTCTCGCTCTACACCGCCAAGTACGTGACGACTACGGCGGCGATACTCGCGACCGGTGAGACATCCGTAAAACTGACTTCCTTGCAGGGGGTCGAACTCGGAGACCGCCTCGTTCTCGATGATGGAACCACCGATACCATCGTCACAGTTATAGACATCGACCTTAGCACGAACGTGATAACCTTTCCGGCGGTTACGTTGGGAGCGCCAATCGCGAGCGGTGCAGATGCCATGTGCACTTCCTCTCACAGGACGAGTACGACGCTCACAGCCGACCTCATTAACGGCGCAACTTCAGCGAACCTCGCGGATGCTGGTTCGATTCGGATAGGGTCGGTGGTCACGTTCGTCTCCGCAGATGACGAGATGGATGTAGTGGTCACAGCCGTCAACGGGAACCAGATCGCGTTCAGCGCTATCGTTCTCTCGGTGACTATCGTCTCCGGTTCTCTCGCAATCACGCAGGAGTGGAATCTGAAGGTCTACGACGAGGGCACACAGGCCGAGACCACTCATCAGTATCTGTCGATGGAGTCAACCAACGAGATCGACTACTTCGAGACCAGACTCTCCGGCGACGGCAACCAGAGTCTGTTCATCGAACTGGATGAGAACACGCCGACCGGAGTCCTCGCCGGACTGAAGATTCCGTACCCGGTCGAGAACGTTGCTCTCGCGGGAGGCAGCGACGGTGCCGCTCTCACCGACATTGACTATAAAGGTTCAGCGGTCCTCGGTTCTGAGACCGGACTTCACCTGCTTGACAGGATCGACGACGTTAATCTCATCTGTATTCCCGGCATAACCACGGTTACGGTTCAGTCCTATCTGCTCACGTGGTGCGAGAACCGTGCCGCGAAGGCCGATCCCGTCTTTGCGTTGCTCGACATTCCCTACGCCTATGATACGGCGCTGGAGGCGCGCAACTACAAGCAGGTGCAGTTGAATCGGGACACCACGCACGGTGATCTAATCTATCCGTGGGGCAAGATGTCGAGCCAGACCGTGCCCGGCGTGGTCTTGGACGTTCCGGGATCTAGCCCCAGCATGGGGATGTACTCGAGAGTTTCGAGCACAAGGGGTGTCCACAAGGCGCCCGCGAACGAAGAACTGAAGGGACTTATCGGTTTGTCCCATCGGACGTCCGACGGTGAGCAAGATATTCTGAATCCCATCGGAGTCAACGTCATTCGGATTTTCGCTGGCCGTGGCATACGGCTCATGGGCGCGAGGACGCTCACCACGACGTTCGACGGAAGGCACTGGGTCCACAAGCGGCTTACCCTCAACTTCATCGAGGAATCCGTCGCGGAGGCTCTCATGAAGTACGTCTTCGAGCCTCACCACGAGGATACCTGGGACATGATGCGTCTGGAGGCTCAGATATTTTTGAACACTATGTGGCGCGACGGTGCACTCCAACCGAGGGATGACAGATCGAGGGCTTACTTCGTCAAGATCGACGAGACGAACAATCCTCAGTCGGAACGCGACAAAGGTATTCTCCACATAGAGATAGGAGTAAACATAGTCGGCACCGCCGAGATGATCGTCTTCACGGCTGGTCTGTGGGACGGCGGCGCGCTGATTGAGGAGGTGGCTGCATAATGACGAAGATAGCGCAGCATCCGATTCCCGGCAAACGTCACGATCCGGTAGGTAAGCACAGATTCCGGGTTATCATCGCCGGATTCGAGCACATGGGTTTCTCGAAGGTCAGCGGTTTGAACTCTGAGACCATGACCACCGAGTACCGCGAGGGAGACGATCCGCCCACTCCGAGGAAGTATATCGGACGGACGACCTATGAGGATGTCACGCTCGAGCGCGGCGCGGGACCGGACAGCGACTTCATGAACTGGCGCAAGGACGTTTTCAATGTTGAGACGGGAACCGGTCTGGAGCAGGCTGACGTACAGCGCCAGGTCGTGATTCAACTGCTCAACAACAAGAAGAACGTCGTGCGCGAGTGGCAGATACCCGAGGCGTGGGCGAAGCGCGACGAACACGACGATCTCGACGCGGCATCTGACGATCTCGAACTCGAACGCCTCGTGCTCGCACACAACGGTTGTCACCAGACGATTTAATTACTGCAATCCTGCAGTAATTAAACTATGAGGTACGAAGCGATGCCAGACGGAGCAATTTCGGGACGCAGCTCTGACCCGCTGATGAAGTTCAGATTCCGAGTCTTTATACCGGACTTTGAACAGATGGGTTTCACCAGCGTGGGTAACCTGCGTTCCGAAGTTCCCGTTCTGGAAGTGGAAGAGGGCGGCAATCAGATTCCATACAAGTTCCCCGACAGGAAAGTGAATTTCGGGAACGTGCTCATGTCTACGGGACTCGGCAGGAGACGCGATCTTAGAATCTGGTTCGAGGAACACATGAGATGGAAGTTCGGTCACCAAGCGCCGATCTACAGAACGATTCTTGTTACCATTCTTAATGAACGGATGCGGCCTGCGATTGCTTGGGAGTTATTCAACGCATGGCCGACGATCATGGAGATAGACGGATTGGATGCCGCCTCTGATGATATAACCATTCAGCGCATCGAACTTGCGAACTGGGGCGTGGCGAGGAGGTATGTTGCGGATCCCGGTGAACAATATTCCGGCGCTCCGGTTACGCTTCAGGCTGGTACGTTTTATGGATAGTGGTCTAATTTATAGATAATAAAGATTAGAATAAATGAGCGACAAAACCAAACAAATTGCGAAAACAAAGGCGGCTACAAAGTTAATTACTCCGGAATCTGTAGTAATTAAGGAGGTTTCTCAATGGCTGGAAACAAATTTCCCAAACCCACGTCTCCCGGCGAGGGCATAAGACATACATTCGATGAGCCGATTGCACTCGGCTCCGAAGGGGTTCCCTATGGTTTTGTTCCTACTGCTGACGGAGTGGGCGGCGCGGAGTGGAAACCCGGAGGAGGCGGTGGTGCTTTCTTTACCGTTCAAGATAAAGACGTTACTGATCCGTCCACGCTTACCCCGTCTACCGGACAGAGCTGGATAGTTGCGGCCGGTGCGGTCGGAGCGTGGTCGGGCCAGGATGAGAATATCGCAACCTGGAATGGGGCCTCTTGGAATTTTACAGTGCCGACTTCCGGTAAGATTGCCTACGTCGTGGACGAGAGCGAAGAGTACATCTACGACGGTGCGAATTGGGTGCTGTATGAAATTACCATCACTCACAATGACACGAAAGACCGGAACGTTGCTGACTGCCATCCTGCATCTTCGATAACCAACGATTCGGGAGTTGCCGGTGCTGAAGTAAAGGCCGCTCTAGATACGTTGGACAGTGTGAAAGCTGACAAGGTCGCTAGCAGCATAACATATCCTTCATTAACTTTCAACGGCGTTCATTACGATTCACTTTGTTGTGCTATGAGTTATGGTGGTAACGATTACCACTATGTTGAGGTTGGCGGGATTTGGTATGCTAAACACTGTGGATTTGCAGACCTTGCCGGGGACTTCGTAAATATTGGAGCGCCGAGTGCCGTTGCTTTTACCGAACCGCAAACCGTTTTTGACACCGGCGACCTTGATGTTGACGGTACATCGGACATTGACGCCCTGCTCCTATTACAAGCCGATGGCATTCATCGAGGGACTGTGTTGTGTGACACGGATAATACGGCTGGACTCGTGGCGGTTTTGCCAACGATGGGTATTACGATAGACCTTGTGATCGCGTCAGTATTCACGGCGAATGGTGCCGGGATTGATTATACGTTTAACCTGGCGGCGATTACCGGAGCCGGTGCAACATTATGGGGCGGCGACGGTGCGGATGGCGAGCGTACCGTGGGACCGACTGCCGGTAATCTCGCGGGGTTGGACGGCAGTGGTAATCTGACGGATAGCGGAAGCAAAGCAGCCGACTTTGAACCTGCTGATCCTGCCATTATGAAGGAAGGCGAGGACGTATCGTTACTCAATAACGATGCGGATTATCAGTCAGGCGCGCAAGTTGATGGGAAGATAACAACGCATAAGAGCGACGCGGACGCGCACCATTCCGAACTTCACAGTATTGCGAGTCACAATGATACTACGGCGACCGGGGCGGAACTGAAAACGCTTACGGATGGTTCTAACGCCGATGCCCTGCACACTCACGCTGCTTCCGGACTGACGAATGATTCTACAGTTCCGGGAGCATCTATAAAAGATGCTCTGGAAAGTTTATCATCGGGAGCGCATCAGGGCGATTCCGGTACGGAGGCATTTGTCGCTGAATGGGAAAAGGCCGTAATCTTCACGACGCCCTTCACGTCGGCACCGGATGTGGTAGCCGTCTCCAGTGAGAATGTGAATGTCTTCGTGACCGACGTAACCGCCGCTGGCTGCAAACTGAAAACCAGCGCGGTCATTACGGGAGATGTTTCCTGGATAGCTACCACTGTTGGCGCTGCTGTTCTGAGTTACAACAGGACGATGCAGTTCGCTTACTCGAAGGATAAAGCGCAGCCATACATCGAAGGAGACAGCGATTCGTGGCAGGCGATTGGTGAGATTATCTTCTCTGGTTCCAGCTACATCGGAATACCGGCGAAAGTTACGGTTATCATTTCTAACAAGGATGTGGGGAAGGGCTGCGACTGGCAGATACTCGACCTGACCAATGCCAGCAACGTGATCGCTTCGGGAGGTAACAACAACATAGGTCCTAATCCGATTTTGGACAATGACAATGCTCCCGCAAACATTTCCGCTGCCGCTGCGATATGGGAACTACAGATAAAACGGAATCCGACAGGCGGCTCGGACGGGCCGAGGATTTCAGCACTGGAGGTGGCGTTTGATGCGTAGATGGCGGTTGTACTGTGTTACCGAGGGGATTCACAAGTACGTCGAACAAGATGCTGCTCCGACTGTTTGCCCGACTAATCCGGCACACACGATCAAGTTAAATTCGATAACTTTGGTCGAGACTGACGTTACCGATGTAGTCAATCTCAACGTATCCGGCGATGAAGAGGTGTTGGGCACTGAGACCGTTCATCAGCAGCAAATTTCAGAGAGTTCTCTTACGATTACCGATGACCTGATAGTACACAGGGATAGTACGCTGGGTGATGATGCTTCCGACCGCCACATCAGGTCGGGAGACGAGGACTGGTACGGCAGCGAACTGCGGGGCTGGAAGCTGTTGGAGTACGGACAGGCGAAATGGTCGCTTGACTCCGAGACTGGAAAGGGCAGATTAGTTGCGCTGGAGTTTACTCCCGTTGCGAATACGGTCCCGGATAATAATTCCTTATTCGTTGATTCGGCGGACAACGTGCTGAAATTTAAGGACAGTGGAGGCGGATTGCACAGTCTGATATGAAGACGACCGTGAGAGAGAGAAAGATAGTGAGGGGCGGCATCGTCGCTGAGAGCCGCAGGGTCCTCATCAAGTACGTGCTAATCAAGAGGGCTGCTGGTGGCATTGGTGACATCCTGATGCACAGGATGCTGTTTAAGGATTTGAAGAAAAATTTCGAGGATAAAGAATTAACGCTCGCCATCCCGGAACAGTATATTCCCCTTGTGGTAGATCATCCGTACATCGACAGGATCATAAGTATCGACGAGATACACAAGAACAGATATGGAAAAACTTTCAATACGCTGGGAAAGGCGGGAGCGTACGAGTTTGCTCAAATGCCGTTCGTGAACAAACACCGGTCTGACATCTGGGCAAACTACTTGGGAATAGAACTGACGGAGCATGAGGGGTATCTAACCTTTACTCCCGATGAGCTTAGCTTCGCGGATGACTTCATAGACTCTTTCAACGGCGATCTGAATGTGGGCATCGCTCCTATCACGGCTCACCCCAGCAAAGATATAAGCAAGAGGAAGATAAAAAAAATAATAAGCCGACTCGATAGGGCAGGCTGCCGCTGTTTCGTTTTTAACGACAAACCGCTTGGTTTCAGAGATTCGGTGGACGTCAATCTGGACCTCAGACACTGGATGGCCGTCACCGCTAAGATGGATGTAGTCGTCACGCTCGCCACCAGCATGTTTCATCTCGCCAACCTCCTCCACAAACCTACCGTTGCCATCTTCGGAGTGGAAGATCTTTCGGTATTCGGCAAGTATTTTCCCGAGATGGTGGCGGTGCAGCGGTCGCGGGAGGAACCCGACTGGCCGTTTTGTCCGTGCTGGAACAGTCGCGACTGTAAGCTGAGGGAATCCGATATGCGCGACAGTTATCCGCCTGAATGTCTGAAATCCATTACCGCTGAGGAAGTATACGAAAAAGTGATCGGGCTGACCAATGGGAAACTCGCAATATAGCTACGAGGAATATTTTGACCAAAGTTACTTCACGGTCGGTGGAGATCGCGGCTGGTATAACGAATGGGCTTTTGCTCTTGAGAATGAATGGCACAGGGAGTTCGCGGAGTACGTCTGCGGAATATTGAACATGCCGCAGGTGGTCAAGGTTCTCGATCTGGGTTGCGCTCGGGGTAATGTCGTTCATTGGCTGTGTGCGTTCGGCTACGACGCTTACGGCGTAGATGTGAGCCGGTGGGCGACCGAACACAGCTGGGAGCCGCACCGCGTCAAGTGTGCAAACATTGTGAAGGGGATTCCTTTCGATTCTGATTTCTTCGATTTCGCAGTCAGCAGGGAGACGTTCGAGCATATAAGTGAGAAGGATATCCGGAACGCGATTTCAAATGTCGCTTCGATACTGAAGACTGACGGGTTGTTATTTTTCGAGGTCGCTACTAATCGCAGTGGAAAAGAAGAAAAGAAAAAGAAGGATTCTGGTAATGCTGATCCCAGTCACGTCTTGATTAAGTCATTAATTTGGTGGCGCGAACTCCTTGAAGATACTGGGCTTTTCAGGATTGATCTGGAGAGGTCTTTTAACGCCATGCACTCTGATATGGGGTATAGGTATGGTTGGGACATTCTCATCTTGGAGCGGCTATGAATTTTTTATACATATCGAATCTTATTGTCCAGTACAAGAATACACGTAGGCTTATGGTCAGAAGTGATCCTGTCTGTTGGATTTACGCCATGCGTGGAGAATTTATGAATTGGAAGGAAGTAAAAATAGACGAACTGGACAAGCATGATCTCATTATGATATTGCTGTTACCAATACCAGAGGCATTGCCTAAATATTTACAGGTAGTTCAGTCGGATGTAAGAACTATCGTATATATAGATGGGCCCGTTGGTGAGCAGTGTGCCATGATGACTGTAGCTCAGAAGGATCAATATATAAAAATAATACGCCAGGCAGATTATATTTTTACCTATGGTGAAGAGGCTGATGGATATTTCAAAATTCTTTCTGGTGGAAAAGAAATTCACTATGTGAATATACCTTATCCGGTTGAGTATATTAGGTCAATTCAAACGCCGCTCAAGGACAAGGGGCTTGCTATTGAGATGGCAAAGGGATTTGGGGGGCGGCGGTGTGACCGCAACACCATTAGTTCTTGGGGTGCATTTGCCGGAATTCAACAAAAACATCCGAACGTAAGGGCGGTTGCTCATCCCCATCATGATCCTGATAATACTGGTGAGTCGAGGGTTAATGCTTCTTACATGGAAGAAATATTTGGAATTAAGATAGGTAGAGAAGAAGGCGTTGCTGAAGATTGGTTTCTTGAATTAGGAATGCTTCCGTGGATGGAGTACGTTCAGCAGCTAAGTCCTTGTTATATTGGTATTCATCTTGATCGGTGTTATACGAGGGGCCAGTTCCCCCTTGAATGTAGCGGACTGCGAATTCCTTGTATTTGTTCTGGGAGTGATGCTGGAAGAAAATTGTTTCCACAGACTTTCCTAAGAAATCCGTGGGATGTTGATAAAGCAGTGGGGTTAGGTTGTAGATTAATTGAAGACAAAGAATTCTACAGTGAAGTTGCAGATTATGCAGAGAAAATATTAGTTGAAGAATTTTCGTATAATGTTATTAACGGTCAGGTTAGGGAGATAACGGGTATTGATTGAGTCATGGAAAAATTATCCTGCCGAACGCACTGAGTGGACATTTGAACAAGCGCGTTCAAAGATCGAGAGTTACAAAACCTTATATCAAGGGATAACCCTCGATGATGGGTTGACCTTGGGTAGAGTAGGTAGTGGTATTTTTGGTACAGGTAAATGGGATTTTTTAGTAAAAAAACATATACCCGGAGACCTTTTCGGCAAAAGGGTTTTGGACATAGGATGTAATGCTGGTATTTATTGTATAGAGTGTTGCCGTCGAAGGGCTTCCGAAGTAGTTGGAATAGAAATTCATCCCGAACATTTTGACCAGGCATTGTTTGTTAAAAGTTATTTAGAATGGAAGGAAAAAAAGAAATATCCAATCAAATATATGTTTGGTGATGCTTGGAAAATTTTAAAAACAAATATCGGAAAATTTGATATAGTGATTATTGGGAATCTCGTGTACTACATGAAAGAGCAGCAATCTGAATTTATGAAGTTAACTCAACCTATCGCTGATAAAATTATAATCACGGGTAATAAGGGTGTTGAATATGGAAAACCTGATATATTAAAAACAGCAATGCGCGCCGCTGGGTTTCAAATTCAGGTGGTAGACGACGGAAATTATTATTCGCCGCTTTTAATTGGTACACCGGTTAGAGATTTTGAATTTGAAATTATTAAAATTCGTTTGGACGATCTCGACTTTGGTAACAAGATCATGGCCGACTTTCCACAAGTGTCGTTTCTTAAAAAGTATATGTTGGAGGGGGACGAACTTGATATAAAAAACACACATCTTTTTGAGGAAAGAATTTTAAGTCATGTAAAATCTTGTTATTTTAATAACAGGCTGAATGAGACTGTTGGACATTCAGCACAAGTTGCAATGCGTTACTGCGGTGATTTAATTGAAAAATTCAAATCCATTAAAGAAGTTGGGTACTTAGGAGGAGAACATTCTTATAATTATATTCCGGTTGTGAAAAAAAAGAACCGTTTCCGAATAGTGGAAGGTTATCACAGAATATCAATTCTTTTTGTACTCGGTTATGAAGAAATTGAAGTATGTAAACTTTCTGATGAAGAACGGAATATATGGCTCAGCAAAACAAATGGGAAAAATTTTGCGGGTGAAATAGAACGGATGATGAAGGTAAGAGGAACCAAATAATGTATGATGAATGGAAAAAATATCCCGCCGAACGTTCTGAATGGACGATGGATTTGGCAAGACAAAAGATCGAGAGCTATAACAATGTTTACCAAGGAATAGTTATTGATGAGGGTTTGGTTTTGGGCAAAGTTGGCAGGGGAGCTTCAGGTGACTGGCGTTGGGAAAATCTGGTAAAAAAATCTATTCCTTCATTCAAAGATAAACGTGTTCTTGATGTTGGTTGTAATGCCGGGGCCTACTGTATCGGGGTCTGTAGGGAAGGAGCGCGTGAGGTGGTGGGAATAGAAAACCATCCTGAATATTTTGACCAAGCGCTTTTTATCAAAAGTTTTTTTGAATGGAAAGAAAAGAAAAAATATCCGATTGAATATATACATGAAGATATTTTGACTGTGCTGGATAGATCAGAAATAGGAAAATTCGACGTAGTGATTTTAGGCAATATTATTTACCACCATTTTGAAGGGAATGAATTAAATTTTCTTGAGAAAATAAAAAGGTTGAACCCTGAAGTAGTAATTGTCACAGGAAATATACGAGCCGAAGGTGGAACAGTTAAAGAATTGCAACTTCTTATGAAAGATGTGGGATTATTAGGAGTATCTGTGGTAAACCATTCACATAATAGTACTCCAGTGTTGAGAGGTTTTTGGTCGATTCCGCAATTTAAGTATAAAATAATCGAAGTTGATCCTGGAAGTCTTTGGGTGGGGAATAGACAAATATTTGACAGTCCCTTTATAGATTTTTTACAACGGCAGCAGCATCGTGAAATGAGTTTAGTTGAAATTGAAGGTACATCGCTGTGGGAATATTCTATCGTCCAGGCAGTTCGGATCTTTATTAAAAAATCTACAACGAATAATATTACTGTAGACGATTGTCGAAAAGCAGCTAAAAAATATTGTGTGAGTTTTGTTAAAATGAGAGATGTACTGGAAAGAATTCCTTATCTCAGTGGCGAATATAGCTATTCATATATTCCAGTTTTTAGGGATGGGAAAAAAATAAGAATCTTTAATGGTATTCATAGGGCAAGTGTATTATTTTTTCTTGGACAAAGGAAAATTAAAGTGTGTCTGCTTGATTATTCCGAGTTGGATAAATGGAGATATTACGCGGCAACAAATCTTTTCGGGATGGCACTGAGGGCGATTGATGAATCTGAATAAAGTATTTGAAATAGAAGACATTGCCGTTGGTGGTGGACTCTACCAAGAGGCTGTGGAATTAGGTGCTGTTTTTCAATTGTTGCGAAAGCGCGGTATTCCGGTAGGCTGGCATCGAATACGGTTGTGGGAATGGCCATTACTTGCTCACGTTGGCAATCCAAAACCAGGAGATAAAATATTAGATGTAGGTGCGGGGAATAGTCCGCTTATCCATTGGTTTAAAAGCCGCGGATGCGAATGTTGGGCCTGTGATCTTCTTGACTTCGAGCCAAAAATTACAGAGTACTGTAAATTTACAGGAGTAGAATTAGTCAAGGCCAACATATTTGATCTTCCGTTTGAAGATGGATTTTTTGATTATGTTATGAGCACCTGTGTTCTCGAACACGTAGCAAATCTTAGAATTGAAGACCGGAATCCCTTTCGTCAGTCCGTTGCCAGGGCTTTAGAGGAATGTCTGAGGATATTGAAACCGGGCCGCCTTACGGCACATACGATTGATTTTAGGGTGATTGGTTTTAATGGGTTATCGCAGTTTAATATTCGAGATATAACAGCAATTGTAGGATTAATAGAAGGAAAGGCTAAACAGGTAGGCGGAGTGGATTACAATATTGCCGAGCCGCTTAGGTATTATCTTAAAGAAGATCCGATATATTCTCCCGACAGCCCTTCCAGCAAAGCCATCAAAAGTTGTCTGCGATTGGGGATTATTCCGCAAGATGCATGGATACGTTCTTGTGCTTCTTTAATTTTAGAAAAAAGGTTAGAAAATGAATAGTATCGAACGCTGGAAAGATATTGGTCACCGAATTGATTTTCACGTTAGTATGTGGACGGGCGGTGGTATCGGTGATTGTGCTCATCATTATAAGGATCTAGCTTACTTTCGAGTCCTACGTCATTTGAAAGAGATTTTTCCTAATCTTCGTATAACACTACAGCTTGTTGGAAATGGCTCTGAATTAACGAAAACTTTATTTGAGCTTGATCCGAATATCGATAAAATTGTGACTGTACAAGAGAACAGATTTTTTGCCAAAAATGTTTCTGCCTTCATGGAGCACAACTGTGACTTAAATAAAGTCGAATATGCAGAATTACATCCGATGATGGGACAGCCCGAAGTAGTATTTCATAGGGCTGTTAATAGAATATATTCTTTAATTCGCTTTCCGCGCCAACGAACAATACCGATGGATGATTTCTTCCAGCAAATGAAACTCGATATAAATGATCTTGAATGGGATGTTGCTGAGATATTTTTATCGGCAGACGATAAAGCATTTGGGAAAAGGATTAAAGATAAAATTCAAAAAAGTTTAGTTGGAATCCACTGGTTTTCAAAAGATCATACTCGAACTTGTATAACTGTAAAGCAGTGGCGAGAAATTATATCGGGTCTTCAGTTAAAAGGGTACGGTGTAGTAATTTTTGGAGCGCCACACGAAACGGATTCACACAGTGAAAAACTTCCTTCTACTAATCTGTATATGAAAGAGTTGGTGGAATTAGGAAATGAGGTTTCAGATATAAATGGTGTAGTCGGAGTATTTTTTGAAACATTACGGGAAAAAATAGCCGTAATAAAAGAATGTGACTATATGCTCTGCATCGACGGTGCAATGATGCACCTGGCATGGCTACATGCTATTCCAACGCTTACAATTTCTGAAGAAAAGATCAAGGACAAAATCAATTATTTCGATGATATGCATGGCTTTCAGTGGGCGGCAGCGGCAGGAGAACCTTTTGCCGGAAGATTGATTTGTGGTCGTGGGAAAGCGAAAGAACTAAGTGCTGAAGCGGTAATATCTGAAATGGAAAAATTGTCGGGAACGAAAGGCCAGAGAACAAGCACTATCTGGCAGGATCAGTTAATTACTGCGGGTTCCGTAGTAATTAAGGGAGGATGAAAAAGACATGGCAGAATCAATAGGTGAACTAATTGAAAAATTAATGATAACAAATATTAAGTTATATTTTTTGCAGGATACGGTTGCGGATGAGGAAGATAATGATAAATGTGCTGATGCTGCAAGGAAAGTAGTTATTGTAAACAAACAGCGAGCCGAACTTAAAAATGAAATAAACAAGCGCCTCGGAGACACTGCTGTAGAAATAAAATCGTATGGGAACAAGGAGGGCAAATTATGAGAACATTGATTAAAATTCTGCTGCTGGCTGTCTGCGTACTATTCTACGCGGGAATCGCTTTTGCACAGCCACCGCCATTTGAAACGTACCAGCTCGAGGTAGAAGATACTATAGACGTTGGCGGACCGCTCACGTCAACGAGCAACATCTACGCCACCGGGTCTATCGAGGCGAGCGGCGCGATTACGACTGCCGATGCCTTTTACGGAGATGGTTCACATCTTACTGGTATCGGTGTTGGTTACTGGAATAGAATCGGCACGGAACTCACTACGACAACTGCGAGCGACAGCGTACAGCTCGATGGCGCGTTATCCGTAGGCCACAATACTGGTGCTGATGGTTATGATGTAAATTTTTACGGGACTGTCTTGGGCGCGATGGGGAGCAGGATGTTCTGGGATGCTTCAAACGGCTCGTTTTCGATTGGTAATAATAGTGTCGCAAACGGCCCGTTTGCCTTCGCAGCAGGCCGTGAAACAATCGCGAGTGGTGATGTCTCGACAGCGATAGGTTACTACAGTACGGCGAATAATGTTCTATCAACCGCGATAGGTTACTCGGTGACCGCGGGCAATGCTTTCTCCATGGCCATAGGCTCAGGAGTTGACGATTCTAATAGACTTATTAATAATACCGGCTCTTCGTTAATGGTCGGCTTTAACAGCGACGAGCCGACCCTCTTCGTCGGCCCGTCCAGCGGAGTCGGCACCACGGGCAAAGTCGGCATCGCCACGACCACCACGCTCGTCGATCTGACGGTGGACGGAGACATCGCGGCCATAGGAACCAGCGGCAACATCTACGCCAGCGGCACTTACTACGGCGACGGCTCAAATCTGACGGGACTTTCCTCCTACTGGGACAGAGCGGGCACCGAGCTTACTACGACAACTGCGAGTGATTCAGTACAGATTGATGGTACGCTGACCGTGGGTAGGAACGTAAACGCTAATGGATATGATGTGAATTTCTATGGTGATTACGTTAGTGGTAGTGCCAATACGAGGATGTTTTGGGATGCTTCAAAGTACGCTTTTCGCGCCGGTTACGCTGCTGGTCAGTGGTCAGACACAAATGTAGGCTCTCGATCTTTTGCGGTTGGCGATTATCCCACAGCAAAGGGGAACCTCTCTTTTGCCGCGGGATTTTATCCCTATGCATCTGGTATCGAGTCAGTTGCAGTTGGAAGACGAGCCACTGCTAAAGGGACTTATAGTATCGCGTTCGGTAAATGGGTTGAAGCACATCAAGAGGCAGGGATTACTATAGGAGAAGGAGCAGATTACTGGGGTCGTTTTATAAACAATACCGCCCATTCGCTGATGATAGGTTTTCTTTGTGACGAACCAACGTTGTTTGTCGGGCCGAGTACGGGAACCGGTACTACTGGGCAGGTTGCGATTGGCACAATCGACGTTTCAAACGGTGCCGCTCTCACCATCGGCGACAGCACAAGTTCGTATGGCGGTATTTCGCTCGCGTTCAGTACGGAACCGAGTGATCCGGCAACGGATACGGCGATGTTCTGGGTTGACGACGGGACAACTTCCGACGCGACTGGTGATTTGAGAATAATTATAAATGTAGGTGGTGCTACAAAAGCCGCGACTATCGTTGATTATAGCGGGCTATAGAATTACGAAAAAAAACGGGAGGTGTTTTCCATGACAAAGAAAATCATCGTATTAATCGCAATCGTATTCTCTGGATTTGTGATCGGTGGCGTGGCTGCGGCCATAGACACGAAAACCAAAGACGACCCGGTTGATGTGGTAATAAGAAAAGCCGAGGTCGTGTCCTACACGGAAGTCCGTGAAATATCGGAAACATACCGGGTAGAGGAAGGCGATTCAATCGTCCTCACCATCGGCGGTTCGGTTGTTTCGGAGTATCCGGTCGCAACCGGGACCTATGTGATTGCGACCGTGCGGCACGGTTATGCCGTATACGATAAAGTTCAAAAAAAAGAAATTAAATGAACTGAGGCACTATGAACCCCAATGAGATTAAGCAGCTTCAGCCGTTTCAGACGCAACTCTATTTCATTCTGTTCATAGTGCTTGCAGTTTTCGGTAAGGTAATGGTTGATGTCTTCAAATCGGTTTTTGATTTTATTCAGAAAAAGCGAAACGGTGAAACAGCCGAGGTGTCTGGTAACGGCGCGGCGGCTGAATGTCTCGGTGATGATTGTCCGCTCGTGCCGTTTCTCGAAGATGCAGCCAGCACCATTGATGAAATCGTGAAGCAAGTCGGCGGGATCGCAGGGCAAGTTGATGAGATTGAAAGGCGGCAGAAGAATCTTTATGAGATGCACAATAAGTGTGATTCCGACGGCACGCTCACATGGCACAACAAGCAGTCGGTTGAGGATAAGATCGAAGCGACTTCTCTTGCCATACAGTTGCACGGCGAGAATTTGAGAGAAGTCAAAGCGGAAGTCCGGGCGCTTGCTACATCCGTTCAGACGATTGTGAACAAACTCGAAGGAGTGTCAAGCGAGATAATGAATGGCCTCAGAAACTTCTCTGACGCGCTTCATGCGTTGGAGAGAGCAATGGGGGTGTAAGTTATGCAGAGCGAAGTGGAAGCCGCGCTCGCGGCCTGTCAGAGCGCCGAGGCTGCCCTTGAGGAAGTCCGTTTCGAGTCGTTGAGGCTGAGTAAAATATCTTCAGCACTACAGGAGAAGATAAATAACGGCGGTGCGGCTAAGCTGAAAATGAGGTTATCAGGTGGCACCAAAATCTAATTACTCCGGATTCCGCAGTAATTAAGAAAATCTAAATAAGGGGGCCATGTTATGCCTGGCGGAAAAAAAAATCCAGCTGGCTCAGGCCACAGTGAGGAAGAGAAGAACCGGGTGCGGGAAGGTCTGCAAGCCGCAAGAGAGATGGAGACGGAAGGCGCTCCCGCGCCGCAGGAACCGGAACCGTCAAGTTTCCCCGAAGAGCAGATTCCGAAAGTCGAAGAAGAGGATGTTATTGTGCAGAGATCGGGTGAGGTGACGCTGCCCGTGGGTTACATCTTGCCCGACGGCACGGTATCCAAGACGGCTTACATCAAAGGACTTACCGGGCGCGTTCGCCGTATGGTTGCCGAACCGGAGTGTCAGAAGAACGGCGGCAAGGCACTGTCGGTACTCCTGCGCGAGTGCGTGACGAGTATAGAGGGCGTCGATATGTCGGGTGACAGCTTCGATCCGATACTGCGCCTCACGGTTTCCGACAGGGACGCCCTCGCCATTGCGATCCGCAAGCAGAAGCTGGGACCCATCGTCTCCGTCGAGTGCCCGCACTGCAAGGAACCGCTCGATGTTGATCTCAATGATTTACAGGTTACGGTTGTCGAGGATACGCCGTTTCGGGTTGAGGGCGGTCGGTGGGTAGCCGAGTTCGTGAACGAAGAGCTCGGCTGTAGTTTTCGGTTCAGACTCCCGGACGGAAAAGTCCAGGAGAAGGTCGCGCCGCTCATCGGCAATCCGGTTGATGCGGCTTACTCTACGTTACAGCTCTGCCTGCTCGAGTATAGCGCGAGAGACGACAAAGGTGAGACGGTGAAATATACGAAGTTCCACAAGAAGTTCGTGGAGGATGATATTGATGTGCTCCATCTCGACTGGATCGACAAGCAGTTCGTGAAAGACTCTCCGGGTGCTTTGAAGCGTCCCACGGTCAAGTGTGAGGAGTGTCGGGAGACCTTTCTCGCTCAGTTTGATATTGTGGATTTTTTGTTCCAAAGGGGAGGGAGCTGATAAAAGAAAAAAGGAATTTGCGGCGTGAGTATTTCAACATTGCGCTGGCAACACACTGGCCATTGTTGGAGTTGGAATCGCTCGAGGATGAAGACAGGGAATTTTATGCGAATCTTACGGTTGAATATTTTAAAGCAAAGTCCGGTAAGAAGTAAATTTAAATCTAATTACTACAGAATTGCATTAATTAGATCGAGGTAAAACAGTATGGCTATAGGCGGTCTCGTGGCAGGCTCGGTTGGAATGGGCCTTATTCTGTCGTTTAAGGACTTCGCTTCCAAGCACATGAAGACTGCCGAGAAGAATTTCGGTAAGCTGGATGCCGCAACCCAGCGTTCCATAAAGACCCAGCAGAAGGCGATGACCGCGATGAAACTTAGCGCGGGTGCAATGTTGGGTGGTCTGGGAATTTTATATGGTCTGAAGAAATGCAGTGATGCCTCAGCTGAGTACCGACATGAGATGAAAAAATTTCAGGCCCTTTCAGGTGCCACTGATGAAGTTGTTAAAAGTATGAGTCGGAATTTTCTGGAATATTCTGCGGCGCTTCCCGTTTCAGCTAACGAAATGGCTGAAGTAGCTTTAGGTGCGGTCCGAATGGGTATCTATGCCGAACAAGGTCAGAAGGGAACGGAAGCATTTTCCATAGCTATCATCGAGTTAGGGTCAGTAATGGAGACGGTCCCTATCGAAGAACTCAGCAGAAGTGTCGGCAAGATGTCAGGGCTGTTTAGGACTGCACCAGAAGATCTTGGAAGACTGACTTCTGCTTTGCTCTATACTGCGAGTTCTTCTAAAGTTACTGAGAGTGAATTGCTTAACACTACAGAGGGTTTGTTGGGTCTCTCCCAGATGATGGGGTGGACGGAAGCCCAGACCATAGGGATGGCCGGTGCGATAGGTGATGCGGCAGTTACTTCTCAGGTCGGTGCATCTGCAATGACTCGGTTCTTTGCCGAGATGGCGAAGGATATGGATAAGTTTGCCGGATTTATCGGAGTCTCTGCGGAAGAACTAACACAGATTTTTCGAGAGGATGCGCCTGCTGCGTTAGGGATGTTTATTGACAAGTTGAAATCAATGGAAGAAGGTTCTGATAGACAAATCCAAGCACTTGATGAGATGGGATTTGGTGGAGTTCGGGTTGGGAGGGCGTTAATGGGATTGGCTGGTATTCAGACGACGCTTCAAGATAAAATGGCTGCTTCCACTAGGATAGCTGAAGAAGGTACTTACGCGCATGAGCAATTTGTAAAGGTGACTGGATCTTTAATATCGAAGCAAAAGACGGCGGCAGGTTCCATGACCAATCTCGCTATCATAGTGGGGGATATTTTAGAACCCGCGATGATAAGAATAACAGATGCTATCGTAAATTTTTTAAGCTGGCTCATTAATTTATCACCCGTGACTCAGAAGATAATTGTTATCTTCACAGCGGCTCTTGGGGTATTCCTGTTGGTTGGAGGGATGCTTGTCTTTTTAGGCGCAGCGATTGTTTATGCTCGTATGGCCTTAACAGCTTTAGGGTTTAGAGGCGGGCTCGTAACAAAGGCTTTCTCTGGGATGTGGAAGGCGATAGTGAGGTCGGTTATTGCAGTTAACCGTTTCAGCGAAGCTGCTTCGGAGGCTGCCGCGAGAGGAATAGGACGCTTTATTGCTTCTCTCAAACGAGGGATTACAAACGTGATTGCTTTCTCAGTTGCTTTGCTTCGCAGGGCAGTTGTGGCGGTTGCATCTTTTGCAGTTTCGTTAGCTGTATCAGCGGTTGCCGCCATAAGTTCATTCGCCGCGGCTCTCATACCCGCGATTGCTGGAGCTTGGGCATTTACTGTAGCTCTGCTTGCGAATCCCATTACCTGGATAGTCATAGGGATTGTGGCTTTAATAGCTGGACTGATTTTGCTTGTGAAAAATTGGGATAAAGTTTCGGCTGCGCTTGGCACAGCTTGGAAGTCGATGAAGAGTGTTTTTTCTACTATGATAAAAGGCGTAGCTGACGTTGCTGTAGCCGTCAAAGATTCCATAGGCAGAGCTTTCTCGTGGGTCTGGCGCAGGACGATGGAACTCGGTAGTCAGATCAAGGGAATTTTTGTCGGCATAAAAGATTTCGTAGTGGGAATCTGGACTACGGTGATAGATTCTTTTAAATGGGTTCTCAATAAGTTTATCGGTTACGCCAATACTATGATAGAAGGAGTTAACAATGTCAGTAAATATATAGGGGTTTCGATTCCTCCGATTCCTGAATTGGATGTCGGTGGTACGGTTACAGTCTCGCCGAATTTTCAGGGAGTAGTTCCGAGGGGTACTAAAGTTCCGGTATTATTGGAGGAGGGCGAGAGAGTCGCTCCCGTTGGTGCGGCTGGAGCTGAATCCCTCAGCTCACCGTACAGAGCACCCACTGCGGGAGGGCAGATGATTAGGATTGAGATGCCGGTCTATTTGGATAGTCGGGAAATATATAGATCGGTTAAAGAAATTTCGACCGAGGAAGCAGCGCGGAATTACAGTGTGCGAGAGTTTGTAGGGAGGGGCACGACATGATTCTAGGCAGGCTGAGAGGCGCGTTCAAGCAGTTCATAGACCCTGATATTATAACGACCACCCAGTCGCCTTTCGAGGCGCGCCGGGCTGCGGCTCAAGATTTGCAGGACATCAGCGATGCTCAAGTAACGCCACTTGAGCGTGTGGCGGCGGAGCCGCAGCGTATTGAGCTTCGCGGAAGAGAGTGGCCTTTTCCGAAGAAGGCGTCTCTCGTTAGTGTGGTGAATCCGAGCGACTATCTTAAGTTTCATTTTAATCCTCCTGAATTCTCGCACACGCTTGAAACGAACTGGACGGAGATTTCCGCTCCGGGGTATGATCGTCCACTGCTTCAATGGACGAGCGGCGGGCCTCACACCATTTCGCTTCGCCTGTTCTTTCTTGATTTCTGGAGAGGGTTAGATCGCTTGGACGTTGAGGCGAGTCTCGAGTGGCTCATTAAAAAATTATATCCCCCCGAGACGGGACCGGAGAAAAAATCACCCGAGTTGCTCTCTTTTGTATGGAGCGGAAGGCCGCTTGCTCCGAGGAGAAGCGGTCAGGCTACCGACACTTTTGTTTTACGGGACGTCGCGATAGATCGAACTCAATTTAATATTGATCTCGTTACTGTGAGAGCCGCAGCTGATATTACTTTGTCAGAATATATAGAAAGTGTGATATAAACTATGCCGCCATTCAAAGGGTCGAGATACGTAGGATTGCCGAGAACAAGAATTGAAGAACTCGACGGCACAACCAGAACATTTCTGCATCTTCGTACCCCGCTCGAAGCTGGAGACCTCGATGATTCAAACGCGACAAAGCATACCGTGTCGGAGAGCGATGAGATAGATGCTCTTTCTCACCGCTACAGTGGTTATGAGAGAAACTATTGGATCATAGCTGAGTTGAACGGGTTACTGTTTCCGTTGGATCTCGCTGTGGGGCGAGAGTTGGTTATTCCCTCGGAAGAATATTTTAGGAGTTTCTTGGGATGATAGATCGCAGCAGGCCGCTCTTCGATGTAAAGATAGAAGGTGTGCCAGCCGAATGGCTGGGTTCCTTTGGCGCAGTTGTGAAATCTGTGAGATATGAAGAGGGAGAAGACATTCCTGATACAGTCACGGTCGAGATAATTAACGCGACTGAAAAATTAATTAGCGATCCAAAGGTCGCCGAGGGAACCGTGCTTAATGTCTCGATAGGCTACGAGGAAGACATGTATGATTTGGGTAGGTTCCGTCTGAGGAGGCCTATCTATTCCTTCCCAGAAACAGGGCATATTGCGTTTGCCTTCAGGGGCGAGAGAGAATCGGAAGCACGCTTGAGTTTTACCGAAGTTCGCAGGCAGTTCAAGAATAGAACTGACTCTGAAATAGTAGAAATTATTACGCGCGAACAGGGATTAGAAACTACTACCAAGGATGCTGAGAGCGGCAAAATGGTTTCCACGATCACATCGACTACGAAGCGTCCAGAATCGGTTACGATCTCCAAGAAAACCTGGATAGAATTTCTGCACGAGAGAGCCAAGCTCTACGGTTTTCAGGTTTGGATAACTGACGAGGAACATGGGAGCGTGCTGCATTTCGGGCCGATAGTAGACAATCCAATTTTAGATGATAAAGGTAAAAGACTCCAGCTTGAATGGAGCACCGATAAAAAGAGTTCTTTGAAGTCTTTCTCAGTACGAGATGACGAAAGTGGAAAAGCGACTGAAGTAGTCTCGACTGGAGTTGATCCGAAAACAGGCGCGGGTTTCAAGCAAAAAGGAAATCCGGTTCCGAAAACGGGTGGCGCTCAAGTTAAGCAGCCGCGGCCCGGAAGGATAGAAAAAATCTTTAAAATTGTGCGAGGGGCTGCGGGAATTGAAATTGATCCGGAGAAAGGTTTGGGTTTCGTAACGGGTGGTGCTCGAGATAGACAATTTGAGTCGCAAATAAAGCAGCCGCGCCTTGGTAGGACGGAGAGGATATACGGAGCTATTTTTAAGGCTGTCAAGGGCGAAACCACAACCCTGGAAGAATCGGAAAAGGAAGTTCGGAAAAAAGGTTCGGGAGTTACATCTGTTGTACAGAACGCCCTAAGTTTTCTTGACGAAGGGATGGCCGAGAGCATAGAGATGGCTAAACAGATAGCAGAGGCAAAATCGCAGGCTTCCGCCTGGTCTATTAGCGGAACGGCTGTTCCCGTCATCGGGTTACCTTTCATTCGGAAAAATAAGACGATTTTGCTTGCGGGAATATCGAGGTTTTCTACTAAATATTTGATAACGGGAACTTCGCATTTTTTGGATGAGAGCAGATACGATTTGTCATTTGAAGTAAAGACTTTCAAAAGTCAAAAGCCGATGGCGGACAGCAAGAAAAAACAAACTCGAAAATCAGTGGTAACTAAAAAACCCGGTTTGCCACCAGCGAAGAAGGATGAATTGAGCAAGGACGTAGCGAAGCCGGGTAGAGTCATGGCTATTTTCAATAAAACGAAAAATTCGGTGATAGAGGTGCGACGGCAACGCGGGGGCGGAGCTACAGGAGGCTGGTAATAGTGGAACGGTGGATAGGAAAATATCACGGAACAGTCGAGAGCAGCCTCGATCCGGAAAAACGAGGACGCTGTCTTCTGAGGGTACCTGCGGTTCTCGGTCACGACATCATAAGTGAGTGGGCCGAACCCGCCGTAGTTATAGCCGGGCCGGGAGGCAACTGGGGCGAGTGCAGAGTACCGCCCAAGGGAGCTACGGTCTGGGTTCGCTTCCGGGACGGCAATGTGAACAGACCGATCTACGGTGGGGGTTGGAGTCCCGAACCGTCCGCTCCGTACCATCTGCCGAACCGCGCGCTCGGAAACGATCAGGGACTGTCTAAAGGAACCGATTCTTTTATTGATGCGCTCCAGGCTATTAAACAGGAACCCGATGATCCCTTCGCCGCAGAGTATCCTTTCAACAGGGTAGTTCAGACCGAGAGCGGACATACTATTGAATATGACGATACTCCCGGTCATGAGCGCATACACATCTGGCACAAGACGGGTTCCTTCCGCGAAGTGCATCCGGACGGAACGGTTGTCATCCGCACGGTGATGCAGAAATATGAGATCGTTCTGGGTGATGATGTCTTGCACGTTCACGGCACAAAGAATGTAAAAATTGATGGTGATCTGATCGAGTACGTGACGGGTAATGTCTACAAGAAAGTCGGAAAAGATATGATTACAGTCGTAAGGGGTCAGAGTATCTTGAGTGTTGACGGACAGATAGCGGAAGTTTCCAAGGTCGGCATTTCGAACGCGAGCGGGAATAATACACATACTTAGGAGAAATGGAATGGCACGTGTGGCAAGATTAGGCGACGGTTCGAGTCACGGCGGCGTAATCATAACCGCCAATCAGGACAACAGTAGGGCGGACGGAATTCTTGTCGCAGTCCAAGGAGCGCAACATTCCTGTCCCATTCCCGGACACGGAGTAACTTCTTTTGGAAGTGGAAGTCCTGTTACCAGTTCGGACGGCAAAGGTTATCTGCGCGAGGGAGTGGACGCCTGCGGATGCGGCGCGGTTCCCTCCGGATGTAGCCCTACTACGTCTACGGCGTGAGGTAAAGTATGAGCTTAGAACAATGTTATATTGACTGGCTGGACGCGCTGACGCTGCCGCAGAGGCTTCAGGTTCAGGAATCTTTAAACGACATCCTCATAACGCCGTTCGAGCAGCTTCAGAATGCGATCAACATTTTTAACGATCAGGTTGCGGAGGTACAATCCGTACTGGATGCCGCGCAGGCCCGGATAGACAGCATAGATCAGATAGCAGGTCTGCTTCCTACTCCCGGATTCTGTCCCCAACTTGACGATGACTTTACCGATCTGCTAAGCTCTGTGAAAGATTCGCTTACGGCTGACGTAACGAAACTATCGGGACGGGTTTCGGCCATGCAGTCGCAGGTGACGGGTTACCAAAACGAAGTAACAGACATTCAAAACAAGGCGGTATCCGCCGATAGTCTGAAATTTTGGTAGGTAAAATATGACTACGGATTACGCTAATTTCATAGGGAACGGATTCGCTTTTCCCTTCGAGATCGCGCCCACTGGAAAAGTCGAAGACTTGGTGACCGACTCCGAGGCTAACAAGGTGGAGAGGGTGCGCCAGTCTATCATGCAGATTTTGGCCACGCAGGTGGGCGAGCGGTTCTTCCTGCGCGACTTCGGCTCACGTCTGCATGAACTGGTCTTCGAGCCGAACGATATGGTGCTGGTCGGCATGGCGCGGACGTTTGTTATTCAGGCCATAGAGCGGTGGGAGAAGCGGCTCATACTCGTGAGCGTGGAACCCATTATAGATCGTCCGCGCGCTACTTTATTTATAAAGGTCGAGTTCAGATTGAGAGAGAGCGCCGTGGAAGGCTCGCTTGTCTTTCCGTTCTTCATTTCTGGATTGGTTTAATTACTACGGAATCCGCAGTAATTAAGTTAGGAGAAAGTTATGACAGACATTCAACTGCCGCCTCTTGATTATACGAATAGGGATCAGGAGTCTATCTTTGCAGACGCGAAAGATAGAATCCAATATTATGTAGACGAGTGGACGGATCAGAACGAGACCGATCCCGGCATCTGGCTGCTGCGACTCTTCTCGGGTATGCACGACGTTCTCCACTTCTATATCGACCGCATGGCGAGTGAATGTTTTTTGCCAACAGCAATTACGCGCGCCAGTGTAATCAAACTCCTGAAACTCATTGACTACACGCCCGACTCCGCCGTTCCCGCTTCTGTCGATCTCAAATTTACGCTCCTATCGACGTTTCTAGATGACGTTACTATTCCGGAAGGAACCGAGTGTCAGACGCCTTCCGGCGGCTCCGAAGTTCCTGTTCTTTTTGAAACTACGGCGGATTTAATAATCGCTGCTGGTGATCTGACGGGTACAATAAGTGCAATGGAGGGACAGACTATCAGCGAGGATGTTGCCGTTTCCGATGGTACGAAATATCAGGAGTACATACTCGCAGGAGCCTCCATCATCGACGACACGCTGGCGGTCTACGTGGACGAAGGTTCAGGCGAGGAGCTGTGGACTGAAGTTGACGCCTTCGCAGGTCATGGGCCTACGGAGAAAATATATGTAGTTGAACTCACTTCGGACGGAGAAGTAAAAATTCTTTTTGGCGATAACGGTTCGGGAGCAGCTCCTACCGTCAATGCAGACATCCGCGCAGAATATCGAGTCGGTGGCGGCTTGTATGGCAACGTTGGTGCCGATACTGTCACTGAACTCAATGACATCATCTACCACTTGGGAAACCCGATCAGCGTCTCGGTTACGAATCCGCTGGCGGCTTCTGGCGGACTCGAAGAGGAGAGTATTGCGGACTCCAAGCGAAAAGGCCCGCGCTCGCTCAGGACGCGGTGGGGACTTGTCACAGAAGAGGACTACGCGAACGGCGCGGAGCAGGTTGACGGCGTTGCGAAGGCCCATGCCGCCGGTGAGGGTTATAGGACGGTCAGAATCTACATTGCTCCCGGTGCGGGAGGTATGCCGTCTCAGGCGTTGAAGGATGCCGTTTTCGATTATTGCGAGACGCGCAAGATAGTCACCACGGAAATCATAGTCGAGGATCCGATCTATGTCACGGTCGATGTCGAAGGTACAGTTCACGTTTTTGACAATTTTACTCAGGCAGATGTCGAGGCTGCTGTACTGGCCGCACTCACGGAACATTTCAGCTTTGAGAATCGCGACTTCGGACAGGACGTTTATCTGTCCGATATTTACGCCGTTATTGACAACGTTTCAGGAGTCAACTATGTCGATCTCACAAAGATGACGATGGAACCTGTAGTTGATTATATCTTGTGGAGTTCCGATGCGGTGATCGAGGATTTTATGATTGTCGATACCACCGATTACGAGACGTGGACGATAGAGTTTTTAAGTTCGACCTTCAGAGTAACCGGCGCAGTTGCGGGTTTGCAGGTCAACACCGGATCGCTCAATGCTCCTTATCTCGTTGATGATTCTTCATTCGGATTCACAATAGCTTCGGGTTCCCATATACCAGTGACGGGCGATCACGCGACTGTCAGGGCGAGTCGCTTGCTGGATAATATTTCGATTCTCGATCCTGAGATAGCTACCGGCACGATAGTTCTCTCGTTTATAGGCGGTGCTGGCTGATGTCGAAGATAGTCACTGTTTCATCGGCGGTTCGGGGGTATGAAGGCCCGCAAATAATAATCGCTTTCAGTATGCCAACTGAAGCGGTTGATTACGTGAGGTTAGTAAGGAAAGTCTACGAGTATCCCTTACAGCCTACCGATGGAATTGTTGTTGCCGATTTCACCGGCTCACCGGAAGAAGCGAAGTATTATTCCGACCGTGACCTCGTGGGGCCGGAGACTTATTACTATCAGTTTTTTTCGTATCAGGGCGGCGCGTGGCATTACGATTTGGCCGTGGGACGGGTTAAGGCTCTCGCGTTCGATTCAGGCCTGTTTGAAGAACGATTGTGGAAAGCTGTTACCGAACTCTATCAACTCATGGATGAGGTAGGGGTATGAGACCCATCGGGAGAGTTCTGACTGAAGTTACCGATCCGGCGACGGGCGAAGTCTTTAACATCCACGAAGTCGGACTCAAGAAGTACACACTCCGACGTTATCTCAAGTTGATCGGCCTCAACTTCGATGAAGCGAAAGGCCTCATAGATAATCTTTCCAACATGGTGAACGTTGACAAGTGCGATTCTGACTTGCTCCTGTACATAGCGGATCTTCTGGACTGGGATTTAAACCTCGATCTCCCGATAGTCGCACAGCGCAGAGAGATTAAGAACGCAGTCGCCGTTTACAAGAGAAAAGGAACGAAGACGGGAATCCAGACGGGAGTCGCGGCCATCATCGGGGCCGATCCGATAGTCGAGGAGATGCGCTACAGAATACTCGAAACCTACAGAGCCGACCGGATAGTCGCGGACACGGAAGACCCGTTCCGATGGATACAGAAGGGATTGCCCGGCGATACGAACCATTACATTCCTTGTCTCGGTACGGGTTGCATGTATAATTGGAACTCTTATGCGATCTTCATCATGCTCCCGCTGAACGAACCGCTGACGCGAATCAAGACGCAAAAGATAGACAGGCTCATGTTGTTATACAATCCGCTGAACACGGATGACTTCATAGTTCTGGTTGACGAGGTGCAGGATGAGATATTCGATTTCGACATTGACGTAGTCGAATATTACGAGGATGAAGTTGAAGATTCTGAAGTCGAGATATTTCTCAATCCGAACACGTTAATTACCAATGACATCAACCATGAGACTAACTCGGTAAACTCCGTTATCTACATGCCGTGGGCGTTTGAAGAATGGTGGGACGAAATAATAGGTTCTTAATTACTGCGGAATCCGCAGTATTTAAACTGGAGGAAGAAAATGAAACAGGAAAACGAAGAAAATTTCGACGTAAGAAAAAAAGCAAAGGGCGAGTATCAGGATGAAATCTGGGAACTTCAACCCGATGGTTCTGAAAAACTGATCGAGCAAACGCCGTGGGAGAGCAACATGGTATTGATCGGGCTTTCGACTTTGATCTCGATGTTGCTGCTCGGCGAGGGTGGTATTTCCGGATTGCAGTTTCACGGGATCGGTCACGGTGATGCTTCGTGGGATATTACGGTTCCCGACCCTGGTTATACCGACACCACACTCTATGACGAGTATTACCGCAAGCAACCCGATTCAATTCAGTACGTGGACGACATGGGCGCTCCGGTCGTCGGCCCGACTAATTGCATCCTCATCACTACCACGTTTGACTTCGGCGAAGGTACTGGTTCCGTCAGGGAGCAGGGACTGTTCGGAGGTGATGCCACTGTCGCGCTCGACAGCGGCTACATGATAAATGCCATACGGCACAAGGAAATATATAAAGGCGCGACCCAGAAGCTGATCCGCAGGATCAGGTATACTTTCGGGAGCTGAAAGGGAGGCAGTTAAATGGCAAGGATTTCGAGAGACACGTTTGACGTAGACAAAAATCGTGACAAAGTAATCGTACAGACCGGCGTACCATGGGTGGACGCGGACGCGAACGAGCAGGACGACATTCAGAGAGAGCGCCTGCGGCAGATTGTCCAGCACGCTTTAGGCGATTGTGCGCTTGGGGATACGTTCAAGGTCGTCCAGAGCAGTACCGATACTTCTAATAACTTCAAGATTACAAGCGGCGAAGGATTCTTGCTGAAAGGTTATCAGATCAATCTCCCCTCCGACGTTGAATACAAGAATCAGCTCATCTCCGACCTGTGTTCGATTACCGGACTGGATGCGGATGAAGTCACCTGCTCGCACAAGAACTGGGTCGTGGACGAACTGATAGGATGCGCTGTTAAATTCACATCCGGCGTCCTCAACGGCAATTCATACGATATAACGGACAATACCGCGAACATGATTACGCTCGACACCGACGTGGAGGCCATCGGCGCTCTCGTCTACGACAGGTTCGAGATCACGATAGAGGCACTCACGACTCCCGGCGGTGCGCGCACTGACGAAGTCTATATCGAGATGTGGGCGGAGGAGATCAGCGGCCGCGACGATACGACCATCGTGGAGCCGACCATCGGCCTCATACTGAACGATTCGCTGTGCAGGCGGATGAAGGTCCAAGCCGTCGTCAGGGTCGCCGAGAACGCCACCACACCGTCGGACACCGCCGACCACTTCTACGTCAAGATAGCCACGCTCGCGAGGACGGCCACCGCCAACATCCTAACCGCCATGATAACGGACGACAGGATAACGCTCACGAGTAAGCTGATAGATCTCGCGTACACCGGGCACATGTGGCCTCCCGTGCAGGCCGCCGCCGATCTTCCAGCCGCCGCCAATGATAAAGACCTGATCTTCGTGGAGGACGACCAAGCGCTCTACTGGTGGAACGCGGAGGGTGTGGATCAGGGTGCACCTTATCACAAGTGGTATATGGTAATGAGCGTTAGTGCCGCTTGGCACGACTCTTTACACATAGCGGCCTATAACGATGCCTTGGCGATTACGGCGGACGTGCATGGTAACACGATCATCTCGGACCACATGGACGACGCGGCCATCCACTTCACGGATGGTAGCATCTCGCGCACGCTCCAGCAGGTCCTCGATGCAGGTAAGACGGCGAGCGTGGCGGGGGAAACCGCGATCACGCGAACCGATGCCGGGGTCGCACTAAGCGCTTTGAACAA